>Ga0255348_1000028_pt1 | contig 76076 bp, 57 predicted proteins | sample CBST25v5metaG_FD_189945 | JGI IMG/M metagenome (GOLD analysis project Ga0255348, IMG submission 189945) | Peat soil microbial communities from Stordalen Mire, Sweden - C.B.S.T-25.v5 | ecosystem: Environmental > Terrestrial > Soil > Wetlands > Peat | place: Sweden: Norrbotten County, Stordalen... | reverse complement strand
ACACCGTCGTCAAGACCCAGAATGGCGCGGCGATGTCCTTGACCTTGATCGCCGCGCCATTCTGGGTCTTGACGACGGTGTTCTCAATATCCTGCACGCTGGTGAACAGGCCCACGGATTGCACGTTGATCTGCTGCGCGCCCTGCTCGATGAAGCTGCCGCCGCCGTTGGTGTTGTTGTTGGCGATCTGCTGCTCGACCTGACTGATGCTCAGGCCGTAGGAAACCAGCTTCTCCGGATCGAGCTTGATCTGATATTCCTTCGTCGGTCCGCCAAAGCTCGATACGTCCACCACTCCGTTGACGCTCTTGAAGGATTTCTCCAGAGTCCAGTCTTCCAGAGATTTTTTCTCCATCACGTCAAACGCCGGGTTCGTGCTCTCCAGCGTATACCAGTAAATCTGGCCGACGGGGCTCCAGTCCGTGCCCATCTGCGGAACCAGACCGCTCGGCAGGCTGACCATGCTTAGCCGCTCCAGCACGTGCTCGCGATTCATGTCGCTGGTGGAGTTGTCGTCGAAGACCAGCATCAGGCTCGACAAGCCAGCCAGCGTCGTCGAGCGCAAATGTTCCAGGTGGGGAATGCCCGCCATCTGAATCTCAATTGGCACGGTGACCTGGCGCTCAATCTCTTCCGCGCTGCGGCCCGGCCACTGCGTGATGATCTGGACATAGTTATTCGCAACGTCCGGATATGCCTCAATAGGCAGGTTGCGAAACGAGACAATGCCCCAGGCGATGAGCACCACCGTGCCGCCAAGAATAAGCCAGCGATTTTTAAGTGCAAAATCGACGAGTGCGCGAAGCATCTATTGGTTCCCCGCGTTTTCAAGCAGAAGTGCGTTATTAACCACCTGCTGGCCCGGCTGCAAACCAGTAAGAATCTCCTGCCGGTTGCCGTCGAGCATCTTGCCGGCATGAACCTCGGTGCGCTTAAATTGGTTCCCGCCAGCCGGCAAAAAAACCCAGTCGCGGTCGTGCAGGTGCAGCACGGCATCGGCGGGAACTGCGGCAAACGTCTGTTTGGCGCGGCTGGTGAAGGTAGCCGTGGCAAACATCCCCAGTTTCAGAAAGCCGGGATTGGCAACCTCGATGCGCACCTTCGCGGTGCGAAGCGATGGATCGAGAATGGGGCCAATGTCGCTGATGCGTCCAGTAAATGGGCGATCCGGCCAGGCATTTACCTTGATCTTCGCCTCCTGGCCAAGTTGCAGCTTGGGAATGTCATTCTCATAGACATCGCAGACAATCCAGACTCTCGATAGGTCGGCAATCGTAAAAGCCGTCGCGGAGCCGGACAAACTGACGCCGGCAGCCGAAGCCTGCGTAACGTTTTGCGCGACAATCACGCCCGAGATCGGCGCATAGACGTTCACCACGCTGCTCGGATGTTTCTTGTCCACGCCCAGCGTCTTCAACTGCTCTTCGGCAGCCGTCAAATCCGCCTGCGCGTTCTTCTCCGAATCCTCGGCCTGCTCCAGCATCGCCTGCGAAATGGCGCCGTGCTTGAAGAGATCTTCAGCGCGGAGATACGCCTTGTTGGCAAGCTGTTCGTCGTTGGCCGCCTTCAGGTATGTATTGAAAGCACTCGTAATATCAGGGCTCTGCACCCTCAGCAGCAGTTGGCCCTTCTTCACGTTGTCGTCGAGGCGTGCTTTGATGTCCACTACGCGACCATTCGCCAGAGAAATGACAGGAACTTCGCGCGCAATATCCGGTAAAACCGCCCCTGTCGCGTTCAACTCCGACGGCGCCTCGATCTTTTCGGCCGTCGCCAGCGGATATTTCTCCGCGTCTTTGCTGTCTATCGTGATCAAGTTCATGTCAGAAACTTCAATCACCTTCGCAGCCGGCTGCGCGCCATCGCCCTCGTCCTTGCTTTTGCAACCGCTGAGAGCCAGGCTCCCCGCAAGCACAACGAAGAACAACGCGGCCAGAGCCTTTGACGAAAGAGTCTTAGAGCTGGTTGCATAAGCCGGAGTTTGAAAGGGCACGGCTTTATGTGCTGCGGAAAAACCCATTGTTTTGAAAGGGCATGGCTTTAGTCGTGCCGTAAATGTAACAAAACAATCGCGGGCTTTAGCCCCTGAGGGACGAATTTCTCGAATCGCGCCTGAGAACCGTAGTCTTTCCGCAGCCTGTTTAGCCGTGCCGCAAAAGGCCAATAAATCCTCGGACTTTGGCCCTCGAGAAGAAAGCACCGTATCAGGGCACGACTTTAGTCGTGCCGCAAACCCCGCAAAAAAGAGCCGGGGCTTTAGCCCCTGAGGGACACTTCTCCCAGCCTGAACCGTATTCATGCAACCCATCCTCAGCCAATGCTTCAAAGAAAACTTCGAGATCATTGAATTACCTCGCGTCCCACGGCAAGATTCAGTTGTCCAGCAGAAGTCAGATAAGACCCGACAAGTTGCAGGTAAGCCAGTTCCACGGCGCGGTAATCGCTCTGCGCGTTGAGAAAATCCATCAGCGAAGCGCCGCCGTGCTGGTAAGAGTAAGTCACTGTGTCGCGCACCCTCAGCGCCTGCTCTTTGTATTGCGCCTTATAGGGCCGCAGCAGTGCGATGTTGCTCTCCACTTGCACATAGGCCGAGTCCACATCGCTGAAAACCGCGGCGCGCACCTCGTCACTCAATTCCGTCGTGCGGCCGATATCGATCTGCGTGCGCTTCTTCTCGCCTTGGTTGCGGTCGAAGATGCGCAGCGGAATGCTCACGTTGAAGCCGACGTATGGATCAAGCGGAGGATTGGCGCCTGAATCCACGCTGAACGTCGGGTCCGCGGAGCCGTTAGCCTGGGCAAGCTTGCGGTTGGTCTTTGCTTGTTGGATGGCCTCCAGCGCGGCGCGCAGATCGGGCCGCTCGTCCAGCGCAATTTGCCTGAAGTCTTCCAGCGGTTTCAGATCGTCCGTGAAGTCGAAGACCCCGGTCACGTCGAACTGCTCCACCGGCGTCCTCTCGTTCAGCAGTTGCAGAAGCTGAATCTTCGAGGTGCGCAGATTGACGATAGCTGCCTGTATCTCCACTTCATATTGGACGCGCAGCAGCTCGATGCGGTCCAGATCGATCTTGGCAATGTCTCCCGAGCGAAAGCGGTCGCGGCTAATCTTGATGATGTTGTCGTAGTAAGCCAGGTCGGCCTTGGCCAGCTCCAACACCGCTTTTGCCTCCAGCGTTTCTACGAAAGCCGACCGTAGATTGAAGATCAGGTTTCGCTCCAAATCTACGTGCTCCGACTGCGCAATCTCCGTGCCTTCCTTGGCGCTCTTCAATCGCAAATCGCGTTTGTGCTCGCGCTCGTAGAGGTAACTGACTGATCCTGTGGTAAGCGCATTGCTAAACGGCCGATCGCGCGTGGCAAGAACATTGGGATCATAGTGCGGGCCGAAAGGATAGAGCTGGTCCATGGTGAATGAGGCCGTGGGATTGGGCCGCAGAAAGGCCGTAATCTCCGCAGCCTTCATCTCGTCCACGCCCAGCGCGTCGGCTCTGAGCGCAGGGTTGGCAGCTTCAAACCTGGCCTTCGCCTGCTCCCAGGTGAGGCTCTCCTGCGCCGCGCACACCGCCGCCGCAAGAAAAAACAGCACATACACTGCCGGCGCAGTGCAGGGAAGAATGTTCAGCTTCATATACGACCTTTGCACCGCGTTCTACGCGGCGATCACGGGAAAAAAGAAGCGCACTATGAATTAGACGAGGAAAGAAATCAGGCCGTTGGCGGGGGCCGATTCTGGATAACTCCGAATGCGGGATTCTCGACTGCTCGTAAAGGAGAATTCATCAGAGCGGCATAGCGCGGAAAACTCCAGCCTGCTTCAGCAAAAACCGGCTCAGGGAGAGCGGCAATTGCCGGATGAACCACGCGCGGACACGAGGCCATGCAGCCCTTCCGCTGACACTGAAACGTGTCGCTTTCCGCCGGGTTTTGAAGCGCCTGCAGGTCATCGCTGACCGAGATGACCGGGAGCAGAATCACGATGAGCAACGCGAGGGCGATCAGCGGCGAGCAGCGTTCATCGCTGGCTCGGCGCTCCAGTCGCATCCACAGGCACACGCCCGCCATCGCCAGCAGCGCCCAGATGAAATTGAGAGATAACTCCATGCTCAACCAAATTATACCGCCCAGGGTACCCCATCCTTTCCGCGTTCTTTGCGGAAAGGATGGGGCACCCTGGGCATATCTTAAGGGCCGGATCAATAAGTCATGGTTTCAATCCCAACACTTGAGCAGGTTTTATCCTGGTTGAAAGCTTCATCGGTTCAACGCACGTCGAAGATCGTCATCGATGCTGCCGGCTCTTCAATATGCAGCTTCCCGCCGCTCACCTTGGGAGTAACTCCCGTAGTCGGCTGCGCAGCCTGAAAGCTCGTACACCCTGCCAGCGCCGTCTCTTCCACCGGCAAATCGACAGCTTTGCTTTGTTCCGCTTTATTCACCACAATCAGCAACCGGTCAGTGTGTTGATCTGGCGTGCAGCCTGCCTCGTCCGGCGAACGCACAAATGCAAAGACATTCTCATCGGCGAATAGGTTCTGCTCGATTCCCGTTCGCAGCGCAGAGTAAGTCGCTCGTAACTTCAGTAAGCCGGAGGTCCACTCGAAAACATCCTCTTCCGTAGCGGTGCGTCCGGCCTTGGTGAAGGCGTTGTGCGCGTCTCCCGCAAAGCCGCCGGGAAAGTCGTGACGATTATCCGGGTCGGCGCCGCCGTTCATTCCGATCTCATCTCCGGAATAAATCTGCGGCGTGCCGCGCAATGTGCTCATTAGCCCAAATGCCAGCTTGAGCTTCGCCGCCGAACCGCCAGCTTCGGTCATAAAGCGCGTCGTATCGTGGTTGCCGATAAATGAAACCAGTCGCTCCGAATGCGGATAAAGCGAGTCCTGGCGAAGCACTCTTGCCAGGTCCGTCATGGGTTTGCCATGAATGAGAACATCGCGCAGCGAGAAGTATACCGGGAAGTCAAACGGTGTATCGAGTCCTGTATCGATGCCGCGCCGCGTCACTCCTCCAGCAAAAAACGAAGTTACCTCAGGATCGCCGTGGAACACCTCGCCCACCGTCGTCAAATGCGGATATACGCCGTGCAGTGTCGCGTGAAAGTCATGCCAGAAGGCGCGGTCCACATACGGAAATGTATCCAGGCGAATGCCGTCTATATTGGCCGTCTCCACCCACCAAAGCGCATTTTGTATCAGGTAACGCGCCACCAGCGGATTCTCCTGATTCAGGTCCGGCATCGCGTCCGTAAACCAGCCTTCGGTGATGCCGCTCCATGCCTGGCGCGGCGCGTGTGGGTCCACCAATGCATAAAAGTTGGATTGCGTTAAGCGATGATTTGCGAGCGTGCCGTGAAACCACTCGGGCGCAGGCGGATCTAGCACCCATGGATGCCCCACGCCAATATGATTCGGCACCAGATCGATCACCAGCTTCATTCGCCTGTCGTGCAGCGCATCGGATAAGTGCTGATAATCCTCGAGCGTGCCGAAGTGCGCGTCCACCGCGTACAAATCCGTAGCTGCATAGCCGTGATAACTCTCCGGCATATCGCCGTTCGAGGCCACCGGCGTAGTCCACAGCGCGGTCACGCCCAGCTCGCTCAGATAATCCAGATGCTGCTCTATGCCGGCGAAATCTCCTCCGTGCCTGCCTTTCGCGGCGGCGCGATCGTAGCCCTGTGTTTCTTTGGCCGGATTTCCATCGGCAAAACGGTCGGTCATTATCAGGTAGAGCGTGTCAGCGGAAGAGAACCCGACATGCGCGTTCACATCGTCCGAGCGCTCGGCCAGCGTAAAGCTGCGGCGCGCCTGACCCTGATCATTCGTAGCCATCACCCAAAGAATTTGTGGCCCGGCCTTCGCGGTCTTCAACCACAAGAAAGCCCAGTGGCCGTTGTCAGAAATTTGTGTATGGTCCAGCGTTACATCCGTGCCGTCGATAGTTATCCGCGCGCGGTTCAATCCATCGCCCTGCACCAGAAGCATGGGATCGGGAAAGTTCGCCCACCATCCCGGTGGATCGATCTTGTCGATGCGCGGAGCCTGTGCCCGCGAAGCCTGTGCCAAGGATGCGGCAAGCACACAAGACAGCCAGAAAGTCAGAACGAAATAGGACCGTAATCGCACAGCATTCTCCAAATACCGTCTCATTAGAGACGTATTTCACAAGTCCGTTTTGTCACAAGTCCGTTTTGTGTCAGGGCACGACTTTAGTCGTGCCGAAAAGGGCCGCAAGCACAAGGGGTTTTAACCCCTGCGGGCTACAACTGAAACATTGCGGCAATTATGAAGCACTCTCTGGTTACGAGCGGACAATCATTCCCTTGCCATGCGCTCTTACGCGCGGGAGGAAGGTCAAGCTGAGTCAGAGAAAAAGCCCGCGGCAGTTCTTGTAAAACCGCCGCGGGCATGGTTGATGCAATGCAAAGATCAGAAGGTGAAACGAGCCGCCAACTGAATCTCGCGGTTGGTGTACTGCTGAACGCTTTCAATCTGGCCGAAGTTGTTGCCGGTCAGGTTGGAATTCGGATTTGCGAATGCCGGAGTGTTGAAGACGTTAAATGCATCTCCGTGCAGTTCCAGCATTTGCTTATCCGTGATATGGATGTTCTTCTGGACGCTCCAGTTGACCACGCGGTATCCCGGCCCGAAGACCTGGTTGCGGCCAAGAGTTCCGAGGCGTGCATACACGGTTTGGCCGTTTTCGGTCTGCGGAACGAGAGGAGGATTGGCGAACGAGCTTGTATTGAACCAATAATGGCCCGAAGCGCCGCTTGTGCTCTTGGGATACTTGATTGACCCAGTCAGGTCAGGGCGGTTTGCAGGTACATCCGTTCCCGTCGAGAGGTCAACCGGCGTGCCGCTCTGAACCTGTGCAGTTAAGCTGGTCTGCCATCCGCCCACCACCCAGTCCATCGGGCGAGAGACGTTGCCGTCAAAGCGCTGGCCGCGGCCGAAAGGTAGCTTGTACAAGATGGATGAACTGAAAACCTGGCGCTGGTCTTCCGCGGAGTTGCCGTAGCTCGCCATCGGATCGTAGTAGAGTTCTGAGGTTCCGCCGTTCCAGGCTCCGCTCGAGTCATCCAGCGTGTGAGACCACGCGTAAGAGACGGTTGCCACCAGTCCGTTATTGGCGCGATGTTCCGCATGAACCTGCAGAGCGTCGTAGTGCGAAATGCCGTTGTAGTTGTTGTAGTTGATACCACCCATGGTCGGGAAGTTCTGTTCGGCCGTTCCAAATTGATACATGTTGTACGGGTAGTACGTCGAGAGGCGGCTGCCCTTGGTTCCAACGTAAGCCACGTTCACCACGTTGTTCGCGCCCACCTGGCGCTCTACCTGCAGGTTCCACTCCTGCACCATGCTGTTGTTGTTATGCCGGTTGGGGGCATTCATGGCGGTGCCGGCAGGCGGATGCACGGGGTCGTAGTTCGGGAAGCCACGGGCCGGAAGTGCTTGGCCTGTGGCGGCTGCGGTTCCGGTGTATCCGCCGGTAGGGGTTCCACCGTACGCGACAGCACTCGGGCTGGTATAGCCGTTGCAATTGTAGCCGCCGTCCCAGGCCATCGCTGTTGCTGTCGAGAGCTGTCCGGTAAGCGTAATGCAATAACCGTTGGTAGCCAGGTAGCTGTTGCTGCCGCCGAAGGGAGCATCTTCAAAGAGCTGATTGTTGCCGCCACCATGATCGACGTAGTAGAACATGCCGTACCCGCCGCGCACCACGGTCTTTCCATCGCCAAACAGGTCATACGCAAAGCCGGCGCGCGGGCCAAAGTTATTGTAGTTCTGGTCGATGATGCTTTTCGAGACGCCGTTCTTTCCTGCTTCCAGAACCTGGCCGTACGTGGGTGAGCCCGCAGTCGCGTCAAAGGCGGACTGCTGGTTGTGCGCTTCGTATGGATGCGTCAGGAGATCCCAGCGGAGGCCAAGGTTAAGCGTCAGGCGGCGATTGAAGCGCCAGTCGTCCTGCGCGAAGATGCCGTCTTCCTGGCTGATATTGGCAACGTAGCCGGACTGCGCGCCGATCTGGTAGTTATCCATGCCGCCGGCCAGCAACTCGGAAACTTCGTAGCCGGTGAAATCCACCGTCCCGGTGTCGATATTGAAGTAGCCCTTGCCCTCTTGCGGGTTAAAGAACTCTGTCTGTCGGCGGATAAACGTTCCACCGAATTTGAAGGTGTGCGTTCCGCGCACCCAGCTTACGGAATCGTTCACTTCATACGTATTTTGAGGAACCGCGTACAGACCGTAGTCGCCGGTGTACTCCAGGTTGCCCTTCCAGCCGCCGATGAGCGCGCCGCCGGTGGTCTCCTGGTTGATGTTGGCGTTCGCAATGCCCAGGCCCTTCGATACATACTCGCCATACATGGGCGGCATGTAGCCGTAGTTGTCGCGGTTGTAAGCAATGCGCGCCTCGTTCACTACGCTCTGAGAGAAGGTATGCGTGTAGCCGAGATCATAGCCGCGCGCATGGGTGGGATTGGTGCCCGTTCCGCCGCCGGCAGGCAGGTTGGTAAATTCCGATGTCTTCGAGTTCACGGAATTGTCGTAGCTGTAGCGGAAGAACGCTGTGTTGCTCGCGCCCGCGGTCCAGTCGATCCTGCCGTCAAAGGTGTTGTACTTGTTGTTCTCCGACTGATTGTCGAGGTAGTTGTTGAGGTAGCGGCCGCTTGGGTCGTTCGCGGCTACGACCGGATTATATGCATTGAGGTAGTTCACGGCCGCCTGATTCAGCCGGCCCTGGGGAATGATGTTTCCGGTGAACTGCTTAGGCGGATTGATTCCTGCGGGATCGCACGTGGAGGGATCAAAAATCCAGCCGCCTTGAGGAGCGCCTGGGACATCGGTCGTATCTGTTCCGGCATAGGGCTGCTGTTTGCCGGCATAGTTGGTAAATGTGCCGGGATAGCAGCGCGGATACTGCGTCTCGTAATCGGGAACCGATACGCCGGTAGGCAACGTAATTGTCTGGCCCGAGTTTGTGGCAGTGAGCAGTTCGGAAAAGTCTCCCGTCCGCATCAGTGTGCTCGGAACTGTCAGGTAGTGCGAGGAGACCGCAATGGTTTCGCGGTACGCCTGGTAATCGCCAAAGGCGAAAAGCTTGTTCTTGATGATCGGCCCGCCAATTGAGAAGCCGGGCTGCTGGCGCAGGAATCCGCCCGCCGGCGATGCCGAAGCGCCGTTAAATTGGTAATTCGGGTTGGCATCAAAGTTCTTGTCACGGTAAAACCAGAAGGCTGATCCGTGATACTGGTTCGTGCCCTGCTTGGTCGAGCTGACCACGATGGCGCCGCCCGCCCGGCCATATTCCGCCGGAGCTACGCTGGTGTTCACCTTGAACTCCTGCGTTGCATCGATATTCGGGTAGAACAGAATCGTGTTTACCAGGCCATCGTTGTTGTCCACGCCGTCCAGAATGTAGTTGTCCGCCTGCGGCCGAAGGCCGTTGACTGAAAGCGCAGCCGCGCCGCTCTCGTTATAGCGAATCGTTTCCGTCATGTTGCTGTTGCCGCCGCCGCTGGCTATGTCGCCGTAGACTCCGCGGGTTACGCCGGGGGTGAGCAGGGCAAGTTGCGTAAAGTTACGGCCATTCAGCGGAAGGTCCGTTACCTGCTCGCCCTGAATCGCCGCTCCAACGGTGGCGTCGGAGACATTGATCAGCGGAGCTGCGGTCGTGACCTCCAGGGTTGTCGAAACGTTGCTCGGGCTCAGCTTGAAGATCACGTTCTGAGTGCCCATGACGACGACCGTCACTGCGCTCGATTGCGCCTGAAATCCCTTCACCCTCACCAGAACTGTATAGTCGCCGCGAGGCACCGCGAGAATATTGAATTCTCCCGCGCCGTTCGCCACGGCGGTCAGCTTTTGGCCGGTCGCGTTATTCGTTGCCGTTACAGGCGCGCTCGGAATCACTGCGCCGGTCTCATCCGTCACGGTTCCAACGATATTTCCCGTGTCCGACTGCGCAAACAAGCTGGGCGGCATCAGGCAGAACAGCAGGGCCGCAAGGGCCATGAGCGTCATACCAAAACGGCGCTTCCTGCTGGGTAGTGCGGTAATTCTCTCAAAAGTCACGTTGTCCTCCAAAATCAATGTTGTTGAGCGTTGACGTCTTTGGCCCGGAATTGCAGCGCAGAAAGCGCCTCTTCTGGAAGCCGAAGATGAGAACACTCCTCTGAGATATCCATGGTCAATTCACACCCCGCCAATTCGCCATCATTTGACGATCTTCTACTAAACGCCTTTCCGCTTATAGATTTGAAGGCAAACTTCTCCTCGAAGCTGAGCAGTTTTGGTCCCTGTCAACAGTCGTTGGAACCTCCTTTGCGTTCTCCGGTATACTACGTCCCGAGGATGCGCCGGACATTCATGGCGGCAGAAAAGCACAGCGACGACGCCAAACGGGTCCAGTTCGGTGTTTTTGAGGCCGACCTGAAGAGCGGAGAACTGCGCCGTTCCGGGGTCCACATCCGGCTCCAAAGCCAGCCTTTCAAGCTCCTGGCCGCGCTCCTCGAAAAGCCCGGCGAAGTGGTCTCCCGCGAATCCTTGCAGCAGCAGCTTTGGGGCGCTGACACCACCGTCGACTTCGACCACTCCCTGGGTATTGCCGTCAATAAGTTGCGCGAAGCCCTCGGCGACCACGCAGAAAATCCCCGCTTTGTTGAAACGCTCGCCAAGCGCGGCTACCGGTTTATCGCCCCCGTCAAATCCATTGACGCCCTCGACTCCTTGCGCCCCGCCGGGCCTTCCTTGACCAAGGAAGCCTTCGCGGCTCTGACCTCCGCCCTCGTCCGCTGGCGCTGGATCGCAGCCACGCTTCTCTGCATCTCTCTGCTGCTAGGCCTGGATTTGTACCTTCGCCCTCTCTCCCGTAGGCCATTCCGAGTCGAGCAGGTTACCTTCTCCGGCCACGTTCTGGCCAACGACATCGATGTCGAGAGCTTCTCCAGTTCGGCCAGCGATGGCCCCCGCATCTACTTCTCTCACATGGAAAACGGCAACCCGGTGCTGGCTGTCGCCCTTGTTGCCAATGGCGAAATCAGCCACTTCCAGTTGCCCTCTGAAATCGGCGCGCCGCTCATCGGCTCGCTCTCTCCCGACGACTCCCGCCTCATCATTCACAGTCATCTCCAGGCCGATCCCGAGCAGCCTCTGTGGATTGTGCCCACTCTTGGCGGCAATGTCCGCCGTGTCCCCAACGTCCTCGCCCACGACGCCACATGGATGCCCGGCGGCAGCCGCCTGCTCATCGCCAACGGCAACGAGCTTACCGTCGTCGGCCCCGATGGCAGCGATCCTCATAAGTTGGTCACCACCCCCGGTCTCGCTTTTTGGCTGCGCTGGTCGCCCGATGGCCGCCGTCTCCGCTTCACCCTCCGCGACTCCAAGCGCCAAACCACCGAGCTTTGGGAAGTGGCCGCCGACGGCAGCAATCCGCATCCCCTCCTGCCCGGTTGGAGTCAGCCCGCCTCCGAGTGCTGCGGTAGCTGGACCCCCGATGGCCAGCACTTCGTCTTCCAGTCCTCGCATTCCGGCAGAAGCGAAATCTGGGCGCGCCGTGAGCGTCCCTGGTACCTCGCCGGCCGCGAGCCCTGGCCCATCACCAACGACCCTCTCGCCTACGAGACGCCCAGCACCTCGCCCGATAACGACCGCATCTTTTTCATCGGCGACGCCTCCCACTACGAACTGCTCCGCGCTCTGCCCCGCTCCACCATGTTCACCGTGCTTGCCCAGAACCTCAGCACCGCCACCTTCGCCGAATATTCTGAGGACGGCAAATGGGTCGCATGGCTCAACGCATCCGATCTCTCCCTCTGGCGCAGCCGCATTGACGGCAGCGAGCGCATCGAGTTGACCACCCCGCCCCTGCGCATCTTCAACATGAAGTGGTCCCCGGACAACCGCCGCCTTGCTCTCATGGCAAAAGAGCCCGGAAAGCCATGGAAGATCTATCTCATCGATGCTGAAGGCGGCAAGCTCACACCCCTGCTCGATGAGGACCGCAACGAAGCCGATCCCGATTGGTCGCCCGATGGCCAGTCCATCGTCTTTGGCCGCCTGCCCGACCGCATGGACAGCCGCCAGCCCAAGGCCATCTACCTTCTCAATCTGCAAACCCGCAAGGTCACTGAGATTCCCGGCTCCGACGGTCTCTTCAGTCCGCGCCTTTCGCCTGACGGCCGTTACATTGCCGCCATGCGCCTCGACCAGAAAGCCCTCCTGCTTTTTGACCGCGTGCAAAACCGCTGGACCACCCTCACCAATCACGGCGTCGGCGATCCCGCCTGGTCCCATGACGGTCATTCGCTCTTCTTTCAGGATTTTCTTGAGAAGGGAAAGCCCATCTATCGCATCGCTGTCCCCGGCGGCGAGCCGCAGCCCGTGGCCACCATCGCCAACCTGCTTCCCACCGCCGCCACAGACTACCGCCTCATCGGCCTCGCCCCCGGCGACCTGCCCGTAGTCAGCGTCTACACATCCACCGTCAACCTATATAGTGTGGACCTCAAAGAACGCTGAGGACAGCCACCTTTCACGTCAAGGCCGAACACCGTAGATCAAGTAGTCGATTTGGTTTAAGATATTTGTATGGGTCGCTCCGTATACATCACGACTCCGATCCCCACCCTCGACGAGGTGGGAAAGAGCTTGAAGATGAGCAAGGCGCGCCAGCAGCGCCTTATTGAAATTGTCACAAGCAGTGCGCCTGTCCGATTTTCTGTGCGTCGCCGGGATGCGTCGGGTTCTATTGATGGGCGTGCGCGCAACAGAAATGGTAACGCGAAGCTGTCCACTCTGCGGATTGGCCCGAAGAGTTCTATGTTAAGCAAGAAGAGCAAGCATGTCGCCGCTGGTTAAGCCAAATGCTGTATTTGTAAATATCCCATACGACGAGCGCTTTCGCCGCCTTTATCTCGCCTACATTGTGGGATTGACACACCTTGGTCTTGAACCGCGCGCTACCCTGGGAATCTCTGGAACTGAGCGCAGACTTGACCGGATATTGGCTCTTATACAGAGCTGCCGGTATTCGATTCACGATCTCTCTCGGGTACAGTTGGATCGAACTCCGCCTTGCACTCCGCGCTTCAATATGCCGTTTGAACTTGGCCTCACCGTCACCTGGGCCAAGCTAAACCCGGCGCAGCATAGTTGGTTTGTCTTTGAAGCCAGGCCGCGCAGAGTTCAAAAGTCTCTGAGCGACTTGGACGGCAGCGACCCCAATATCCACGACGGCACGGTCGGGGGCGTCATGCGTGAAATTTGCAACGCATTCGTCCGTAGCAGAGCGGCGCGGCCCGCGGTTCCGGAGATAATGCGGACGTACCGCGGACTGTCGAGCAAGCTGAATGAGATTATCGCTGCGGCTGGCGCTAGGAGCGTCTTCGAGGCGCGCATCTTCGACGATCTCTGCTTTGCCGCCAAAGCCGCCATAAGCCATACGTGAACCGAGCCACCGCTCAGCGACTGCCATACTGAACCTCCACAAACCGGTGAGCGTAGCGTAGTCGAAGGACCCGCATTTGCTTTTCGCATCCGTAACCACAAAAGCACCGTGCCCCATCCATTTCGCGTTCTTTGCGAAATGGGTGGGAAACCACAAACCTCCAATCATCCGTTTTGTATCAGGGCACGACTTTAGTCGTGCCGCAAATGCAACTTAATGAAAGTGGGCTTTAGCCCCGGAGGACATCTATCTTACCCAACGAACCCTGGGTGCCCCAGGTCCCGATTTTGGGACCTGGGAATCCACAATCATTTCCTATAACTTGTCATCCCGAGCGAAGCGCAGCGTAGTCGAAGGACCTGCATTTGTCTTTCGCTTTTCCCAACTACAAAAGCACCGTGCCCCATCCATTTCGCGTTCTTTGCGAAATGGGTGGGAAACCACGAACCTTTAATCATCCGCTCTGTATCAGGGCACGACTTCAGTCGTGCCGCAAACGCAACAAAATCGACGAGGGCTTCAGCCCCTGTGGGCATCTATCCCACCCAACAAACTCCGGGTGACCCAGGTTCCGATTCTGGGACCTGGGAATCTACGACCTATCCCTCGTTCGTCATCTGAGCAAAGCGCAGCGCAGTCGAAGGACCTGCATTTGTCTTTCGGATTCCTTCTTCTAATACTGCATGTCATCCCGCCTGCCTCATAATCAGTCGAATCGCTCACGCCGTCATTGTAGGCATGGCGCAACTGGATACTCCCTTGCGCTTTGACGATAGAGTTTCGCCGTTTCTTTGCTCTTCGCGCCGTTATCGCATACACTTTTAACGAGGCAGACCCGAATCCATCGAGCCCGGGAGGGGAGTTTCCAACGTTCTTACGGGACCGGTGCAAAAAGAGGCGCTTGTCGCAAAGGTCGGTATACCTCAATATGATGATTAGCGGAATTGGTCGTGTCAGATGGCCTGAAGGTGATCGAATGGGATATCCATGGGACGAATGGGCGCCAGGAGCGTTAAACAGCAGACAAATGAACGAACTGCTGGACGAAGGATTTATAACCTTCTCCGGTCCAAGGCCGGAAGTCGGCCACTCGTCAATGGATCTTACATTGGCTGGCGAAGCTTACGAGATGACGGGAGGCTCTGTTAAGCCTTCGAAAAGGTCATATAGTTGGTTCGTTAAAAAGAAAGGACTTGCCAAGGAGATTCCAGAGCCCGCCAATGGAATATATGAGCTCCAACGGAAAAGTACTTATGTTTTCAGGCTCCAGGAGCGATTAGACGCCGCACTGTTTAATCAGGGAGGTATCTACGGCCAAGCGACAGCCAAGAGCTCCGTTGGCCGGGTAGACGTTCTGGCGAGACTGATTGTCGACGGGATGAACACATATGAATCATTCGACCCGAAGGGAATGAAGAACGCCTCGGGCAATATGTATTTGGAAATCACGCCGATTACCTTCAATGTAAAGGTTAAAGTGAATACTTCGCTTTCTCAACTCAGACTCTTCTACGGTCGCCCGGAAGACGCCGAAATACGAGCAAAGGAACTATTTCACACGGTCTTTCGCGACCCCGAACACCAGGATGGCAGCCTCACAGTTAGTCTGTCTGATGCTACGGTGGGCGACACAACTGGAACCACGTGTAAAGGGGTTGCATTTCGCTCCAAAAACTCTGCCCCGGTTGGAGCCTCCGTTCCATTATGGAGCGATATTCAACCAGATGAAATGCCCGATCCGATTGACTATTGGGAAATCGAAGTTGCAGACAAACAAAAGCGCCTTTTTATTAGGCAAGACATTTTCTACATTCTGAGGTCCAAAGAGAAGCTGCACGTGCCGAAGGGTATCGCAATTTATTGCCGGGCTAGCGACGAAACAATGGGAGAAATGCGGATTCACTACGCAGGGTTCGTGCATCCTTACTTCGGGCTCTACAGAGAGGACGAGACGCAAGGGACCCCGTTGATATTTGAGGTTCGGGGCCATCAAGTTCCTGTTAGCCTAGCCGACGGGGAAAAGATGGCGACCCTCATATTTTATCGGATGTCGGAGGATGCTCCAGACTTGAGCGCCGAGCAGAAGATAAAAGAGGCGAGGGGCTACGGAAGCCAAGATCTAAAGCTCTCGACTCGCTTCAGAGATTGGCCCAAGCATATCAAGAGAAACGAAGACGGTACAGTCGAAGAATTGAAGAAAGGAGTCAAAGATGGTAAACCCGAAACGTCCTAGCGCCGAACTGGCCGGGCGTCTCTTCCCTGAGACTCCGCCATTCCGAATTGTTAAACTGGGGGGCAGCGCAGCGCGAAAACAGAGCGACGAACTAAAGACTCTTCGGAGGTTGCTCCTCGAGAACGAGGTCATGTACCCGGGCATTGATCGATGGTACACCGACAAGGTCCTCCCCGGTCTAAAGACCTCTGAACGGGTCGCGTATCTGGCGTTTGACGGCGAGAAGCCGGTAGCGTCTGCGGTATTGAAGTTAGGCGAGCACGCAAAATTCTGTCACGTCCGAATTCATGAGGGGTTCCGTAATCTAGATTTGGGGCAGATGATTTTCACTCAATTGGCATTTCAAGCACGCAACCAAAAAGGAGTGAAGGATATCCATTTCACATTGCCGGAACACGTGTGGAATGAGAGTGCAGAATTCTTTAAATCGTTTGGTTTTGAAGACGCGATAAAAGCATCCCGGCAATATCGAAACGGGGAAGAGGAATTCTTTTGCTCTTCTCCCATTCAAACAGTGCTGAAGCAATCGCTGGAGAAAATACATTTACTTAAACGGTTCGCCCCCGGAGGCCACTCCTTCTCGGACAAGATTCTCCTGAGCATGCACCCAAACTACGCCAAGCTCGTATTTAACGGCATAAAACAGGTCGAAATCAGGAAGAAATTCTCAAAAAGGTGGAAGGGACGCGAAGCAGTGGTATACGGCACCCAACCAGAGGGGGCATTAATGGGTGAAGTGACCCTCTCTGAAATCACCCCGGGCACAAGGGCCGAGATTTGGGAACGCTACGGCGCAAGGCTGGGTTGCACTTACGAGGAATTCGCAGATTATGTCGGCGAATCCCCCGAAGTGTACGCCATCGAGCTTTCTAACATCAATCCATACCTCTCCCCGGTTGGAATTCCTCTTATCTCAGGCCTGATCGGCGAGGACTTGCGCCCGCCGCAATCATTCCTCAACGTGAAAATGGGTGCGGGGGGAGCGTGGGGAAAGGCAATATCAGTGGCTGCCCTTTTGCACAGTTGGCGCGAAACTAAGCAGCTGCGGTTTTAAGCTTACGACTAGCGAGACCTCTTTGGGGGGCATCTAGCGCATCCTCGCCCCCCGCCTTCCCCTCCCCAACCCAACCCCCTACAATAAAGACGGAAGTCCCATCGAGGAAAACCATGCCACTCTCCGGAGAAGCCATCCGCCTGATGAACTATATTGACGACGTCGCCGTCACCTTGCGCCGTGTGCTGGCCACCATCCCCTCGCTCACCGCCGAGGAGCGCGCCCGCGTCGCCGAACATCTGCTCCACGCCAGCCCCAACGCCGACGATGTCGCCAAAGCGCTCGCCGCCAAGTCCAGCGCCGAGGATATTGCCCAAGCCCTCGCCGCCATCCCCGCACCCATTGTCTGAAACCGTCGCCATCATTGGAGCGGGCCCACTGGGCCGTTGGCTGGCCCTCGCCGCGGCTCGCGCCGGCTTTCGCGTGCAACTCGAAGACGTGATGCCCACCAACCTCCATCACGCCCAGGAACTCCTTCGCCAACAACTAGGCCCTCAGCCGCTCGCCGAAACCCCGCCTGCTTTGAAAGGGCATGGCTTCAGCCGTGCCGATGGAACTGCGGAGGGAGGCGGGGGTTTTAACCCCCGCATAATGTCAGCGGAATCGGAAGGGGCTTTAGCCCCGGAGGAAAGCGCGGAGGGTACGGGCTTTAGCCCGTACAATGACCCAGCAATTTCAGCGGGGGCTTTAGCCCCTGAGGGAAGTGTGAAGGGTACGGGCTTTAGCCCGTACATTAAGCCAGCAATTTCAGCGGGGGCTTTAGCCCCTGAGGGAAGTGTGAAGGGTACGGGCTTTAGCCCGTACATTAAGCCAGCAATTTTGGACGGGGCTTTAGCCCCTGAGGGAAACATCTCTCAAACCCTCCCCGTCGCCTTCGTCTCCACCATCGAAGAAGCGGTCCGCAATGCCGATCTCGTCATCGACTGCGTCCCCGACGAACTCGAATCCAAGCTGGAAATCCTCTTGCTCCTCGACCGCATGGCCCCGCCTCGCGCGGTTTTCGCCACGCCCACGACGCGCCACTCCATCGTCGACCTGGCCAGTTGCACCTATCGTCCAACGAAGTGCATAGCCATCGTCGCCGAAGCCGACACCCTGGCCGAAAATCCCGAGGCCGGCGCCGCCAGAGAGATTCTCCTCCGCACCACCTCCCAAACCGCCCCCGAGACCATAGCTCTCCTCGACCGGTTCTGGCGTCAGCTCGGCTTCACCCCGCGCTTCGACCAGGACCCCGCCGAGTCGCCGTCAAGCTGACCAGTCCCCATAGTCAGGAATTTCCCCGAAGAACTCCCGTTATCAGGGTTGACCAAGCGTATTTGCTCTCTCTTCTATTACTTCCCAAAAATAACTACTGACGAATTTGCAGTCATTGGTCCATTTTGTGGTGAGCGATGCCTCTACGATGTCCGAAAAACCGGTAAGCAGCACCTCGCCACTCTTCTAAAAACCGGCAACCTGCAGCTTCACATTTGGGAATAAACCGGCAACCTCTAACTTCACAGTGTAAGAAAACCGGTAACCTATGGTTCACCAGTTTAGAGTCACGACTCATGACTGAAAGCTGTCAGATTGCGCCCAGCACTTGCTCGTAATACTTCACATACTGCGGCACCACCAGAGACGAGCAAAAGCGGCTCTGCGCCGTCTTGCGCCCCGCGTCGCGCATAGCCTCCAGCCGGTCCCGATCCTTCAGCAAACTCACCGCCCCCGCAGCCATATCCTCCACATCTCCAACGGGATACAGCAACCCAGTCACCCCGTCGTCGATCAGTTCCGTCACTCCGCCCACACGCGTTGCAATGGACGGAACCTTGCATGCCATGGCCTCCAGAGCCGCCAGCCCAAACGACTCCAGCTCACTCGGCATCACCATCAAATCGGCCAGCGGCAGCAGCTCATCCACCCGCTCCTGCTTGCCCATAAAGTGAACCTTATCATTGATTTGCAGGTCGTGAGCCAGCCACTCAGCCGCCGATCTTTCCGGCCCGTCGCCCACCAGAACCAGTTGTGCCGGAACTTCGCGCACCACCCCCGCAAAGATCTTCACCACGTCCACCACCCGCTTAACTGGCCTGAAATTAGAGAGATGCATCAGGATCGCCTCGCCCGGTTTCGCCAGGCGCAGCCGCGCCTTCGCCCGCGCCGCCTCATCCTTGATGGGCGCATATTCGTCGCAGTTGACGAAGTTCGGAATCACCTCAATGGGCCGCGTAATCTCGAAATCCTCGAGCGTCTTCTCCTTTAGATAGTTAGAGATACTGGTAACTCCATCGCTCTCTTGAATGGCGTACTTTGTGATCGGAAGGTAGCTGCGGTCCAGTCCCACCAGCGTGATGTCCGTGCCGTGCAGCGTGGTGACGAAGGGCAACCGGCGGCCACGCGCGGCCAGCATCTGCCTCGCCAGCAGAGCGCTCACAGAATGAGGAATTGCGTAATGCACATGCAGCAAGTCAAGTTCATAGAATTCAGCAACTTCCGCCATGCGCGACGCCAGAGCCAGGTCGTAGGGAGGGAACTCGAAGAGCGGATAGCTCGAGACCGGAACCTCATGATAGAGGATGCCGTTGTCCCGTCCGCTGAGCCGAAAAGGCTGCGAATACGAAATGAAATGGACCTCGTGGCCCCGCGCCGCGAGCTCAATGCCCAGTTCTGTAGCCACCACGCCCGAACCGCCATACGTGGGATAACACGTGATGCCAATGCGCATAAATCCTTCTCATTCAGTAATTTTTATTCGACAATGACTTGGACGCTTTGTGTGGCTCTGAAGATGCACTTGTATTTAATATATTTATAATCAACAACTTGCATCTACAAATCCGCGAAAGAGATCAGGTCGAGCTTGGGGGACTTCTCCAGTGCTCGAAGCGCTTGCAACTCGGTCTCCCGTGCGGCCAGCAGGCGCGTATGCGCCTGCGCGAGATCGATGTCGTTGTAGCCGGGATGCGTGACCAGTTCCCACGTGCCGGCGGGTAGGTTCGCCAGCAATGAAGTGAGCGTAGCGGTGTCGAGCGTTCCGGTGGCCAGCACGCCAATGGCGCCATCGGTCGTGCTAAAGCCTTCTTCTGCAATAATATGTCGGAAAGTAGGCTCAAGCAGCCGCAGGAGGCTCACTTCTGTCCAGCGCAGCCAAGGCGCGTTCCGAGTGGCGCCCAAACTCCATGCCGGCTCGAACGGATTGCGCACGGCGCGAATGCCCGCCGCCCGCGCCGCCCGCAACACTGGCCGCAGCACGCACGGAAACATATGCACGTGCTTGTGAGTATCGATGTGGGTGAGCGCGGCGCCCTTGGACCGCAGGAACCCAATTTGTGCTCCGGCCTCGGCCTCAATCTCGGAGGAACGAATCCGCCCAGTGAATAATCGCTCAAGAAATTTTCCCAGCGTCGGCATAAACCGCCCCGTCCCACTGTCTACAAGCGATGGAAGTTCATGCGCTGTCCTTAGAGGCTCGCCGTCCACCAGCACCACATGGCAACCCACGCCCAGTGAAGGTGTCGAGCGTGCCAGCTCGATGGCTTCTCCGGCGGCTGCTGCACGTGCCATCAATGTGGCGCTAGTCAGCACTCCGGCGCGGTGCAGTTCGATGATGGCGCGGTTGACCCCGGCGGTCAGGCCAAAGTCGTCGGCATTGAGGATAAGACGGCCCACCGGCTGAGTTTATCAACATGGGGTCAGCCGCGGCCCTGCAAGTGATCCAGTCGGCTGGATTGCACCGGCGCGCTGGTATGATGACAACAGGCCGTAGCGGCCTTTTCAGCCCGCGCGGGCGGTTAGCTCAGTTGGTTAGAGCGCCTGCCTTACAAGCAGGAAGTCCGGGGTTCGAGTCCCTGACCGCCCACCACGCACCGTAGCAGCGTTGGGCATTGTGCGCGCCGGTTTACTGTTGCAGAATCAGAGTGTGCATCCCATAGAGTCTTATCTCGCCAAACTGGCGGAAATCCGCGCATCCGGTCACGCAACGGACGAAACGTCCTTCTATCCGGCGATTGAAGGATTGCTTTCTGAAATCGGCAATCGACTCAAGCCGGGCGTGAGGCCGATCTTGCAGCTCAAGAACCGGGGCGCTGGCCTGCCCGACGGCGGACTCTTCACACAGGATCAACTCAAAAAGAACGCCGTACCGGATGACTTCACTGTCCAGCCGCCCAATCGTGGTGTGGTTGAAGTGAAGGGACTCTCGGAAGACACCAGCAAGACAATTCAGTCTGAGCAAGTGAAGAAGTATCTGCGCGCCTACGGGCAAGTCCTGCTGACCAATTACCGGGAGTTTCGCGTGGTAGTGCTGGGCAAAGACGATAAGCCGCGCACTTTGGAAGTCTTCACTCTGGCCAAGAACGAAGCTGCATTCTGGGCGCTGGCTGCCCATCCTCGCAAGGCAGAGGGCGAAGTCGGCAAGACTCTGGAGGAGTTTCTCACCCGCGCTCTGCTCAGTGCCGTGCCCATTACTTCGCCCGATGTGCTGGCCAGCTTTCTGGCTTCTTATGCCCGTGAGGCGCTTGCCAAAATCGAGCCGCGCTCTTCGCTCAAGGAATTGGAAGACGTGCGCAAGGCGCTGGAAGAGGCGCTCGGCCTCAAGTTTGAAAGCGAATTGTCTACGGAGAAAGAGAACAACAGAGGCAAGCATTTCTTTCGCAGCACTCTCGTGCAAACCCTCTTTTATGGCCTCTTCTCTGCATGGGTTCTTTGGAGCCGCGAACCGGGCCGCCGCAAAGGCGATCAATTCGAGTGGAAGTCTGCCGTCTGGTCTCTTCAAGTTCCCATGATTCGTGCGCTCTTTGAGCGGCTGGTGACGCCGTCGCACGTTCGCTCTCTTGGATTGGAAGAGTTGCTCTCGCTTACAGGCGAAGTGTTGAACCGCGTGGATACCTCCGCATTCTTCCAACGATTTGAAGAAGACACCGCCGTTCAATACTTCTATGAGCCGTTCCTCGAAGCCTTTGACCCGGAACTGCGCAAGCAGCTTGGCGTCTGGTACACCCCGCGCGAAATTGTCCGCTACATGGTGGAGCGCGTGGACACGGTTCTGCGAACTGAGCTTGGCCTTCCCTCTGGCCTTGCAGACCCTAACGTCTACGTTCTTGACCCGGCCTGTGGCACGGGCGCGTATCTGGTGGAAGTGTTGGACCGTATCCATCGAACGCTGAAAGAAGAGCGCGGCGAAGATGCGCTTACCCCGCAACAACTTAAACAGGCCGCGAAAGAGCGCGTCTTCGGATTCGAGATTCTGCCCGCTCCCTACGTCATTGCGCACCTTCAGCTTGGAATGTATTTGCAGCGTGCCCATGCGCCGCTTACGGAGGAACACGAAGGCAAGCGGGAGCGGGCTGGCGTCTACCTCACCAATGCGCTCACCGGCTGGGAGCCGCCAGACAAACAAAAAGCGCAGTTGCCTTTTCAGGAGTTTCAACAGGAACGCGAGGAGGCCGATACCGTAAAGCGCGACAAGCCTATCCTGGTCGTGCTGGGCAATCCGCCCTACAACGGCTTTGCAGGGAAGAGTCCAACTGAAGAGGATGGACTTGTAGAACCATACAAAGAGGGACTCGTCAAAGAGTGGGGAATCAAGAAATTCAACATGGATGAACTGTACGTGCGCTTCTTCCGACTGGCCGAGAGGCGCATCGCCGAAAAAAGTCATCGCGGTGTAGTTTGTTTCATATCGAGTTTCTCCTATCTTGCGGACCATTCCTATGTGGTCATGCGCAGTAGACTGCTAAAGGGGTTCGATACGCTATGGATTGACTGTTTGAATGGGGACAGTCGCGAAACAGGTAAGAAGACACCGGAAGGCAAGCCGGACCCGAGGTTCTTTTCAACGGAGAGCAATCCGGCAGGAATTCGTGTTGGAACCGCCATAAACCTTATGGTGCGTCGCGACGAGAGCAAAGATGTTTCATCTGTTAAGTTTCGTGAATTTTGGGGGGCACACAAACGCGAGGATTTAATCGCGAGCGTGCAGGATACCGCACTAGAAACAAAGTATCTTAGTGCTTCCCCGACCAAGGAGAACTATTACTCATTTGTGCCTGGAGACGTTGGTTCAATCTACCTCACATGGCCCAAGGTGACGGAATTGTCGTCTGTCTACCCATTCAATGGGCCAATCGAGCGCAGAGGGGGTGGATTGATCTCCATGGAACACGATTCCAGAAAGTTCTCTGCACTCAACTCGTACTTGGACCCGAACCTTGATGATAAGCAAATCTCGCTGATTGCTCCCGAGTTGATGAAGTCTTCGGGGGAGTTCGATGCAGCGAAGTGCCGGAAGAAATTGGCTGGGATCAGAGCATTTGACAGCAACAATATCCGCGTCTACCCCATCAGGCCATTCGATAGTCGCTGGGGATATTTGGACTCTGGAATTCAACCACTCTTTTCTCGACCAAACCCAGAACTACTGCGGCAGGCGTTGGTTCCACAGCAGAGTTTCTTGATTACAAGAGATTCAGCAGATAAGAGTGAAGAGGGAACACCGTTTTTCTTCAGTAGACACATAGTTGATTACGATTTCATTTCTGGTCACGCAAGGCATTTCCCTGTGGCGATTAGGTGTGAACAGAAGCGACAGGTAACCTCCTCCAGTCAGATGACTCTTGGTTTGATCGACGAGAAATCAGATGCTGAAGAGATTGACTCACCAAATGTTTCGAAACTGGCTATTCGCTGGCTGCAAGAACTTGGCAATGTCGTCTCGCTTGAGCATGTTAAGGGATTGTGGCTGCATGTCCTCGCCATCGGCTATTCCCCCGCCTATCTGGAAGAGAATGCCGACGGCATCCGGCAGGATTGGCCGCGCATTCCGTTGCCGTCTTCGCTGGAACAGTTTCGAGCATCGGCGGCGTTGGGACAGTGCGTGGCGGAGTTATTAGATACGGAGCAACCCGTGGCTGGTGTGACGGCAGGTGCATTGCGGCCTGAATTGCGCTCAGTTGCCGGGCTGAAGCGCATGGACGACAAGCCGCTCGATGCAGACGAAGACTTGCGAGTCACGGCAGGCTGGGGCCACGCCGGAAAAGAAGGCGTGACCATGCCCGGACGCGGCAAGCTGGTGCGTCGTGAACGCACAGCAAATGAACTCTCTGAACTGTCAACTGGGCTGGCAGTGATAGGCATTTCGCAGGATGAGGGCTTGAAGCGCCTGGGGAACACGGTGGTGGACGTGTACCTGAATGACCTCTGCGCTTGGACGAATGTGCCGGAGATGGTCTGGGAACTCTACATCGGCGGCTATCAGGTGATGAAGAAGTGGCTCAGTTACCGGGAGTTCAGCTTACTGAAGCGCCCGCTGACCTTGGCTGAGGCCGAAGAGGTTCAGGCGATGGCACGGCGGCTGACGGCGCTCTGCCTTCTCCAGACGGAACTCGACGCCAATTACCGCAAGGTGAAGAGCGCAACTTGGCAACCCGCGTCTGAAACACTTCGAGAATAGGCTTGCCGCCTCATCTTTCTGTAGTTTCCGGATATTACTTTGCCAAGCTGCGGTCTATGACGGTCGCAGACTTTTTTGCGTGAGGCCGGGGCGCGTGGCTGGCATGAACGCCGGGCAATTCCATGTTCTGGGCGTTTTCCGCCGTACGCAAGTGGTTTTCCATTTGTTTTCGCGCCTCAATGGGGTCGCGTGCGCGGATGGCGCGGTAAATCTCGCGATGCATTTCCGCCATTTCGCGCAGGTAGTCCGCGCGTTCAACGGTCTTGCGCCGCTTTTCATACATCGCCGTGGTGATGGTCTCGATAAGAGCAGCCAGAATTGGATTGCCTGAGGCCTTGGCGACGATGCGGTGAAACAACATATCATGCACGAGGAAATCCGCGGGGTTGTCCGCTATGGCGTACATCTCGGCGACCTGTTCGGCTAAAGCCGCGTAATGTTCTTCCTTGCCCCGTTCGGCGGCGAGAGCGGCAAGGCTGCTTTCAATAATCAACCGAGCCTCAAACATCTGCCAGAACTGATAGCCGTAGAGCGCGCCCATCAGGCCCAGCGAGGCCTTGCTGAATTCAGCCGGGCCATCCTTGATGAAGGTTCCCACCCCGTGCCGCACCTTCATCACCCCCATCGCCACGAGGTAGCCAATGCCGGTGCGAACGCTGGCGCGGCTGATTTTGAGTGTGCGCGCAAGCACTCGTTCAGGAGGGATTCTATCGCCGGGCTGCAGTGCTCCTGTTTCCAGGAGGGCGCGGATGTGGTTGACCACTTGCTTGGTCCGATCAGTGCCGGGCGCATCCAGTCCTGGGCGTGCCATAATGGATGATGTTCCAATCGTTGTGCGGAAAATACGAACCATTCAAGATTAGCACCGATGGAAGTTTCTGCGCCTTTTCCTTTTCAGATTGGCAACATTTAGGGTCTGCGTGTATGCTGGTGGTCAGACCTCTCCACCCAGGCCGCGCTGGCGTTTGCGAGACAGGGTGCGAAGGGAATCTAATGAATCGCAGGTCGAAAATCGCAGTTTTTCACTATCTTCTATAGGGAGCAGGAGTAAACAGCCGATGAGCAATGGACTGAATATCAACAAGGATGCTGAGCTGGATTTTCTGTCGCTGGGGGCGCTGGTGCACAGGCTTGATCCGGGGATCATTCCCTTCCGCAAGGCCACAGAGTGCCAGATTCACGTCAGTGGCGGCGAATTCAATGTGGCTGCCAACCTTTCAGATTGTTTTGGTTTGAAGACGGCAATCGTCTCGGCCATGTCTGACTATCCCATCGGCGACCTGATTGCCGAGCGCGTACGCGCCATGGGAGTGAAGCCGTTCTACAAGCACTTCAAGCACAATGGCGTCAACGGTCCCAATATGGCGGCGGTGTACAGTGACCGGGGGTACGGTTTGCGCCCTCCGGTGGTCTTCTACAACCGGTCCAACGAGGCAGCGGCGCAACTGAAGCCCGGGGATTTCGACTGGAAGGCGATCTTTGCGCGCGGCGTGCGCTGGGTGCACTGTGGCGGGCTCTTTGCTGCGCTTTCGCCGACTACCGCGGCGCTGGCCGCGGAAATGATGAGGGAAGCCAAGGCTGCCGGAGCGGTAACTTCGTTCGATTTGAATTTCCGCGAGAAGCTGTGGAATATTCAGGGCGGCGCTGAGCGCGCGGTCGAAACCATCGGCCGCATTGTCGAGAACGTGGATGTGCTGGTGGGCAACGAGGAAGATCTGCAAAAGGGACTGGGCATTCCGGGGCCGGAGGTCGCGGCCAAATCGAAGCTGGACCCCAGCGTTTTCTTCGGCATGATCGCCAACGTTGTGAAGAAGCATCCGCAGGCGAAAGTGGTGGCTACAACGCTGCGCGAGGTTCACTCTACCAACCGGCATAGCTGGAGCGCGGTGGCATGGGTTGACGGAAAATCCTACACTGCTCCGACGGCTGAGCTGGAGGTGGTGGATCGCGTGGGCGGCGGAGATGGCTTTGCGGCTGGATTTATTTATGGCCTGCTCAGCGGCGAAACTCCCGAAGAAGCTCTCAAGCTGGGATGGGCGCATGGCGCGCTGCTGACCACCTTCCCCGGCGACACAACCATGGCAACCTTGGATCAGGTGCGTGCATTTGCCAAAGGCGGATCGGCGCGCATCCAGCGGTAGCAACAATTTCAAATCGAGTTTGGAGATAGTATGCCGGAAGCATCATGTGATATCGGCCTCATCGGCCTTGCTGTCATGGGACAGAACCTTGTCCTCAACATGAACGACCACGGTTTTAAAGTTGCCGTTTTCAACCGCACCGTTTCCAAGGTGGACGAGTTCCTGGCTAACGAAGCGAAGGGTACGCAGGTTGTTGGAGCACAGTCCATCGAAGAATTAGCCGGGCTGCTCAAGCGGCCGCGGCGCGTCATGCTGATGGTCAAAGCTGGCGCCAGCGTCGACCAGACGATCAACCAGGTGCTGCCTTATCTTGAGGCGGGCGACATCATCATCGACGGCGGTAACTCGCTGTTTACCGACTCCAATCGCCGGACCAAAGATCTGGCGGCAAAAGGCATCTTGTTCATCGGTACCGGAGTCTCCGGAGGCGAAGAAGGCGCGCGCCTCGGCCCATCGATTATGCCCGGCGGCAATCCTGCCGCGTGGCCGCACGTGAAGGATATTTTCCAGGCCATCTCCGCCAAAGTCGAAGACGGAACCCCCTGCTGCGACTGGGTGGGAGAGGACGGCGCCGGTCACTTCGTCAAGATGGTCCACAACGGCATCGAATATGGCGATATGCAGTTGATCTGCGAGGCATACGACCTGTTGCAGCGCGGGCTCGGCCTGAACGCCGATGAGTTGCACACAGTTTTCGCCGAATGGAACAAGGGCGAGCTTGATAGTTACCTGATCGAAATCTCCAGCCAGATCTTTGCGAAAAAAGATGAAGACGGGAAACCGATCGTCGACAAGATTCTCGACACAGCCGGCCAGAAAGGCACGGGCAAGTGGACTGTCTTCAGCTCGCTCGATCTCGGCCAGCCAGTAACTCTGATCGGCGAGTCTGTTTTTGCGCGTTGCCTCTCGGCGCTGAAGGACGAACGCGTTGCAGCATCGAAGATCCTTGCTGGACCCGTTGCGAAGACGGTCCCCGGCGGCCGCGATCAATTCATCGAGGATGTGCGCCGGGCGCTCTACTGCTCCAAAATCGTCTCCTACGCGCAAGGCTACATGTTGCTTAAAGCAGCTGCCCAGGAACATGGATGGAAGCTGAACATGGGCGGCATCGCGCTGATGTGGCGCGGCGGGTGCATCATTCGCAGCCAGTTCCTCGGCAAGATCAAAGCGGCTTACGACAAGACGCCCGTGCCGGAGAATCTGCTGCTCGACGATTTCTTCTCCGCGGCGATCAGCGGCTATCAGGCTTCGTGGCGCACGGCTTTGGTTCATGCCATCGAGCTGGGCGTGCCCACTCCGGCATTCTCCACCGCTCTTGCGTTCTTTGATGGCTATCGCACTGCGCGGTTGCCCGCTAATCTGCTGCAAGCGCAACGCGACTTTTTTGGCGCGCACACTTATGAGCGTACCGACAAGCCGCGCGGCCAGTTCTTCCACACAAACTGGACTGGTCACGGAGGCCGGGTTTCGTCGTCAACTTATACTGTCTAGGACTGCGACCGCATGAAGAAGAACCTTCCGTGCCCCATCCATTTCGCGTTTTTTGCGAAATGGGTGGGATAGCACAAACACAAAAGGAACGAATTCATGCGGTAATAGAAGTAGTTCACGGCTGGCGTCATGGTCTAACTTAGCAGGCAACGTAAGTTGCCTGCTATTGTTTTACGGGTTGCAAAGGGTCCCAGTTATCCGCGCCGCGAAGAAAGACAGAAGGCGCAAACTGTTTAGCCAGTTCCTGAGTTAGGAAATGTGTATGCGGATCGCGCTGGTCGGGCTGCGCACCGGGGCCTGTGGAGTTGTATTCGGCATAGAACACGGTTTCAATCGAATGTGTCTCCCCCGGATGCCACTCGCGCCAGCCTGCCGGATCGATGTGACTGCCCATTTCGGAATTAAGGAAAATCACCGTAGCATAAGGACGCCAGGGCCGGCCCAAATACACGGGCTTCGTTACGCCTGGATCGGCAATGAGCTTGCATTGGTTGAGAACAAAGCCAGAGTCTTCCTCCGGATAGTGTTTTGACTGAGCCGTGATGAATCCGCCGTCATGCGCGGTGCTGTGAATCTCGCAATGATCGAAGACAGCTTTGCCGTCTCCGAAGATAAAATCGACATTCCCGGCAATATAGCAATCCGAAAAATACTGTCGCGCCGGGATGCAGTTTTGCCCGTCTGGAGTGCAGTTGCGGCTGCCCGCATAAACGGTGTCCTGATTGCCCAGCAGACGCACATTGTGGAAGACGGCGCGGTCGCCGATCACCCGCAGCGCCAGAGCCTGAGAGCCAGCGGGGAGCTGTGGATGCGTGGCGTTGAAATCGTTCTCGAAGGTAATGTTCTCCGCAAAGAAATTGTCTGCCGTTACATTCACGGTGGCGGAGTGGAGCGTGCCGCCATTCGTTCCCGAGCTGCGATCATTCACTACAACAGTTTTGGAGGCATCGCCGTTGGCGCTCCGCAGACGGATATTCGGCTTGTCAATGGTCAGCACTTCGCGATAGGTACCGGGAGCCACCAGTACCAGCGCCCCGTCTTTCGGCGCTGCATCGAGCGCGCGCTGGATGGAGTAAAAATCGCCCGTGCCGTCGGCCGCAACATACAGGGTTTCATCTTCGGGGAGTACCGTCCCCGCCATTTCGGGAGCCGTCGCAAGAGAAGGGAAGGGAACAAACCGCGATTCGCAGGCGAGCGGCGCGCCGGGCGCTGAGCCGGGTGTCTGCTGCACGGTTGCATCGTCTCCAGTTGGCTCCAGATTTCCGCGCTTGCTGCCGATAACAATCTCCGCATCCTTGACTAACATGGAAGAGTGAGCTTGATCGTCGGCAAATACATTGTCGAGCTTTAACCCAAGCTTGTGCTGCGAGTCCAGTCCAAGAAATGTATAACTCCCCGCCGACAGTACGTGCACGTTTTCGAGCGTGATGTCTCGATAAACAGGAAGCTGGTCTCCGGTAAAGGTTGTGTAGAGCGGCGTGAAGACAAATGGATTCTTCGTATCGCGAATGCAAACGTCGCGATAGAGCAGGTCATGCACCAGGCCGCCGCGGCTGCGGTCAGACTTGATGCGGATGCCGTTGTCAGCACCGTCGATCGTCAGATCGTCAACCAGCATGTGATCCACCCCGCCGCTGGTTCCGCTGCCGATGGACATACCGTGACCGGTATAGAAATGGTTGTGCAAGACGGAGATGTTCAAGGACGGTCCCGCCTTGCCTGACTTAACCGCGACGTCGTCGTCTCCGGTATGAATGGAACAATATGCAATGGTTACGTTGCGCGATGAGCCGGGATCGATGCCGTCCGTGTTGCGGGCTGTCTTGGGTGTCATGATCTTCACGCCCCACGCGGTGAAACCATCCGTCTCGTTGACGCCCACATGAAAGTTCGGTGAGTTTCGCAGCGTGATCTTATACATGGTGAAGTCATCCGCGTGACGCAACACAATCATCACCGGCACGCTTTGCTGCTTATCGGTAATCTTGGCCTGATGCGCCAGGTCCCACCATGTCACATCCTGACCCAACAGCTTGGCTCCGCCCCGGCCATCGATGGAGCCCATGCCCATGATGCCGCCACCCTTTGCGCCATCGCCCAAAATCAATGGCTTACACCCGTGGCCATGCTCGCTGACAATGCCGCAACTGCCGGGCGCGAGATCATACAGGCGCGGATCGCGCGAAGCCACCAATGCAGTATTGGCGTCCACCACCAGAGTTACTCCGGCGCGCAAGGCGATGGGGCCGGCCAAAAACACATTCTTCCCCCCATTGGCGCGAAGCACAACAGCCTTGCCAGCTGCGCAATTGTCGATGGCGTGCTGGATGCGCGCGGTATCCAATTTCTGCTCATCTTCAGGCGCAATCACGCCGTGTTCAGCCGCGATGCCAGCGCTTAGTGTGACGCAGGCAGCGGGGATATGCGGTTCTGTGACCTTGCGCGTGTCCTGAGCAGGCAAGACCAGAGCAAAACACAACAGCGATAAGGCAGAGATCGAAAAACTGAAAGCTGAACGCATAAGTCTCCTATTGGAACGTCAGTGGGTCGTGCTAATTGTTGTGAACGACACCGGTCTTAGTGCTCGATGATGCAGGCTTCGCCTTGGGAAGTTCGCTCGGAATCTGCGCGAGAATCCATCGAACAAGTTCCTTGCCGGCGGCGTAGTTGTCATATTCGGCAGGGAGCTTTCGGCCATCGGTATATTCGTTGTAGAGCCATGGATCAACCGTGGCAAAGACGATTCCTTTGCCGTAATGCGCGGTGGCCATCAGAATGTCCCCGTGATCGCGAAGAGCTTCTGTGGCTGGGGGCTTCGCTGAAATGGTGCAGATCTCCTTCATGTAGATAGTGTGCGGCTCGTGAAAGATGGGACCGGCGCTATCGATGGAAATCTTTCCCATCTCGAATTTGCTTCCGTCCACTTGATTACGCAGCACATTGTTGTACTGGATGCCAAATTTCTCGGCCAATAAATTGAGGTGATCGAGATCGGCATTCACCGGATCGTTTTCCATAATCACCAGTACGCCGCCGGCCTTCACCCATTCCGCAATCTGCGCCGCGTCTTCCGGCTGCATATAATGCGGGTTCGGATTCTTCGCCGGAATATCCGGGGAAGCAATAATGTAGACCTGCGCCTGGCGAAGCGCCGCGAGCGTGGGTGCTGCATAGAGAGTTTTCGTCTCCGCGCCGAAGTTATTGAAGATATGACCAAAGAAAGAGTAGCCGCTGTTGCTCAGGTCGTTCCATTTGTAGTGAAACGAGACTTGCTGGCCGAATGCGTCAGGCCGCGTCTGGCTATTGAACCAGGCGTCAAGCAAAACCGTTTTGCCGCGACCGAGCTTCGCATTCGCGGCGTTCTCCATCTCCGCGCTGGCCAGCAGAAAAGCGCCCACCCCCTTGGGATCGTTGGTGATCGTTTTCTCGCCGATGTAATAGGAGTAGCTGCCGTCCCGGTATGGATCGCCGCCAAGCCCAGCGCCCTTGACCGTTCCGGTGAGTGAGACTTCATCGCCGGGCCTAGCCTCAATGAAGCGGCTCAAAATACCTTTGTAGCAGCGCTCCGCATTGGCGAGATAGCGCTGAGGAAGATAGCCTTGGCGCACACCCCTGGCCAGCGCGTAGACAAACATGCAGGAGGCGGAAGACTCAAGATAGTTTCCTTTTGCGCCGCTTCTGTCGAGCACCTGATACCAAAGGCCCGTCACATTGTCCTGATAGCGCGCAACCGCCGCGGCATCTTTTTCAAGCTCGGCAATCAGATGCTTGCGGCTCGCATTGTCTTCCGGATAATAGGCCAGCGTGTCAACGAGCGCCATCATGTGCCAGCCCATAGCCCTGGCCCAGAACTGCGAGGATAGGCCGGTCCGCTTGTCGGCCCAGCGCTCCTGCTTCGACTCATCCCACCCGTGGTAGAGCAAGCCCGTCTTCGCATCGCGCGCATGGTTGTCCATCAGCACGAATTGGCGAGTAATGTCTTCAAACGCTTCAGGATGATGGAACGTTGCAGCATATTCAGCATAAAAAGGCTCGGCCATGTAGAGCCCATCCAGCCACATTTGATTGGGATATCTCTGCTTATGCCAGAAGCCGCCGGACGCCGTGCGCGGCTGATGAAGCAATTGTTCGTACAGAAGAGTAGCGGCCTTTGCGTAGTGCGCATCCTGAGTGACGCCGTACAAGAGCAAAAGCTGGCGCCCCAGCAGAATGTTGTCGAGCTGGTTTTCTTCCGGTTTCCACGAAGGAATGGAGCCATCGGGCGTGACAAACTGATCGACGGAGCTTTTGATGTATTTGTAATAGCGCGGATCGGCGGTGTTGAGCCACACGGCATCCATGCCTTCCAGCAGCGTGCCCAGTTCGTAATTCCAGGCCCAGCGCTGGCCGGCGGGCACAAAGCGGCCATCCGGCCAACGCTCGATTGCCGCGTTTGCTGTGCGCTCGGACCATGGTTTCTCTTTAGCTTGCGCTGCAAAACACAGGCTGCCCGCCATTGCGATGAGCAACACCAACCAAGCCAGAATGCGATTACTCTTCATTTGAACTCCGAGCGTAAAGATTATGAGTCAACTAGCAGAAAAGGCTGCCGATTAAGGCAGCCTCTTCTGTGAAGATGCAAGGGTTAAAGGCTAGAACTCGATACGACCCGAGAACTGAGCGGCCTTGCGGTTGTTGCTGCCTGAAGGAGTCACCGTGCCAAAGTTCGCATCATCGATCTTGGTGTCGGCAACAGACCAGAAAGTGTGGTTGGTGACGTTGTACCACTCGGCGCGGAAATTCAGCCTGGAAGAGGACGTGAGATGCAGCGGGAAGCTGCGCACCATGGCGAGATCAAGCTGGTAAGTGCCGGGGCCAACGAGGTTGTAGGGAGCTGTGCGCGGCCCATCGCTGAACAGATAGTTGTACGCATTCTTGATTCCCGCTACCGTTGTATCCATGAAAGGCCCAGTAGCGGTGGCAGGTGTCGCGGTGGAAGTGCTGGTGCTGGGAACGATGTAGCTGAGGGTGTTGTAATTGCTGTAGGTTGCACCCTTGCCCCATCTTCCGTTCTGGCGTGCTGATCCGCTGAAGTTCGGGTTCAAGACCGGCGGTGCGCCGCTCTGCGCCGGATTGGTCTGAGCATTGGCTTCAGTAATGACGAGTGGCGAACCGGAGAACTGCTGGTAAACCCCGGAGAACTTAAATCCGCCGAGAATCGCCCGCTCATAGCCGTTGGTGTTGAGATACGTCTTGCCCAGCGGCCAGTCCCAAACCGCGGTAGCCACAAAGTGATGCGTTTGGTTGGCAGTGGAGACAGTGCGCTCGATGCGATCCGCATTCCAGGAGGGAGTGGAGGCAGTGTTATTGGCGATGAATTGGGCAGGAATCGCGTAGCCGGAGCGGAAGGTGCCGGCGTCGTCAATGGAGCGCGAGTAGGTGTAGCTGACGTTGGTCGTCAAACCGTGCCAGGCGCGCATATTCGCCGTGGCTTGCAGACCATGGTAGTTGGCGTTGCCGACGTATCCGAAGGAGTCAGAGGGCGACTCGAACGGATAGGGCTTCAGGAGGGTGCTCAATGCGTCTTTCGTGTTAGCGTAATTCAAGCCCGTGCAGCTAAAGCCGTGGGTAACTACCGTACCAGTGGAACCGCAATCCGTGGTCAGGGTTGCGGTGCTCGTATCAGCCAGACTCGATCCTAAAGCCAGATACTTAGGATCAAGCTGGTTGGACTGAAATCCGCGGGCTGTGTTGCTATCAAGCTGCAGGAAGTGGCCTTCCGATCCGACGTAGGTGACTGTAGCAGCAAGTGCGTTCGTCACCTGGCGCTGAATGCCAAAGGTCCAGTTGATGTACTCAGGAGCGCGACCGCCGAGGTACGGGTCGTCAAACGTCGAGCTCGAAGGACTTGAGCTGTTGGCGCCGACAATGAGAGCATTCGCATTCGTGTAGCCCATGCCGTATGTTGGACCCGCGTTTACGCCAGTTGGAGCCGCGTAGGCGGGAAGCTGGCCACCACCAGCGCCTGAGATTGCAGTGCCGGTGGTTTGTCCAGCATCGTTGGCGTTCAGCAGTCCGGTCATGGCGGTAAAGTCGTTGGCCGATGACATCGACGGGGTATTGGAGAAGCCCAGCGTTCCGAGAGTTGAGGCAAGGCCGCCCACGGCGTCGCCATGGGTATACATGACGCCCCAACTGGAGCGGATCACGGTCTTGGAGTTCAATTGATAAGCCGCTCCAAGGCGCGGCCCGAGGTTGCGGTAATAGTTCTTGACGGGCGTGTCGCAGTTGCAGGTGTTTGTGCCGTGTCCCGTGTAGTTCAGGGCGCCGAGCAGACCACCGACCGCTGGATTGGCAAGATTGGGATCGAAGTAGCTGGCGTCGTCCTTCACTTCCCTGACGCTCGGGTAAAAATCGTAACGCAGGCCGAGGTCTAGAGTCAGCTTCGGGGTGATCTTCCAGTTGTCCTGGATGTAAGGCGAGATGGGACGGAAGCGCGCCCCGTATCCCGGATGAGCAGAATAATCCGTATACGTGAAGGAAGAACCGGCAGAATTTTTGCCCGAGGTCGAGTCGATTTGGCCCAGCAGGAAGCTGGCGTATGCATTACCGCCTCCTGCGGTTGTATATGAGCCAGCGTGGATGTAAGCAGTCTCGGTGACGGCGGAGGCGAGCACGATGGGAGATGTTCCGCCCGTGGCTGAATAAGTGTTGTACAACATCCATGCAACCTGTCCGCCAAAGGTAAAGGAGTGCTTGCCGACGGTCCATTGCAGGTTATCCATGGCGGTGTAGTTTTGCGCTATGGTCGAATTGGCGACAGTGCCGCCCCAGCCTGTCGGTGCGTTCGAGCCTGCGAAGGGCACGATGGGGAAGGTGGAAATCGCCTGACCACCCACAGCGGCGCCGGTGTTCGAGTAAGGGGCGAATGACATTTTACCAAAATTAGAAGGCGCATACTGCGGCGCCGTGTCGGGGTTGAAGGTAGGACCGTTGTAGCGGGCATAGCCCCACTTTAACTGGTTAATGAGGTGCGGGGTGAAGATGTGGGTCTCTTCAATGATGCCCACCGCGGTTTTGGGCGCATAGGCCTGGCCGTAGTTGAATGGTACCGGTCCGACGTTGCGGCCCGTGGTGGACTGGCCTACAGGAACGGAGCTCGCCTGTCGTCCATCTGCAAAAATGAACGAGAGATTGTCCGACGCGGTCGGCAGGAAGTCAATGCGGTCGGTGGTGGACCAGTTGACGAGTCCCGTGGGGTTGGCGGCGATGTAGTTGCCTTGCAGAGCAGTGCTAATGCCTGTTGTCGGCAGCAGGGCTTGCATGGCTTTGGCGACGGGGGACCACTGTGAGGATGGGATCACATTGGCGGCGCCGTTATTTGGTGTCGTCGGAGGAGCGCCGTTCGCACCAATGGCAGTGCCGTTGTTAGTGAATCCGAACTGATACCGGCAGAAGCCGTTATTGCTATGCGCGGTGCAGTTGGCCTGCGAAGACGGGTCGTAGATATTGCCTACCGCGCTGAAATCGCCGGCCTGCTCGGCTGGTGTGGGAAAGGTCATGGACGTCGGTGTGGCGCTGGTGTAACGGAAGCCATTGTAGTTGCCGAAGTAGAAGACCTTTTCCTTCCATTTACCGAAGGGAACAAGCGGGCCGCTGAGGTTGATGCCGTACTCGTTGCTGTGCTCAACCGGCTTTTCAGGAACCCCGGTTAACGCGTTAGGAGCATGAGCAAGGAAGCCCCAGCTATCGAATGCAGTATTGCGGATGAACTCATAGACAGAACCGTGCTGCTTGTTGCCGCCTTGCTTGACGGTGTAGTTCATGACGCCCTGGCCTTCATAAACGGCCGAGTAGCCGGTGGTCTGCACCTGGAACTGGTCGATGGCGTCAACCGAGATAGCGGACCATACATAGCGCGGGTCGCCGTTGCCGCCGGCGCGCACAAACACCACGCCGTCAACGTAGACAGCGGAGGCCGCGCCGCGGGCGCCGGAACCATTGACCACGCCGGTGTTGGTGGTGGGGTTGCCGTTGGTATTATTGCCCTGCACTCCAGGCATGAGGAACGCGAAGTCGGTGGCGCGGCGCTGATCGGTCTGGCCGTAGGCGCCCATTTCGATGGGCAGCTCCGAGTACACTTCGCTTTCCATGGTGGCGCCCACCGTTGCGTTGGAGGTCTCCAACTGCGGAAGCTCGGTGGTCACGGTAATCTGCTCGCTGGAGCCGCCAACCGTCAGAACAGGGTTATATGTTTGCGTTTCCAGCGCATTCACATGGATGCCCTGCTGAGCCAGATTTTGAAATCCAGCGGCGGACGTGATCACGGTATAGACGCCCGGATCCAGGTTCGGGAAATTGAAGTCGCCCGCGCTGGTTGTGGACGTTGTGGTCGTGATGTCGGTAGCAGTGTTTGTGGCGGCAATAGTGGCGCCAGAAATCACGGCCCCGGTCTTATCCACGACCGTGCCGGAAATCTGTCCCTTTCCTGAAAGCTGCGCCTTTGCGCCCAGGGGCGCCATCATGGCAACGACCAGAACCGCCAGCCATGCCCACCTGGAACAGCGCAGGAGCCCGTGCTTCAGGCTCGCCCATGTTCCGTTGATATACAATTGACCTTCTACGGCCATACTTCTCATTCAAGCCTCCATAAAATTGTTCACTTGCCGTTTTGGTTTCTGACCCGCAAAATTGGCCCTGTACATCAGGTTTGCCAACCGTGGTCAGACCACCATCGAAACCACAATAGTGTCGTTCACGACGTCTTAAACTGTCAAGCGAGAATTACACACATGTGGGAGCGTCCTTTAAAAATCAGTAAAACAAACGACTTGCCCAAAATGGAACCGACGCGGCGCAGGGCCGATGGTCAGACCTTTCAGGTGTTTCGGCTGGCGCACCTACTGGGCGGGAGGGCAACTTGGCAATTCCTGGTCAGCCCTCGCCAACGGTCTTTGATCGTCAGAACGGGCAGAATCCAGCTCCGCACGAGGTGCGGTCAACCGCGAAGCCGTCTTGGCGGGCTTCCGTGCTGCGGAGCGTTCCAAGCCTTGCGCGGCCTGGGCCATACGCAGGTGCTGCTCCATAAGTTTACGCGCTTCCAAGGGGTTGCGCGCGCGAATGGCGCGGTAAATCATGCGGTGCATCTCTGCCGATTCGCGCAGATCTGTCGAGCGCTCAACAGTTTTGCGGCGTTTGTCATACAGGGCAGATGTAATGGTCTCCATCAGAGCACCCAGAATGGGGTTGCCGGAGGCCTGCGAAAGAATGCGATGAAAGAGCACGTCGTGGATCAGGAAATCGGCGGGACTATCTATGGAAGCAAATATCTCGGCCACCTCTTCGGCGAGCGCAGTGTGGTGCTCCTCCGTGGCGCGTTCAGCGGCGAGGGCGGCGAGATTGCTCTCAAGAATTAACCGCACCTCAAACATCTGCCACGATTGAAAGCCGTGCAGCACGCCCATGAGGCTGAAAGATGCCTTGCCAAATTCAGCCGGACCGTCAGCGACGAAGGTCCCCACCCCGTGCCTCACCTTCATCACTCCCATCGCCGCCAGGTAGCCTATCCCGGTACGGAGACTGGCGCGGCTGATATTCAGGGAGCGTGCGAATTCGCGCTCTGGGGGAATCTTGTCACCCGGGCGCAGAGTGCCATTCTCAATGAGCGCACGGATGTGGTTCACCACTTGCATGGTCCGGTGCGTGTCGGTCAGGTCTTGCTTTATCCTCGGCATATAGGGCCCGCATCCTCTTGAAATGCTGGGCAAGACGAGAGTAACACTGTAGGCCCTCTTTCGCGTTGAAGAATTTTCATTAGGCATTCTGCTGTCTTTCAGCCGGGTGTGTATACTGTGGTCTGACCTCTGAAGGGGTCGGACTCTACGCCTCGCGGCGATAAGGGCAAGGTCGCAGCCATGCTGATCTACGAAGACCGCTTGTTTCCAGCCGAATCCGCAACGCGAAAGATAGCCAAAGCTCTGTACGCGCACATCCATGCTTTGCCCATCATCAGCCCGCACGGGCACACGCAGGCAGCTTGGTTTGCGAAGAACGAGCCTTTTCCCGACCCGGCAAAGTTGTTCGTGCAGCCCGATCACTACGTCTACCGGATGCTCTACAGCCAGGGAATCCCCCTGGAAGACCTGGAGATTGGGCAGCCGGTAATGAAGGACCCGCGCAAGGTCTGGCGCATCTTCGCCAAACACTATTTCCTGTTTCGCGGAACCCCGACGCGAGTTTGGCTGGATTTCGCGTTTCAGGAGCTTTTTGGTTTGGAAGAGCGGTTGTCGGAGAAAAATGCTGACCTCTATTTCGACACTATCTCCGAAAAACTACGCACGCCGGAATTTTTGCCTCGCGCTCTTTATGAGCGCTTCAATCTGGAAGTGCTGGGAACGACAGATTCTCCTCTCGACTCGCTGGACGATCACAAGGCGATCCGCGAATCGGGCTGGAAGGCGAGGATTGTGCCCTCCTTCCGGCCTGATCCGGTGGTCGATCCGGAGTTTGCGGGATTTGCCGGATTGATTGAGAAGCTTGGCGAGATGACCGGAGAAGACACCATGGCGTGGCCCGGCTATCTGAACGCGCTGCGCAAGGCGCGTGAGCGCTTCCGTGCGCTCGGCTGCACGGCAACCGACCATGGGCATCCCACCGCGCAGACCGCCGACCTGCCCACGGCCGAGGCGGCGGAGCTCTTTCGCCGCGTGCTGGCAGGCAAGGCCGATGCGCAACAGCAGGAACTCTTCCGCGCTCAGATGCTTACGGAGATGGCGCAGATGAGCCTGGAAGACGGGCTGGTCATGCAGATTCATCCCGGCAGCGTGCGCAACCATAATCGCAAGATCTATGAGAAGTATGGCCGCGATGTGGGTTGCGACATTCCCCGTCCGACGAACTATGTGGATGCATTGCGCCCCTTGCTCGACCGGTTCGGCAACGAGAGCAAGCTGACCATCATTCTGTTTTCGCTGGACGAATCCACTTTCAGCCGTGAACTGGCTCCGCTTGCCGGGCACTATCCGTGCCTGCGGCTCGGGCCGCCCTGGTGGTTTCTCGATAGCCCGGAAGGGATGATGCGCTTCCGCCAGTTGGCAACCGAAACGGCGGGCTTCTACAACACGGTCGGCTTCAACGACGACACGCGCGCCTTCCTTTCGATTCCCGCGCGGCACGATGTGGCGCGTCGCGTCGATTGCGCATTCCTGGCCCGGCTGGTCACGGAACACCGCCTGGAAGAAAACGAAGCATTTGAAGTTGCGTATGAGTTGACATACGGGCTGGTGAAAAAAGCGTATAAGCTGTAGGGGCGAGAAATGGCGTTCAAGATGGAGATGGAAGCGCAGGAAGCAGCAGACCTATCCGCTGGCACGCGGATAGGCCGCGTTCGCTGGACCATCTGCGCCATGCTCTTTGCCGCCACCACGATTAACTACATGGACCGGCAGGTGCTGGGGCTTCTGAAGCCCACCCTCATGCAGAGCGTTGCCCAAGGTGGCATCGGCCTGACTGAAGACAGTTTCGGGACCGTAGTGGCATTCTTTACCTTTCTCTATGCGGTCGGCCAGCTCGGTGCGGGGCGCTTTGTCGACAAGGTCGGCACGCGCATTGGTTACATGGCCATCATGGCCATCTGGAGCCTCTCGGCGATGAGCCACGCGCTGGTCAACTCGGTGCTGCAGCTCGGCATCGCGCGCTCCTTCCTTGGAATCGGAGAATCCGGCAACTTTCCCGCCGCCAACAAGACAAACGCCGAGTGGTTTCCGCAGAAAGAGCGTTCATTTTCTTTCGGCATTTTCAACTGCGGCGCCAATGTCGGCGTGATCCTGGCTACGCTCCTGGTTCCCCTCGCAGTCCACTACCTTGGCTGGCACTCCGCTTTTCTGATCACCGGATTTTTCTCGGCGGCTTGGATTCTTCTGTGGTTCCTCAAATACCACAAACCAGCCGAGCATCCGACGCTCAAGGCTGCCGAACTGGCCTACATCAACCAGGATCCCCCGGAGAAGCCCGGTCCCTCCATGCCATGGGTCATGTTGTTTGGTTATCGCCAGACTTGGGCTTACGCCATCCCCAAGTTTCTCACTGATCCTATCTGGTGGTTCTATCTCTATTGGCTGCCGGGTTACTTCAGCGCTAAATTCAATCTGAGCCTTGTAGGATTGGGGTTGCCGATTCTAATTGTTTACAACGCCTCGGCCATCGGCAGCATCTACGGCGGCTGGTTGCCCGCGTCTTTTATCCGCATTGGTTTTTCGGCAACGCGTGCACGGGTGGCAGCCATGCTTCTCTGCGCATGCCTTGTTGTACCTGTATTTTTAATTAACTATCTTCACGCGGACAACTTTGGGAAGTGGGCCGCCATAGGGCTGCTCAGCCTAGCGGCAGCGGCACACCAAGGCTGGTCGGCCAACCTCTTTACCACTGCGTCGGATATGTTTCCGCGCAGCGCCGTGGGCTCGGCTACCGGAATAGGCACAATGTTCGGAGCCATCGGCGGCGTTCTCATTGCGAAATTGGCCGGTCACATACTGCAAATATCGGGCAGCTACTCGCTCCTGTTTATCATCGCCGCCAGCGTCTATCTGCTATCGATGCTTATAATGGTGTCTCTGGCCCCCGGGCTAAAGCCTGCAGACGTTTCTCAGGGCCGGAAGATAGACATTCGTGCGGTCTTGTCCGTGCTCTGCTTCGGGGTCGGAGCGTCCTCATTCCTATTGCCATTCGCATCCATATCATTCATTGGATCCAAGACTATTTACGTCTTCGGTCGTAAATTGATGGACGGCATATCCTACAATCTGGCAATTGACCTAACACCTTATGCAGTAATCGCATTGCTGGGGTGTTTGATCGGAGCTGGTTTCAGTATCGTTGGACGTCGGTTTGCAGGAGCATCTTTTGCCTGTGGTGCAGTTGCTACGTCTCTGCTAATCCTGATAGGTGTGAGACTTAACGACTTATTCAATCATTCAATTCCCGGAGTTCTGGAAGGCAAGGTTGAATTCGGGATTATCATTGCAGTTTGTGCTGTTTTGATCGGAACCGTGTTGAGTCTATTCGCAATGCTTCAAGGTCGAGGCAATTCCTCTGACGGACTCGCAAACTATTCAACATCAAAACCTGAGGACAGAGCTTGAGCCGTTTTCAGATTTCAAGGAAGTTATCAATATGAGCCTCTATTGTGCCAAGGGAAGTATAGAAACCGATCTGTCTCCGCTGGAGTTGAATGCCCTGCTCACGGAGAGTCTTGCCAAGCTGGGTCCGCGCAACAACGTGCTCGCCGTGCCGCCAGACCAGAGCCGCGAACACTCCCGCGCGGGCCAACTGACGCGTTATGTGTGGGAGTACTATGGAGAGCGCCTCAAGGCCGTTCTTCCAGCTCTCGGCACGCATACTGCCATGCGGCCGGACCAGATTGCGCATATGTTCGGCAAAGTGCCGGAAAATCTCTTTCGCGTTCATAACTGGCGAACCGATGTCGAGACGGTCGGCGAGGTTCCGGCCGAGTTTATCCGCGAGCAATCGGAAGGCAAGCTGAGTTATGCCTGGCCTGCTCAGGTCAACAAACTTATCTCCCAGGGCGGCTTCGATCTTATCCTCTCCTTAGGCCAGGTTGTTCCCCATGAAGTTATCGGAATGGCCAATTACAACAAGAACATTCTTGTTGGCACGGGTGGGCGAGAAGGCATCAACCGCAGCCACTACCTGGGCGCGGTCTACGGCATGGAGCGGATCATGGGCCGGGCCATTAACCCGGTACGCAACGTGCTTAACTACGCCTCCGATCATTTCCTCAAGGATTTGCCCATCGTATACGTACAGACTGTAGTGGGACGCAGAGCCGACGGCGGCCTCGCCGTGCGCGGCCTGTATATCGGTGACGATGTCGAGTGCTTCAAACTCGCCGCGGAACTTAGCATCAAGGTGAACTTCGAGATGCTCGACGAGCCTATCAGAAAGGCAGTTGTCTATCTCGATCCGGAGGAGTTCCACTCTACATGGATCGGCAACAAGGCCATCTATCGCACCCGCATGGCGTTGGCTGACAATGCGGAACTGATTATTCTCGCGCCGGGCGTAAAGGAATTCGGCGAAGACAAGACCATCGACACATTGATCCGCAAGTACGGCTATCGCGGCACTCCGGCGACTCTTAGAGCGGTTGAATCCAACCCCGATCTGGCCAACGATCTAAGCGCGGCCGCGCACCTGATTCATGGTTCTTCCGAGGGACGTTTCAAGATTACCTGGTGCCCTGCCTTCCTGACCCGGGAAGAGGTCGAAGGCGTCGGTTTCAGTTATGGAGATCTGAATGCGATGCTGACGCGCTACGATCCGAGCAAGCTCTCGCTCGGCGCGAACCGGGTCAATGGTGAAGAAATATTCTTCATCTCCAACCCAGGATTAGGGCTGTGGGCGCACCGCAGCCGTTTCTAAATAGGAGAGATTATGGAAAAGAAAAGTTTAAAACTTCCGAAGTATTCCATCGGAACCGGAGACCGGTTCGCGCATCAGGCCAAAGCGCAGTTACATGCGTGCGTGCTGGCTCTCAACAGCGGCATTGAAGTAGTTCCCGTGTGGAATAAGTCAAACCGCGAGCATACCATCATCGGCTCCGGGCCCGCATCGGCGCGCGCTGCCGCCGATGCCGCGGTCAAAGCGCTTGCATGGAAACTGCCGTATTTCTGCGACGCCGATCACATCACGTTACAGACCGTCGACCGCTTCCTCACGGCATGTGACTTCTACACCCTCGACGTGGCCGACTTTATTGGTCAGCCGGCCGCGCCAGTTGACATCGATAACTTTGTCGCGCGTCATCCCAGGCTGCTCGGGCACATCCAACTCGAAGGAGTGAACGAAGCTTTTGAAATTACGCCGGAAGTTCTGCGCCAGACCGCGCAAAAATATCTCACCGCGGTTAAGAAGGCCGGCGAAGTTTACCGCAAGATAGAGAATGCAAAGGGCGCGGGTAACTTCATCCCCGAGATCTCGATGGATGAGACTGACAGCGCGCAGAGCCCTGCGGAGTTACTTATCATTCTGGCCGCGATCGCCGATGAAGGCATACCCATTCAGACCATCGCCCCCAAGTTCAGCGGCCGCTTCAACAAGGGCGTGGACTATGTTGGCGATGTGGCGCGCTTCGAGAGCGAGTTTGTGCTGGACGTTGCGGCCATAGCATACGCGGTCAAGCATTTCGGCTTGCCGGAGAATCTCAAGCTCAGTGTTCACTCCGGCAGCGATAAGTTTTCCATCTATCCCGCAATCCACGCAACCATCAAGCGCTTCAACGTGGGCGTGCATCTGAAGACCGCTGGAACCACCTGGCTTGAAGAGCTGATTGGCTTGGCCGAAGCCGGTGGTGACGCTCTAGCGCTTGCCAAGGAGATTTACGCCGAGGCCTATGCCCACCGCGAGGAGTTATGCGCGCCTTACGCCACTGTCATCGATATCGACCCGGCAAAGCTGCCGTCTCCTGAGGAGGTTCGTGCCTGGACTTCCGACCAATACACTGCCGCCTTGCGTCATGTGCCGGGCGCGAAGGCCTACAACAGCAGCCTGCGCCAGTTACTGCATGTCGGCTTCAAGGTCGCAGCGAAGATGGGCCAGCGCTATCTGGGGCTGCTCGAAGCGAATGAAGCCGTGATTGCAAAGAACGTGACGGAGAATCTCTACAACCGGCATATCGTGCCCGTTTTCCTGGGACGAAATGGTTGATCCTGCTCATTGAAGTTTCTCTGAACTTGATGAACGAACAACAAAAAGGAGTGCACTATGTCAAAGACAACAGCCGATGTAACTGAACAGAAGGCGGAGCAACTTCCCTTTGATCTGGCGGAACTGACGAGGATGTACGACTTCAGCGGAAAAACAGTGGCTATTACTGGTGGCGCTGGAGTTCTGGGCGGTGAAATGGCCGGCGCACTGGCCGGCTGCGGCGCAAAAGTTGCAATCCTCGACATGAATGAAGAGGCAGGCAAGGCGCTCATAGAGCGTATGGGAGAGCGCGGCAAGCAGGTCTCTTTTTTCAAATTCAACGCGCTTGATCGCGAGAGCGTTGCTCAGGCAGCCAAGGACGTAATCAAAAGCATGGGCAAGCTGGATTGCCTGATCAACGGCGCGGGAGGCAACAAGCCTCAGGCCACAACCAGCGCTGAATTGAAGTTCTTTGATCTGCCGACGGACGCATTGCGCTGGGTTTTCGACTTGAATGTGCTGGGCACGATCCTGCCCTGTCAGGCTTTCGGAAAGATTATGGCCGAACAGGGCTATGGCGCGATTTTGAATATTTCGTCCATGAACTCATTCCGGCCTCTGACCCGCATTCCCGCTTACTCGGCGGCAAAAGCCGCGGTGAGCAACTTCACGCAGTGGCTGGCCGTGCACATGGCTCAGGAATACTCGCCGAAGATCCGCGTGAACGCTATCGCGCCCGGCTTCTTCCTCACCAATCAAAACCGTTTTTTGATGACGGAGAAGGAGACGGGCGATTGGACACCGCGCGGCAAAACGATCATCGGGCACACACCGATGGGACGCCTAGGAGAATCCAAGGATCTCTTCGGATGCGTGCTGTGGTTGCTCTCGCCGGCTTCTGAATTCGTGACCGGCATAGTGATTCCGATCGACGGCGGTTTCTCCGCGTTCAGCGGCGTATAGTCAGCAGGGATGTAACTCTAGCGACAAAAGAGGCTGCGCCAACAGGCACAGCCTCTTTTGATTGGAGTAACTTCGCTCTAGCGCAACGTAACCTTCGCACCAGCCTGCTTCACAATCGCTTCACCTGTCTCAGCCTGCACCGTGGCGCCCTCGCCCGCCACATCGGCATAGGCTATCGTAAGTCCAGTCTTCGCGCTGATCTTCACGTTGCGCAGAACCACACCGAGGACCGGCGACTCCGGCAAGCCAACAATCGCACCAGCCGATGCGCTGCCGGTGGCTGTGAGATTTTCGATCGTGATGTCGTGAAAGTGTGGTGTCAGCCGCGTAATGGGTTGCGCCGCTTCCGTATCGGGCGGAAGAACTTTGGGATAGTACTCGCTGATAATCAGCGCGTTCTTCACATTCTTCATTTCTATGTCGCGGAAAAACATCGGCCCAACATCGTTGCCGCGGTCGCGGTTCGCTTTCACGCGGATGCCATTGTCCGATCCCTCGAAGTGAATGCGTTCCGCGCGGATGTTCCTCGCTCCCCCCGCAATCTCGCTGCCAATCGAAAGGCCGTGCCCATGCAAGAATGTGCAGTCGGTAATGGTAATGTCACGGCTGGGATCATCCGGTCCCGGCGAGTTGATCGGACCCGACTTGATCGCGATATTGTCATCGCCCACGTCAGCAAACACGTGATCGATGACGACATTCGATGATGAAAAAGGATCGATGGCGTCCGTGTTAGGCGAGTTAGCCGGCGCCAGAACCTTGATATTGCGAATAACCACATCGTCCGAGTAATAAGGAACCAATTGCCACATGGGAGAGTTTTGAATGGTAACTCCTTCCACGTGAACGTGCTTGCAATGATCGAAGATAATCAGCTTCGGTCGCGGGTGGCCGGTCCCAAGGATGCCGTGATCCTTTATCTCCCTCGCCTCCTGCCACCAGCTCTCTCCATTGCCGTCAATCACGCCTTCGCCGGTGATTGCGACATTCGTCGAGTTAGCCGCGCTCACCAGCGGCTGCAAGTCGGGAAGGTAAAACATCGTCATCGCTGGGTAGTCACCATGATCAGCGGAGCCGAGCAGCGTGGCGCCTTTGTCGAGTTGCAATGTTATGTTGCTCTTCAGCACGATAGGAGCGCTGAGATACGTCCCGGCAATCAGTCGAACCGTGCCGCCGCCTTGCCGTTCGCAGCCGTCGATTGCTGCCTGAATTGCGGCCGTGTCTTTGCTGACGCCGTCGCCTTTTGCGCCATAAGCGCGTGGGTCGCAGCCATGGGATGAATCAAGCGCGTGAGCCGGCATAGCCTGACAGGCACCTGTAGCAGTAAGCACAACTAATAGGAATTTGAACGATAACTTCCGCTGAATCACTCTGACTCCTCACCCGATAGGTTGTTATACAAACCATCATACGCTGAAAGTCAGTGATGTTGCATCGCAAGAGTTCCGTTAACAGCTTGACTAATCCCGGTTCTTATCCCCAATTTACTCAATAGAAAAGGTACTTTCTCCAGCGGTCATCCCCGCGGCCCAGCATACGCATAATCTGGCGGCTTGTGTGCAGCGAAAAAGGACGCGGATCGCGCAACAGCACCATGTCGTCGATCTCGTGAAGCATGCGGTTGCCTTTGCGGCGGTTGCAATCGTGGCAGCAGGCCACCAGGTTCTCCCATGTGGAGTTACCTCCGCGAGAGCGAGGAATCACATGGTCCAGCGTAAGATCGGCGGGCGGCAACGCCTCGCCGCAGTACTGGCAAGTATTGCGGTCGCGCAGCAGAATGTTTTTGCGCGAGAGGGCGCGCGTTTGATACGGGATGCGGCGATACTCGAGCAGCCGAATTACCGAAGGCATGGGGATGCGGCTGCGCTGCGCGTGCAGCACCAGGCCGTGCTCTTCCTCCGTGCGCGCAACGCCTTTGAGCACCAGCACCAAAGCGCGGCGAGCGCCGCAAATATTAATCGGCTCATAGGATGCGTTCAGCACCAGAACAGGCATCTGTAGAATGTGAGCGGAGTAGATGGTCGCCTGCTCGCCCGCAAAGGCCGCGGTCCTGGCGATGGACTTCTGTTTGCGCGCATGAATCATAGCTTTTCCCAGCGACATCTTCTGCCCCCTCGTCAAAAAGATGATTGCTCGTGCAATGAATAAACGCCTTCTCCTTGCAAAGTTACGGCCGCCGACTTACCGGCCGGGGTGACTGTGTCTTCCGCATCGTTTAATCGAAATGAAACGTTGCGGCGGTTATCATGCACGCGGCCGGCTCTGGCCAGAGTAGCCACCCATACCGATGCCGCGCCGGCTCTTGCGAGCGCCTGAGCTGCGGCGCGTGCGGTCGAGCCGGTCGTGAAGATGTCGTCGATGACCAAAACATGTTTCTCAGCGACTGCGGCAGGATCGGAAACCGTGAACGCTCCACGCAAATTCAATCGCCGTTGGCGCGGGGTCAGGCCAGCCTGGCTTTCAGTGGCGCGTGGGCGCATCAGAGTTTTCGAAGCCAGCGTGAGCCGCCATTCCGGATGCGTCTTTCTTAGCGCCGCAAGCGCATGGAAGGCCAGCGAACGAGCCTGATTGAAGCCGCGCTCGGCATACTTTGACCTGTGCAGCGGCACGGGAACCACCAGCATCTCAGTGGGCGCCTCGCCGGCCAGTTGGGCGATTGCCTCGGCCAGCATCCGGCCCAGCCCGCGCGCCGCTGGTTGCAGCCGGTCATATTTGAGCGCGTGAATCGCCGCTTTCATGCGGCCATGGTACGGCCCATAGGCCACAGCTCGCTCGAACAGCGGCGGCGCCATTCGGCAGGCGCGGCACAACCCGAAGATCGATGGAGCCTGAAGCGGCGTGTCCAGCGAGTCGCCGCAGCGCGCGCAGAGATTTCCGCTCTGGACGGCAAATTCCGTCCAGCAAACATCACAAATGGGCACAGAAGAGAGATGCGGAAGTGGGGAGCCGCAGAGGGCACAAGAAGAAGGGAAGAGGGCGCAACTTAAGGCGTCCATGGGACTTCGCAACACACGAACCACCGCGCGCCAACGGGAAGTCTCCGAAATTGGAACGTCGCTCGTCAGTGAACTTGAGTCTCTGCTGAAGACGCACCTCACTCTCGGCCGCCAAAGCTCATCGCCCGCCGCCTTGCGGAAAGTATACTCGCAGCGGGCCGGAGATTCCATTTAGTTTCCCCATGGCAGTTGCTGGGGACCAGTGATGAGACGTTGAGCATCCTATCCAAAATGAAGCAAGCAGTTCGCAGGGAGGTCCCTGATATGCCGCCGCATGGCTATCCCCGCTGTTTCCTTCCGAAATAGATCAGCCCGCCACCCGCTGCAACGCCCGCGATGCCCAGAATCGGGGGAATGCTCTCCTGCTGGCTTTCTGTATCGTCCACTTGAATCAGGCCCATGTCCGGAGTCTGGTTGGGGTGCGAGTAAGAAAGCCCTCCGCAGAAAATGGCTGACACCCCGGCAATGATCAAAAGAATTCCGGAGATCTTCATATATGCTCCCGTTTCCAGGCCAGCGGTTGGCTCACCCTTCACCCAGCGCCGCGCCCTCGCCGTATGCGCCTCGCTGCGGTTGCTGAATCTCGGTTATGCCTCACCGCCGGCTTGACTTCTGAGTGAACCGCACTCGTTCGCGATCCTTCGCTGCAACTGCCTAATTCTGTTTGCATCCGGTTTCATGGCAGCTTCCCTGCTTCGCGGCGGCATTATCATTGGCGGCGCGAACCGAATCCTTCGCCTTGCCAACAGCCGTCTCGACTTTGCCCTTGATCTGTTGAGCGGCGCCTCTCACCTCGGTTCCGGTGTTGCCGGTCAAGCCGCCTACTTGCCGCTTTGCGTTACCTACCACTTCGTCGATTGCGCCTTTTACTCGTTGCTTGTCCATAAATTCACCTCCTGACTAGTTGCTCATGATGGCCGGATGGTTCGCAGTGCAAAAGAGAACACAAAGAATGCTCAACCCGCACTTTCGCCCGCAAGAAAATTCATCCCTTCAAGCATTTCCCGATTGTGGGATGCAGCTGAACGAACTCGTCGCAGCCATCACGTGCCCTGCTATCGCACTCCGGGGTTCATTTGCCGGCGTGTTAGCATCCTTCGTAGGGCTATCCGCCGACCTTAACGAGCAGCATTCAGGTAGAGGACTATTTGGGCATATCTACTGGCGCTGAAACGCTTTCGCCGCAGAGCAAATCCGTGAAGTCCGACCATCTGCCGTCCCTTGACGGGATGCGGGCCATTTCGATTGCTCTTGTCCTGCTGGGCCATCTCAGCGGAACGCGGGGTTTTGTTCGCCTTGATCTGGGCATCGGGGATTACGCCCATCTGGGAGTGGTCGTCTTTTTCGTCATCTCAGGCTTCTTAATCACGCGCCTAATGCTCTCAGAGCGCGCAAAGAGCGGGTATGTCTCCCTCAAGCTTTTCTATGCCCGGAGGGCGCTGCGCTTGTTTCCCGCCGCCTACGTATTTATCGCCTGCGTTGGTCTGCTGTGGTGGGCTGGGGTTGTGCATTTGCAGCCAAGGGATATCTGGCACGCCGTCACTTACACGACAAACTATCTTCCAGACAGATCATGGCAGTTTGGACACCTATGGTCTCTGTCCGTCGAGGAGCAGTTCTACCTGATCTGGCCTTGCACCTTTGTTCTATTAGGAACGCGGCGTGCGGGTTGGGTCGCCGCCGGTGTGATTTTGTTTGGCCCGGTCGCGCGCTCCGGCGCCTGGCTATTCCTGAGAGGAACCCCATACTACGGTCTGGAAATGTTTCCCATGGTCGCGGACTGTCTTGCGACGGGTTGCCTGTTGGCGAAGGTCGCAGGCTGGTTGGAAAGCAAGGATTGGTATTTGCGCTTGTTCAAGCCGGCGTATTCATTTGGATTGGTGGCGTTGGTTCTCTTAGTCAATCGCTACTTGGGCTATACGGTTGTTTCGGTCTTCGGCACGTCCATCATCAATATTGGCCTTGCAATCCTCATTCACCGCAGCGTTTATTATTCCCATGACTGGGTAGGCAGAGTCCTCAACTGGAAGCCGATTGCGTTTGTGGGGCTTCTCAGCTATTCGCTCTATCTGTGGCAACAGTTGTTTCTCAATCGGAATTCAGCCGCTTGGGCCAACGCATTTCCGCAGAACCTGGTCTTTGCAATCGCCGCCGCGCTGGGGTCTTATTTCCTGCTGGAAAAGCCCTTACTCAAGTTGCGCCACCGCTTGCGCGCGTAAGGGTTGTGGCGAAGATTGCTCCGCGTCCCACCACTGATCCGGCCCAAAAAATTGAACAGGGTGCCCCATCCTTTCCGCGTTCTTTGCGGAAAGGGTGGGAAACCACGATGCATATCTTAAGGGCCCGTGGTGGAAGTAGTGTTTTGAAAGGGCACGACTTTAGTCGTGTCGTAAGTGTCGAAAGATCAACTTGGGCTTTAGCCCCCGAGGGATGCTTTTCAACAATTTTGACTTTCACCACAGGCTGTTAAGGGTCGGATCAATAAGAGAATTCATGGGAGTGGTCAATTGCCAGGTTTGCTCTTCATAGGGGTATTTTCGCCATCGTTCTGAGAGCGACGAGAGGTTTGTGCCTGACGCTCAGTCCAGCTTGTTTTTATCTTTTCGTAAGTAACCTGCATCGCATCCAACTCCAAATCGCTCAGCCTCTCGATATCGATCATCTGGTTGCGCGCCGTGTCCATGGCCCGGATCAACTCATTGAGCTTCAGATGGATCGCGCGCGCATCGCGATTCTGCGTGTTCTGGATCAAAAAGACCATCAGAAATGTCGCGATGGACGTTCCCGTGCCGATCACCATCGCCCAGTGGTCTGAGAAATGAAAGACCGAGCCGGTGGCAGCCCACAACACAACCACCAGTCCCGCACCTGCAAATGCCCACGTTGACCCCAGCCATCCAGAAGCCGCTGCGGCGAAACGGCCGAAATGGCCATGTACGGTCCAGGCCGGGGTCTCGGTTACCTGTTTATTCATCTGGCGTTGCCTCCGAAATCTGACTGTTAGTTGACGGTATCCCGTCAGAGCGCAGCCAGACTGTCGCAAATGGGGCACAGCGCGACGCGACCGGAACAAACGAGCCGGTCCCGGATTTGGCAAGAGGTGAAAGATGCAAAGGAGAAGGCGGTTGGCTTGCCCTCCGCATAGTCGCAATTCTAGAAAGCGCCGGCCAGAAACACCTCTGCTGGATGAACCTTCTCGGCCTTGGCGCCGCAAGCCGCCGAGACCATCTGCGGCAAGGTCACCACCGGGCAGCGCGCGTGCGCTAGCACTTTATGTGCCACTCCGTGGCGGGTCACGGAGGCAAAGGTCGTTGGGCTTTGCGCGCCCAGCACGATCAAGTCGGCTTGCTGCACACGGCTCTGGAAGAGCAGCTCCTCGGTCGGGTCGCCCGGCGCCACAATCGGCTCCACGGCGACCCTGCTTTGAAGCTCATCCGGAACCAGCGAAACCAGCTCGTCCTTGATCTGATCGATCATCCGACCCTCAAGCACCTCAGCGCGCTCCTGGGGCCGGATTGCATGATGCAGCACCAGACGGGCGTTGTGCTCGGCGGCCAGCTCAGCGGCAAAGCGAGCCAGCATCGCACTGGTTTTGTATAGGCTTATGCCGCAAAGCACGGTTCGCACGGCGAAGTTGCAATAGCCGGCGTCCCCCACCTCGGGGCCGACGATAAAGACCGGTGTCCTGGCGTTGCGCAGCACAGCCTCGGCCGTCGAACCCACCAGCAGCCCGCCGATAGTGCCAAGAGAGTGTGTACCCATGACGATGCGATCAATCTCCTGCTCGCCCGTCCGCTCACGCAGAAAGCTCAGAATCTGATCGGCTGGACGCCCCAGGCGCACCGCGGTTTCACATTCAACGCCCACATCCCTGACGCGCTGGGCCAGGGGCTCCAGGTGCTCGACCACGGCTTGTGCGACAGCAGCGCCTTCGTAAGGAACGCCGCTCGAGGTATCTGACGCCGACACCGCCTGCATGTCATAGGCGTGGAAAAGGATAAACTTTGCGCCATACTCGGCCGCTTGCGCCAGGGCAAAGGCAAACGACTCTTGATCGGCGGGAATCTCAGAGGTAAAGAGGATGCTGGATGGCTTGATCCAGCTTGGTTTGAGTAGAACTGCCACGGGAACCTCCTTCTAGTACCAACTCTGCTTGCGGGGCAATTTCGCTGCGCTGCTAACAACCAATAGTCTCGCCGTCGGCAAACTCGTTACAGCGCCACTCGGCCGGTCAATCATCCCGGCCAGACACATACACTCTAGCCCCGGCGCGAGTGCGAAACCACGTGTACGTTCGAAGAAACGTTGATCTGATAGAAATCCCTCATCGGGAAGGGAATTGTCGCCCAATCCGGGAATATCTCCCCTGGAATGGCATGAACCCCTGGGTTTTGCAAGATTATGTGATATAGATCACAGCCCACTCGTCCCCGAAGATGGTCTTCTGGACCAGAATCGTGGTGTTTCAGAGCGGCCTTCACGTTCAGGGGGCTCTGCTGTAGGCTTTCAAGACGGTCTCCCTTCCGAGGGAAATCACCTTATCGGCAGCGTTTCAGTTTTCGTTAATCACGGAAGGCGCCTCGACTCCCCGGCGCAGGTCCTGGTTTCCTGCCCTCCCCACCCCGATTCCGTTGGAGGCCTCATGCAACCGATGCACAACATCCCCACCCGTGGCGGATTGAACTTTGACGAAACCCCTTTTCTCGCCATCTGGGAGGTTACGCAGTCCTGCGACCTGGCCTGCAAGCATTGCCGCGCCGCCGCTCAGCCCATCGCCCACCCCGACCAGCTCACCAACGCGGAAGGGAAGGCTCTGATCGACCAGATCGCCGAGATGGGCGTGCCCATCTTCGTCTTCACCGGCGGAGACCCTTTGAAGCGCGCCGACGTTTTCGAGCTGATTCGCTACGCCGCGGATAAAGGCGTGCATGTGGCCTTGACTCCCAGCGCCACGCCTCTGCTGACCCGTGAGGCGATTTTCAAACTCAAAGAAGCGGGACTGGTCCGGCTCGGCATTTCTCTGGACGGCTCGACCCCTGAGATACACGACACTTTCCGCGGCCTTCCCGGCGCCTATGCGCGCACCATTCAAGCCATCGAGTGGGCCAACGAGGCGGGCATCCCCATCCAGGTGCACACCACCATCAGCCGCCACAACGCTAATGATCTTGACAGCCTCTGCGCTCTATTCGAGAAACTCGCCATCGTTATGTGGAATGTTTTCTTCCTGGTTCCGTTGGGCCGTGGGCAACTTGATGACCTCCTCAGCGGAGAGGAATTCGAGCGCGTTTTTGGGCAGATTTACGAACTCTCGCATCGAGTAAACTTCCAGATCAAGACCACCGAGGCGATGCACTATCGCCGTTACCTGCTGCAAAACAACCTGGAAGAGCGCAAGATGGGCCACGGAAGCGGCCATCCCGGCGCCGCCACTGCTTACGAGTCCGGCGCTCCCACCTCCGATGCCAAAACCCGCACCGCAAGCTGGGCCACGCGCCGCGTGAACGACGGCAAGGGCTTCCTCTTCATCTCCCACACCGGCAACGTCTATCCCAGCGGCTTTTTGCCCATCCACGCCGGCAACATCCGCGAGACCCCGCTCAGCGAAATCTACCGCAACGCGCCCATCTTCAAATCTCTGCGCGACACCAGCAGGCTCGAAGGCAAGTGCGGCGCATGTGAGTACAAGGAGATCTGCGGTGGCTCCCGCGCCCGCGCCTATGCCGTCACTGGCAACCCCCTGGCCGAGGAACCCTGCTGCATCTACCAGCCCAAGCACTGGGACCCGGAGTTGGAGCACGCTGCGGATGCTTTCCGCGCAACGGAACGGCAGGAGACGCTGGTCATTCCGTAAGGGCGCGGGGCGACTCTTGATGAGCCGATGCACGAAAAGGCAGGGCAGGCGCTCCGTATGGATTGCCTGCCTGCTTTTGTTTTGTGGGACTGCGGTGCTTGATAACACAGGAACGGCGACTACGGAGACGAGCTTCGCTTAAGAGGGCGTGCTGCACTCAACCCCGCGACGGCGGAACTGGCGCGGACTAAGAAGAAACAGAAATGCAAGTTCAACAAAACAAAAAGCAATTGCAAAGTGTGCGCGATCCCACCCTAGCCACAAAAACAAGAACGTGGCGAGGGTGGGGCACCCGAAGTTTCATCCCCCGTGAGTCGGCAACCCCGGTGGACGACTGGCACCAAACTCATGCCGAATGGCGTGGTTGAAATTGGATAGGTCGCCACAGCCGCAGTCCATAACGATATCGAGAACCTTGGCTGGCTCGGTCAGGGGCGATGGCCCGGAACCAATTTGAAGTAACCAGCATCCAAGACGGGGAGGAACCAGAGAATTATGGAAAGCCAGAAGCAGTTGCGGGAACATGTGGTGAATCTGCTCACCAGCCAGGACGCTCACGCGGACTTTGATGCGGCGGTCAAGGATTTGCCGGCGAAGCTGCGCGGCGAGAAGCCGAAGGGAGCGGAGCACTCACCGTGGCAGGTGCTGGAACACTTGCGGATCGCGCAGTGGGACCTGCTGGAATATGCGGTCAATCCAAAGCACAAATCCCCCGAGTTTCCGGCGGGGTATTGGCCGAAGAGTCCAGCCCCGGCGAGCGCGGAAGCGTGGGAGCGGAGCGTGGAGAGCTTTCGAAAAGACAGGAAACGGCTGTGCGAGCTGGTAACGGCAGAGTCAACGGACCTGTTTGCAAAGATCCTTCACGGGGATGGGCAGACAATTCTGCGGCAGGCGCTGGTGACGGCCGACCATAATGCTTACCACGTGGGTCAGCTGGTGCTGCTGCGGAGGATGCTGGGGGCGTGGGGGTAGAACGAGACTGAAGCTGGGGAGCTTGACCGCTCCCCAGCAAAACTGCGCGCTTAGTAGTCCCTGGAATGGATAGACCGTTTGAAAATTCACATTTAGAAGGTGAAGTGAACAGCCAACTGCGCGCTGCGCGGACCTCCGCCACCCAGGTAAGGGTTGCCGCTGCCCACATCCGGCGTCGCCGTGGTTGCCAGGAACTGCGACGCATCGCCTGCCAGCAGCCGATTCCCGCCCACAGGGGCGATGGGACTGCCGAAGACATCGATGCCAAAGCCCGGCAACAGCGGGTTGCTGAAGTTCGGGTGATTGAAAATGTTGAAGAAATCGCCGCGCAGTTCCATCGTCATCGTCTTGGTCAGATGGGAAGTCTTGGTCAGCGAGAAATCGAAGTTCGTGTAATTGGGCGAATTGAAGGCGTTGCGGCCCTCGCTGCCAGGATGCTCGCTATTTGCGGCGCAGCTTCCTGTTACGTTATCCCCCACCCAGGTGCAGGGCGCGGCAAAGGCGGCCAGATTCAGCAGGTTGGTGCCGCTTGCGCCGGTGTGCGGATTGCCGATGATGTCCGGCCGTCCAAAGTATTCACCGCTGCCGTTGTAGTTGCCCCCACCCAGAGTTTCAAAGAGATAACTGACGGTATAAGGCTGGCCGGTGGCAAAGTTGAACATGCCGTCGAGCGCCCATCCGTTGGTGATCCACTTAGCTTGCTGGATCTTGGGAAGATTGTAAGTCCAGTACCACTGCATGCGCTGCCGCACGTCGAAGTTGGAACTGGCGCGTTCGGCGCGGGGATTGAAGCTGTTATCGGGCATCGCGGCGTTGGGAACAAAGTCCAGGCCGTCGCTGGCCGTGTCAATCGAATGGGCCCATGTATAGTTCAGCGTGGACGTCAAGCCGTGCCAGTTCTGCAGCTTCATCGTCGCTTGCAGAGAGTTGTAGTTGGAAAGCGCGCTGGTCTCGATCTGGTTGACATAGTAGAGCGGAATATTGACGAACGAGCCGGTTGAGTAGCTCGGGAAGCACTGCTCGCCGTAGCTGATCGTCGCGCCGTTTCCGCAACTGTCTACGCTGCCGTTCACGTTGTTCACCTGGTTGAGATCAACGAAGTGGAAGAGATGGCGTCCCTGCGATCCCACGTATCCAATCTGGAGCGCAACCTTGCTTGCAACCTGCGATTCGATGTTGAGGTTGTAGGAGCCGTAGCGTGGCGTCACAAGTTTCTGGTCGACGGTGAATACGCTGCTCGGCAAGTAGAGGCCGACAGTGGGTTCACCAGTCGATGGCGAATTGTTGCCGAAGATTGCCTGACCGTACTGAAGGGTCGTCGCCACCGGCGATGCGAAGCCGATGCCGTTGAATGCCGGCCCAGCCTGCCCTGCATTGGTGTTGTATGCCTGGTTGCCGACGAAAAAGTCCTGCGATGGGCCATCATAGAAAATGCCGCCGCCTGCCCTTATCACCAGCTTGCCATTGCCCAACAGATCGTCAGCCACACTGATGCGCGGCGCGAAGTTACTCCAGTCCTTCGGATAGAGCGACGAGGGCGCGCCAGCGGCGCCAATCGTTTCAAGTGTGGTGTTCTTTACGTCGAAGATGCTGAATGCATTGTTCTCTGCGCCGATCACGCCAAAGTAATCCCAGCGCACGCCATAATTGATTGTGATGCGCTCACTGAGGCGCCAGGAATCCAGCAAGTAAGCACCACTGCTGTTCTGGTAAGAGTAGCGCGTGCCGTCACCGTCGGCTGAACTGCCGCCATCAATGGTGCCCGACAGAAAATCGTCGAGGCTGTTGAAGACCAGCTTGCCGCGATGCCCGGAATTGATGAAGCTGTTGATGAAGGTCCGCCGCCACTCGTAACCAGCCTTGAAACTATGCCGGCCTTTGATGTACGAAACGTTTCCGAAGAGTTGGTAGTTCGTGTCAATGCGGCCGCGCGAGTCGCTGGCTGTGGCGCCGATGGGGCTGTACGAATTGATCTGGGGATTGGTGCTGAATATATCGATAGTCGGCAATCCCAGGTCACGCGTGCTGTAGCCCGGCGGCAGAGTGTCCAGGCCAAAGGCCGTGTTCGGATTGAAGCCGATGTCCTGCGGAAGGAATTGCTGCAGGAAGCGGTTGTAACCGCCGCGAACCTCGAAGATCAGGTTCGATCTCGGAATCGAAGTATAAGATAGCGAAACAATATTTACATGGGTCGGTGTTGAGGTGTTATATCCTGGCGCGCTGCTGCCCGTGTAGAGCATTCCCAGCGGAAAACTCTGCATACCGTGACTGTAGAAGTAGCGCCCGGTCAACAGGTCGCCGGCGCTGAACCAATGCAGATGCTGGTCGGCTTTGACGATGATGTTATCGCTATTGTTGCTGAACGGAGTGGTGAATGTCTCGCTGCCGCCCGTCACCGGCAATGTTCCCCACGGTTTGCTGTTCAGCAGGTTTTGTATCACCGTATTGATGCTTCCGCCCCCGTCTAAATATGTATTGATGTCTGTCTGGTTAGGCACTGTGCCTAACTGGGGCAGGCCGCCGTTCTCTCTCTGGCCCTCATAGGCGACAAACCAAAACGACTTATCCCTCAGAATTGGGCCAGAAACCGAACCGCCAAACTGATGGTTGGTGAACGAGTTCTTAGGCTGTGCATCGGTATTGAAATAGTTGCGCGCGCTCATCGCTCCGTCGCGATAGTACTCGAATGCGCTGCCATGGATTTGATTGGCGCCGCTCTTGGTCACGATGTTGACGGTCGCTCCCGAACTGCGCCCGAACTCCGCCTCCGGGCTGCCAGTCACTGGAATCTCAGCCAGCGCGTCAACAGGAAGAATGGTCGAGGGACAACCCCAGACGCCCGCCTGATTGACCGACGGCAGGTTGCGGTAGCCATCATTCATGTCGGTGCCGTCAAGCAAGTAGTTATTTGACCGGCCGCGATTGCCGTTCAGGCTGAACAGTCCGTACGAGCCGGCCGATTCGGTTGATCCCACAGGATCGCTGCTTGCGCCTGGAACCAGTTCCAAGAGCTTCGTATAGTCGCGTCCGTTGATCGGCAACTCGGAGGCCTCGGCGGCTTCGATTGTGCCTCCCATGGTGTTGGAAGTGGTCTCCACCAGCGGCACACTGGCGCTTACCTCGATCACTTCCGCAACCGCTCCGGCGGCAAGCCTGATGTCGGCGCGCGTCGGCGAGCCCACGCTCACCGGAATCTGCGTCAGAGTCGTAGTGCGGAAGCCCTTCTTCTCAGCCGTTACGCTATAAGTGCCGAGCGGCAGCTCCGAGGCCACATATTCACCCCGATCATTGGCGGCAATGGTGCGCGACAAGCCAGTGGACGGGCTGAAGACCTTTACCTGCGCCCCCGCAATGGCCGCTCCGCTGCTGTCTGTAATTGTGCCCAGAATGCTTCCCCGGAAGGTCTGTGCCATGGCGGCAGGTGCGTAGACATAGGTTAGACAAGCAAATAGAACAGCAATAGCGCCTGAAAAGGCAATCGTTCGGCTTCTCATAAGGCCGTGCTCCTTGAAGTTTTTCCGGTGAATGAATGGAATCCTCACATGAGTCTAATGAGAAGGGCATAAAGACCGTATGAGGAACTAGGCCTTTCTAGTGCCTTTAATCGCTTTATCCTGTGGAATCCGGGCGCGGAATTGCCGAACGATGGCGGCGGACTCTCCGGTGGCACAATTGGAGTAGTCAGTGGAAGAGGAACTTGCTGACCACTGTTCACTGACTACTCAGAGAGGTACCTCGCCGCTTTATGTATTTGTTCTAAACTTTGTGGTTAATTAAATGGTAAACAGGCGCGCAGTTTGCTTAACTTATTGCCGCGCGGCCTGCTAACTCCGCTCTGTTCTTACGCCATCGCTTCCTTGCTCATCGGCTCAAAGTGCAATTGGTTCGTCTTGCGGTCCACGTCGATGCGCACATGCGTGCCGTGCAGCACTTCACCCGAGAGAATCTTGATGGCCAGCGGATCCTGCACCATGCGCTGCAAAGCTCTCTTCAGCGGGCGCGCACCATACGCCGCATCAGAGCCCGCGGCCAGAATCAGTTGCCGCGCCGGTTCGGTCAGCTCAAGCGAAATCTGCCGGTCTTCGAGCAGCTTGCTCACTTCATTCAGCCGCAGGTCGAGAATCTTCGCCATCTGCGCCGCGCCCAGCGGACGGAAGATCACCATGTCGTCCACGCGATTCAAAAACTCCGGACGGAAGTGCTCGCGCAGCACGCGCATCACCGATTCGCGCGCCATGTCGAAGTCATGGTCGCTCTTGAGCGTGTCGCCAACCAGCAGGTTCGCGCCAAGGTTCGAAGTCATAATCAGCACCGTGTTCTTGAAGTCCACCGTGCGGCCTTTGGCGTCGGTCAGCCGGCCGTCGTCCATCACCTGCAGCAAAATATTGAAGACATCCGGATGCGCTTTTTCGATCTCGTCGAAGAGGATCACCGCATACGGCCTGCGTCGCACAGCCTCGGTCAACTGGCCGCCTTCGTCGTAGCCAACATAGCCCGGAGGTGCGCCAATCAGCCTCGCCACGGCGTGCTTCTCCATGTACTCGCTCATGTCGATGCGAATCATCGATTGCTCATCATCGAACATGAACTCGGCCAGCGCTCGCGCGGTCTCCGTCTTGCCCACGCCCGTCGGCCCAAGAAAAATGAAGCTGCCAATCGGACGCCGCGGATCGCTCAGGCCAGCGCGCGAACGGCGAATCGCATTTGCCACGACAGTCAGCGCCGCGTCTTGTCCTACGACCCGCTCGCGCAGCCGCTGTTCCATCTCGACCAGCTTGGTCACTTCGCCTTCCAACATGCGGGAGACAGGAATGCCCGTCCACTTGCTCACGATGCTGGCGATGTCCTCCTCGTCGACCTCTTCCTTCAACATGCGCGCCACGCCGCCGCCCTTTTTCGCGCCGTCCTGCGCTGCATCCAGCTTTTTCAGCTCGGCTTCGAGCTTCGGCAATTCACCGTACTGGATCTGCGCCGCGCGCTCGAGCAAGCCCTTGCGCGTTTGCTCTTCGGCTTCGAAGCGCAGCGCTTCAATCTTCTTTTTCAACTCGCTCACGCGGCTGATCGCCTCGCGTTCGCGAGTCCATCGCGCACGCAGCGCAGTGATTTTCTCCTTCAGTGTGGCAACTTCGCGGTCCACCACTTTGCGGCGCTCGATGCTGTTTGAATCCGTCTCGCGCTTCAGCGCGGCGCGTTCAATTTCGAGCGAGGTGGCTTCGCGCTCCAATTGATCGATCTCCGTGGGCACCGAGCCAATCTGAATCGCCAGCGAAGCCGCGGCCTCGTCCACCAGGTCGATAGCTTTATCGGGCAAAAAGCGGTCGCTGATGTAGCGATGCGAGAGCGTCGCCGCGGCCACAATCGCCGCGTCCTTGATGCGCACGTTGTGATGCGCCTCGTAGCGCTCCTTCAGGCCGCGCAGAATCGCGATGGTGTCTTCGACGTTTGGCTCGCCAACGTAGACAATCTGAAAGCGCCGCTCCAGCGCCTTATCCTTTTCGATGTATTTGCGGTACTCATTCAACGTTGTCGCGCCAATCGCGCGCAGCTCGCCCCGCGCCAGCGCCGGCTTGAGCATATTGCTGGCGTCGATGGCTCCCTCGGCCGCGCCCGCCCCAACGAGCGTGTGCAGCTCGTCGATGAAAAGAATGATCTCACCATTGGCTTCTTCGATTTCCTTGAGCACGGCCTTGAGCCGGTCTTCAAACTCGCCGCGAAACTTGGCTCCGGCCAGCATCGAACCCAGGTCCAGCGAGATCACGCGCTTATCTTTGAGGCTCTCCGGCACATCGCCTTTGATGATGCGCTGCGCCAAGCCCTCGACGATGGCTGTTTTGCCCACGCCAGGCTCGCCAATCAGCACCGGGTTATTCTTGGTGCGCCGGCTCAGCACCTGAATCACGCGGCGAACCTCTTCGTCGCGCCCAATGACCGGGTCCAGCTTGCCGCGCCGGGCAAGTTCCGTGAGGTCCTTGGCGTATTTTTCCAGCGCCTGAAACTTGGCTTCGGGATTCTGATCGGTCACGCGCTGCGTCCCGCGCACCGCGGTCAGCGCCTTCAGAATCGCCTCGTGGGTTGCGCCCACGGCAGCCAGTGCCTCGTGCGCGGATTCTCCTTTTGTGTGCGCCACGCCCAGCAACAAATGCTCCGTGGACACGTACTCGTCTTTGAAATTTGCGGCCTCACGGAAGGCCTGATCGAGAACCTTGTTGAGCGTCTGACTCACCCCAGGCTGCGTCGCCGCACCAGCCACCCGAGGCAGTTTCTCCTCGATCTGGTGCAGTTCAGTCTCCAGCCGCTCGGTGGGAACGCCAATCTTCTCGAGCACCGAAGGAATCACACCCTCGCGATCCTCGACGAGCGCCAGCAGCAGATGCACCGGCAGCACCTCGGGATTTCCCAGTTCGGTTGCCCGCGCCTGCGCCTGCTCCATCGCCTGCTGCGACTTGACCGTCAATTTTTCCCAACGAATAGCCATGTTTTCTCCAGCTTTCAACTTTTAGTGCTCACCTTCATTAGCAAATACGCGCTACAAACCAACCCAAGTCAAGGTGTCAAAGATCATTCCCACGGATTTCTGACCTCTTCATCGAATTCACCACGGCTGTCTTTGAGCCAAGCGTCACCTTGAGCCGGGCTTAACTTTACTTCCAGGCCGATGATCGCCTGCTCCGCAGTCATGGTTCGACTGAACGGCACAATGTTGACAGCTTCGACAATTTTTCTATTTAAATTGGCAATAAGTTCCCGAGAATAGGCACTATTTTGCGATTTTGGATTGTCGCGCAAATCCTCCAATAAATTTTGTGCTAGATCTAAATTTATTCTTTTGTTTTGTTTGTAAACCAAAACAAATCGATAAATTTCGCGATCAAATTCATACGCGGTCTGATCAATCAGAATATCTGGGATCAAGGCATGAATTTGTGCTTCAACAATGCCATATGCAGAAATTTTACTTACCGCGATTTCTTTGAAATTCACCTTTTGTCCCCCCATTTGTCAGAATATTCTGTAAATCGACTTTATGTCAGAGCTAACATTAAGCGCAGAGGGAGCCGAAGCCCCCTCCGCTCCGCGACAACGAAGAACTAGCCGTTACGCTGCAACCTTGATTTGGATCTGCTTTGGCTGGGCCTCGGGCTTCTTCTTCAGCTCCAGCTTCAGCACACCCGCATTGTAGCTAGCCGCGACGTTCTCCGTGTCAACCGTATTGGGCAGCGTGAAGGCGCGATAAAAGCTGCCGTAGCGCCGCTCGATGCGATGGAAGTTCTGCTCCTTTTCCTCGGATTCGAACTTGCGCTCGCCCTTGACCGTCAGCGTGTGGTCCTCGATGCGCACGTCCAGGTCCTTCTGGTCGATGCCCGGCACTTCCAGCTTGAGCATCACCTTCTGCGGGTCCTCATAAATATCCACCGCCGGCACAAAGCTGGCTGTCGCTAATGGATCATCCCCTTCGTTCAAATCGCGGAAGAGAGAGTTAACGCGGTTCTGTAATGCTACGACTTCGCGAAACGGGTCCCAACGAGTGATTGCCATGAGAGTTTCCTCCTGATGATGTTTGATGGGTGCGCCGGGACCATGAGTCTCGGACGCTCAACCAATCTGATAAAAATATAGCACATAAGATTCATAAAATATGCGCGATATGCACTCACATATGTTAATTTGTATATCTGTTTATTTATCAACGGATTACGGAATGTCCAAAGTCAGATGAGCCCTTCGGGAGGCCGACTGGGCCATTCTGCCGAGAAAAACTCGGGAAAGTCGCTCTTCAGTAGTTTCTGGTTTTATACTGTGGGCGTTCCTGAAAATCGAAATCGATACCCTGAACAGGAGAGCGTATGTCCTTGCGCAATTTGACCCTTGTCTTGTTGCTTGTTCTTCCCGTGTGTCTATCGAAGGCCCAATCCACCACCGCCAAGCCCGTCGAGCCCACCGCCATCGGCGTCATCTATAATCTAGTTCCAGAAACCCAGGAGCTAAAGCAGCTCCCAGATGAACAATGGAAAGAGGAAGGGGCGTTTTACGCTGTTGTTTCGGGAAGTCAATCCTCCTTCCGTATAAAAGCTAGCAGCAATATTGCATTTACCTTCAAGACCGGAAGTCCGGAAAAAGTTAGTCTTTATAGCTTCGAGCAGAAGAAGAACAAACGACGATTCTTATTCGAGAAAATCCGTGGAGCGATGATCATAGTACCAGTCAAAGGCCTGCCTGTTGAATTAACGCAATTCGGAGCGTCCTCTTATAAATTGGTTCCCGCATCCCCGCTCACCCCCGGGGAGTACGCGATCACGATTGCAGATGAAGTCTATACCTTTGGCGTTGACTGATAGATCAAGTGCCCCGTTCCTCACCCTTGCGATTTCTGCTGTCGCAAGGGTGGGGCATATTGCAGATCATTACTGCCGCTTTCCGCTCCACTCCAGGTAGCTCATGAACTCTGTCTGGCCGGGCATTTTCAGCTCAAATTTGCCGGCCATTACGCCGTCGAGGAGTACATAGCTCAGGCGGTATTGAGGCCCAGGCTGCGCCGGGTCAGAAAGGAAAACCACGCTTCCCGGCTTGGGCGTGGAAACGCCATAGTGAATGACGTGGCCCTCATTGTCGAAGTAGATGGCCTGGAGCGCCGATCCGTTGCCCGAGGGGTAAATGTAGAGCAGATCGCTGTGCTGGCAATCGAAGTCGTCCGGAGCATTGCAGGCGCCGCTTCTGGAGTGGCGCACCAAGACATGGTCGCGCAGTTCCAGCCGGAAGGCGTAACCAGCTGAGGCCTGGGCCTGCGCCATTCCGCCGGTGGTCTTCGCGCTCCATGATCCCAGCAGAAAGCGAACCCCGGCCCACGGATCGGCTTTGGCTGGGCCCTGCGCGGCCATGCCAAAGGCAATCAGCAGGGCCATTGAGGCTAACAATGCAACGCGTCTCTTCATCAGCGTCCTCAATTGCAAAAGTCAATTCAACGCCGAAAGCCGCTGGCGCCCAATCTTGCGACTCTGCATCTACTTCTCGATTTCAATCTCCGGAAACTTCCGCTTGACCGCAGCCACAACCGCGGCGTGTTCAGGCTTTCCGCTGGAGCGGGCCAGCGCATCGCGGGCATGAGCGGCGTCTTCAATCGGATAGCGCCGGGTTTTCGGAAACACAAAATCGCCCTTGGGCAGGCTTTCCCGTTTGGCGGCCGTCAGCTTCGTCATGCGTATACCTCCGAGCCTTTCAGTGGCTCTGAAGGCATTTTCAGTCCGGAGAGCTGGTGTGGGTCTGTCCAAAGTTGCACTCCGGGATTGCGCCAGCCAGCGGAGGGGCATTATCCCTGGAGTCTTCTGTTCTGTTGCCCTGTTCCCGCCAAGCCCTCCGCCCGCCCTCTACAATTAGATTCAGATGCTGCTCTTTTCCGCTCCTCCCCACTTTATCGACTGGCACTGGCTTTGGTTTACTGTGGCGTCGTTTTTGGCCGGCGTTCTTAATGCCGTTGCGGGCGGCGGGTCATTTATCTCTTTTCCGGCGATGCTGAGCATGAAGATACTGCCGGTGCAGGCCAACGCCACCAACACGGTGGCTCTGTGGCCCGGCCAGCTCACATCGATCGCCGCCTATCGCGAGGATATTCGCAAGAATCTGCGTCTTGCGTGGCCCATGGGCATGGCCGGCCTTATCGGCGGCACGGCAGGCGCTCTTGTGCTACTCAACACGCCGCAGATGACTTTTCTGCATCTGGTGCCGTGGCTGCTGCTGATTTCCGCTTCGATCTTCGCGTTCAGCGGTCCGGTCTCCCGCTGGTTTGTCCGCATCAGTGCGGCCCGCCGCCCGGGCGGCCTCACCGTTGCCCCTCATCCGCCGCGCCGGATGCCCGTTTTTCTGGCGACCATGGCGGTCTGTTTTTATATCGGCTACTTCGGCGCCGGCGCCGGATTTCTGCTGATTACGGTGCTCTCGCTCTTCGGCTTTGAGGACCTGCATGAGATCAACGCCCTCAAAGTCGTCTCCACCACGCTGGCTAACGGCGTCGCCGTGGTCATCTTCGCCGCGAGCAACAAAGTAGTTTGGCCTTACTGCCTGGTGGCCATGGTTGTTTGCGCCATCGGCGGCTATTTTTCAGCTCGCCTGGCACGCCGTGTTCCTCAGGCGGTGCTTCGCGGCCTGGTCATTTTCATCGGCTTTTCCATGGCCGCATGGTTTTTCTGGAGCAACCCATAGTATGAATGTTCATTGGATTACAGATTCGGTTGGTTCGCTGGCCGGGCTTTGCACTACTCTCTCGATGGTGCCGCAACTTCACAACATCTGGAAGCGCAAGAGCGCCCGTGACGTTTCTATGGCCATGTTTCTGGTCTTCGGCCTGGGCGTTTCATTGTGGCTTACCTATGGCATCCAGATACGGTCCGCTCCCGTCATCATCGCAAACAGCGCTACGCTTGCGCTGGTCATTGCGATCCTCACCCTCAAGATGCGCTACGACAGAAGACAGTAGTCAGCGATAAGCAGGCAGTTCTCCGCCCACTGTAAACTGGACTTATATGAGCCACGAAGGCATCCGCATTGCGCCCAAGGAAGACGACGCCCGCCAAAGCGAGGCCGAGCGGCCTCTTCCCCGCATCAGCATCACTCCCGAAAAAGTCCGCGTACTCATCACCGAGGGCAAGGGCATGGAGATCGACTGGATTGACGGCCACAAGAGCGCGTGGAGCTTTGCCTGGCTGCGCGACGCCTGCCCTTGCGCCACATGCGTCGAAGAGCGCAAGGCCGAGGGCCGCAAAGCCGGCCTGCCCAAGCCCAAGCCTGCCGCTTTGCTGCCGATGTACACCGCGCCAGCAAAGCCTGCCAGCGTTCATCCTGTCGGCCGCTACGCCATCCAGTTCAACTGGCTCGACGGACATACCAGCGGGATTTACTCCTGGGAGTATCTGCGCCGCGTTTGCCAGTGCGGCGAATGTACATTCGCGGACGCGGAGACGACAGGCGCGCCCAACTAGGGCATTTTTGGCTCTGGTGTTTACTGTCGAAATGGACAGATGTGCTATCCCACCCATTTCGCAAATTACGCGAAATGGATGGGGCACGGAAGACGGTACATAAACAGGCGGTCAGAGAACTAGGTTCTGTGTCGCCTTCCCGACCCGCTAACGCTACAGTGGATACTTTTCAACCTGGATGCAGTCCCGAGCCACGCTGCGGCTCAATCCCACCACATTGGCTGGCGTGAACTTTGCCAGTCGGCGCAGAATGGCCAATTGCGTTCGCAGCAGGTCGCCTTCGCCGCAGGCCGCCAGCACGCGCCGCGCTGCCTGCTCAGCCACGGCCATGGTCTCGTCCGCCAGCAGTCCGGTCATACCCGCCGCAACCTTCGCCGAGCCATTGCCGGAAAGAGCAAGCTTCCGCGCCCTGAGCAGCGCCGACTCCAGCGCGTAGACCTGCATGATGATCGCGGCCAGGTCGGCCATCACTTCCTGCTGCTCCTGCAAGCCGGTCATGAAGCGCTGGCTGGCCACACCGGCAGCAAATAGCGCAATCTTCTTGGCCGAGGTCAGCGCTTCGGCCTCATGCGATAGCACTGCGCCATTTTCGGAACCGGCCTCGAAGCTGGGCGGCTGCATCACCTCGTCCATCAGCTTCTTGATCGCGGGCAACAGCGGCAGTTGCCCGCTCAGCGCGCGCTTCATCAGCCAGCCGGTGATAATCATCAGATTGATTTCGTTGGTGCCCTCAAAAATTCGGTTGATGCGCGCGTCGCGATAGTAGCGCTCGGCCGGGTATTCTTCGACGTAGCCGTAGCCGCCCATGGTCGCCACCAGCTCATCGGCCACCAGCGAGAGCATCTCGGAGCCGTAGACCTTGAGGATGGAGCACTCGACGGCATATTCCTCGATGCGCTTCTGGGTTTCGCGCGGCGAGCGAGCCGCCTCCGGACCAAGCTGCGCCAGGCCCGCGTCGATCATGCCCGCCGTGCGGTAGGCCATGCTCTCGGCGGCGTAGAGCCGCGTGGCGCTCGTGGAAATCTTCCGCTGGATCAGGCCGAACTCCGAGATCGTCTTGCCGAAAGCCTTTCGCTCCTTGGCGTAACGGATCATGTGCCCCAGCGCATGTCGTGCGCCGCCGATGCAGGCCACGCCCAGCTTGAAGCGGCCCACATTCAGTACGTTGAAAGCGATATGGTGACCCTTGCCCGCCTCGCCCAAAAGATTGCCCGCGGGAATCTTGCAGCCGTCCAGCACCAGCGGACAGGTGGATGAGCCGCGAATCCCCAGCTTGTGTTCTTCCGCGCCCACGGTCAGGCCGGGCGTGTCGCGCTCTATCAAAAAAGCCGAAAACTTTTCTGTGCCTGACGCCGCGTCCACAATCTTGGCGAAGACGGTGTAAAGACCGGCGATGCCGCAGTTGGTAATCCACATCTTTTCGCCGTTGAGCGTGTAGTATGCGCCATCAGGCGACAGCGTGGCGTGTGTGCGAACATTCATGGCGTCAGAGCCGGAGCTGGCCTCGGAAAGCCCATAGCCGCCCACCCACTCCGCCGTGGCGAGCTTGGGCAGATAGCGCCGCTTCTGCTCCTCGGTGCCGTACCAGACCAGCGGCAGCGTGCTGATGCCGGTATGGGAGCCAAAAGCCGTCGAGAAGCTGGCCAGCACCGATAGGTGATCAGTAATGAGCGTGGAGGTGATTTTGTCCATCTCCATGCCGCCGTACTCCTCGGGAATATCCACGCAAGTAAAGCCCAGCGCACCGGCTTTGCGCAGCAGTCCAGCCAAAACGCCCGGCTGCTTGGCTTCGATGGCCGCCGCATTGGGCAGGACCTCGTCACGGGCAAACTGCGCCGCCGTCGAGGCCACCTGCCGTTGTTCTTCGTTGAGATCTTCAGGGGTAAAAACTTCGGTGGGGGTGCGGGATTCAAGCAGGAAGCTGCCGCCTGGGGCAGCCACGATCGGGGAAACGGAAATCGTGCTCATAAAAGAACTTGCCTCCTCTAGCTCAGCCCACTGTACCCCAGAAACTTGAGTGAGGCAAGAGTATAAGTTGAATGAGCCGAGCGGGATTTAGCGCCGTCCTTCTGCGAGTCGGCAGATCACTTCTTTTCGAGCCAGCCCAGATAGTCCGGCAGGGAGTGAAGTTGATCCACATGGTCGGGCGCTGAGTTGCCGGCAAAGCCCACCACCTGCAATCTGCCCGTCTTTACTTCACTCAGCATCTGCGTCTTCATGGGCCCCCATTTAACCACTGGATGCGCAGTTAGCCCCCATGCGTGCAGCAAGTAATCAGCGGTTTCCGTGGTGCTGGCGAAGGTGCCGGGGAATATCTCCGTGTGGGTGAGGATAAAGCGCTTTTTCCCCGCCATGGCGTCGCGCCCTAATTGAAGCCAAACCTGCAAGTTGTCCGCCTCGATATCGGATTCCTCCGGACCCGGCCTGCCGCTCACGTAGCCCGCATGAACTCCGTCGATGCACAGCACGCCGCCAACACGGTTATAGGACGCCGGATCGCTGAGGATCTGCCTGAGCGCCCCGCAGCCCGCGCTCCAGCCACCCAGATCAATCTCGCCAAAGGCCAAGCCGCTCTTGGTCTGAGCCTCGGCGATTGACTGCAGAAAGCGTGCACGGTCCTCAAACAGCTTGGTATAGCTGCCAGAACCGGCGCCTGCCTGAACGGTAATCACAGCCATGTCCGGCTGTTGCGCAGCGGCAAACTCAGGAAGCCAATCGCCGCCGTGGAAGAACAGCAATAGCTTTACCGGGCGCTTCGACTGCACCTTTTCTGGCACGAACAAAGTGCCCAAATCAAGCGGCAAACGCCGCCCTGGCATCACGGTCTTCGTTAGCCGCGGATGCTCGCGTGTGTGCTCCACCATGGGAGACGGATTCTGCTGCGCCTGCACCATAAGGCCGGCGGCGAGAAACAGAGAAAAAAGCGCTGTTAGCCTGCCAATTCTGAACGGTTTCAAAGCAACTCCTGCAAAGAGACTCCGTGTGGTTTGGCTACGGAGGCATTCTGGAGCACAAGCCACGGCAAAGAGTAGCACATGCACGGCTGCCAAAGGTTTCCGGGATCGACCAGACGCGGTTGATCACATCCGTCGGCCGGGTTGAGCGGCCACCGGCTCCGCCAGCCGTACCCTCCATCGACTACAATTGCCGGTATCCCAACCGCGGAGGCTCGCCCTGTTTTCTACCCTTGCCAACTGTCTGAATTCTGTCTCCAGCCAGATGCGTTGGCCTCCCATGCCGCTCGCCGCCTATCTGGCCTTTGCGCCCCATGGCGGCCTGCTCCACACGCTGAGGATGCAGTATGCCGATCAGCAGACGTTCAAGGGGCTTTACCACTGGAATTGGTTTGATCTGACGATGCTGCTGCCATATTTTGCGGTGATGATCGCCCTCTCTTACTACGGCGTTCATCGCTACACCATGTGCTACAACTACTACAAATTCAAAAAGAACTACCATCCTGACCCCCCGCAGCACTTCACGGAGCTGCCGCGCGTGACTGTGCAACTGCCCATCTTCAACGAACAGTTCGTCATCGATCGGCTGATCGAGGCGGTCTGCGCCATGGAGTATCCGCGCGAGAAACTGGATATTCAGGTGCTGGACGACTCGACCGACGAAACTCAGCAGGTGGCCGCCGCCATTGTGGCGCGCTATGCGGCTCTGGGCCACCCCATCACTTACATTCACCGCACCAATCGTTACGGCTACAAGGCCGGAGCGCTGGATGCCGGCCTTAAGGTGGCCAAGGGCGAGTTCGTGGCCATGTTCGACGCCGACTTTGTCCCTCAGCCAGACTGGCTGATGAAGGTGATCCACCACTTCGCCGAGCCGGAGATCGGCATGGTGCAGACTCGCTGGACTCACCTCAACCGCAACTACAGCATGTTGACCCGGATCGAGGCCATCCTACTGGATGCGCACTTTGTGATGGAGCAGGGCGCGCGCAGCCGTTCCGGCGAGTTTTTCAACTTCAACGGAACCGCCGGCATGTGGCGTGTCAAAGCCATTGTTGACGGCGGCGGCTGGCAGCACGACACTCTCACCGAAGACACCGACTTGAGTTACCGCTCGCAGATGGCGGGCTGGAAGTTCAAATACCTGCCCGATGTCGAGTGCCCTTCCGAGCTGCCAATCGAGATGACCGCCTTCAAGACGCAGCAGGCGCGCTGGGCCAAGGGACTCATCCAAGTCTCCATCAAGATACTCCCCGTAGTCTTCAAATCCGGCATCTCGCGGCGCAACAAGTGGGAGGCTGTCCAGCACCTCACGGCGAATTTGAGTTATCCGCTGATGGTCATCATGACGGCGTTCCTGCTTCCGGCCATGGTGGTGCGCTTCTACCAGGGCTGGTTCCAGATGCTGCTGATTGATTTTCCGCTCTTTACCGCCTCCACTTTATCCATCGCCGTCTTTTACCTGATGGCGCAGCGCGAGCTTTATCCGAAAACATGGGGGAGGACCTTTCTCTATCTGCCCTTCCTGATGGCCCTGGGCATTGGCCTCACGGTCACCAATACCAAAGCGGTGTTGGAGGCCCTGGTCGGCATCAAGAGCCCCTTTGTGCGGACGCCCAAGTACCGCGTGGCCAAGAAGGGCGAAAAATCCCAGGCCGCCAAGTACCGCAAGCGGCTGGTGCTGGCTCCGTGGATCGAGCTTGGCATTGGCACCTATTTCTTCCTGGCCATTCTCTATACATTTTCCAACCATAACTACTTCACCGCCCCATTCCTGATTCTGTTCGTCATCGGCTACTGGTATACGGGCCTGATGAGCCTGCTGCAAGGGCGCTTCGAGCGCTGGCGGACGGGCACCATCGCCAACGCCGACGAGTCCAGCCCCAAGCCATTCCCGGTGGGGGTGTAAGATGCAGCCCCAGTCGATCATTTGGGATCCTGCGAAGGCTCTGCTCAATAAGGGAAAACACGGCGTAGATTTTGAGGAGGCGGCAACAGTTTTTCGAGACCCCCTCTTGCTTGTTCAGCCCGATCTGGAGCATTCTCAAGAAGAGGAGCGGTGGGTAGCCCTCGGAAAATCGGTTTGGCAACTGCTCCTGGTTGTGGTGCATACGGAAGATGAGCGGACAATTCGGCTGATTAGCGCTCGAAAAGCTGAACCCAAGGAAAGGAGGCGGTATGAACAACAATCCTGATCTCGTAGGACAAGACGACGATATGCGCAAAGAATATGATTTTACCAATGCTGTTCGCGGAAAATATGTGGATCGTTTTCCGCAGGACGTGGTGATGGTGACGCTGGCTCCCGACGTGGCTGCCGCCTTCCCCGACGCTGACTCCGTGAACGAGGCGCTACGTCTGCTGCTTAAAGCGGCAAAGAACGTAGCTCAGGCGGCCTGACAGACGATTCTGAAGAGGCGCATGTGCAAGACTGCCCGAATACCCTGTCCCCTTACTGGTCGATTCTCTTAATACCTCTTGTCATTGCGGTATATTGCTCCGGGCTCTATCTGAATGGTCTTTCGAGTGGCTGGTATGCGCTATCCAAGCGTTTCCGCGCGCAGTCCAAGTTCCTCGGTCAATTGAAGTCTACGAGGCCTTACTTCAATGTTTGTATGAAGAATTGGGATGATTACAGCGGCATCATCCGGATAGCCGCCGAAGAAGACTCCCTTTATCTTTCGGTTGTCTTTCCTTATCGCATTGGCCATCCGCCGCTCCGCATTCCGTGGACGGAAATCCAATTCGGCAAAACAAAATTCCTTTGGCGCCGTTACGTGGTTCTCACACTTGGCGATCAAGAACACATCCCCATGCGCATCTCCGAGCGCATGGCGCGCAAGCTGGGAATTCTGGATCGTCTGCCCAGCTAAAGGTCACCGTCAAATCGACCTCGGAAATGGGCAGAAAACGGCGATTCCTGCCCATTTCCGCGAAAACCGGGCTACACTATCCCTGAGGCAACCATGGAGATCGCTGAGAAGGTCCGCGCCGCTCTTGAAGGGCTCAGCCCGACGCAGGAGAAGGTCGATCTGGCCGTGAAGACGGCTGTGGAGATCGCTCAGCCCTCGCGCGTAATCCTATTCGGCTCCTGGCCGCGTGGCGAAGCAAAATGGGATAGCGACCTGGACTTGGCTGTGCTGATGCCTGACGCATTTCTCGACCGGCTAGGGGAAATTCATCGACGCATCCGGACGAAGCTCCACGAGATTCCCATGACCATCGATCTTGTCGTCACGACAGAGGGTACAGCCAGTCAGTTCCTCGACTCCGTCAACTCCATCTACCACCGCATCCTGACACAAGGCAGGATTGTCTATGAGCACGATAAAGCCTACCCAGGCGCAGATTCTTCTCGTTAAGGCCGCCGAGGACGAGAGGGCTATCGGCGCGCCCCGTCTCTCCGATTCTATTCTTGGCTTCCACGCGCAACAGGCGGTCGAGAAGCTGATCAAGGCGCTGCTTGCGCAACTCAATGTGGACTTCGAGAAGACGCATGATCTGGAACGTCTGCAGACCGTGCTGGCCGCTTTGGGCGAATCGCTGCCTCCGACGCCCATTCTGCTCGATCAACTCAGCGACTTTGCTGTCGTCTATCGTTATGATCTCCTTTTCCAGTTCGATTCACCGAACGTAATCGACCTGATCGAAACCGTGCGCCTGATCCGCGAGCACGTCGTTGCGCGCATTGCCGCGCTCTCCGGACCTCCCGTGCCCCCTCCGTTACAATAGGTATCAACCGCCTGCCGCGCAGAGTCTTGCTTTCCTTCGCCCGCCAGGCGCATCAAAACATTATGCTAACCAAAAACTTGCCCGAAGCCCTTACCTTTGACGATGTGTTGCTGGTGCCTTCCTACAGCGACGTGGTGCCCGTGCAAGTCAGCACGCAAACCCAATTGACTCGCGATATCACGCTGAACACTCCGCTGCTCTCCTCGGCCATGGACACTGTGACCGAATCGCGCATGGCCATCGCCATGGCGCAGCAGGGCGGCATCGGCGTGGTCCATCGCAATCTGACTATCCCCGACCAGGCCGGCGAAATCGACAAGGTGAAGCGCTCTGAAAGCGGCATGATCGTGGACCCGGTCACCATCGGCCCGGACCAGATGATCGGAGACGCGCTGGAAGTGATGCGGCGCTACAAGATCTCCGGTGTGCCGGTCACGCAGGGTAAGCGGCTGGTGGGCATTCTTACCAATCGCGATCTGCGCTTTGAAACCCGCACCGACATTCCCATCGGCGACGTGATGACCAAGAAAGACCTGATCACAGTCCCCGTCGGCACCACGCTTGAAGAGGCCGAGGCCATACTGCACACGCATCGCGTGGAAAAACTGCTAGTGGTCGACGATCAGTACAACCTGAAGGGCTTGATTACGGTCAAGGACATCCAGAAGAAACTGAAATACCCCAACGCCAGCAAGGATGAGCAGGGCCGTCTGCGCGTGGCCGGCGCCATTGGAGCCACGGGCGACTATCTGGAACGCGCGGCGGAACTGGTAGCGGCGCGCGCGGATGTGCTGGCCATCGACTCGGCGCACGCCCACTCCTCGCGGGTGCTGGAGGCGGTTCGCGAGGTCAAGAAACATTTCCCGAGTGTGGGCTTGCTGGCCGGCAACGTGGTCACCTACGAGGGTGCGCTTGCCTTGATCGACGCCGGCGCGGACGCAATTAAAGTTGGCATCGGACCCGGCTCCATCTGCACCACGCGCATGGTCACCGGCGCGGGAATGCCGCAGATTACCGCCATCTCCGAGTCTGCGCGGGCCGCTCGCGAGCGCGGAATTCCGGTGATCGCCGACGGCGGCATCAAGTATTCGGGAGAAATCACCAAGGCCATCGCAGCCGGCGCCAGTTCCGTGATGATTGGCTCGCTCTTTGCCGGCGTGGATGAAAGCCCAGGCGAGACCATCCTCTACCAGGGCCGCAGCTTCAAGAGCTATCGCGGCATGGGCTCATTGACCGCCATGAGCCAGGGTTCGGGCGAGCGCTACTTCCAGAGCACCGACGATCTGGCCAGCACCGAGTTGGGCAGCGAAGGCGTCATCCAGCGCGAGCGCGCCAGTCAGAACCGCCTGGCAAAGTATGTTCCCGAGGGCATCGAAGGGCGCGTGCCCTACCGCGGGCCGCTCGAATCCATGGTCTTCCAGCTTGTCGGCGGCTTGCGCTCCGGCATGGGCTACCTGGGCTGCGGAACCATCCGCGACCTTCAGGAGAAGGCGCAGTTTGTCCGCATCAGCGGCGCAGGGCTGCGCGAGAGCCACGTCCACGACGTAATCATCACGCGAGAAGCGCCCAACTATCACGTCGAATAAGGCGAGAAGCAGACACAACAAAACCCCGCCCGGTCAGGACGGGGTTTGCGTCAATCTTGAGTTTTCCCTTGGGATTTCAGCCCTGAATGCCGCCAACGCCAATTCCAGCGGGCACTCGGTCCGCCGGATTTAGGCCTTGGCGACCTTGCCGCCCTTGATGCAACTGGCGCACACCCTGATCCGCTTGGCGTGGCCATCCACCAGCGCCTTAACTGCCTGCAAATTCACGCTCCAGCGCCGCCGTGTGATGTTGTGGGCGTGGGAGATATTGTTTCCGAACTGCGGGCCTTTCCCGCAGATATCGCATACTTGTGCCATGACTTAGCTCCAAACTCAGGTGTTTCGCGCCGGCGGGGTCATAGGAAGACACACGCCTCCGGCAGCTTGCCGAATCTCCATTATACCCGGAACCGGCGGCTGAGCCAAGCAGCGCCCCGGTGCGTTTCTAAGTAGCGAGTTCTGAGTTATCGGTTTTCATACACCGTGAAGTTATAGGTTGCCGGTTTACCCCAGAATATGAAGTTCCAGATTGCCGGTTTTGGGCAAAGCGGAGAGCTGGTGCGCGCCGGCTTTTCGGACACTGGGGAGTTCCTGCTCGCCATGAATCAGCGTAATGGTTGCAGATGATTCAGTAGTAAAGAGGGAGAATGGGTGAAAAGAGGCCAGATATGGGATCGACGCGTGATTTTCTGGGGAGATTCCTGTCTGTGGTTAGCGGCTAGTGGTTAGTGATCAGTGGTTAGTGGTTAGTGGCTAGTGGTTAGTGGCTAGTGGTTAGTGGGAGGGAATATGGAATGGCAGATGAAGGTGGTGGCGCAGAAGGATCTGGACCGGGAGCTGAGGCCGTTTTTGACGGCGCGGCGGGTGCACCGACCGAGCGGGGGATGGCTGCGCACGGCGCGCAAGGCTCTGGGGCTTTCGGCGGCGGCGATGGCCAAGGATTTGCGGGTGAGTCCTTCGGCGGTCTTTCAGATGGAGCGGGCGGAATCGAAGGACACGATCACGCTGCGGCGGTTGGAGGATGCGGCGCGGGCAATGTCGTGCCAACTGGTGTACGCCATTGTGCCCTACCAAGGGAATTTCGAGGGGCAGGCTATTGAGTGGGTGAAGCGGTACCTGTGGCGGAAGAAGGCTGAGCGGAAACGGAAGCGGAAGCTGGCTCTGGCGATGGCGGCGGTCGAGAAGTCAGAGGGACAGCAAGGCAGCCCGTTGGCAAAACAGCGGCTTCGCAAGCTGGTCGAGGCGATTCGGGAGAAAGTAAAGGAGGAAGAGGCGGGGAGATGAGGGCTGGGCGGTTGGGTGTTCAGGTATCGAGAACTTTTCTATCTTCTTGGCTTGGGCACTTTTCTTCTGCCTCCGTTCAGAAATGGCTGAAGGACCGCCGTAGCCGCAACCGCGGTTTTCTTGCAGGCCGCGAAGCCCTGCCCCAACGTGCCGCGTTACAATGCCGACGTGGTATCTTTGGGCCCTGATTCTCAACGGAGGACTCCCGGCCATGAATGGAAAACTCTGGCGTTCCGCGGTTGCGCTTCTGCCCATCTGCATCCTCTCTGCGCAGCAACCGAGTACGCAAGCCCCGCAGCAAGCGAACCGCGAGGGCTTCCCGCAGCTCAGCCCCGAGGCCCTGCGCCGGGCGACCGAGCCGTGGCGGGTCGGTCGCGCCCATGCTATCGCGATCAACGACCTAGCCGGCCAAATTCAGTCGCTCGGCGACGCGCACAAACTCGTCGACTTGGTTGCCGCTGAATTTTCCCATGAGCTTCCACCCAGGTGGGCCACTCGCTCCATCCGCAACCGCATTGCCCGCGCAGAGTATGAAGCCGCGTACGAACCCGGCTCGCTCATTCCCGAGCAGCATGTCGCCGATACCTGGAACGATTACCTCCAGAAAATCGGCGCACCGCAGGAGTCCTACGTCACCGCAGCTGAAATCCACACCCTGCGGGACAGCTACTACGTTACCTCGCAGCTCTCGTGGGCGCGCGGCATTCAGGACATCTGGACAGTTCCCAACATCTTCGCCATTGGCCAGGACGGCAAAGTCGCCAGTGGCTGCCGCGCCCTCGAAGTTCTCAACATTCTCTGGGAACTCGGCAACCAGCCCGAGGCTCTTCCAGGCATCCGCGAGCAAATCAAAAAGGGCCAGCTAATGTCGGACATGTACAAGAATCCATCGAAGCCGCCTACGCCGGGGTCGGAAAGGGCCTCTTTCGTCGGTCGAGTGGTCCAGATGCCGCCAAATCCCGTCCAACAAGCCGCCCTCCGCTACATGCACGACCATGGCGTCCGCGGCCTGAACAGCGCTATCGAAGGCTTGCTCCGGGACCTGTTCGCGGGTTGAGGGCGGCGCCTTTGACCGTGCCGCCCGGCTGGATACGTTTTTGGGCGAAGCTCCTCAGGGGTTAAAACCCCTCGCTTTTAAGGCCTTTTTCGGCACGACTAAACAGGCTGCGGAAAAACTACGATTCTCAGGCGAGGTTAAAGGAAGACATCCCTCAGGGGCTAAAGCCCGCCGCTGTTTTGTTGCGTTTACGGCACGACTGAAGTCGTGCCCTGATACAAAGCG
>Ga0255348_1000026_pt1 | contig 77623 bp, 58 predicted proteins | sample CBST25v5metaG_FD_189945 | JGI IMG/M metagenome (GOLD analysis project Ga0255348, IMG submission 189945) | Peat soil microbial communities from Stordalen Mire, Sweden - C.B.S.T-25.v5 | ecosystem: Environmental > Terrestrial > Soil > Wetlands > Peat | place: Sweden: Norrbotten County, Stordalen... | reverse complement strand
CCCCTTCAACCCCCAGGGGGTATGGATTTCGCGCCCTACCGTTGCTCCCGGCCGTTCAGCACCTCGCCGGCATCGTCGCGGCTGTCCAAGATGTAAACCCAGCCGGCCAGCGGCGCATGGTTTCGGGCTCTAATCGCGCCACGGAAGAAGTAGTCAAAGCGCAGATCGGTAAACTCGACTGTCGTCCACATGCGGCCTGGCGGCAACTGCGGCGGGTTCAGGCCTTGGATTGGCTCCTGGCCTACATCGCGCACCACGGCCCACGTGCCCCAGTCCAGATAAACCTGGCCCAACGGGGTGCGCTTCGCGGCTTCGGTGGCTGCCGTCACGGGCGGCTTGTAAATCACCTGGCTCGGGTCGTCGCTGGCGATCTCTCCGGTGCGGGTGTCGATCTCGGCCGTCTGGTAATACGCATCGGTCTCCAGAATTGCGTGCCAGCGGAAGGGATTGACGGGATAGGGTTCCAGCGCCATGCGCTTGACCGGGTCCGCAGTGATGCGCGCATTTTCAACCAGCGTCCGCGCGCGCCCCTGCTCCGACCAGCGCCATCCCCAAAGCAGCACCATGCCGACGAGCGCAAAGATCGCCCATCCACGGCCACGGAATTTTTTCTTCTTTGCGCCGATCTCGCCGCCAATGAGGCCAAAGAGAGCTGGAATCGTGAGCGCCGAAACAAACAGAAGCCACAGCACCGGCTCGGCAATAAAGACAAGATTGCCCGCGTACCAGTGCGCGTTGAAGGGATAAAAGGGGCGCAGACCGTAGTTGTTCGTCCAGTCCAGCGCCAGGTGGCTCAGCGCGGAGAGCAACGCCGTCAAATAGAGCCAGCCCCAGCGGACAGGCTGCGGCGCCGCGAAAGGGAGCGTATCTATCGGCTGCGGAAGTAATTCTTCAGCACGGCAAGAAGTGTCAGGGCACGACTTCAGTCGTGCCGCAAATGCAACCGAAGAAACGTTGGGCTTTAGCCCCTGCGGGAGTGTCTTCTCACCAAGCCGCATTTCCCCAGCGGCTAAAGCCGCATCCGCATTGGGCAATTCTTCGGCACGGCTAAAGCCGTGCCCTTTCAAAGCTGTGGCTTTGGGCAAAAGGTCTTGACCAGGGGCTCCGTGCTCCAGCCTTTCGCGTTTTTTCTGGCAAAAGGGTGGAAAGCCCGCCCGAACCCATCGATCCACCAGCCAGACCACCCCGACGGCCGCCGCCGCCAGCACCGGCACGGCAAGGAAGGTGTGAGTGATGCCGCGATGGTGCTTCAACTCCTCGACCGGCCCGGCAAATCCCCAAAACACGTCCATGTCGGCGGCCTCGGCGGTCAGCACGGCGACAAAGGTGGCGTAGGCCGTCTTGCGGTTCAACCCCGCGCGGCCAATGCAGGCTCCGGTCAAAAGGTGGGTAATGGGTTCCATAGCGTTCTGCCAACCATACTACCCTGCCCAGCCTTGCTGGCCTCCTATAATTCTCAAGATGGGCGATTCGACCAAACCAGCTTCGACCCCGGCACAGCGCGCAGAGCAATTGCGCGCCGAACTGCGCCGCCACGAGCATCTTTACTACGTTCTCGACAAGCCGGAGATCACCGACGCCGCTTACGACGCGCTGACCAACGAGTTGAAGCGCATCGAGACCGAGCACCCGGAGCTGATCACGCCCGACTCGCCTACCCAGCGCGTGGGCGGCAAACCGGCCGAGGGCTTCCAGAAGGTCGCGCACTCGCGGCCCATGCTCTCGCTGGACAACGTCTATTCGTTTGAAGAACTGGCGGAGTGGGCGGCCCACGTACGCGAACTGGCCGGAACGCTGCCGGTCGAGTACGTGGCCGAGTTCAAGATGGACGGCCTAAGCGCGGCCCTGCGCTATGAGCCGACAGCGGACGGCGGCTCGCGCCTGACCACCGGCATTACACGCGGCGACGGCCAGACCGGCGAGGACGTGACCTCGAACATTCGCACCATCCGCAGCGTGCCGCTCAGCATCCCGGCAGAGCTTTTGAAGAAAACGGGGTTGCCGCAAACCTTTGAAGTGCGTGGCGAAACGGTCATGCCCGAGGCGGCCTTTCTCCGGCTCAACGAGGAGCGCGAGCAACAGGGCCTTGCGCCCGCCGTCAATCCGCGCAACGCCGCCGCCGGAGCGCTGCGCACGCTGGAGCCCGCCACGGTCGCCAACCGCCGCCTGGACTTCTACGCCTACTTTCTGCTGGTCGATGGCGACTATTGGCCGCGGGGCCAGCAGGCATCCCTCGACACCTTGGCCGCCCTCGGCTTCCGCGTCAATCCTCATCGCAAGCGGGTCACAACGATTGAAGAGATGACCGCCTTCATCGACCAGGCCGAGGCCGAGCGCGACAGTCTGGGCTATGACATTGATGGCGTGGTTTTCAAGGTGGACTCTCACGCGACGCAGCAGCGGCTTGGCTCGACCGGCCGCGCGCCGCGCTGGGCCATCGCCTACAAATTCACCGCCAAGTCAGGCATCACGCAGGTCAACGGCATCACTGTGCAAGTGGGCCGCACCGGCAAGCTGACTCCTGTGGCCGAGCTGACTCCGGTCTTCATCGGCGGCACCACGGTCAGCCGCGCCACGCTGCACAACGCCGACTTCATCCAGAACCTCGGGCTTCAGATCGGCGACTGGGTCAAGGTCGAGCGCGGCGGCGACGTGATTCCCAAGGTCGTGGAAGTCCTCGACGACGCCGAGCACAAACGCGGGAACGAGCCTTTTGTTTTTCCGTCGGAATGCCCCGAGTGCGGAAGTGCCGTGGTGCGCGCCGAGGGCGAGGTCGACTTTCGCTGCGTGAACACTGACTGTCCGGCCAAGCTGCGCGAGAGCCTACTGCACTTTGCCTCGCGCGGGGTGATGAACATCGAGGGGCTGGGCGAAGCCGTGGTGCAGCAACTGCTGGACCGGAAATTGGTGCAAAGCGTGGCCGATCTCTACAAATTGGAATCGCACCGGCTGGAACTGCTAGCGCTCGACCGCTTTGCAACCAAGTCAACCGATGCGCTGCTGGACGAGATTGCTGCTTCCAGAAAAGCTGGTTTGGCCCGCGTGCTCAATGGGCTGGGCATCCGCTTTGTTGGCGAACGCACGGCCGAGCTGCTGGCCGAGGAATTCGGTTCCATGGATGCGCTCCAAGCGGCATCAGCCGAGGAACTGGAGCGCGTGGAGGAGGTCGGCCCGCGCATCGCGCAATCCATCGTCGAGTTTTTCGCCGATAAGGAAAATGGCGATCTGGTGAAGCGCCTCGCGGAAGCCGGGGTGGAGATGACGGCAGAGAAGCGCGAGCGCACGGCGCAGTTGGCAGGGTTGACCTTTGTGCTGACCGGCACGCTGCCAACGCTTACGCGCGACGAGGCCAAGCGCAGGATTGAGGCCGCGGGTGGAAAAGCTGTTGGCTCCGTCAGTAAGAAGACCAGCTACGTTGTCGCCGGCGCGGACGCGGGCTCAAAGCTCGACAAGGCGCATGAACTCAACGTTCCGGTGCTCAGTGAAGCGGACCTGCTGGCGAAACTCGATGCCGCGCCGGACGCGCATTGAGTTTCGCCGGATTTCTGCGCGAGATCCGGCTTGCGGAATCCGACGGAAAAGATTTTGCGCGGCGCATCAATGGAGCAACAACCGGAAGAATCAGCAGCAAATCCAGCCACATGGCAGCCTCACTTTGATCTCAACTGCTTTCAGCGGCGCGCGGCCAGGCCCGAAGGCCGTTCACCGGCGCGCTCCCGTTCGCGCTCCCAGGCCGCGGCGCGCCAATTGCGCGAGGCATAGCGGGGAGGCTCGTCGGCGGGGACCACGATCTTTTCGGCGCGCGGCCTTGGCGGCTCGGCAACCAGTTCCATCGGCATCCGAAGCGGTTGCCGCGCGGACTGAACCGGCTCGGGCGTGGGAATCAGGCGCGCGGAAGATCCGTACTCATCCTCCTCCTCAAACGCTTCCTCCTCAAACGCCGCGCTTGAGGTCAGGCTGGTGTCCGTGCCGATCGCCAGCTTGATGATCTCTTTTGAAGCATCGATTGGAGTCTCGCTGGCAGCGGCCTGTGGCGCATTCACTTTCAAGGCCCTGGCCATGAAGTCATCCACCAGCTTGTGCAGGCAGATTTGTCCGCACAGATGTTTCGACCCCGGACGCAGCCGTTTGCGCGAGCTCCATCCGCTCACGCGCAATTCCCCATCCTGCTCGTAGGCCACAAACCAGTGGTTCGTCTGCTTCTTCTCCGTTCCGCAAATGTCACACGATATCGCCTGCCGGATCACCCCGTTGCCTCCCATCCGCACAGTTCATTCGCCGCTTGGCCGATTCTCATCTTTCCTCTGTGCCCAAGCGGCTGGCAATCTTAAAAAGCCGTAAGCCGCATGGAGCGAGACCAAGAAGCGCTTTGGAATCGCACACCTCTATTTCATCGCGCATCCGGCAAGATCCGTGAGAGAGAAGTGAAAAGAATCCAAGGGTGAAGCAAATGAGAACGGCAAAACACAGATTTTTCCTGAAACGGGACAGGAGCGGCGGCAACACGATTCCCGTTCGAGAATCTCTATAGTATTTTTAGAATCGGTGTCGACCGAAGCCGTGCCCTGTTACAAAGCACGGCTTCAATCGAGTTTTCCGCAGCCTGTTGAGCCCGCACCCTCCAAGCCATCGACGGACTCAGAGCTTTTCTACGCTGCTTCGACTTGCGTGATCAGGTAGCGCTCGTAGCCAATTTCCTTGATTTGGCTCAGTTGCGCTTCCAGTTCGTCGGCGTGGCCTTCTTCGTCCTTCAGAATGGAAGTAAACAGGTCGGCGCTTCCATTGTCGCCTTCGGCCCGCGCAGTCTTCACCGCGTCGTTGTAGGTCTTCACCGCGCCCAGTTCGGCTTCCAGGTCGTTTTCCAACTGTTCCTTCACTGTGCTGCCAATCCGCAACTTCGCGGGATAAGCCAGATCCGGCGTTCCATCCAGGAAAAGAATGCGCTCGATCAACTTTTCCGCGTGCTTCATTTCCACAATCGAGAGTTTCTTGGTGGCCTCTGCGCGCTTCTCGTACTTCCAGTTGTCGCACATTTCGGCATGAACAAAATACTGGCTGAGCGCTGTCAGCTCTTCGTGCAAAGCCTTGTTCAGCGCGGCGATGACATTGTCATTTCCCTTCATTTTGTGTCTCCTCCAGTACATTCAAAGATTTGCGGAACCTGATTTTTGTACGTCCGGGCGGATCGCGTAACACTCTGGGTGCCCCAGGTCTCGATTTTGAGACCTGGGATCCACGCCTTCGATGGAACCTCTTTTCCCTGTCAAAGCTCTAGCGAATCACTTCAAGCCTTGCCCAGGGAGCATTGCAGACCGGGCAGCGTTCATGCTCGTCCGGCGTTTCCGTGGTATAGCCGCAGACCGGGCAAACAAAAAACTCTTTGGTCTTGCCGACCCAGGCGTCCTTCTTGCCGGCTTCGACCTGCACAATCGCATCGGTATAAAGCCGGACGTGCGCCTTTTCAGCCTCCAGCGCATAGTGAAAAGTGCGAATGGCCGCGGTATTGTTGCGCGCTGTGGCTTCGGCCAAAAATTCCGGATACATCGTCTTGACTTCGTACTGCTCGCCCGCCAATGCCGCCTTCAGGTTTTCGAGCGTGCTCACTATCTCGATCTCGTGGATCTTGAAGCTGACCTGACCGCCCAGTTGAACAATGACCCGCGCATGGTTGCCGGCATGGATCTGCTCGGCGCGCGCCGCGGCGCGGAACAAGCTGGCAGCCCCGTGGAATCCATCGGCATCGGCCTTTGTGGCAAAGGCGTTGTACTTGGCATTCGCGTTGGACTCGCCTTCAAGAGCGCTCAGCAAATTCTGAACGGTAACTCTATTCTCTGGTGCAATTTCTGCCATGATTTCTCCTTTTTGTAGTTTGATGCGAGGCGATGAAAGCTGGATGAAGAAAAAGATTGTGACGCAAATCACCACGGGCCGCTTGAAGGGCTTTTCCACCCGGCCTTGCCACGAACTTTCGCACAGCCGCCTTGATGTTGGCAACCGGCTTCCGTTCCACAATGCCACTCTGCACGGGGAATCTCGGCCAGCTCGAACGCGCTTGATAGGTCGCGGCTCATCCTTTCAAGTTCCTGAGCAGCAAGGCTAGAATGTCTCTATTGTTCAACTGGCTGGTAATCTGATGGAACCGTGGTTCCGGGCAGCGTTTCATGGACGACGGGAAGGATTCGAGGATCAATGCAGATCAGGAAAGCAGTCATTACGGCGGCAGGCGGCGGTCAACGCCAGCTCCCTCTGCAAACGCTGATCGATCAGCAGGGCACGGAGCGCTCCGTGCTGAGTTTGGTGGTCAGTGAGGCGGTGCGCGCCGGCATTCAAGACATCTGCATTGTCGTCTGGCCCGGCGACGAGCAGGAGTATGCAAAGCTCCTGTCGGATACGACTGCGCGGCTGACTTTTGTGCCCCAGACAGAACCCCGCGGCTACGCCCACGCGGTTGCTTGCGCACGAGAGTTTGTTGGCGACCAGCCATTTCTGCACTTGGTCGGCGACCACATCTACGTGAGTCCGGATGCCGGCGGATGCGCGCGGCAACTGGTCGAGGTGGCGACGGCCGAAAACTGCTCGGTTTCCGCCGTGCAGGTTTCGCCGGAGCGCTTTCTTCCCTTTTACGGCGCGGTCGGCGGACAGCAGGTTCACGGCAAGCCGGGACTCTATTGCGTCGATACGGTGCTGGAAAAGCCCACGCCGACCGAGGCCGAGCAGCGGCTGATTGTTCCCGGACTTCGCAGCGGGCATTATCTATGCTTTCACGGCATGCACGTGCTGACGCCGGCGATTTTCGAGATTCTTTTGCCGATGCTGGCCAGCGCCACGAATGGCCGCATCAGCTTGTCCTCCGCGCTGGCCGAGCTGGCCCGCCGCGAACGCTATCTGGCCATGATTCAGAAATTCAAGCGCTACGATGTGGGCGTGAAATACGGCTTGTTCACCGCGCAGTTGGCTCTGGCGCTGGACGGCCGCGACCGGAACGATGTACTGACGGAGATTGTCAATGTGCTGGCGACGCGCCAGATGCTCTCTGAAACGGGAGAGACCGAGTGAGCCAGCTTTGGTCCATCATCACGTCAACGGACCCTGAAGTCCGCAACCGCTCACTGGACGCCGTCTGCCGGCCGCTTTCTGCCGAGGCACTGCTGGCCGAGGCCGACGAGCTGGAACAGCGCCGGCACACCTGCGAAAACCTCTACGAGCGCGTTCGCGCGCTGTTTTTCCTTTACGCGATCCATCGCTTCCATCTGCCGGCCAAGCTCAAAGACGACAGCCAGGCGCTGATCTCTTTCAGCGGCTATGACAAGCTGCTGGCGCGGCGCTACGAAGAGGCGATTGGCTGCTTTCTCTCGTCCGTGCGCGAAAAAGGCTGCAGCGATGGACTCTGCAGCGCCCTGGCCGCGGCCTATCGCGGACTTGCCTTTGAAACCCTGGCCAACCAGGTCCGGCACAGCGTCCGCGCCGTCCGCGGCAACCAGTGGATGTTTCGCACCGGGCATCCCGCCGATTACGCCTTGCGCATTCGTCCCGAACTGCTGCGGCATGAAGCCAGCGAGCCGTTTCCCATTCTGCACGAAAGCACTCCGGTGCGCATGGATCTGAGCCACAGCGGCTGGAGCGACATTTTCTTTCTCGGCATGGATCTGCCCGAGGCGGCGCGGGTTCTGAACGTGTCGATCGATTTGTCCGTGCACGATTCCAAAGCGCCCCAGCCGCCGGTGGAAACCTATTTCCGCGTGATTGACCGGCCGGTGATTCGCCTGGTGAGTGTCGACCTGAATGCCAGCGTCGAGATTTCAGAGCTGCAGGAGCTTTTCGACTTTGGCCGCGACTATCTGGGCTTGCTGAAAGCGGCTGTGATTGCTTCCGGCCTTGTCCCTCCCGGGCTGGAAAGCTCCGAACAGCCGTTGTCGCACCTGCTGCTGCAACTGCTCGGGCAGGAAGGGCTCGGCATTGAAATTGTCAGCCGTGTGAACGACATTCCGAAGGGGTCGCGGCTGGCGGTTTCGACCAATCTGCTGGCTTCACTGATTTCGGTTTGCATGAGGGCCACCGGGCAATCCGCCTCGCTGACCGGCTCGCTGGCCGAAGCGGAACGGCGGCTCGTTGCTGCGCGCGCCATTCTCGGCGAGTGGCTTGGAGGCTCGGGCGGCGGCTGGCAAGACTCGGGCGGCGTGTGGCCGGGAATCAAGCTCATTGAAGGCGTGCGCGCCGTCGAGGGCGACACGGAATTCGGCGTCAGCCGCGGCCGTCTGCTGCCGGACTATCGCATTCTCCCCTTGTCGGAAGTGACGGCGGAGACGCGCCAGCGGCTGCAGGACAGCCTGGTTCTGGTGCACGGCGGCATGGCCCAGGACGTAGGCCCGATTCTGGAAATGGTCACCGAACGCTACCTGCTCCGTTCCGAAGCCGAGTGGGCTGGCCGTCAGCAGGCGGGCAAGATTCTGGATGAGATTCTTGAGGACTTGCACGGCGGGGATGTGCGCGCGATTGGCGGCGCGACCCAGAGAAATTTTGAGGGGCCGATTCAGACCATCATTCCCTGGGCCAGCAATCTGTTTACCGAGACGCTGATTGCGGAGGTCGGCAAGGCCTTTGGGCCGGACTTCTGGGGCTTCTGGATGCTGGGCGGAATGTCGGGCGGCGGCATGGGCTTCATCTTCGATCCCGCGCGGAAAGCCGAGGCGCAGCTTCGCCTCGGCTCTCTGATGCGCGAGGTCAGCCACCGGCTCGCCGGCGGCGTGCCGTTCGCCATGGAGCCCGTGGTGTACGACTTTTCCATCAACGAACACGGAACCTATGCGGAGTTCCTTACGGGCCGCTCCGCGCTGCTGCCGGAGGGCTACTACGACCTGGTTCTTCCCTCCGTACTGCGCAAGGAGCAGCGGTCACTGTCGGCAAGCGAGCGCTTCGACCTGGAACGCTTCAGCCTTTCTTGCCACGAAGGCTCCGGCGCTGCGGATCGCGCGCAAGGCTTTCTCGATCGCCTTCTGCCGCGTCAAATCGGCGCAGATGACGACGGCGGCACGCTGGACGCGCTGCTGAAGCAGCATGGCTTCGATCCCATCCAGCACGAGCGCATCCAGACGCAGTTGCGCGCCGGGCGGATTGGACTCGTGCAGAATCGCCTTCCTGTCTCCAGCCGCATTGAAGACGCGCCGAAGGACCAGGTTCTGGACGCACGGTCGAGCTTGAACGCGCGCTATCGCCGGCTCGGCGCGGAGGCTTTGGCCGCGGGCGCCGTTGCCGTTGTCACCCTGGCCGGCGGCGCGGGCAGCCGCTGGACGCATGGCGCGGGCGTCGTGAAGGGCCTCAATCCCTTCTGCCGCCTCGCGGGCAAGCATCGCACCTTCTTGGAAGTACATCTGGCGAAGAGCCGTCGCATCGGCCGCCTTTATGGCGCTGAGGTGCCGCACGTCATCACCACCAGCTACCTGACCCACACGCCCACGGAGCAGTCTCTGGCCCTTAACGGCAACTACGGTTACGAGGGGCCGCTCTATCTTTCGCCCGGCCGCTTTGTTGGCCTGCGCATGATTCCCATGGTGCGCGACCTACGCTTTGCCTGGGAACAGACGCCCCAGCAGATGCTCGACGCGCAGGCCCAAAAAGTGCGGGAAAGCACGCGCGCCGCACTGCTGGCCTGGGCGCGGCAGGCTGGCGAGGGAAGCGACTATACCGACAATCTTCCTCTGCAATGCCTCCATCCCGTCGGCCATTGGTACGAAGTGCCCAATATGTTTCGCAACGGCGTGCTCCAGAAGATGCTGGCCGAAAGGCCTAGCCTGCGCTATCTCATGGTTCACAACGTGGACACGGTCGGGGCCGATCTCGATCCGGAGATTCTCGGCTGGCACATCGCGCGCCAGGCGGCCATGACCGTGGAGATGGTCACGCGGCGCATCGAGGATCACGGCGGCGGACTGGCCTCGCTCGACAGCCGCCTGCGCCTGATTGAAGGCATGGCCATGCCGGACGAAGAGACCGAGTTCCGGCTCTCCTGCTACAACTCGAACACTTTCTGGATCGACATCGACGCCCTGCTGAAGGCCTTCGGCCTGGATCGGGACTCGCTGGGCAACCCGGAGAAGGTGTCAGCGGCGGTTCGCGCCATGGCCGCCCGCATGCCGACCTACATCACCCTGAAAGACGTGAAGCGGCGCTGGGGCAAGGGGCAGGAGGACATTTTCCCGGTCGCTCAGTTTGAAAAGCTCTGGGTGGACATGACGGCGCTGCCGGAGCTGGCCTGCGAATACGTGATCGTGCCGCGCGTGCGCGGTCAGCAACTGAAGGAGCCAGCCCAGCTCGACGGCTGGCTGAGGGATGGCTCGGCGGCTTTTGTGACCGGGCTGTGCGAGTTTGGCGAATAGCCTTTTTTGATCCGACCCATCAAAAGTTTGATGGATTCCCACCCTTTCGCCAGAAAAAAGGCGAAAGGATGGGGCACGGAAGGTTATTGATCCGGCAAGAAAACAGTGACATCGTTTCCCACCCATTTCCGCAAAAGACGCGGAAATGGATGGGGCACACTGGCAGTATTTAGTTGCCGGATCAATAGGGCGGAAGTCCACGACGTCCGTCGTTTCCTGTTGCAAAGCGCCAAGTTGCGACACCCTCTTCGCATCCAAGCAGCGCCTGAACAGGATGGATCTTCAGCTTTCCTGGATCAGAATCTCCAATTGCCGCATCAGCTCCGCCTGCACCTCATGGAGTCCTTCGCGAAGCGCCAGTGACTCTATGTCTTTTTCCTGTTCGCTGAAATGCGGCACCCCGGCCACCAGGGCATGGGCTTTGCGGTGAATCGCCTCAAGAGCCCGAAGCGCTGGCAATTGCTTGCTCTCCAGATCGAGCCAGGCACAGAACGGGCATTTGGATCGCTCCACCCCAGGAGCGGTTTTGCGCTTGCCCTTCAGAAAATCATCGATGGCCAGAATCCAGGCTCTGTGTTCCACTCCGGCAAACAGCAAGGGCCGGTCTTCCGATTTGACGACGCATGCCTTCTGGCAGCGAGGATCGGGATGCCACGATGCCATCCACTCCGGGAATTTTTCAGCCGGCATGGATCGGGCAATTTCGTACCCCTGCGCCCTTTCGCAGCCCAGTTGCAGCAGAAGTAGCTCATGCTCCACGGTCTCCACGCCTTCGGCAATCACCTGGCGGTGAAAAGCCGCGGCCAGTCCGAGAATGCCTTCCAGAATGCTCAGGCTCTCTGGATCCTCCAGGATGTCGCGGACAAAACTCTGATCGATTTTCAGAATATCCGCCGGCAAGCGTTTCAGATAGGTCAGCGACGAATAGCCCGTACCAAAATCATCCAGCGCAAACAGCACGCCGAATTGCCGGCAGGCGTCGATCACCTTGGAGACCTGCGCTACGTCCTGCAGGGCGCTGGTTTCCAGCACCTCCAGCTCCAGACGGCGCGGCTCGATGCCTCCATGCGCTTCCAGCCGCGCGCGTAGATGTTCCGCAAAGCCCTTCCGCTGCAATTGCAGTGCGCCCACATTCACGCTGACCGGAATGTTGACTCCGTCGGCACGCCAGCAATCCAGTTGGTCCAGGACGGTATCGATCACCCAAGTGCCGACCTCAACGGAGAGATGGTGATTTTCGATGGTGGGCAGAAACGCGGCCGGCAGTAGCAGTCCCTGCTCGGGATGCTGCCAGCGGATCAAGGCTTCGGCGCCAATCACCTCTCCGGTGCGCAGATTTACTTTGGGCTCGTAATACATGACGAACTCGCCCGCCCTCAGCGCCTGGCCGATGCGCTCCAGGTCTTGGTGATAGCCACGCACGCTGTGGTCCTGGACGGGATCGAAGATATGGTAGCGGTTTCTGCCCGCTAGCTTGGCCTGATACATTGCCTGATCGGCTTGGCGCAACAATTGATCCGCATCAATTTCATCTGCCTGCGGATAGAAGGCCACGCCCACGCTGGCTGACACATGCATGATGGAGTTGCCCACCTGGGCGGGCTTGGCCGCGGCTTCCAGTAGCCGGTCCAGCATCGGTTCGCAAACCGCAACGTCGGCCAGATCCAAGATGACCAAAGCGAATTCGTCGCCTCCCAGCCGGGACAAGGTATCGCCTTCGCGCAGCGTTTGTTTCATGCTTTGGGCCACGGCTGCCAGAAACCGATCGCCGGCCTCGTGCCCATGACGATCGTTGATTGCCTTGAAGCCGTCCAGATCAAGGCAGACGACCGCCAGTAGCCGTTTTTGCCGGCGGGACTGCACCATCGCCTGCCGCAGCCGGTCGCCGAGCAGAGCCCGGTTCGGCAGCCCGGTCAGTGCATCGTAGTGAGACACACGCTCGATTTGCTGCTCGTGTTCTTTGAGCACGGTAATGTCGGAAAACAGGGCCACGTATTGCAGCACATTGCCGCTGCCGTCTTTCACCGCGTTGATGGTGAGCATTTCGGCGTAGACATTGCCGTTTTTTTTGCGGTTCCAGATCTCACCGGACCATTGGCCTTTTTCTTTGATGGCCCGCCACATTGCTTCATAGAATTCCGGGCCTTGGAGCCCCGACTTCAGCAGGCGCGGGGTACGGCCCAGCACTTCTTCCCGGCTGTAGCCGGTCGTACGGCTGAACATCTCGTTCACATCGATGATCTTGCCATCCGCATCCGTAATCAGAATTCCCTCGCTGGCGTGGGTAAAGACGCTGGCCGCCTGGCGCAGATGCTCTTCCGACAGCTTCTGCGGCGTAATGTCCTTCGCGAACAGAACAACGCCTCCGATTGCGTCCTCGCTCGTCCGCCAGGGCAGCACTTCCCAGCGAATCCACTGCACGGAGCCGTCCGCCCTCTCAAAGCGATCTTCATCGCACTTCAGCGATTCGCCCGCCAAGCCGCGGCGATGAATAGCCTTCCAGTGCTCTGGAATGTCTGGGGTAATGTCATAGTGGCACTTCCCGATGATGTCCTGGCCAACAAGGGAATTCTCTTCCCGCCAGCGATTGCTGACCGCCAGATAGCGCATCTCTCGGTCGAACATGGCAATGGAAGCTGGAACGCGCTCAATGAACAGTTGGAGCAGCTCCTGGCTCTTTCTCAGCTTTTGCGCCGCCAGTTCGCTGTCGGTGATGTCCTGCACGGTGCCCAGCAGACGAAACGGCTTGCCCTGGGCGTCAAACTCCACCCTCCCAATCCCATGCACCCAGCGCGTTTCCCGGTCGGTCTGCCGGATAATGCGATATTTCCGGTTGAAAAGCCTTCCCAGCGTTTCCACTTCCGTAACCACATAGTCGATGAGCGGCGTCCGGTCCTCGGGGTGGATCAGCGCCATCCATCCTTCCTTCGTGCGCGGATATTCCTTGTCAATTCCGAACAGTTCATCCAGCACATCCGAACTGGTCCACTCCCCACTGCGAATGTCGATTACATAGCTGCCCAGGCCCGCAATTCTCTGCGATTCGCTTAAGAATTCCTTGCTTTCCCGGAGCGTTTCCTCGGCTCTCTTCTCCCTCGTGATGTCGTGAGCAATGCCAAACAGCCCCGTGATCTCGCCGCTTCCATCGCTGATTGGGTATTTGCGATGCTCAAGCCAGCACTTCCTGCCTGTTGTGTCGGCATATTCCTGGATTTGAGAGACCATTCGCTGCTCGGCAAAGACCTGTTTTTCCATCCGGTAAAAGGCATCGGCATCGGCTTGCGGCAAAAAATCGTAATCGGTCTTGCCAACCAATTCGATCCCATTTTCGATGGGACTCTCAGGAAACGTCCTGCTCCGGCTGACATTGGTAAACACATGATTGCGATCCTTCAAATAGATGAAGTCTTCAAACTTGTCCATAATGGCCATGAAGATGGCCAACATGGTTTCAGCGTCTGGAGCCTGACAGAGGCCCTTCGCATCCTGCAAGAGCAGTTCAAGAACCACGCTGCCGTCCGGGCCGGCGCTCTTTGCGCCGCGTCCTTTGATACATCGAAATTTTCCGTCCGCGTGTTGAAGCCGTATGTTGAAAGGAATGGATCCCGGCTGGATTTCAGCAGCAAACAAGACTCGGGCAAGATCGCTGTCCTGCGGATGAATCAGATCTTTCAGAGAGACTTTCGAAGAAAGAAAATCCTCCGCATCGAAGCCAAGCAGGGCTTTGATGCCAACACTGGCTGTCAGTACAGGCAGCTCCTTCGTCAATGCGATGCGGAGAGTGGCTTCTGGCGCCATAGCCTTCATTTCTTTCTGCTTGCAGATTTGCCTGCTTGCTGCAAACCGTCCTGCCCCTGCCCCGTCCTGTTCCTCCCGCACTCTGCGGTAGCGGTGGTGATGCTTATCTTAAATCCAGATCGGCTTAGTTGCAGCTTTCGTTCATTCGCCAGACCATTTCTCTTGCAATAAGTTGTCGATCGCTGCCGCGCCATCTCGCGGGTGAGGGGCGAGCGAGCCAGCCGGACTCCAGCCGTCAATCAACTGCGTTTGAAGCATTGCTCGCCCTTCAGATTCCCCTCTCCCCTGAAATGCCGCATCCGGGGTTTGAGCGCATGGATGGTTTGTGATCGGCTGCGTGTAGTAAACAGGCCAATTTTCCAAATACAGAATCACAGCGGCAGGATCCCTGCCGACAGCAAAAAACAGATTTGTGCCGACGAATCAGCGGGTTGGAACAATAGGACAGATATAACTTTAAGCTATTGATAAATATGGTAGGCACGACTGGACTCGAACCAGCGACCTCTTCCGTGTCAAGGGAGCCATCTCTGTGTTTTTAACGACTTACGAGACTTTGTAGGCCAGCCAAGTTGCTGTAAGTCCTTGAAAATACGTGCGGGCCATTCGGCTTGCGGGTTGGACTGCGGGTTGGTCGGCGGCTGATGACTTCGGTCTTGTAACCGATCGTCCAGCCATCACCGAGTCCTGGGGATGGTCATGGTTGGGCAACACATTGATCGAAGCAAACTCCGGGACGCGACTCGTAGGGAAGGGTACAAATGCATTTCCGGCATACTGGATGTTGCGATAGAGTTTCTGCCCCAAGTCGATTTGCGTTTGACGAGCTCTTGCGATATTGTTAGTCCGATTCAGCCCAGGATAGAGAATCCGCCATGAAGCTTCAACGAAGGTCTGTGACGATTGTCGGAATCGCGATGGCGTCTTTGTGCCTGGTGGTCTTCGGACTCTTAATCTGGCGCGTCGAGCGCGCGCTGGGCGGCGCCAATCGTGACGCTTCGCAACAGGACCGTTTCGACGTTGAAGAGCGAACGCTGGGTGCACAGCCCAATCCGGGCTTTGAAGAAATCTGGGCGCCGGCTGTTTTCAAAAGCGCGGCCTTATTTCATGGAAGTATTTACCTGGCCGGTCCGGCGGGGCTTTACGCTTACGCGGCCGACGGAACGCTCGAACACATCTACCGCGTGGGGATGGATCTGCCCGCAGCTTCTTTGGGGCAGATGGCCGTGGGCATGCGGAACGGGGCGCGCCAGCCGGAACTGCTGATCGCCACCCTCGGCGAGGGCGTTCTGGCTTTCGATGGCCAGAGCTTCCGGCAGATTCGCGCACGCCAGGATGAGGCGCGGGCCGTCACTTGCGTGCTGCCGTTGGCCTCCGGGCGATTGCTGATGGGCACTGCCAAACTGGGCCTGCTGATTTATGACGGCAAGACACTGAAGCGCTTCCACACGACAACGGACAATGTTTATGTCACCGCGCTGGCCGGTACGGAAGCCGAACTGTGGGTGGGCACGCTGAACGACGGCCTGCTGCACTGGCGTGGCGGGCAAACCGAGCGCATCGGCGAAGAGCAGGGACTGCCTGACCGGCGCGTCGAGCAGATTGCCTTGGCCGAAGGCCGTGCCTACGTTGGCACTCCGATGGGCGTGGCCGAGGTGCGCGAGGGAAAGATTGCGCGCGTGTTGGCCAAGGGCAGATACGCCCATGCTTTGCTGGCCGACGGAGATTCGCTGCTGATTGGGCAGATGGAAGCTGGAGTGATGCGCGTCTCGCTCTCCGGGCCGGAGAACGACACCAATGCCAGAAGGCCCATAGTGGCTCTCGCTGGCGCTGATGTTGCTGACTCCCGCCCTTTCCGCAAAGGACGCGGAAAGGGCGGGGCGACCAACGCTGCCACCGATGGCGTTCATGCCGCGCCGGTGACCGTGGAGCAGTTTCTCATCGCGGGCGGAAGCCGCTATGCTCTGGCCTCAAGCGGGCTGCTGCGCCAGGAGGCCGATGGGCAATGGCGCCGGATGCTGGGCGGCGGCGGCGCGCAACTGACCGACCGGGACATCTCGGCGCTGCTGGTGACCTCCGATGGGCGGCTATGGGTGGGCTATTTCGATCGCGGGCTGGATATTTTGCCGGCTGCGGGCGGCGAAGTGAAGCACGTTGAGAACGAGCATGTCTTCTGCGTGAACCGAATTTTGGAAGACGCACGGCACGGCGCGGTGGCCGTGGCCACGGCCAATGGCTTGGTGATGTTCGACCGCGACGGCCGGCAGAAGCAGGTTCTGGAGCGCGAGGCCGGGCTGATTGCCGATCACGTGACCGACGTGGCTCTCTACGGCGACGGCATGGCACTGGCCACTCCGGCGGGAATTACTTTTTTGGATGCCAGCGGCGCGCACAGCATCTATGCCTTTCAAGGGCTGGTCAACAACCACGTCTATGCGCTGGGCGCCAGTGGAAACCAACTCGTGGCCGGAACGCTGGGCGGACTTTCGCTGCTGACCGGCGACTCGGTGCGGCGGAATCTCACGACGGCTACCTCCGGCCTGAAGCATAACTGGATTACCGGTTTGGCCCAAGTGGGCAACGAATGGCTGGTGGGCACTTATGGCGCGGGCGTGCTGCGCCTGGCTGCCGATGGCAGCGTGACTCCGACCGAGGCTACGCGCCAGGGCGTCGTGGTGAACCCGACGGCGATGGTGGCCGACGGACGAATTGTTCTGGCTGGAACGCTGGGACAGGGGTTGCTGGTCGGCGATGCCACGGGCATGCGATGGAAGACAATCACCGCGGGTTTGCCCTCGTTGAATGTGACAGCCCTGGCGATCCGCAATGGCGTGGTTTACGTGGGCACGGAAAACGGGCTGGTGAAGATTTCCGAAGACAAGCTGTGAAGCGGAGTTAGCGCGGTTAGCGGAGTTAGCAAGGTGAGCGGGGTGCGAGTCAGTTGCAATTCATTTTTGCCGCAATAAGGAACGCGATGAGACGAAGCGGTTGGTTGTTGGCGCTGTTGCTCCTGATGCCGATGGCGGCAGTTGCAAACAGTGGCGTGCTGGTTCCGCTGGACAAACAGGCGCCCGATCCGGCGATCCTTTCGCTGACCTCGATGGACGTGGAGATCTCCATCGACAACGGCGACGCCCGCGTCTGGGTACGGCAGGTCTTCACCAACCACACCGCGAGTCCGCAGGAGGGCAACTATCTCTTTGCCCTGCCCGGCGGCACTACGGTCTCCGACTTTGCTGTTTGGGACGGCCCGGTGCGCATTCCCGCTGTCATTCTGGAGCGGAAGCGGGCCAAGGCAATCTATCAGCAGTTGAAAAGCCAGGCCATCGATCCGGGCCTGCTGGAGCAGGGCGAGCGAACCGAGGACGACGCGCGGCGCAACTCCATCTTCAGCGCGCACATTGTTCCCATTCCCGCCTACGGCACCAAGCGACTGGAGATCGAATATCACGAACACATTCCGGTCGCGGCGCGCAAGAGTTACTTCCTGCTGCCACTCAAGCCGGACGCTTACGCCAGCCAGACGGTGCAAAAGCTTACCATTCACTTTCAACTCCACTCCGCCGGGCGGCTGAAGGATTTCTCCCTTCAGGGGCATCAGCTTCCATTCCGCATCGATCAGCAGGACGAACACACCGTTCGCGGCACGGTCGATGCCTCGAACATCAATCTCTCCGAAGACTTTGCTACTTCGTGGACCATCAACGAGCCGGGCAATGCTCTGGAAGTGATTACTTACCGCGATCCCAATCCGGCCATTACTGTCGGCGCGGGAGTTGACCCCAAAACGTCGCCGTCCAACCCGAAGGACAAGCTGAAGCCATCGGCCGAGCCGGGCTTCTTTGAGGCACTGGCGCAACTGTCCGCGCCGCAGGCCCCGAGCCCCGCGGGCGGGCGGGGAAGCCGCACTGTAGTTGTATTGATGGACACTTCGCTCTCCATGCAGTGGGAAAAGCTGGAGCGCAGTTATGCAGCAGCGGCCAAGCTGCTGGAAAGCCTCGGACCGCAGGATAACTTCAATCTGCTGCTCTACAACACCAGAGTCGAGAGCTTCAAGCCCGCTCCCGTGAAGGCGGAGTTCGCCCAGGTAACAGCCGCGATGAACTGGCTGCGCCAGAGCCATCTGCGCGGCGGAACCGATTTGCAGAAGGCGCTGGATGCCGGGCTGAATCAGTTCAGCGGCCCGGATGCGCCGGGCGCGGCGCTGGTTCTCCTGACCGATGGCGAGGCGACGCGCGGCGTGATCCAGAGCGGCAAGCTGGCGAGCTGGTACGCGGCAAAGTGGAAGCAGATGCCCGCCGGACGCCGTCCGAAGACCGATGTCTTTGCCGTGGGCGACGATGCGAATCTTCCCTTGCTGCGCATGTTGAGCCGCAATGGCGGCGTGATGGAGCAGGTGCTCTCCACCGAGCCGGTGGATTTCAAACTGGCTGCTTTTCTTGGCAAGGTGGGGCGGACTCCGATCGGCGATCTGCGGCTGACGGTGGCTCCTCAGGCCGCTGTGGACAAAGTTTATGCGCTGGAAGATTCGGTTTTCGACGGCGGCGAGGCGCGCTGGGTGGGCCAGTACATCAAGCCGCAGAAGGGCGTGAGCTTCAGCGTGGACGGCCAGCAGGATGACCGCCCGCTGAAGGCGATGGGCAAGGCCGACCTTCCGGCGCTGGCTCTGGAACACGATCAGTTGCCGCGCCTCTGGGCCGGAGCGCGGGTGCAGGCATTGCTCGACCAAATCGAACGCAACGGCGAAACCGAAGCCGCGATCAATGAGATCATCCGCCTCGCGCGCCGCTACAAGTTCGTCACGCCCTACACCTCGTTTCTGGCCGCTCCCCGCGCGCTGCTCCGCCCGCGCGTCATTCGTCCCGGAGACCCGGTCCTGCGCGTGCATACCGACAAGGCCATCGTTTCCGTGATTGCTCTGTTTCCCTTCGGCCTGGAGAAGCCACTGCGCTATTTGCCGGGCGAGGATGTCTGGCAGACGCGGTTCCTGGCGCCCACGGACATGAAAGACGGCAGCTATCCGGTGCGGCTGGTCTTGCGCGATACGAATGGACAGGTTTACCGCGAGTCGAAAAGCTTTGTGATTGCCTCGACGCCGCCCACGGTCAAGGTGCGGCTCGACCGGAAGCGATTCCGCGCGGGCGAAACGATTCCGCTCAAGGTCAGCGCGTCGGAGAGCACGCGAACGCTGACGGCGCGCGTGGAAGGGCTGGCTCCGGTCAGCCTGCGCTGGGATCGCGAGCAGGGGGCGAGTACGGGCGAGATCGGCCTGCCGCGGGCCTTGCCTCCGGGCGAATATGTGCTGGCGGTAACGGCGGAAGACATGGCACACAACCTGGGCAGCGCGGAGGTGCGAATTGAAGTGGTTCCTTAAGCGCGAAAAATCCAAGGGTCTGGTCTCCGTGGCCGAAGCGCACGCCTCCGGCCTTCGAATCGGCCTGGGCGCGGTTGCTTTTGCGGCTGTGGCGCTGACGGCATCGGCTTCGCTGGTGGTCTGGCAGAGCCCCGGCTTGCTGCTGGGCGCGGACAACGGAATTGCCCGCTGGCTGGAGAATGCCGAATCGGGCTCGGGCGTGGAAAAGGCGCTCTACCGGCTGATGAAACTGCCCGGTGGAGAGGTGTTGTTCCGGCGCTCTCCGCGTGAAACGCGTCCGGCGCTGGAGGCTCTGATCAGCGCCAACCAGAAGAGCGCGGCGCTCTACTCGCTGCGCGCCTTGGAAGACGAGCAGGCGCTGGACTTTGCCGCCGCCGAGCGCGACTGGAAGAGCTGGGCGGAGCGCGCCGACGACAAGGCCGCCGCAAATCTTGATCTGGCGGATTTCTATGAGCGCCGCTTGAAACCGCAGGAAGAGTTGACGGTTCTAGAAACTGTTGGACAGTCTGCGGCGAGTCCGCAGGAGCGCTGGACGGCGGCCGCCTCCGAGCGCTCGTGGAAGGCCTGGGAGCGGACACTGGACGTGGTGAACCGCTATGCGCTGGGCCGCGCGGCCGCGCAGCGGGAGTATGCCGGATGGGAGCGCCGTTATCCGCAGGACGGCGCCGTCTACGAGCGCGAACTGGCCTTCGATCTGGTCGGCAAGGACCTTTCCGCTGCCTCGGATTTGATTGTCCGCTATCGGCGAGCCATTCCCGGCGATGCCTTGTTCCCGGTCCGGGCCGAAGCGGAAGTTGCGGCGGGACGCGGTTCGGCGAGGGATGGGCTGGCTGTTTTCGATCGCAGCTTTCAGCCGCTGTGGCCGGCGGAGTTGGTGAAGAGCTACTGCGAAATGCTGACCAGTGGCCATCAGACGCTCAAGACGCGCGATGCGCTGCGGGCCAGCTTGGCAATGAAGCCGGAAGGCGGAGCCGAGGCGCTGAAAGATGCGGCCAAGCTCTTCTACATCTTCCAGCAGCAGGGGCAACTGGAGGCCGCCAAGGCCGTGCTGGCCGCGTATCGCGAGCGCAAGGATGCGCGCGCCGCCGCCTGGAGCGCTGACGAACTCTATACGCTGGGCCGTCTGCTGGAGGGCGTGCAGGATTTTCCCGAGGCCGCTCGCTACTACTACGCGCTGGCTGCCAACAAGCAGACTCCCGATGCCGAGTTGAAGGGACTCGCCGGGCTGACGCGCATTTTGCTCACCGCTCCGGAGCAGCCGCTGCGCCTGGGCGGAGGTAATCTGGCGCTCTACAAAAGCATCGCCAGAATGGACCGCGGGCCGGGCTACCTGAACGGCATTCTTTCGCTGTTCTTCAATTCCCAGCAGCCCGCCAGCGAGTATTCCAGCCAGGATCAGCTTGCCGCGCCTTACTTTCATCGCGCCAAAGCCGCCGAATTGCTGGCGGATATTGACCGGCGCTTTCCTCAATCGCAGGAGCGTGCGGAACTGCATGCGCGGCTGATGGACGCCTATGCGGCCTACGGCGAAAACGATGCGGTGATTCGCGAGGGAACGGCGTTTCTGGCGCAATTCCCAGCCGACGAGCGCCGCGTGGAAGTGGCGCTCGCCGTGGCCGATGTCTACAGCCGGACCAATCAGACAGAGAAGGAGTTCGCTCTTTACGCCAGTCTGTTGAAGGAGCTTGCCGCCAGGGCGGACGGCGTTCCGCTGGGCGCGGAGGGCGCGGCTTACAGCAAGCCAGTTGCGCAACAGGCCGCGGGCAAGGTCCGCTCCGCCGATTATGCGCGCGTGCTCGACCGCTATCTTTCGCGGTTGGTGGCGATGCAGCGATTGCCCGATGCGCTCGTGGTTCTGCGCGGCGAACTGGACCACAATCCGCAAGACCCTGGGCTCTACGAAAAGCTGGCGGAGTTTCTGGAACAGAACCGCCTGAATGCGCACGAGGAGGATGTCTACCAGCGGGCTATCGACCAGTTTCAAGACACCAGCTTTGGCACCGGCTGGTATGCCAAGCTTGCCCGCTTCTATCTGCGCCAGCGGCGCAATGCGGACTACTCCGCGCTTTCGCGCAAGGTGACCGGAATCTTCTCAGGAACCGAGTTGGAAAAGTATCTGAGCGAAGCGCCCGCGCCCGATACGCGGCTTGCTTTGGAAGTCGATCTCTATGCCCATGACCGCTTCCCGCACGATCTGACTTTTGTTCGCAATCTGCTGGCGCAATATCGTGTGCACAAGCAGTGGGATGAGGCGGAGAAGTTGCTTTGGGAGCACTGGTCCGAGTCTCCCGCTCTGCGCGACCAGTTGTTTGAATTGCTGAGCAGAACCGGCCGGCTGGATGCGACGCTGGAGACGCTGCGCCAGCAGACTCCGGAGATCGATAAAGGCGACTGGAGCGACCTGGCCAAATCCAACCCGGCGGCGGAGCGCTTCTGGGTGGAGTCGTGCCTGTGGCAATCGCGCTTTGAAGAGAGCGTGGACGCGGCCGATGCCCTGGCCGCGGAGTATCCCGCCGATGAAGCGCTCGGCCGTCAGGCCTCGTCGCTCTATCGGTCGCTGGCTTACTTCCATCCCGAAGATACCGGCAAGGCCATCGAAATTGAAAAGCGGCTGCTGAGCGCCAGGCCGGATGATCTGGATACGCTGGCGCGCATCGGCGATATCTATGCCGACCGTGGCCGCTTTGCCGAGGCCGCGCCCTTCTGGACGCGCATGGCGGAGGTGCATCCGGGCGAAGCCGAAGGCTATCTGCAATCGGCCACGGTTTTTTGGGATTACTTCGATTTTGATTCCGCTCTGACGCAATTGCACAAGGGCCGCGAACGGCTGGCGGAGCCGGCGCTGTTCGGCTACGAGGCGGGAGCGATTGAGGAAAGCCAGGGCGATTTGCCCGGCGCGGTCAAGGAATATGTCGCGAGTTCGCTCGGCGAAAAGCCCTCCGAGGAGAGCCGTGCCCGGCTGCTGACGCTGGCGCGCCGGACGGAGTTGAGCGCCGCGGTCGAGGCTGAAACGGCGGGATTGCTGAAGTCGTCCGCACCCACCGGCGCGGCTATCGAACTGCGCGTCAGCGTGCTTTCGGTGCAGCATCGCAACGCGGAGATCGCGCAGGAACTGAAGCAGGCCGTGGCGCGGACCGACTCCTTCGACGTACTTGATGCGCTCACACAGTCTGCCCGCAACCACAGCTTGCCAGAGGTGGAGCAGCAGGCGATGGCGCGGCAGATTGCGCTCACCACCGACCCGGTTCGCAATCTGGAGCTGCGCTATGAGCTGGTGAACCTGGAGGAGCAGCACAATCCGGCAGCCGCGGCGGCGGAAATCGAATCCATCTACCGCGAGCACGCGAAGGTGCTCGGCGTGGTGCGCTCGACGGTGGACTTCGATTGGAATCATCAGCAGAAGCCGCGCGCCGTCGCTGTTCTGCTGGAAGCGGCGGATGCAGCTTATCCCGAGCTGAAGCGGCAATTGCAGTTGGAGGCCGCGCGCAAGCTGACGGAACTGGGCGAGTATCCGCGCTCGAAAAAATTGCTGGAATCGCTGCTCGGTCAGAAGCCGCTCGATGCGGAAACCGAGGCCGCATTGGCGGATAACTATGCGCGCTCCGGCGATCAGGCAGGCCTTGCGGAGTTTTACCGGGCAGAGCTGGCCGCCGTTCAGGCTGCCGACCTGGAGCGCAACGAAAAAACGGCGCGCATCGCTCAGTTGCGCCGCGGAGCCATCAAGGCAGACACCCTTCTTGGCAACTGGAGCGATGCGGCGGATCAATACATTGAATTGGTCAACGCCTATCCGGGAGATGCCGCGGTAGCTCAGGAAGCCGCGCTCATGGCCAACGCGCACGGACAGCGCGAAAAGCTCCTCGGCTTCTATCGCAAGACGGCAGAGGCTTCGCCGCGCGATGCTCGCTGGAGCATTGTGCTGGCTCGTCTGGAGACGGCTCTGGAGGATGATCCGGCGGCCATCGAGGCCTACGGCAAGGCGATTCGCGTGCGGCCGGAACAGAAGGATTTGTATCAGTCGAAAGCCGATCTGGAAGAACGTCTCCATCGGCTGGATGATGCCGTCGCCGACTACGAACAGCTTTACAAGCTGAGTTACCGCGATCCGCAGTGGATGGTGAAAGCCGCCGAAGCGCGGGCGCGGCAAGGCCGCAATGCGGAGGCGGTGAAGGCGCTCGAAGAAGCCTGGATTACCGGCCGCCCGCAACAGGCGAAGAATGATTTTGAGGTCGCCGCGCGGCTCGAGCAATGGGGACTGCTCGACGAAGCGCGCAGGTTTGCCGAGCAGGGCGTAGATGCGGCTGGCGCGGATCTGTTGGTGGATCCGGAAAATCGATCCGGCGCGGTGGTCTATGCGCGCATCATGGCGCGGCTGCGCCAGAGCGATGCCGCTTTCACGCGCCTCGCAATCGCCCGGCAGAAGGCGGAAAATGTGCCTCTTTCCGCAGTGGCAGAGCAGGTGGTGAAACAAGGCTTCGGCGCCATCACCAATGAGGATTGGCGCCGGCAGCGGGTTGCCGAGCGCGTCAAGCTGGCAAGGTCCGGCTTTGCGCAGGCCTTGCAGTCCATGGCTGCGGTCATGGGCGAATACGGCACGCCGGAAGAGAAAACGCAGTTTGCCGCGTGGCTGCAGGGCAAGCGCGCCGGAGCCGCCAATGAAGCCGAATTGCGCGAGGTCTATTTGCCGGCCATGCAGGCGGCGGGACTGGTCGACATGGAAGCCGATCTGCGCTGGGAGTTCGCCGAAAAGAGCGATGATTCCAATCGCGGCGGACTGCAAGACTGGTTGCAACTACAGCGGCGGCGGGTGCTGTTGGAGGGCGTTGGCGCAAAGCTGGAGAGGCTCGCCGTCACGCTCCCAGCCAAAAAGCAGCCGCCGGTGTGGCAGAAAGCGGTGGAAGTCTATCGTGCGCTGGGAGACTCCAGTGCGGAGCTGCGCGTGATGGAAAAGTTGCGGCCGTGGAATCAGGTTGGCGGAAGCGAGCAGCCGCGCTATTACAAGTTGTTGTTGGCCGCGCAGCCGCAGGAGCTGGTGGATCGAGCAACCGGCGCAACGGGATCGCGGAAGGCTGTCGCCGACAGCGCCGCGCAGTTCCTGGTGGCCAACGGCAGCTCCGATCAGGCTTTCGCCGGAATTGCCGCGCGTTCGGCCGGGTTGCCTCCGGTATGGAAGGAAGTCTACACCGGGCTGACGGGTCTTTATATGCGCAAGCATACGCCGCTGGTGCGCTCGAGCTTTGAAGGCGCGCTCGGCAGGGACCCGACCATCGAGGAGCGCCTCGCGCATCCGGTCGATCGTGAGCAGCAATTGGCCGGCGAAGTCTGGTTCTACTACGGCTCGCGCTACGGCGAATATCTCGACGAGGAAAAGGACGAGCAGGCCGATAGCTATCTGGAAGCAGAGCTGGAGCACACCCCGGAGAGCGCCAGCGCCTATGCGCAGCTTGCGGAGTACTATGCTGGCTCCGGCCGGAGTGATGCGGCGCTCGACGACTACCAGCATTCGCTCGACCTCAAGCGCGATCAGCCCGTCGTGCTGGATCGCATCGCCATCATCGAGTGGAAGCAGGGCCGGCAGGCGGAGGCGCTCTCCGCCTGGCAGTTGGCCGTTCAGCGGCTGGCCGAAGAGATGGATGCGCGCCGCGTGCCGGAAAGTTTCTGGGGCGACTTTACGCAGGTGCTGACGGATGCCGCGGCACAGCGACAATATGCGGCCATCAGCCAGCCTGTGGATGCGATGTTGCGCGTCTATCTGGCGCGCAATGGCAACTATCGCGCGGAGCCGCTGCTGGAGGCTGGTTATCACGCCCATGGCGACTCCATGGCGTGGCTGCTGGAGATTACGGCCTCCGCCAGCGATCCGGGCGTCGTGCTCAGTTCACTTCTGCAAAGTGATTGGCAGAGCAATTGGACGCAGAAGCAGCACCTGATTCGCCAGGACCAGATGAGCCAGCTTTATGCGCATATTTTGGAACTCGAAAGACGCCAGGATCAAGTCAATCAAGGAGAGGTCAATTACGAACTTGAACTTTCCGCGTTTCGTTTGGTGGATGCTCTGCTCGACGAAAAGAAGTTCGCCGAGGCCCGTGCGGAATTCGCGCGCGTTCCTGAACAGAGACGAAGCACCTCGCAGTGGCTTGCTCCTGAACTGCGTCTCTCCGAGGCGGAGGGCCGCTTGCCACAGTTGATCGAGCAGTGGAAGAAGCAGCCCGAAACGGCTCCCACTGCAAGTGACCTGCAGAATGCCGTCAGCGCAGTACGCGAGCCCTCAAAGCGCATTGTGATGCGCTTCTCTTACCAGCGGGCTCTGGATGCGCGCGAGCTGACCGCTCCCAACTTCCTGGGCCTCGCGGCCATCGATCTGGATGAAGGCGATCTACCCGGCGCCGTGGCCCTGCTGAAGCGCCTGACGCTGGTCAGCGATAACACCTGGGCCGACACGGATTCGGCGTCCAGCCTTCTGGAGACGCGCGGCCGCTTCGCTGAAGCGCTGCCCTTCCTGCAGCCGCTGGCCGAGGCGTTCCCCTGGAATGCGAGCTACAAGGTCCGACTGGCTGCTGCCACACTGGCCGTCAGCCCGCGATCGCCGCAGGCGCTTGCAACGCTGACCGCAGTGGCCGCCGATTCCAGGGCGAAGTATGCGGAGCGGGTGGCCGCGTCCAAGGCGCTGAAGGGCCACGGCGGCACAAGATCTGATCCCGGCAGCGCGGAGTTGCAACTGCTGGCTCGCAATAGTTGTCCCGCTGCGAATGAGGTCAACAAGCCATACTTCGTGGAAGCCCGCAGAGCCGCGGCAACCTGTGCGCCCAGCGACAAGGAGAGAGAACTCATTCTTCGTTCCGCCATCGCTGCCGCGCCCGGAAACTCGGAGTTGCGCCTCCAATATCTGTCGGCGGCTTTTGCGGCGGGTCAGGATGCCCGCGCTCTTGTGGCCGCCGAGCCGATTCTGGAAAACAGCGGCGACTTCTATGGCCAGCACTACGGGGGATACTACGGCTCGGATGATGATGAAAGCAATTTCAACAAGCAGATCAATTCCACTCTCTCCGGACTGAAACCCAAGGACGCGGCCAAGCTCACCTGGTTTGCTATTCACGCCAGAGAGAAGCGGCATGAGAGCGACGAGGCTCTGCGGCTTGTGCAAAGCGCGCTGGGCTCGGAAAAGGACTCGTCGCGGCAGTGCGCTTTTGAAGAAGAAAAGAAGCGGCTCGCGACGGATGTGGCTCGCATCGTAGAAAACGAGGCACGCGCCCCGAAGATCCACGCCGAACTGGATCAGGACCGGGTGGTGCGTCCACGATTGCTGCCGGGGATGCCGTTCACTCCCAAAAAGGCGGCCAGGACCGGGGAGGATGCGGAATGAAACGACGCCTCTGGATTTCAACGGGTGCGCTCGTGCTGGGCTGCGCGGTGGTCTTCGCCGTGGGCGCATTGGAGCGGGCTCTCAAACCCCAGCCCGAATTGCCGTCTCTGCTGCCCGAGGGAGCCTTGCTCTCCATCGAGGCGCGTGACTTCGGCTCCCTGCTGCACGACTGGAATACTTCGGCGGAGAAGCGCGCCTGGCTCGCCAGCGACAACTATGCGGACTTCAGCACGTCGCGCCTCTTCACGCGCCTCTCGCAGGCGCAGAACGAGTTTTCCGCCGCTGCCGGTCTTCCAGCCGACGCCAACCTGCTGGAGACCGTCGCGGGCAAGCAGAGTTGCCTGGCGCTTTACGACATCGGCAATCTCGAGTTTGTTTACGTCACGCGCCTCAACCAGCAGCGGATTGAAAGCACTCCGCTCTGGCAGACGCGCGGCAAGTTTGAGCAGCGCAGCGAGGCGGGAAGCCCGTTTTACGTGCATACGGATGCAGCGTCGTCGCGCACCGCGGCCTTTGCCGCCAGGGATGGCTGGCTGATTCTCGGCACTCGCGAAGATCTGGTGGCGGGCGTGCTCGACCGCCTTGCCGGAGCCTCTTCGCACAACCTGGCCAACGAGGGATGGTTTGCTGAAGCCCTCAAGCAGGCGCCCAGCGAGCGCGGCGATTTGCGCATGGTTTTGAATCTCGAAAAGATCGTCCCCTCGCCGTATTTCCGCAGTTACTGGGTTCAGCGGAACATCACCGAAATGAAGCAGTACGCCTCGGCGGTGAGCGACTTGTATCGAACCAGCCAGACTTATCGCGAGGAGCGCGTCCTGCTGCGCCGTGCCGGACTGGCGGCCGTTTTCCAGGGCGATGTGCGCTCCCTTGCCGCTCTCGCTCCCGAGGACGCGGCTTTCTATGCCGCGCAAGCCTCGCCTGCCCCGGACATTGTGCTCGACGCTTTGCGAGAAAACCTGCTGGAGTCACGGCCGGAGAGCGCGGCGGCTTCGGCGGAAAATGCTGGCAGCGCGGCGCAACTCGATGTGCGCATCGATCAGGCTCCGGATGTGGTCAAACAGGCGGATGCTTACGCGCCTCTGCGTGCGCTGCTGGCTGCGCGGCCGCTTACGGCATCGCTGGAAGTCTTCTCCACGCGCGCTTCGCGGGAGGGCGTCTTTGTTTCGCTGCAAACGGCGATGGTTCTCTCCGCGCCGCAAAATTGGGATGAGAATGCGGTGCGCGTGGCGCTCGTCTCGGCCCTGCCGTCCGGCTTGACCGCCGGGAAACTTGGCGTGCGCTGGCAGAAGCGATCCAGCGCGATCGGCGAGTATCTGGCCCTCGATGGCGCCGTGCCCCTCTACCTCGCGGTAAGCGGCAGGCAACTGCTGCTTGCCAACGACTCGCTTCTCCTGGAGCGCATCTTGGCGCGCCGTCAGAAAGCCGCGCCGGCCGATGAGAGCGGCAGCGTGACCTATGCCGCCCTCTTCCGCCACACGCAGGAGCAGGGCCACTTCCGCCGGCTGATGGCGCAATTGGACCTCGCCGGGCATCGTGGCGTGAGCGATAGGCGCGGGGCATCCGTTGACGGCCAGACTCCGGCCTTCTTCTCCGGAAATGTGGCGAGCTTCAGCCGCGTCTTCTCCAAAGTTGAGTCGGAGCAGGTCGAAGAAAGGGATCTCGGCGCCAAAGTGACGCAGACGGTTACTTATCAATGGAGCCGCTGACTGCGAAGCGGTTCAGTCTGGCAACAGGCGCGTGGATTGTGCAAAGAGCGGCCATTGCTGTGATTTTTCTGCTTTTCCTCGCGTGCCAAGCCTCAGCCCAGCCCGCACGCGATGCGCAGTTTTCTCAGGCGGCAAAGGCCGTTTTCGATCGCGACTTCGCGGCCCAGAGTATTTCCTATCTGCTGCTGGATTCATCGGGCAGCGTGCTGGCCGAGCGATGGCCCGCGCAACCGGCGATTGCTCCCGGCTCCCTGGTCAAGCCGTTTCTCGCCATTGCCTACGGAGAACAGCACGCCGGCCACTTTCCCACGGTGCGCTGTCTGGGCACGCGCACCCGTTGCTGGCTTCCGGCGGGGCACGGAAACCTTGGATTGGAGGAGGCAATCGCGCAGTCCTGCAACGCTTATTTTCTGGACCTTGCACGTGATTTGGATTGCAAGCGCGCGGCAGAGACCTTTGCCCGCTATAATCTGGCCGGACCTGCGGCAAATGCGAACAGCGAAAACCTCGTGGGCCTGGGAACGGCCTGGAAAGAAACGCCATTGGCGCTGGCCAGAGCCTATCTCGCCATCGAAAAGGAACAGCACTCCGTCCTTCAGGGCAGGATCGTCAAGGGCATGCTCGCCTCGGCGCAGCATGGAACGGCGCGCGCGGTCTATAAGGCTCTGGGCAAAAATGCCGCTCTGGCCAAAACCGGAACGGCGGTTTGCTCGCACACGCCGCAGGCGGCAGCGGATGGTTTCACCGTTGTGCTCTATCCGGCCGCGCAGCCTCGGCTCCTGCTGCTCGTGCGTGTGCATGGCGTAACAGGCGCTGCCAGTGCAGGTGTGGCTGGCGCAATGTTGCGCTCTCTCGGCGCCGGTGAAAGCGCAGGCAGGCAATGAGCAATTCGATGCCCAGCGATACTTCCGCCCTGATCCGCGCCCTTCACCGCGCTTGCGTCTGGTCGATGTATCTGCTGCTTCTTGCGGCCGCTCCGCTCGCTGGGGCGCAGCAGGAAGTTCGCTTTGGCGTTCTCGGCTTATTCCATCCGCGCGAACTCCAACTCGAACCGGTGGACGGGCAAATTCTCTCCGTGGTCGCCAAAGGCTCTGCGGTCACTTCGTCGCTGGTGTTGAACGGCGAACCGGATCATCGCCAATTGCTCTTTCGTGCCGAGGGCGAACGTGTGTTTGCGGGTTCCCGCTCTGCCGACACTTGGACCGCTACTGCCAGAAATGGCGGACCGGTCGCCTTCCGGCTTACGGCGCCGGGCAAATTTCACCGCGTCTATTTGGCCCGGCTGACCATTGAAGTTCGCAACAACGAACTGGTGGCCGTCGTTGCGATGGATCGCGAAACAGCCGTCGCTTCCATTGTGGCTTCGGAGATGGATGAAAGCGCCCCCATCGAAGCGCTGAAAGCGCAGGCCGTCGCCACCCGCTCTTTCCTGGCCGCCGGCCAAAGGCATCTGGACTTCGACTTTTGCGATACCACCCATTGCCAGTTCCTGAAGTCTCCGCCCGCTCTCGCGAGCCGGGTTTCCAGCGCCGTCAAGGCCACGCGAGGGCTGGTGCTCGAGTATCGCGGCAAACCGCTGGCGGCCATGTACTCCAGTCGCTGCGGCGGTCATACGCGCACTTTGCGCGATGTTGGCATGGAGCCCGGCGAGCGCTATCCCTATTACCGCGTTTCCTGCGCCTGGTGCCTGAAGCATCCCTTCACGTGGCGAAGCCGAATTGGCAATAGCGGCTCTGCGCTCCGGCCCGGCGACGAGCGTCAGCGAATTGCCGGCGCGCGTCAGTGGGGCTGGAGCGCGATTCCAGGCAGCGATTTTACGGCTGTGAAGGACAGTTCAGGATGGCGGCTGGAAGGCCACAGCGTGGGCCACAGTGTAGGAATGTGCCAGCATGGCGCAATCGGCATGGCAGCCTCAGGCGCAAGCTTTCGCGAGATTCTGTCCTCCTATTACCCGAACACCGCGTTGATTTCACAGCCGTGACAATTCATCGTGCCCATGCCCTGCGGGACCGATTTGTCTTGGTAACGTCGCAGGGCCCAGGGTTGATATTGTGCATGGACCGTCGCCGAATCGGCAGTTGATTTGTAGTCAACACTTGCCGCAAATCGTGAAAACCGAATGATGACCGCGGCCAGATCTTCAATCTTTCGGCACCACAAAACTATCTATTCTCAGTCCGACAGGTCAGATTACTCCCCGAAAAACTCCCATGTCGACTGGAGAGCTTCTGGGATGAGGCCAAATCGCCCATGCTTGAATCGAAGGGAACCGGTTTCCGGAGCGAGTGTGCGGAAACAGTATACTTTCCTGCAGATATTTATCGACGAAATTTCTGCAGTGCGAGTTCTATGTTCCGACGACCTGCGGGGTTACTCGTCGCGATCTCGATGCGGTCTGGGAGATGCTGCGGGTTTTGCTCTAGCCAGCAGGCAACGTCATAGCCGGTCAACTCGCGCCCGGCAACGCCAGAGAAATCACCAAGGTCATGGTCCAGGTAGAGAATTTCCCAGTGCCGCTCGGCCAATGCCGCGATACCTTCCTGGTAGGTACGAGCCACTCTGTCGGCTGGCAGGTCACGATGGTCGTCAATGAGCAAAGTCGCCATGGTCACCCGAATCTCAAAAAGTGAATTCATTTTCGCGAATTCTACGATTCAACACGTAGTCGTTCCGGCAACTTCAACAATGATTGGCTGATTGAGAGTCGCCCCCTTCAGTAATGCGCAATTCACCATAGATGTTTCGTTCGGCGCGGTTCAGCTTTCCGGCTGGAATCTTTAGCCTGTCGCATCGGTCTTCTCCAGTTGTGGATCCTCGTCTTCATCCGGCAGCAGGATCATCGGGAATGCCTCTTCCTGCGCCTCCAGCATAATCATTCCACGCTTTCGAGCGGCTGTCAGGCGCTCCCAACAGCTCAAAGTTCACTCCTGAAGAATCTCCGTCAAGTGCCCCTCCTGCTCCAGCTTCTCGGTTTCTCTTTGCCTGGATTTCCGTTGATGCGTCTCCGCCTTTGCGAGCAGGTTCTGGAACCTCGGTGGTCTGCCTGCAGTGAAACAGGAACTATTACACCGGCCTTGAAGCGCGTGGGGAATTCTATATCAGGTATCGTGTCGCCTGCCTCTACACATCCGACGCGGCTTGACAGACTACCAAAAAGTCTGTCATGGCGACAAAGCCCTCGCGGAACTGTGATAGGCCATGAAAGGAGAACTGGATTATTGTTGGATGAACTATGACTCCAGCGCTGAGCAGCAGATCAGACATATTGTTTGTAATCGAGCTAGCGTTTGCGTATCGTATGAGTGGAGCAATTGGCTGAAACTGCGCAGACTATTGTTTTGCCGTGCAGAGATCGAACCAGTTGCATGAATCAATCAGGAGAATTGTACATGGCAATTTTAGGAATACTGGCAAGTATTGATTTCGATATTGCCCAGTTGCAGCAGGCACGCGCGCTGCTTGCCGGTGACACAGAGAAGGCACCGAAGAAGGCCGTGGGCCGGCCCAAGAAAGCAGCGTCGGTGACGTCCGTCGCCACGAAACCTGCGAAAAAGAAGAAGAGGAACCTCTCTCCCGAGGGACGGAAACGGATCGCCGAGGCTGCAAGAAAGCGTTGGGCGGCAAAGAAGTCTGCTGCAGCAAAGTAAACGGCAGTCTGCAATAAAGAACTGAGCTGGCGCAGACCAAGGCCCGCGTCCGCTCAGTTCTTTTTGCCTGTTCTCCTGTTCATTGCTTTGGCATTGGAGAGGCACTGGAAAGCTTCAATAAAGGTACTGCTGGAAGCTAGCGAACATCTGCCCGACTTCAAGTGCAGGGCCAAGATCCATGAAGGCGTCCGAGAGAGAGTTATAGCGAAGTGCTAAAAGAGGCGCCAGCTTGTCCTGGTCCAGGTTCTCATAGCCTTCGGCAATATACTGCGAGAGCACAAAATCCAGAAACGCCCGCTGCTTTTCCCCAAAGCTGGCGTGGATCGAAGGCCGTGCCCGATCAGCCCGCTCCTGGCGCGTGATGCGCGGCAAGGCAAGGGCAATATAAGCCAGAACATCGTAAAGGTCAGACTGTTCCGCCTCCAGCGCGCGCTGAATCTCAGCCAATTGCGTGCGGTCAAAGCCCTTGTCTTCAAGGTTCCTCAGCAGCGCCCTTCGTGCGTCCGGCTTGCTCCAGATGGCGCGAAGCTCATCTTCATCCTTGAAGAACTCCGGCAATGCGCCATACAGCGATTCCAGAAACTGGGTTGCAGACACCGGCTTGCCGTCCACGTCCCAGAAGCTGGTGGCCGTCATGTGCTGAATCTCACGCGCCTTGCCGTCCGCCAAACGAATCACCAGCTTCTGATACGGTTCCGCTGGTTCTGGTGGTTTCGGGGTTGGTCCTTGCGGTGGCTCGGGCCGCAGTAGCACAATGTTGCGGATGTTGCGCGCGTCCACGCCTGTCGAAAGCTTCTGCGAGGTCGTCAGAATCGTCGGGATGCTCTTCTCATTGTTCTGAAACTCGCGCAAGTACTGGTCCCCCAACGCGCCATCGTTGGCCGTCACCCGGCAGCAGTAAAGCGGGTCTTTGTTTGTTGCCATCTGGTTGATCAGGTCGCGAATGGCGGCGGCGTGGGCCTGGGTTGCGCAAAACACCAGCGCCTTCTCTCGCTGGTCGACGCGGCTCATCAGGATGCTGACGCGCTTTTCCTCGCGCTCTTTGATCTCGATGATGTGGTTAAAATCCGACTCGACATACCGCCGCCCCTCTTCCACTTCGCCTTCCACCATGTAGTCGTCCGGGGTGTAGACATAGTCATCCAGTGTGGTCGAAATCTGCACCACTTTGAACGGGGTCAGGAAGCCGTCGTTGATGCCCACTTTGAGCGAGTAGATGTAAACCGGCTCGCCGAAGTAGGCGTAGGTGTCCACGTTGTCGCGGCGCTTGGGCGTGGCCGTCAGGCCGAGTTGAACCGCCGGCGCGAAGTAGTTCAGAATATCGCGCCAGTTCGATTCGTCGTTGGCGCTGCCGCGATGGCACTCGTCGATGATCACCAGGTCGAAAAAGTCCGGCGGGTACTGGCCGAAGTAGGGCGCGGGCTCACCGTCCGGTCCGGTTCCGGTCATGAAGGTCTGGAAGATGGTGAAGAAGATGCTGGCGTTGGTGGGCAACCGCAGAGAAATACACCCACCACATCATGCAGCAGCAGCAGGATGCCCAAGGCCTGTTTCTCAAAGCAATTGGCAAGACAGAGGCCGAAATAAGCGCAAAAAAGAGGAAAAGGCTTGACTGCGGGTTGGCCCGCAGGTTGAAACAAGACCACAAATACGATGTAAGCTATTGATAAATATGGTAGGCACGACTGGACTCGAACCAGCGACCTCTTCCGTGTCAGGGAAGCGCTCTAACCAACTGAGCTACGCGCCTGCAATGCGACTCTATGTAGTCTATCAGGATCGGGGCTGCGGGAAAAGCTGGGCGCGGAGCGCTGCCATGCTGTACTATTTTTGGCTGACGAAGAAATCCTTTGCCGCCGGTTCTGTGTCCCGTGCCAGAAGCCACGGAACCGGATCGCTGCGGGCATTTTGCCAACAGGGGTGAAGCGCTATTTTCTTGCATTTTTAAACCAGCCATGGCCGATTTTGTTCGCAAGCGATTGAATCGATTCCGCACCGTTCCCAACCTGCTCACGCTGTTGCGTATCTGTCTGGCGCCCTTTCTGGTGGCTGCCGTTCTGGAAAACCGCTATACGCTGAGCTTCGGGCTGTTTCTGGTGGCCGGGCTGACGGACGCTCTGGACGGTTTGCTGGCGCGCGCGCTGAACCAGCGCACCATCCTAGGCGAGTACCTTGACCCCGTGGCCGACAAGCTGCTGTTGAGCACGCTCTTTCTGGTGCTTTTGTACGAAGGCCTGATGCCCGTTACGGTGACGGTGCTGGTCTTCGGGCGGGATGTGGGCATCTTGGTGGTGTCGGCCATTCTGTATGCGGCCGTGGGACGCCGCGAGTTCAAACCTAGCATTCTCGGCAAGGCCAATACTCTGGCCCAAGTCTCCGCCGTGGCCGCGGTGCTGCTGCACAAAGCGCTGCTGCAGCACGCGCTGTCGCCGCAGTTGGCTGAAGTCCATTGGGTGGATCTTTTTCGCATGGTGGCGCTCGACGCCACCATCGGATTGACCATCGCCTCGGGGCTGCATTACGCATGGACCGCGGCCAGACGCGTCGGCGCTCAAGCCGTCAACGGCCACAACGGAACAGCCAGCAGCCACAATGGGAAGTAGGCTGCTTTTCTGCCTCGTCCGTCTCGCGCGGGCAAAAATCATCCTTTGCCGTTCATTCTTGCCTGTCGTCGCCGTTTGACCCTAGGCGTCTTCCAGGCGTGGATCTGATTCTGCTTCGTCCTCGACGGAGTCTTCAATCTCCATGTCACGTAATTCATCGGCGTCAAAGACATAGCCACAATCCAGGCACTCCAGAAACTCTGTGTCTTCGTGCCGGGAAACAATGCGTACCTTCGTGTGTTTACAGGTGGGATTCATCGCTCTTATGGGTGGAATCAACTACTCCATTCGCCAAATTGTATCGACAATTCCATCAATTTGGAACCGATATTTGTTGAATTTTTCGTTTTTTGAAATCTTCGGGAAATGTGCCGAAACAATTCCAGGCCGGGAGTTGAAACCCCGACAGAAAAGGTCGTATACTAAACACGGACCGAAGAAGTCGGATATTGAATGCTCAAGCTGACAAAAAAAGCGGATTACGGGTTGTTGGCGCTCAAGTACCTGGCCGAGCACCCGGAGATGCCTGCTCTGAGTACCAAGGACGTGGCCGACGCTTACGGGATTCCGGCGCAATTGCTGGCCAAGATTCTGCAGCAATTGACCAAATCCGGGGTTCTGCGTTCGCACGCCGGCATGAACGGCGGCTACGCGCTGGCTAGGGATGCGAGCCAGATTTCGGCCTTCGAGGTGATTCTGGCCATCGATGGGCCGTTTTTCATTACCTCCTGCGCCAAGGGCAAGAACGGCTGCGAACTGACTCCGAGCTGCACCATCAAGGAGCCGCTGGCGCGGGTGAACGAGAGCATTGCCGCCGTGCTGAAGAGCATCAGCATTCAGGATCTGGCGGAGCATAAGCAAACGGCGGAAGCGCTGGTTGCCTTGACGTTGTAACGGGATTTTCTCGCTCCGTACCAAGCGGAGCAGCCATGAGGACGGAGACGAAGATGAGCACAGTTGCCAGTGAAGTGAAAGTTCCGGCAGGGGTCAAGTTGCCGATTTATATGGACAATCACGCCACCACCCCGCTTGATCCGCGGGTTCTGGAGGCAATGCTGCCGTATTTCACGCAGAAGTTTGGCAACGCGGCCAGCCGCAATCACTCCTTCGGATGGGAAGCCTCGAAGGCGGTCGAAACGGCGCGCGAGCAGATTGCGCATCTGATCGGGGCCACGGCCAAGGAGATCATCTTCACCTCTGGCGCCACGGAGAGCGACAACCTTGCCATCAAGGGCGTCGCGGAAATGCATCGCGAGCGCGGCAACCACATCATCACCCAGGCGACCGAGCACAAGGCGGTGCTGGACACCTGCAAGAAGCTGGAAAACCAGGGCTTCCGCGTCACCTACCTGCCGGTGAAAGACGACGGCATCATCGACCTCGAAGACCTGCGGCGGGCCATCGACGACCAGACCATTCTGGTCTCGATCATGGCGGCCAACAACGAGATCGGCGTCTTGCAGCCCTTTGCCGAAATCGGCAAGATTTGTCATGAAAAAAACGTGCTCTTCCACTGCGACGCAGTGCAGGGCGTGGGCAAAATTCCGGTCAACGTCATCACGGACAACATCGACCTGATGTCGATTTCCGCACACAAGATTTACGGCCCCAAGGGCGTCGGAGCACTCTACGTCCGGCGGCGCGACCCGCGCGTGCAGATCACGGCGCAGATTGACGGCGGCGGCCATGAGCGCGGCATGAGGTCCGGCACGCTGAATGTGCCCGGCATCGTTGGCCTGGGCAAGGCTTGCGAGATCGCCGAGCAGGAGTTGGACGAGGAATCCAAGCGGCTGACCGGCCTGCGCGACAGCCTGAAGGCGAAGCTGGAGGCGGAACTCGACTACGTTCACGTGAACGGCTCCTGGGAGCATCGTCTGCCGGGCAATCTGAACATGAGCTTTTTGTATGTCGAGGGCGAGTCGCTGCTGATGGGCATCAACGACGTGGCGGTCTCCAGCGGTTCGGCTTGCACCTCGGCCACGCTTGAGCCTTCTTACGTGCTGAAGGCTTTGGGACTCGGTGACGATGTAGCTCATAGCTCCATTCGATTTGGGCTGGGCCGCTTCAACACCCAGGCCGAAGTGGATTATGTGGCCGCCAAGGTCATTGACGTGGTGAAAAAGCTGCGCGAGCTTTCGCCGCTGTACGAGATGGCGCAAGAAGGCGTCGATCTGGCCAAGGTTCAGTGGGCGGCGAAATAGAGCTGCAAGGAGAAAACATGACGAGGAAGAAAGTGCTCCTCTCTGTTGTAAGTTTTGCAGTATGTTTTGCGCTTTTGCTGATCTTGCAAACCGTGAATCATGGGCGGGGCTGGGCCTTCATCGAGATCCATCCATGGCAGACAATTGTTCTGCCTCTGGTTTTGATTTTTCTCGTTCTGCTTGCGCGCGGCTTGTACAAACAGTACCGGCTGGAGCCGGAAGAGCAAACAGCTCGCAAGTGAGATTCACGAGGGTGGATGTTTTGAAAGCATGGGTTTTACGGATTGAGGAAAAACCCGATTCTGTTCATGTTTTGTGTCAGGGCACGACTTTAGTCGTGCCGATAGGACTTGCAAATTCAGCGGTGCTTTAGCCCCGGAAGAAATGTAGGCGCACCCAGTAAGTTAGCGAGTCGGCAAGGGCACCGGCTGAATCAAATGATCGAATGCGGTTTCCCCCCGCAGGAGAAGGACAGTATGCCATACAGCGACAAAGTGATCGACCACTACAACAACCCGCGCAACGTGGGCCAACTGGACAAGACTTCGACGGAGGTCGGTACGGGTCTGGTGGGCGCTCCGGAATGCGGCGACGTGATGCGGCTGCAGATTCGCGTGAATCCCGAGACGCAAGTCATAGAGGAAGCCAAGTTCAAGACCTTCGGATGCGGCTCGGCCATTGCCAGTTCCTCGTTGGCTACGGAGTGGATCAAGGGCCGCAGCGTCGATGACGCGCTAGCCATCCGCAACACGGACATCGTGAAGGAACTGGCCTTGCCGCCAGTCAAGATTCACTGTTCGGTGCTGGCCGAGGATGCGATTCGCGCCGCCATTGGCGACTGGAAGAAGAAGAACATCGTGGCAGGAACGGCGGAAGCCGAACCGGCCAAGGTAGCGCAGTAGGAGGGTGATGATGCCGAACAGCATGACGATCGAACCTCAGCCATCGCAGGAGTCCTTTGCGGTTGATCTACCCACAGCAACGCAAGCGACCAAGGCAGAGTCTGCCTCGCAGCAGGGCTTGCAGGTGACCGAGAAGGCCATCAAGCGAATCCGCGCGGTTCTGGACAAGGAAGGCATTTCGCCGCTGGAGGGTGGACTGCGTCTTGGCGTGATTGGCGGCGGCTGCTCCGGGCTTTCCTACTCCATCAAGTTCGATACGCAGCCTCGCGAGCGCGACCGCATTTTTACCTTCGATGGCGTGCGCGTCTTTGTCGATCCCAAATCATTCATCTATCTGCATGGCATGACGGTGGACTATGAAGAGACGCTGATGCGTCAGGGCTTTACCTTCACCAATCCGAACTCGACGCGCTCCTGTGGATGCGGCTCCTCCTTTTCGGTCTAGATGAAGAGTACGGGCTAACCAAGCTGCGGAGAAAAAGATGTTTTGTGTCAGGGCACGACTTCAGTCGTGCCACAAGTACCGCAAAATCAATGTGGCCTTTAGGCCCGGGCGTTTGGCAATTAAATTTTGTGGAATGATTACAGTCAGGTAAGAATTTGACGATGCTCAAGGTTCTTGATTCCGCGGTCCCCATCACATGTTGGTCCTGTTCCGTCGGCCACGACGACTCCACGCTTTTCTGTCCGTATTGCAGCAAGATTCAACCCCCTCCGGGCGGCGACTTTTTTTCTGTCTTTGGCCTGAAGCCGAAACTCAATCTGGATTTGCATGCGCTGGAGGCGGAGTTTCATCGCCTCAGCCGCCGTCTTCATCCGGACCGTTTTGCCCGCGCCCAAGACAACGAAAAGCAATGGAGCCTGGCGGACACGGCGCTTCTGAACGACGCCTATCGCACGCTGAAAGATCCCCTCCGTCGCACCGAATACCTGCTCAAGCTGCTCGGCTCGGCTCCGAATCCGAGCGCGGCCCCGCAGCCCGGCGACTTAGCAAAAAAAGATCCGTCGCGGGTTCCCGCCGATTTGCTGGAAGAGGTTTTCGAACTGAATATGCAGCTTGAAGAGATGCGCGCGGCGCGCAAAGCGGGCGCGAAAGATCCAGCGCTGGAAGCCAGCCTGACCGAGGACAAGCAAAAGTTCGATGGCCTGCTCGCGGCGGTGGACAAGGACCTGCGCGCCGAATGGAAAATATGGGATGAGGGCAACACAGCCGCGCGCGAGGCGGCGCAGAAGCGCATGGCCGCGCTGCTCGACCGGCGGCGCTATCTGAGCAATTTGGTGCGCGACGTGAACGCGACCCTGGGAGCATGACACGATATGGCGGAAGAACGCGTAGTCGGAATTGATTTGGGGACCACAAACTCCCTGGTCGCTTTTATGCAGGGCGACCAGCCGGTGGTCATTCCCGGCGTGGACGGCTCGAATCTGGTGCCATCGATCGTGGCGCTCGATCCGATTGCAGCCGGCGGACGCCCCACGGTCACCGTGGGCAACACCGCGCGCAAGGCGCTCATCGAAACGCCGGAGCGGGTCATCTACTCCGTCAAGCGGCTGATGGGACGCGGCCTTCAGGAGATTCAAGATGAGCTGAAGCTCTTCCATTTTCAACTGGCCGAGGACGTGCAAGCCGGAGAAATTCCGCGCATCCAGTTGGGCGAGCTGAAGTTCACGCCGCCGGAGATTTCCGCCTACATCCTGCGCCAGCTCAAGCGCAACGCCGAACGCTTCTTTTCAGCGCCCGTAACGCAGGCCGTCATTACCGTGCCCGCCTACTTCAACGACGCGCAGCGGCAAGCCACGAAAGACGCCGGGCGCATGGCCGGGCTCGACGTGCTGCGGCTGGTCAACGAGCCGACTGCGGCTGCGCTTGCCTATGGCCTCGATCGCGCCAAGACCGGCACCATTGCCGTCTACGATCTGGGCGGCGGCACCTTCGATATTTCCATTCTCAAGTTGCAGGACGGCATCTTTGAAGTGCAGTCCACCAACGGCGACACGCACCTGGGTGGCGACGACATCGACAATCTGTTGATGATTATTGCGCTCAACGAAATTCGCGACGAGCACGGCGTCGACTTGCGCCTTCATCCCGGCGCGGTGCAGGCCGTGCGCAAGGCCGCCATCGAAGCCAAAATCAAGCTTTCCACGGAGCAGGTGGCCTACTTCGACATCGAGCTACCCAACGGCGGCCGTTATCAGCGCGAGATTCCGCGCGCCGTCTTTGAGCAGTTAATCAAGCCGATTCTGGAGCGCACGGCGGGGCCTTGCAAACAGGCGCTGGCTGACGCGGGCATTACGCCTGAGCAGATTGACGAAGTGGTGCTGGTGGGCGGCTCCACGCGCATTCCCGCCGTGCGCCAACTGGTGGACGATCTCTTCCACTTGGCGGCGCGCGGCAAGCAGCCCCGCACCGAACTGAATCCCGACGAAGTGGTGGCTCTCGGCGCGGCGGTGCAGGCCGGCATTCTGGCCGGAGCTTCCAAGACCACGGATGAGATGCTGCTGCTGGATGTGACGCCGCTTTCGCTGGGCATCGAGGCGCTGGGCGGAACCGTGGCGCGCATCATCCAGCGCAACTCCACCATTCCAGCCTCGGCCACGGAGTTCTTTACGACTGGCGTGGACGGGCAGGCCAATGTGGCGATTCACGTTGTGCAGGGCGAACGGGAACTCGCCGCCGACTGCCGCTCTCTGGCGCGCTTTGACCTGAAGGGCATTCCGCCGATGAGCGCCGGGCTGCCGCGCATTGAGGTTAAGTTTCTTATCGACGCCGACGGCATTCTGCACGTCTCCGCGCGCGAGCAGCGCAGCGGAAAGGCCGCGCAGATTGAGGTGAAGCCGACCTATGGATTGACGGACGAGCAGGTCGAGAGCATGATTCTGGACTCCTTTGATCACGCCGAGGAGGACTTTGCCAAGACCCTGCTGATCGAGGCGCGCAACGAGGCGGAAACGATTTTGGCCGCCGTCGAGCGTGCGCCGCGGAACCCGGCCTGGCAGCAGTTATCCGGCGAGGAACAGACGGCCATTCAGGCGGCGCGCGACCGTCTGGCCCAGCTCAAGCTGGGCGAGGACGCGGCCGCGATTCGCGAGGCGACTTTGACGCTCGACGGAACCACTCGCCATTTTGCCGAATTGATGATGGATGCCGCCGTTTCCAGCGCCCTGCGTGGCAAGACCATGAATGCCGCTGGCGAAGAGATGGACGAAAACGTCACCGCGCCCCACGCCATGGCCCCGGCGGAATTCAAGTAGCAGCGGAGTTAGCGGAGAGTGCGGCGTTAGCGGTGTTGGCGCGCCCTTGCTCGATCCTCGATTGTGTCGCAAATGAGCTATCGGGATAAGCGTGAAGTGTCAGGGCACGACTTTAGTCGTGCCGCGAGTGCCGCATAATCACCGGGGCCTTTAGGCCCTGAGAAATGTTTTTCGGAAGTTAGGCAGCGGCATGGGAGACAAAATCTATGAACGAACCAACCAGCAAAAACATACCCGCAGAAAAACTCGTGCGCGTCACCTTCCTGCCCGAAGGCAAGACGGTGGAGTTCGAGTTTGGCGCGCTGCCCTATCGGCATCACGGCAAGCCGATGTCGATTCTCGACGTGGCACAAAATTTTGACATTATTCTCGACCATGCCTGTGGAGGATGTTGCGCCTGCTCCACCTGCCACGTGCTCGTCAAGTCCGGTGAAAGCGGCCTGACGGAGGCAAACGATGACGAGCTGGACCGGATCGAACAGGCCGCCGGTCCGCAATTGAATTCGCGGCTGGGCTGTCAGGCCGTCATCACCCGCCCCGGCGACTATGTGGTCGAAATCCCCAAGTGGAATCGCAATTACAGTTCCGAGGGCAAGCCGCTGACATCAACGGAAGAGAAGTGAGGAGAGTCCGAAATGCCGCATCAGATTCTGTGGACAGACGCCGAAGAAATCGGCATTCAGTTGGCGGAGAAGTTTCCCGGCCTTGACCCGTTGACGGTGCGCTTCACCGACCTGCACGGCTACGTGATCGGGCTGGAAGGCTTTGCCGATGATCCGGCAAAATCGACGGAAGGGTGTCTGGAGGCCATTCAGATGGCCTGGCACGAGGAGTTCGAAGACGCGCAGGGATAAGCCCGTTTCCTGACGACTACAACCCAATCACTCTTTTCATAATTCGTAGTCTTCCCGTTCGTTCCAGCCGAAAGCGCCTTCAAAGTGCTGGAATTCCTTTTTCTCGCCGGGCACAAGATACACGCTCAGCACATCGAAGCGGACCGGCGGAGCCGCCTCTTGCGGCAGCCCGCGAACATATCTGCGGGCCAGCCGCCTCAGGGTGTAGCGCTTGTGCGAGTCGACGGCGATTTCCGCCGGAGAATTGTCGTGGGCCGTGCGCGTCTTCACTTCGACAAAACAGAGCATCGGCCCTTGCCATGCGATCAGGTCAATGTCGCCGGGCACGTCGCCCGCGCTCCAGCGCCGCGCCACCACGGTGTAGCCCTTGCGGCGCAGATGAAAAAAGGCCGCCGTTTCGCCGTCGATGCCGGTGGCCAGGTGGGCAGGCAGCCCTCCCCGCCGCCGCGAAGCCAGCGTCAAGCCGGCCAGCGCGCGTTCTTCGCAGCCAATCCGTATCCGCTCCATCCATTCCATGAAAACTCATTCTCAACCGGACGAGCAAAAGGCGCAAATCCGGCTTCAGGCCTGCTCCTCCTCGACCTGCGTGAGCGCCTCCTCAAAAATGTCGACGGCGACGGTGGCTTCTTCTTCTTTGACAATGAGCGGAGGCATCAGCCGCAGTGAGCTTTCGCCGCAACCGAGAAGCATCAGGCCACGCTCGAAAGCCAGAGTCACCACGCGGTCACGCAGGGCTGCGGCGGGCTCACGGGTGGCTTTATCTTTGACCAGTTCGATGCCGATCATCAGGCCTCGCCCGCGCACGTCGCCCACCAGCGGATGGGTCTGCTTCCAGCCGTTCACTCGATCGAGAATCAGCCCACCCACCTTGGCGGCATTGGCCATCGCTTCGCGTTCGATGATCTTCAGCGTCGCCAGCGCGGCGGCGATGGAAACCGGGTTGCCGCCGAAGGTGGAGGCGTGCGAGCCTGGCACCCAATCCATGATCTCCGCGCGGCTCATGCAGACGCCCAGCGGCATTCCGCTGGCAATGCCCTTGGCCATGCAGACGATGTCCGGTTGCACGCCCGAGTGCTCAATGGCCCACCACTTGCCGGTTCGTCCGAAGCCCGATTGCACCTCGTCCACAACCAGCAGAATGCCATGCCGGTTGCAGATCGCGCGCAGTTCGCGCAAAAAGTTGTCCGGCGCAACCACGTAGCCGCCCTCGCCCTGGATCGGCTCGACAAAGATGGCGGCCACCTCCTCGGGTGGAAGAATGGTCTTGAAGAGCTTCTCCTCGATGTAGCGCGCGCAGCCCAGGCTGAAGGCCTCCTCCGCCTGCGGGCCGCCCGCGCAGCCGCGATAGACGTAGGGATAGCGCACGTGGGTCACGCCGGGAACCAGCGGCGAGAAGCGGCGCTTGTGTTGCGGCTTGGAGCCGGTCAGCGAGAGCGCGCCCATGGTCCGCCCGTGGAATGCGCCCAGAAAGGAAATCACCTGCTGCCGGCGCGTGTGATAGCGGGCCAGCTTCAGCGCGCATTCAACGGCCTCGGCTCCGGAGTTGCCAAAGAAAAATCGGTGCGGCCCCGGCATGGGCGCAATGGCGGAAAGCTGCTCGGCCAGATCGATCAGATGCTTGTCGTAGAAGTCTGTGCTGGAAATGTGAATCAGCTCGGCGGCCTGCTTTTGAATGGCCGCAACCACCTCGGGGTGGCAATGCCCGGTCGAGACGACGGCAATGCCCGCCGCAAAATCCAGAAACTCGTTGCCGTCCTCGTCTTCCACGCGGATGCCGTGGCCGCGCTTGGCCGCCAGCGGATAAGAGCGTGTATAGCTGGGAGAGACCAGCCGTTCATCGGCGGCAATCGCCGCCTGGGCCTTGGGCCCGGGCAGAGGACAGATGAGCTTGGGCCCGTATTGCGCATGCAATTCCTGCTTGGTCATCTTCTTGTCTCCTCGGCAAATTCGGTTGTGCGGCCTGCGGCGGGCCGCTTTCGCAGGGATGGAAGCAAGATTGGCTTCCAATGCAAAAAATCTACAGGAACGGAGAGGACGGCTTTAATCGCTGGCGAAGAGGCTCGGCCGAGTGAGGAGCGGCAACACGCGCAGATGCCGCCGCGGGCAGATGCAGCGCGCGCGCCACCGCGACCAGCGCCGGACGCCGGGCAGCAGTAGCGATCCTTTTGCGGCACGCAGTTGCATCGGAATCTCCGATGGCGTGAGAATAGAACATTTTCACCTGTGCTGTACAGAACCGGCTCCCAACCTACCAGCCTGCTCCCGTACACTCAAGCTCAGGGATTTTTGACGGCAAGGAGAACTTCAAGAAATGGTTAGACTTCTAATTCAATGGCTTTTGAGCGCCTGCGCCCTGCTGGTAGTTTCCAATATTGTGCCCGGCTTTACGGTTCGAGGGCTGGGTCCGGCGCTGATCGCCTCGCTGGTGATCGGCCTGCTGAACGCGACCGTCGGTGCGCTGCTGAAGCTGATGACCTTCCCCATCAACATTCTCACCTTCGGCCTGTTTCTGCTGGTCATCAATGGGCTGATGATCCTGCTGGCGTCGAGCCTTGTGAGCGGCTTCCACGTGCGTGGATTCATCCCGGCCTTCTGCGGCGCCGTGGTGCTGGCTCTTCTCGGCATGATCATCCGTGCGGTCACCAAGAGCGCATAAAAGCATTTCACCAGCGCTCCTTGCAAAATGCCATTGAGACTGCATGAAGTGTCAGGGCACGACTTTAGTCGTGCCGGAAGTGCCGCAAAATCAACGCGGGCTTTAGCCCCTGCATTTTTATCTATTTGCGGTGCAGCAGTGGCTAAAGCCGGAATCTAAATCGCCCATTACGGCACGACTGAAGTCGTGCCCTGACACGAAGCTGATTCTTGCATCACGCTCTAAGATCTATTTCCCTCCGCGCGATTTTCCGTTGCAAAGGTGGGAAACCATGGGCAGAAAACCCGTTGAAAAACCATCCCTCCGCCACCCGCCCCGCCAAATCATGTGAAAATGGATGGGTAGACCATCATGACCAACGACAACCTCGAAAACTCCCTTCCCACCCCCGAAAATACGCCTGCGCCCACCCCTGAAGCAGCCCCAAAGCCTGTTTCCGAAGCTGCCGCCGAACCCATCCAGGCGGCGCCGGCCGCTGAGCCCGTGACCGAAGAGCCCGTCGAGTCCTTTGCCGACCTGCTTTCCGCCTTCGAGCACAGCCACTCGCACAAGTCCGAGCCCGGCCAAAGGCAGCTTCAAGGCGTCGTCGTCTCGCTCTCGGCCGACCAGGTTTTCCTCGACATCGGCTACAAAACCGAGGGTGTTCTGCCCCGTTCGGCCTTCAAAAACAACGCCGAAGGCGTCCAGATCGGCGACACATTCTCCGTCTCCGTCACCGGCCGCAACGTGGAGCGCTACTACGAGCTTTCCCTCTTCAAGGTGGCCCAGCCCCGCGACTGGACGGCTCTGGAAACGGCTTTCGCCGAGAAGACAGCCGTCGTCGGCACGGTCACGGAAGTCAGAAAAGGCGGCTTCACGGTCGATGTAGGCGTGCCCGCCTTCATGCCCGCCAGCCGCAGCGGCACCCACGACGAAGCCGAGATGCAGAAACTGGTCGGCACGGAAATCAACTGCCGCATCACCAAGCTCGACGTTACCGCTGAGGATGTGGTCGTCGATCGCCGCATCGTTCTTGAAGAGCAGGCGCGCGGCCTCACCGAGGCCCGTCTGCAAGCCATGAACGAGGGCGACGTTGTCACCGGCACCGTCCGCAGCCTCGTTCCTTTTGGCGCATTCATTGACCTGGGCGGCGTGGACGGCCTGCTCCACATCAGCGAAATGGCCTACAATCGCGTCGAAAAACCGGAAGATGTGGTCGCCGTCGGCCAGGAACTTCAGGTCAAAATCCTGAAAATCGACCCCGAGACCAAGAAAATCTCCCTCGGCCTCAAGCAGCTTCAGCCCGAGCCCTGGCAGACCGTTCCCGAGCGCTACAAGGCCGGCCAGCGCATCAGCGGCACCGTCACCAAGCTGATGAACTTTGGCGCATTTGTCGAGATCGAACCCGGCATCGAAGGCCTCATTCATATTTCGGAATTGTCCTGGGGCAAGAAGATTCAGCACCCCTCGGAGGTGCTCAAGCAGGGCGACCGCGTGGACGCCATCATCCTCAGCATCAAGCCCGAAGAGCGCCGCATCTCCCTCGGCCTCAAGCAGACCCTCGCCGATCCCTGGGCTGAAGTTGAACGCAACTTCCCGGTTGGCTCCGCGATCTCGGGGCCGGTGACCAAGCTGATGAACTTCGGCGCTTTTGTCGAGTTGGCCGAAGGCATCGAAGGCCTGGTCCACGTCAGCGAAATCTCCGCCGAGAAGCGCATTGAACATCCCTCGGACGTCCTGCGCGTGGGCCAAATCGTCAAGGCGCAAGTGCTGGCCATCGACACCGAAAAACGCCAGATCAAGCTCAGCATGAAGCAGCTTGTTCCCACCGACATCGACGAGTACATCGCCGAGCACAAGGTTGGCGACGAGGTCTCCGGCCGCGTGGTCGAAGTGGCACCGACGTTTGTCCTCGCCGAACTGGGCGAAGGCATTCGCGCCACCTGCAACGTCAAGTCCGCCGTCGCAGCCAAGCCGGCAAAAGCCGCCGCAAAGCCAGTAGCCGAGGCTTCATCATCGGCTGTCAAGCTCGATCTCTCGGCGCTTTCTTCGCAATTGAAGAGCCGCTGGAAGGGCAACGTCCCCTCTGCTTCATCCAAGCCGGAGCCCCTGGCCGAAGGCCAGATCCGCAGCTTCAAAATTGTGAAGTTGGATCCAGAAGCCAAGAAAATCGAAGTGGAGTTAGTCTAGGAAAGCACTGAATCGGTTGATGCTTTGAAGGGTAGGAGCTTTAGGGAACCTGGACAAGTCCATGTCTTGAAGGGCATGGGCTAACCAGGCTGTGCAAGAACGATGTTTTGTGTCAGGGCACGACTTTAGTCGTGCCGGAAGTGCCGCAAAATCGACGCGGGCTTTAGCCCCTGAGGGAATGCTGGTATTGCCCTGACTGCCAAGAGTCCGCGGCATTTTGGCTTCTGGTTTCCTTGACGCTGATTTCGCAATTAGAGCAGGAGGATTCTCGCTTTGAGCTTGAAGAGCTTTCATTCTGTTGTTCTTGCCGGATGCATCCTGAGCGCGCTCGCCGCAAACGCCGCTGAGATTCCGGCCATCTCGAAGTCTGCTGCCGGTGGGCAACTGATCGTCAACGGAAAGCCATACCTGATCCTTGGCGGCGAGTTGGGCAATTCATCCGCGGGGACCTCGGCTCAGGCCGACAGCATCCTCCCTCGACTTGCGCAGCAGCATGTCAATACGGTTCTGATGCCTGTTGCCTGGGAACAGATCGAGCCCGTTGAAAACAGCTTCGACTTCAGCATCCTGGATCACTGGATGGATGTTGCGCGCGAGCAGCATCTGCATCTGGTCGTGTTGTGGTTTGGCAGTTGGAAAAACGGGTACTCCAATTACGCTCCCGCTTGGGTCAAGCAGAACACTCGTCGCTTTCCAAGAGCCATCTCCGCCGACGGAGCTGAGCTGGAAATCCTCTCCACCCTCGGCGCGGAAACCCTCCAGTCCGATGGCCGCGCCTTCTCTGCGTTGATGAAGCACATCCGGGAAAGGGATCAGGATCAGCAAACCATACTGATGGTGCAGGTCGAGAACGAGGTCGGCTACCTGGGCAGTGGACGCGATCGTTCAGCCGCGGCGACGGGCCTGTTTCAGAGTCCTGTGCCGCCGGAGCTGATGCGCAAGCTTCAGAATCTGCGCGATTCGTTTTCTCCCGAGCTTCGCGCGCACTTCAATCCCGCGGGATCGACCTGGACGGAGGTCTTCGGCGAGGCCGCGAACGAAGTCTTCATGGCGTGGAATTACGCCCGTTACATTCAGGCGGTTGCGGAGCAGGGCAAGCGCGCCTATCCGCTGCCCATGTATGTGAACTGCCAGTTGCCGGCACCCACCGAGCGTGCGGGCGAATACCCGAGCGGTGGCCCGCATCCGTATTACCTGGCGGTTTATCGCGCCACGGCTCCCGCGCTCGACTTCTTCTCTCCGGACATTTACTGGCCGAATTTCGAGTACTGGATTGATCGCTACAAGTTCAACGGGAATGCGGTGTTTGTTCCCGAGTCGCGACTTGCCAACGCGCCTTATAACGCTTTCTACGCCTACGGAGAAGCCGGTGCCTTCGGCTTTTCTCCTTTTGACATCGACAGCCTGCAGCTCGTTTCCGATGCGCAGGTTGCAGGTCCAAGCCTGAAGGATGTGTACGCGGTGCTGGACAGCATGAGCGACCTTCTGCTTTCCCATCAGGCTACGGGCGGCACGCGCGGGCTGGTCCTTCACAGCAACAGCCCGCGTCCGTCGCAGACCGTGGCGCTCGGTAATTACCTGTTCGAGGCGGCGATCTCGCGCTCGTGGCCCGCGAAGACGCTTCTGGCGGATGACGGCGCCATGCTCATTGTGCAATCCAGTCAGGACGAGTTCTACATCGCTGGCACGGGCTTGACCGTGTCGTTTCACCGCAATCCCGACGTTGACAATCAGCTCAGCGGCATCGCGAGCATCGAGGAAGTCAGCCGCTCAGACGGCAAATGGATGACGCAACGCCGTCTCAATGGCGACCAGACCGACCAGGGCCGGCAGCTTTTTATGGACCCTCACCAGGTGCGTCTTTATCGCGTCATTCTGTACTCGACGGCAAGAACGCCGCGAGAGAATTAGAAAAATTCTGAATAAGTCGATGTTTGGAAGGGCACGGGCTTTAGCCCGTACATAGAACAGCAATATCAGTGTGGGCTTTAGCCCCCGAGGGAATGCTGGTATTTTCAAGTAACTTATTCAGAGCTTAGAGATAGTGTAAGGTCCTGGGTGCCCCACCCTCGGCGCGTTTTTGTTTTTGCGCCTAGGGTGGGAGTCCACGGCTCCAGCATTACAGCAACAGCAGAAATTCTCCAGGCAACATCAAGCATCCGCTTTTGCCTGCGATGCGTCGTCGCCAGTCTCATGCCAAAGATGCTGCATCTGCTCGAGCGAACGGCCTTTGGTCTCCGGCACAAACTTCCACATGAACAGGGCGGCGAGGATGCTCATCACGCCGTAGATCCAATAGGCGAAGCCGTGCTTGAAATGCGCCACCAGATAGGGATTGTCATTCAGAATGGGGAAGGACCAACTAACAAGATAGTTGGCGATCCACTGCGCCGAGACGGCCACCGCCATGGCCTTGCCGCGAATCTGGTTGGGAAAGATCTCGCTGAGTAGCACCCAGGTGACCGGCCCCCAGGAAACGGCGAATCCGGCGGTATAGACGAGCATGGCAATCAGCGCGACAATGCCCTTGCCGCCAAGCCACAGGTCCGCGCCGAGAGAAATCATGCTGACGGCCATGATCAGCGCGCCAATGATCTGCAAGGGCTTGCGGCCGAAGTGATCCACGCTGAGGATGGCAACAGTGGTAAAGGCCAGGTTGACCGCGCCCACAATGATCGTCTGCATCAGCGAGGCGTTGGTGGACATGCCCATGCCCTTGAAGATATCCGTCGCGTAATAGAGCACAACGTTGATGCCGACAAATTGCTGGAAGACCGACAGCGTGATGCCGATGACGACGAGAAGCACGCTGAAGGAAAACAGCTTGCCGGAGTGGTGCTCGGCAAAGGAGGCGCGGATTTCGCTGAGCTCCGCATCGCGCTCTTCCAGCGTCACCAGCTTGGTCAGCACGGCGCGCGCTTCCTCTTCTCTTCCCTTCATCATCAGGAAGCGCGGCGTCTCCGGCACAAGGAACAGCAGCAGCAGGAAGAGGCCGGCGGGAATGGTGCCGGAAAGGAACATATAGCGCCAGCCGATGGAATTCAGCCACGCATCGCCGCTGCCGGTTTTGGAGATGCCGAAGTTGACGAAGTAAATGACCAGCATACCGAAGATGATGGCGAACTGGTTCCAGGCCACCAGATTGCCGCGAACCTTGGCCGGCGCGATCTCGGCGATGTACATCGGCGAAAGCATGGAAGCCAGACCCACGCCGATGCCGCCAAGGATGCGGTAAATCACGAAATTCGTCATGTATCCGGGGCCGCCGTGGCCGATGGGAGCAAAGGGAAACTCCGGCGCGGCGGCGCCCAGGGCGGAGAGCAGAAACAGAACGGCGGCAATCACCAGCCCGCGTTTGCGTCCGATGTGCGTGCTGACCCAGCCGCCAATCAGTCCGCCGAAGATGCAGCCGATCAGCGCGCTGGAAACCACAAAGCCGAGCAGCGAATTCGCGGCGTTGGCCTGGGCGGGGTTGGTCAGATCCGCAAACCGCGGATCGATGAAATACGCCTTCAGACAGCCCACCGCGCCGTTGATGACGGCCGTGTCATATCCAAAAAGCAGTCCGCCGAGGGTGGCAATGAGGGCCAGCAGAACGACGTGTGGATTTAATTTCGACATAAATCTCCCAAAACAAAGAGTGCAACGAAGGTGAAATTTGCAGATTGCCGCAACCGTTTCAGGGCACAACTCGAACGGGGTGCCCGCTTCCAGTTTGCGCAAACATGAATTGCTGAAATGATAGTCTATTCGATCGATGGTTCGTCAGGCCTTCACCACTGCATAATCGATTATCCTGGCGTTTGCGGTTGGATGGGCCTTCGGCGCTTCGTTTTCTGTAGAATTCCGGTAGACTGGTTCGCAACATCAGGCAACCATCAAGATTGATTTGGAGGACGCGTGAAGACCTGGAAAATTGCGCTCATCACCCTGCTGATTACGCTGGCCTTGGGCGGTAGCTATCTCTTTATCGTGTGGCGGCACCGGCAGAATCCCGGCGTAACGCCCGCCAACGACGTCCGCCAGACGCTGAGCAAGGACGATCTGGTGGTGATGCGGGAGTTCTTTTTCACGACCTTCGAGGCGACACAGCGGCTGGAAGGCACTACGGTATGGATGAAGAACGGCTACACGATGCCGTATTTCCCCTACACGAACGGGCATGTGGTGTTTGCCAAGCGGGCGGGCGTGGTTCCCGCGGCTCAGCGGATGGACGTGAAGAAGATTGTGAAGGCAGTCGTCCCGGCCAGCCTTGACGACAACATGGAACACGGCAGCCGACAGGCTTTTGCCGTCTTCGCGCTGCCGGGCGGCACGGCTCTGTACGCGGTGCCGATTGGATATATGGCGGGCAGCCAGGAAGCAGTATTACTGCGACCTGATTTTCTACTACGACGATCCGCACACGATCTACGACCACTGGCCCAAGGATGTCTGGGCAGCCGTCGACGCGCATCAGGTCAAGTTGGGAATGAGCGAGGTGGAAACGCGCATGGCCATCGGGCGGAACCTCAAAACCGACGGCAGCAAGGAAGGCGACCGTACCGTGACCTACGACCAGAACGGCAAGCACTGGACCGTGACCTACGTGAAGAACCAGGCCACGGCGATCAAGAGCGAATAGCCGTGGCGCGCGGCCGAACTGGTCAGCCGCTAGGTCTCCGACAACTTGAAGTTGTACCACCATTGGGTGCCCTCGGTCTCGATTTTGAGACCGGGGATCCACGAACTCGAGGTAACTTCTTTACCTTGTCAGAGATCTAGGCCATAAGCGATGCGGTCGTTTCCTCGGCCTCCAGTTTGCTGCCTACGTCGGCGGCGGCGGCGGCCAGCACGCGGTGGTGGATGGTGAACAGCGCCAGCTCGAGCCGGTCGCTGACGCCGGTCTTGTCATAGATGGAGCGCAAGTAGTTCTTGATTACCTGCTCGGTGGTCTTCAGGCGAGTGGCGATTTCGCGGTTCTTGCAGCCCTGAACAATCAGCGCCACAATGCGCATCTCCTTGGGCGTTAGCCGGTCGCGCACCCGCGTTCCGACCATGTCTTCTTCCGGCGAATCGGCCGTCATGAGCCGTGGAGGCAACCAGGTTTCGCCGGCAGCCACGGCGTGGACGCATTGCACCAGCGACGCCCCGGTCACATTGCGAAAGATCACTCCCCGAAAGCCCAGACGAATGTAAGTCTCCGCGGATCCGTTATTTTCAGCAATCACGATGCCGCGGCTGCCTGTGGCCTCCAGCAGCATATGTAGCTTTTCCAGATCCGGCTGCAACGAGGCTGCCAGCAGCACAATGGCGCCGGGAAATGTCGTGATGGCGTGATTCAGCCGGTCCAGGTCGGTACATTGCGCGATGATGCGGAAGTCTTCGTCCATGGCCAGCACTTTTGCTGTCCCGGCCCGGAAGATCGCCTGTGAATCGGCTAAGATGATTTTTTTCATAATGCGCGCCCCATTCGCGGCATAACCCCTGAAATCTGTTGGATGCCACCCACAATTCAAGACCGGCCCGCGGTTTCATCCTCGCCGGCAACGATGGCAAAAGCCAGCGTTGCAACCGCTGCACCTTGAATAGACTATCGGCATCTCCCTAAATGACCTCGAACTGTCTCATTTTGCAACGCTTCGGCAGAGGTCACGTGTCTTTGGTGACCGGTTGAGAAGCGCTACAGCTCCATTTTTTCCCCAGATTGAGATTACAGCCTTTGCCGTTAAGGGTCACGAAAATTCGCGGTTGATCTCCGTGGACAGCCTGCCGACGAGGCTGTCGGCAAGTGGCGACGCCCGCCGCGGAGGCAACGTTGCGACCTGCGCTTTTTCTTCTTCCGGCATTTCTGAGCAAAATCGAAAACCCAGCGCTTTTGCGCGGCAATCAAGTTGGCAAACTCCCTGCCGATGAACTGAGTGGAGAAACATGGATGGCCGACCGCACGGAAATTCTGGAAGCCGCTCTGGACAGTTATCCGGAAGGCATCGCGCTGCTGGATCTGGAGGGCCAGTTGGTGGTCTGGAACCGTGCCGCGGAAGCCATAACCGGGTACACGAGCGTGGATCTGCTGGGGCGGCCGGCCCCGGCGGCTTTGGAGCCGCTGCTGACCGAGGCGTTGCCGGAGATACAAAAGCCGGGCAAGCGAACCGGCGCTGGCGCTCTGGTTCATCTGGAGCACAAGCTGGGGCAAAAGGTGCCGGCAATGATGCGGACACTGGTGCTGCGCGACGGCCTGGGCGGTCGCATCGGCCTGGAAGTCGTTTTTCATCCCGCCGAGCGGCTGGATGCCTTGCCCCACGGCGACTGCGACGAAGACTCCAGCGCAGAGATAACCCATGCGGAGTTTGAAGACCGTTTGGCGGAGCTGTTCAATGATTTTCAGTTGGCAGGGGAGAGCTTCGGCGTGCTGTGGATTGTCGTCGATCAAGCTCCGGGATTGCGGAGAACCCATGGCGCGGGTGCTTGCGAAATGATGCTCGACAAGGTGGAAAGGACGCTCAAACGCGGGCTGCGGCCGGCCGAAGAAATGGCGCGCTGGGGCGACGATGAGTTCCTGGTTCTGTCTCATGAGCGTACGCCCAAGATGCTGGCGGCCCACGCGCAATTGCTGGCCGGGCTGACCCGTACGGCGGACTTCCGCTGGTGGGGCGACCGGGTCTCGCTGACGGTGAGCATCGGCGCGGCGCAGGCCGAGCGCGAAGAAAGTCTGGCCGATTTGCTTGAAAGAGCGAAAGCCGCCATGATCACCAGCTTTCATGCCGGCGGAAACCAGATCACGTCGGCGCCAGGGAGGCCCTCATGTTCGCCATCCTAGGCATTCTGGTGGTCTTTGGATCCATCATCAGCGGCTTCCTGATGGAGAAGGGGAATATCCATGTTCTGATGCAGCCGGCCGAATTGCTGATCATCGTCGGCGCGGCCTCCGGCACGCTGCTGACCGCCAATCCGATGCACATCATCAAGGACATCGCCCACGGACTGATGGGGCTGATGAAGGGTTCGCCCTTCGGCAAGGAGCGCTACCTCAGCACGCTCAAAATGATGTATCAGTTTTTGAACAAGGTCCGCAAGGAGGGCTTGCTGAGCGTGGAAATGGACGTGGAAGAGCCGGAGAAGAGCGCCATTTTCAAGAACTATCCCGCGTTTCTCGCCGACCACGCGTCGCGAAACTTTGTCTGCGACACTCTGCGCATGGCTATCACCGGAGGCGTGGAGCCGTTCGACATGGACCAGATGATGGACCTCGACATGGAGGTTCTGGCTCACGAGGCGACGCAGCCGGTCGCATCCTTGAGTACGGTGGCGGATGCGCTGCCAGGGCTGGGCATTGTGGCGGCCGTGCTGGGCATTGTCATCACCATGGGCGCGCTGGGCGGACCGCAGGAGGAAATCGGAAAGAAAGTGGCGGCGGCTTTGGTGGGCACCTTTCTGGGCATTCTGCTCTGCTACGGCGTGATTGGCCCGTTGAGTTCCGCCATGGCCAAAATCGCCGACGGACAGAACGAGTACCTGCATGTGCTGCGGGTGCTGATTCTCTCTTTTCTGAAGGGCTCGGCTCCGATGATTGCCATCGAGATGGGGCGGCGCGCCATCCCGGCATATGTGCGGCCCAGCTTCGACGAGATGGAAAAGAGCTGCAAGGGGCACGGTGGCGGCGCGAGCGCGGCGGCGGCAGCCGGCGTCTAGAGCGGTTCTCCAATAGCTGTAGACCGAAGCCAGGATGCCGAGTGGCTTTTTCCTCAAGAAAAAGCCGCCTTCGAGGATGTGAGTCAGGCTATACCAATTGGAGAACCGCTCTAGGGCATTGACCGCAGAAGGGAATCCGCATCATGGCAGCTGGCAAAACAGCACCGATCATCGTCATCAAAAAAGTTGTCGGCCACGGCGGCGGCCACAACGGCGGCGCCTGGAAAGTGGCCTATGCCGACTTTGTCACGGCTCTGATGTCGCTGTTCATCGTGCTCTGGCTGATGGGTTCCAGCGAGCAAGTCAAGAAGGCCGTGGCCGGCTACTTCAACGATCCACAGGGAACCGGCAAGCTGCTGGGCACGCAGATGACCGGCACCGGCGCCGTCCCTACGGCCGCCGATCCAACCGGGCAATTGGCAAAACTGAAAGAAAAAATCGAGCAGGCAATCAAGGAAAACAAGGATCTGGAAAAGCTCTCCAAGCAGATTGCCATCACGATTACCTCCGAGGGGCTGCGCATCGAACTGCTGGAGGGCAAGGACGGAACCTTCTATGAGCTTGGAAGTCCCAAGCTGAATGCCAACGGACAGGAGTTGCTGACGCTGCTGGCCTCGGAGCTGAAGACGCTGCCCAATACGCTGCTGATTGAGGGCTACACCGACGCCACGCCGTACTCGGGCAACATCGCCACCGGCTACAGCAACTGGGATCTGTCAGCCGACCGCGCCAACTCCGCGCGCCGGCTGCTGCAACAGAACGGCGTGCGCCAGAACCAGGTCAGCCAGGTGCGTGGCTACGCCGACCAGATGCTGCGCGTCAAAGACAAGCCCAACGATCCTTCCAACCGGAGAGTCTCCATTCTGGTCAAGAACGACAACGCGCCGGTGCCGACGCTCTCGGCGGCCAAAGTTGTGGATGGGAGCACGCCGCTGCCGGGAAGCGAGAAGGCGAAAGCCGCCGTCAAGAGCCCGGCCAAACCGCAGAGCGCGCCGCCTGTCGCCAAGCCTGCTGCAACGGCCACCACATCACCCAAGCCGCAGACCACCGCCATGATCAACAAGCTCAAGAGCCTGCTGCCAACAGCCAAGAAGTAGAACAAAGGTGCTTTGCCCTTCGGATTACTGATGCTTGTTCAGAGCATTCTAGGAACTCAATATTGCCGCCCGATTGTCATTGTCTGCGACTGATGGCTGTTGGGCATTTCCATGATGGCGCTGCTTGACGGAGTACATGGCCTGATCGGCAGCCTGTACCAGAGCATGAGCATCGTCGCCGTCGATCGGATACATGGCAATGCCAATGCTAGCGCCCCCGTGTATCAGAACGTCTCCGATGTTGAAAGGCCTATCTAAGCAATCTTCCAACCTCAAAGCGATTTCCTCGGCGCGGTCACGGCTGGTATTGGGACCGAGCAGGACGGTGAATTCATCGCCACCGATTCGAGCCAGCATATCGATGGGCCGAAGTTGCCGGCTCATGCGCTGCGCGGCGCGTTGCAGATAAAGATCGCCGATGGAGTGTCCATGAAGGTCGTTAACTTGCTTGAAGTGATCCAGATCAATATAAAGAATTGCAAACTGAGAACCGTCGCGGGCGCATTGCACAAGCTGTTCCTTCAGATGATGCTCCATCTGGAGACGGTTTGGAATGTCGGTGAGCCGGTCGAAGCTTGAGTAGTGAACGAGTTTGGCGTACAGTTGACGATTCTCAACCGCAACTTCGGCCAAGTTGGTTCCGATGCCTGCCAGCAGCGCCAGCGTGAGCAGCACGGTCAGGATTTCAGCCTTGGCTGCTTTTTGCTGCGACTTGTGGTTGGCCGCCTCTTGGGCGGAGAGTTTGCTTTGAATTCGAACCAATATCGCATTGATCTCAACACGTGTACAGGCCAACAGATGGTCGTCTTCTTTGGTGGCTTCCAGTTCCCTGGCAGCATCGAAGCCCTGCGTTTCCAGGACCATGTTGAGCCTGTCCACGAAGGCACGCCGCTGGTTGATACATTCCATGTATTTCTGAAAATGAGGGGTAAGTTCTGGATCGCCGTCAATCGCCGCGGCTACTCTTGCGCGAGTAAGATTGTCTGTAACACGCCGCTTCGGAAGATCGGTAATGGCGCTTTTGTCTCCAGAAATGATGAAAGCACGCTGGTCCATCGTGATTTCCATCGAGGAGATGTGCAAAAGCGCCAGATCCCTCATTATTTTGTTGGACTCTAAGATGTCCGCCTGTGTGGCGCGCCCCTGGCCTTGCGAAATAAGGGCAATGCTGGCGGAAACGATGGTTAAGCTCCCCGCCAGGACATAGCCCAGGTACAGGGTTTTCTTGGCAGTCCAGCGCATTGAGACAATCCCTCTACTCGTAATTGGCGAGCCCACTACAAACCTTAGAGCGGTTTCACAATTGCTGCACCACGTATCCGGTTCTAGCTGTCAAGACCGTCCAGACCGACGATCTTCTCGCATAACTCTACTATCTTATCGGCGGCTTGGTGCTCGGAGTTCAGTTCCGGGTTGCCAAGTGTCCCATTCTTTCGCCCGAATCATCACCAGATTTGGTTATGTTGCTTTGCGCCGGATCAATTTTGATCGATGACTTCAATCGTCGGCGCGGAATCCGTTTGAGAAACGCAGACGAGCTTCGCAGCGTTTAGGACGGCGCAACTGGCCTGGCTCGTCGTGTCTTTGGCGGTCAGGAAGGTTCCCGTGCCGGAGGCCGTCGCGTCCGCGCTGTACGTCAGGCTGATCGACTGATCCCAGGAAGAAATTTCCTGGCCCGCAGTACTCATCGTGCCCGTGATCGCGCCGTTCGCGGTCAGGTCGAACTCGCCCACCGTGCTGTTCGCATCGACATCCAACTGCGGCAGCTCGCCATAGAGGGCGTTGGCGGTCAGCGCCGTGCTGCTGACGGAGGTCTTCGTCTGCGGCTCCAGCCAGCCGGAATCCAGCGAGCCCGTGGCATTCACGTTCATCGCAAAGCCACTGTTGGCGTCGAACAAATATAAATAGGTGATGCCGTTGGCCGAGGGGAATGTTACGCGGCCGGGATAAGTCGAGTCGAAAGCAAGCGCAAAGGCCTCGCCTTTTGCGCTGCCGGCTGTGTAGCTTCCGTTGTCATTCGCATAACTCTGATTGATCGTCAGGTTGCCATCGCCGTCGCCCGTTTGCTCCAGGATGTGGGCATAGAAGCCCGAAGGCGTACTGCTGCTCGTGGCGAATTCCGCCCCGCGGGTATAGAGAACCGACGGCCCTGCAAGGCTCGCGCCGGAGTAAGTCGCCTGCTGCTGAGTGCGCATATTGCCAGCCTGTTCGCCGTCGTTCGAGGTGTTATCCAGAACGAACATGCGGCTGGCGTCAATCATGTAAACGGCGAAGCTGGTGGAGCTGCCCGCGCCGCTGAGAGCAACGGTGAAGCGGCCCGTGGCTGCATCCGGCGCGGTGTAGCTGCCGGTGAAAGATGAACTCTGCACATTTCCGCTGCCGCCCTCAGCCGTGTCGATCGTGCCGCTGACAATCTTTCCGTTCAAAGCGCTGAACAGCCCCACCGAAGCCTTCAAATTTCCGCTGTTGTCTTCGCCGTCAAGGCCGAAGGCGAAGCTGTTGCCGCTGATGGCGCTGGCCGCAAAGGCGCTGGGCGTGGCCAGAGAACAGTTGGCTGTGCTTTGCATTCCGGAAGGCAGCGTGCCGAGATCATCGTTTTCAACCATGCGGAAATGCTCCGCCGGTTGTGCGGCGCTGGTAATCGCCATCGACCACTGCGTTGTCTGGTTTCCCGCGGCGTCCTCGGTCAGAACCGTGTGGATGGAGGCCACGCCATTGTTGTCGGAGCCGATCGCGTAGCTGCCGGTCACCGTGCCCGAGGCCGAGCCGATGTCGTGGCTGTTGGTGTCCAGAACGCCGCTGGTGAAGTTGCCCTGTCCGTCGGCCTGGAAGCTGTAGACGGAGGCCCAGCGCGAGCTGTCGTCGTCAATGAATCCCTGCAGCAGGCAGACATAGCGGCCATTGAGGCTGCCGTTGTTGGAGCCATCCGGACCGGCGCCAATCTTGATGGTGTAAGAAATCGGGCCGGCGCTGTTGCCCATGGTGTCCGCAGCCGAAACCTGAACGGTTATCGTGCCGGAGGAAGCCGGAGTTCCGGTGAGCGTCAGCTTGCTTCCGTTCGTATTGAAATAGGTGAAGTTGTCAGGCAGCCCCGTCACCGTCCAGTTGTATCCCGGCACGCCGCCGGTTACATTGATGGGGCCGGAGTAGGCATTGCCCGCAGTTCCGGACGGCAGCGTGGAGGTCGTGATCTGGATTCCAGGGTCGATGGTCAAGGCGGCTGAAGACGATGTGCCCGCCGAGGCGCTAACCGTGATGCTGGCCGTGCCAGCGGTTGTGATCAGTTTGGCGGGAACCACGGCCACCAGCTCCGTCGCGCTGACATAGGTCGTCGCCAAGGCCGTCGATCCCAACTTTGCGATTGCGTCTGAAGTAAAGTATTCGCCGTTGATGGTCAGCGTGAAGGCCGCGCCTCCGGCCATGACCAGGCTGGGGCTCAGGCTACTGATCGACGGCAGTGCTGGCTTGATGGTGAAGGTGGACGAAGACGATGTGCCTCTCTCTGTCGTTACCGTAATGCCGCTTGTGCCGGTGTCAACAAGCAGGCTGGCCGGAACCGCCACGGTCAACTGCGTTGGGCTGACATAGGTCGTTCCCAGGGAGGTCGTGCCCCACAGGGCGGTGGCATCCGAAGTAAAAGACGTGCCTTGAATCGTCATCATGAATCCGGCGCTGCCGGCGGTGACCGAAGCGGGGCTCAGGCTGGTAATGACGGGCGCCGACGGGTCGATGGTCAACAGAGCCGTTTTTGAGAAGCCAATCCCAGCGTTGTAAACCATGATGTTGGCCGTGCCGGCCGTTGCAATCAGGTTGGCCGGAACCACCACGGTCAACTGCGTTGAGCCGATATACGTCGCAACCAAGCGCGTAGAGCCCATAAAGACAGCCGAGGCTGGCAGAAAGCTGGTTCCGTTGATGGTTAGCGTGAATGCCGCGCCGCCTGCGGCCACCGCCGACGGGCTCAGGCTGGTAATGGCGAGTGGCGGCGACGAAATGGTAAAGGTGGACGCAGCCGACGTCCCCCCAGCCGTGGTCACCGTGATGCTAACCGTGCCGGCCGTGGCAACCAGGCTGGCCGGAACCGACGCAACGATCGTACCCGCGGACTGCACGCTGGCGACCAGCGGCGTCGATCCCCATTGGACGGTCGCCGACGAGGTGAAGTAGGCGCCATAGACGTACAAGCTGAAAGCGCCATTCCCTGCTGTGATCTGTTGCGGGGAAAGACTCGTAATGATGGGTTGCGCCGGGTTGATGGGGAGGCTGACCGCCGTGGAGCTTCCTCCAGCGGTTACAACCGTGATGCTGGCCGTGCCGGCCGTGGCCATCAGGCTGGCCGGAACCGTGGCCCTCACTTGCGTCGAACTCACATAGGTTGTCGCCAAAACGGTCGAATTCCACTGCACTACGGTTGCCTGGGATCCAGAAAGGTAATTGGAGCCTTTGACCGTCAGCGTAAAGCTCCCGCTGCCTTGCATGACTGAAGTTGAACTCAGGCTCGTAATTGTCGGCGCTGGCTGCAAAATAGTGAAGGTGGCCGCCGAGGAACTTCCGCCTGCCGTGGTCACCGTGACGCTGGCCGTGCCGGCCGTGGCAATCAGGCTGGCCGGAACGACTGCCGTCAATTGGGTTGCGCTCACATAGGTTGTGGTCAGCGCAGTGCTGTTCCAGCTTGAGGTCGCAGTCGAGGTAAAGTTCGTACCGTTGATGGTCAGCGTAAGCGCCGCGCCGCCCGCCGTGACCGAAGAGGGCCCCAGGCTGGTGATGGCGGGCGCAGCCAGCGCCACGTCTGGCGAGGAGCCTCCGGTGGTCGTGACCATGGCGTCGGCCCTTCCGGCGCTTGTGCTGACCGTAAGGCTGGTTGTACTCGGGGTGGCGATCAGGCTGACAGGCACCGCGACCCCGAGCCGCGACGTGCTGAAATAGCTGGTCGGCAGCGGCGTTGTGCCCCAGTTCGTATTCGAGTCCGAAGTAAAGTTTGCCCCGGTAATCTCCAGCTTCAGGTTCGCGCTTCCGGCAGAGGTCGAAACCAGCTTGACGCCGGTGATGGCGGGCGAAGGCAAATTGGAACTCTGAACAATCGCAAACGAACCGCCGCAGCCTGCCAGGAACAGGGAAGTACTCATGGCCGCGACGCAGGCAAGCAAGAGCCGAAACGCGCCATGGCGTGGAAAGAAAACTCCCAAGGCGGCCAGCGTCAAGTTCCAGGCCATCGAAAAGGCGACATTCGACCACCGCGCAAATGAAAGCGAGTTTTCCATTTTGGACTCTTTGCCGAGGCGTGGAGCTGCCTCCATCGCCACAAGTTGCTCGACGGTCCATTTCATGTGAAGAAACTCATCCTTGATCGCGCCAAACCGAGATCAGCGCCGATTCGGGCCGTCTGGTTAAGAGATCGTCAAGAGTTCGCGGTTCTAAAGGTTACTTTTGTTTAATTCATTAGTTGTTCCAAATATGAACGCAGGGTGCCCCATCCTTTTCCGCGTCTTTTGTGGAAAAGGGTGGGAAGCGATGGCCCTGTTTTCTTGCCTGATCGTTAGTCGTTCCAAATATGATGACCCCGCCGAGCTTGCCAATACTCCGTCTGCGGCCTCCAACGCATATAATCAGCCTGTTGTGTATACATTTTTCACATCTCGCTTAGGCCGGGTTGGGCAACTGGCTGCTGGTATCGGATTGGGGCTTGCGCTGGCCCTCTCCATGACGGTTCATGGGCGCGCTCAGGCCGCCGCGGGAACCGGCTCCGCCGCGCAGGACCGCGGTCGCATCCTGCTGGTGCTTCCTTTTGACAACCGCACCGGCCAGCCCAGCCTGGAGTGGATTCGCGAGGCTTCGGCGGTTGTTTTGAGCAGCCGTCTGGCGTCGGCGGGTTTCGCTCCCATGAGCCGTGCGGACCGCATGTATGCCCTGGATCACCTGGGGCTGCCGCCGCAAGGTTTTCATCCCTCGCGAGCCAGTTCGCTGAAGCTGGCCGAGACGCTCGACGCTGATTCGATCATTGTGGGCAGCTACATGACCGATGGCTCGAAAATCGTGGTGGAGGCGCAGATCGTGGACGTGCCGCACCTGCGCATGAGCCAGACAATCACTGCGCGGGGTGATATGCGCCAGATGATTTCGGTCTTCAATTCACTGGCCTGGAAGCTGGCCCGGCAGCTCGATCCCGGCTTCACGGTCGCCGAGGAGACTTTTGCGGCAACCAACTCAGGGCTGCGTCTGGACGCTTTCGAGCAGTATATTCGCGGCATTACGGAGTCGGACCAGGCCGAGCGCCTGCGCCATTTGAATTCGGCTGTCCAACTGAGCCCGGAGTTTGGTGCGGCCTGGATGGCGCTGGGACGCCTGGACTATGCCAACCAGCAATACGAGCAGGCCGCCATCGCTTTCGCCAAGGTGCGCAGCAGCGATGCCGACGCCCTGGAGGCCGGTTTCTACCGCGGCCTTTCGCTGCTGTTTTCCGGCGACTATCCCCATGCCGAAGAGGCTTTTGCCGGCGTGGCGCGTGTCTTGCCGCTGGCCGAGGTGCTGAACAATCAGGGCGTGTCCCTGGCCCGTCGCGGCAAGGACGGCATTCCGCTTTTCCGCCAGACGGTGGCCGTGGACCCCAACGGGGCCGACTACCATTTCAATCTCGCGGTCAGCCTGAAGCGCCACGGCGACAACGCCGAAGCCTTGACGGAATTGGCCCAGTGCTTGCGGCTGCATCCCAGCGACAGCGAGGCCCTGGCGGTTCAGAAGTACTGGACCGCGCCTGCCCGAGCGCCTAAAGCGTCGGCTGCGCATCCGGCTGCCAGCGTGGAAGAGGCCGAAGAGTTGAAAGAGCAGGCCGAGGCCACGCTCGATCCGCTGGAGCGCATCGTACGCAATTTTGACGCCGCGGCCTTCCATCAGGCGGCGCAGATGATGGAGCAGATGGAGGCCTCAAGGCTGGCGGCCCTGCCGCCGCAGGAGCGCGCGCAGATGCTCTCCGTCCACGCGAAGGATTATCTTGACCGTGGCCTGCTGCTCGACGCCGAGCGGCTTTATCAGGCAGCCCTGGCCGCGGACGGCAAGGATGCCGAGGCCCACGCTGGCTTGGCCGAGGTTCGTGAGCGCACCGGCGACGCCGATGCGGCGCGCAAGGAAGCGGCCACCTCCCTGGAACTGATGCCATCGGTCGATGCGTATCTGGTGCTGGGGCGCTTGAATTTTGCGGTCCACCATCTGGCCGATGCCGCGCGGGAGGTTGATGCGGCCTTGAAGATAGACCCGAAGAGCAAGGACGCACTCGATCTGAAACGGAAGATTGAAGCAAAAGGCGAGCAGAAATAGTAGAATCACCTTCCATATTCGGTGCAATCAGCCGCATCGAACTAGGAGGCACCCGTGGTTGGGCCGGCTGTCAGGCCCTGAAGGAGTACGCCATGGTTCAGCAGCCAGGAAGGTTCGCCGTTTGGTCTGGCCTGATTTGGGCCGCGGGGCTTGCGCTCTGCGGATGGGGCACCCCGGTTTCCGCCCAGCAGGCGTTTGTCGACAAGTTTGTCCTCTCCGACACGATCCAGCCGGTCACGCAGGGCGAGCTACAGCGGGCACTGGCGCGCGCCAACAGCGACGGCGCTCACGCGCTGCTGATTGAGATGGACACCCCGGGCGGCCTGCTGGACTCGACCCGCGCCATGGCCGGCGCCATTCTTTCTTCGAAGGTTCCTGTCATTGTTTATGTGGCTCCGGAGGGCGCGCGCGCCGGCTCGGCTGGATTTTTCCTGCTGGAATCGGCTGACATCGCCGCCATGGCTCCCGGCACCAACGCCGGAGCGGCTCACCCGGTGGTCGAATTCGGCTCTCAGCCAGACGCCACCATGACGCAGAAGATCGAGAACGACGCCGAAGCCTTTCTGCGCTCCTACGTCACCCGCCGCAACCGCAATGCCGTGGCGGCCGAGGCCGCTGTTCACAGTTCGCACTCCTACACGGCCCAGGAAGCGCTCGACCAGCATCTGATCGACCTGACTGCTGCAAACGACGCGGAACTGCTGCAAGCGCTCGATGGGCGCGAGATTACCCGTATGGACGGCAGCAAGCTCGTACTCCATCTGGCCGGGGCGCGGATCGATCTGCTGAAACCCACGCTGCGCGACGATCTTCTGGGCTGGCTGGTCGATCCCAACATTGCGCTGCTGTTTCTGATTGGCGGCGCGCTGCTGATCTATCTCGAATTCAACGCCCCAGGCACCATCGTTCCCGGCGCTCTCGGCACGCTGATGGTGCTGCTGGCCATTTTTGGCTTGAATCTGCTGCCCATCCGCTATACGGCCGTGATGTTGCTGGTGGCAGCCATGGTCTTTCTGTTGCTGGAGGCCAAGTTTGGCGGCCACGGAGCGCTGGCCATCGCCGGAATCGTCTGCCTCACCTTCGGAACGCTGACGCTGGTGGCCGCGCCGGTGCCGGAGATGGCCGTCAGCCCCTGGGTGGCCCTGGCGGTCAGTGCCGCCTTCGGTTGCATCACCGTCTTTCTCGTTCGACTGGCGATCCGCGCCCGCCGCATGAAGGCGCTGGTGGGTCCGTCGGCGCTGCTGGGCCGCCGTGCCGCGGCCATGGAGCCGATGAACCCGCGCGGCCACGTGCTCGTCGAGGGCGAAATCTGGAACGCCGTCTCGACCCAGCCGGTCCCGGCTGGCGCATCGCTGCTCGTCGTGGGAAGCGAGCAATACCTCTTGCAGGTCGAGCCGGCCGAAGCGCAAAAGCCGTCCGCAACCGCATCACTGGAGTAGAATCCGTCCTGAGTGAGGGAAGTCCAATGTTTGATACAAGTATGCCGATTCTGATCTTCGTCGCGATCATCGTTCTCTATTTGCTCAACTCCATCAAGATTCTTCGCGAGTATGAGCGCGGAGTCATCTTCCGGCTGGGCCGCGCCCTTCCGGTGCCCAAGGGCCCCGGCATTATTCTGGTCTTCCGGCCTTTTGACCAGATGGTGCGCATCTCGCTGCGCCAGCAGGTCTTCGTCGTTCCGCCGCAGGACGTGATTACCGCCGACAACGTCACGCTCAAGGTGGACGCCGTGGTGACGCTTTACGTGGTCAATCCCTTCGATGCCGCCATCAAGGTGGTCGATTACGTCTATCAGACTTCGCAGTTGGCGCAGACCAGCCTGCGCTCGGTGCTGGGCGAGGTCGAGCTGGACGAGTTGCTCAGCCACCGCGACAAACTGAATCTCAAGATTCAAAGCATCATCGACCAGCGCACCGAGCCGTTCGGCGTCAAAGTCATCTCGGTCGAAGTCAAGCAGGTCGATCTGCCCGAGCAGATGCAGCGCGCCATGGCCAAGCAGGCCGAAGCGGAGCGCGAACGCCGCGCCAAGGTCATTCACGCCGAGGGCGAGTTCAACGCTGCCCAGAAGCTGGTGGATGCCGCGGCCCTGCTGGCCACCGAGCCGATCACGATTCAGTTGCGCTACCTGCAAACCTTGACCGAAATCGGCGTCGAGAAGAACACCACCATCGTTTTCCCGCTGCCGATGGAGCTGATGACTCTGTTCAACAAGCTGGGCACGGCGGCGCTGACCAAGGCGGATGCGATCAACAAGGCGGCGGCGGAAAAGCAGTAGGCTGGCGACACGTTTTCGAGTTGCTGCTGATCGGCCAATCCGCAAAGCGGGAATGCACTAGAATTGCCAATAGGCCCTTCGTCTCAATCAGACTACGGGCCTGTGCGGGTCCGCGCTGCATTGATCCAAGAAGCCCGAATTCAGAGGCCGTGTTTTTTTATTCACAGAAAAGCTTGAGGATGTTTCATGCCAGAAGTTTTTGACGGAGAAAGAATCCGTCCAGTTCAACAGCAGGTTCAGCACCCGGCCGATGTCCCAGCCGGGACTCAGCCGGACAGGGAAGTGACACTTGGTCCGAAGCTGCTGCTGGGCGTTGCGCTTGGTTTGGTGCTGCTCGGCAGTTTGTGCTTCTGGCTCGGCTACGTGATCGGCGGCCATAGTCACACTTCAGCGATCAACGGGCAGCAGCCTGACTCAGGCGCTTTGTCGGCCGGTTCGGCTGCCAAGCCCTCGGCCTCGGCGCCGGGCGCCTTTCAGCCGCAAAGTTCGGCCAGCAGTCCGTGCGTCCCCAGCGGCAGCGACTCTGCCGCTTCCCCGCAAACTCCCGACAACGATGCTTCTCAGCCCGCTGCGGCTCCGGCTGGCCAATCACCCGCAGCCTCAGATCGATAATCTGTCGTCCGGTTCGTGCGATTAGAGCAAAACCAGAGTCGGTGTACCCAAGACCATGCATTCGAGTCGACGCGACCATCAGGGAGCGGCGACCAGCCACAAACTTGCCAGGGCATAGCAACTCTGGTTTCGCTCTAAGAAATAAGATTCCAGCAAAATCCATTCCGGCTCGATTGTGTCCACCGTCTTCGTCGGCCTACGATCGATGAAACTGTGCCCCATCCATCGGACGCCTTTGTTTTTGTCCGATAGATGGGAGCCCGTAGCGAGAACTTACCGAGCGCCTTTTCTTGCCGTTTGTTCACCGCGCATCCACTCCGGCAAGCCCGAGGCAATGGCCGCACGCACGGCCAGCGACAGCTCTTCGCGCGTCGCATAGTTGCCCGGCAGGATCGGCTCGTGGAAAACGATATGCGCCGTGCCCGGATGGATGCGCGCGCTGCCTCTGGGCATCATGGTTTCGGTGCCGTAAATCGAGACCGGAATCACCGGCGCGCCGCTTTCCATCGCCATGTAAAACGGGCCTTTTTTGAAGGCCAGCAGGCGGCCGTCCGGCGAGCGCGTGCCCTCGACAAACGTGGTAATGTGGATGCCCTTGGCCAGCAGGCGCACGGCCTCATGCACGCTCTTTTTTGCGCCAGCCGCGCTGCCGGCGCGATCCACCGGAATGAATTCGCCCAGCTTCATCGCGTATCCCAGCGCGGGCAGGCGCATCAGCGAGCGCTTCAGAAACGAGGAGATGCGGCCGGGAATCCTGGGGATCAGCACCGGCGGGTCGAGATTGGAAACGTGGTTGGCCATGAAGATACAGGCCGTTTTTGCTGGAATGCGTTCGCGGCCCACAACCTCGACGCGAACGCGCGCAGCCCACAAGCCCGCCCGGGCAATCGAACAGCCGACGCGATAGAGCGGGTTGACGTCGCCCGTGATCATGGCCAGAGGAATGAAGATAATCGCCGATGGAATGCTGAGCGCGACAATAACAACGAGCGCCAAAAAAGAAGAAATCATAGATATCGAATCTGCTCCAGAAATACAGAAGCTTTGAAAAGTATGGGCTTCAGGTGAAGGGTACGGGCTTCAGCCCGTACATTAAACCAGCCAAGAAACCGGGCTTTAGCCCCCGAGGGAAACTCTTGCTGTCCCGCCCAAGGACCATTCTTTTATCGTAGCGAGAACGATCCGCGATTGCGCGGCAATTCGCATTTTCATTTCCTCAATAATTGCAGCTATCCCAGCCGGTATCGGTGTAAAACTCAACGGCGTAATAATGGCTCTCCAAACGACGAACACTCGGAACTTCGCAGGGAATGCCTTTGAATCTTCCTGATGAATGACTCTTGGCCGCAGCCGAAAGCGAATCACTTGGGTCGAAAACAAGATATTCAACGGTGTCGTTTCCTGCGAATCCCCAACCATCCCATTCAACATGCTTCAGGTTTCCGTTTGTTGTGGCAGGTTGCGCCAGGATCTTTGCTTTGTAAACTTTCGATTCAAAAAGCCATTGCGTAGACGAGTGCAGCTCGTGCGAGTTTTTGAATAAGCCCCAAGAGACAGCTCCGTAGACAACCAGCATGGACAAAGCCGCCAAGCAGTGTTGTTTCTTCTTGCGAACAGCATAAAGAAGAGCGACAACGAGAAAAATTGAGCAGATGATTGGGGCGATGATGATGTACAACATATCGTTATCGCCGCCATAAATTATGGTTGGCACAAAGAGGCTCAACGAGCCTATTGCAGCGCCAATTGGCAACCACCAGTTGAACCGGTCTCCTTTAGCCATCTTGCCTGTGATCCTTGCCCATGGAATGAAGACCACCGCGGCAGAGACTGCAAGAACGACAATCGTAACAAGCACTAAAAGAGAAGAAATCATAGAAGCCCTCAGCCCTGTCGTTCCCTGAGCCGTGCGGGCAGCTTTTCATAGATGCCATCAAAGCCGCCGTTGGAGAGAATCGCCACCACGTCGCCGTCTTCGAGCTGCGGCACAACTTCCTTCAGAATTGCCTCGACATCCGGGCAGAGCGCGGCTTGGGTTCCGGCCGCGTTGAGCGCCGCGACGACCTCCACCGGGTTCAGCCGCTCGTTCTCCGGGATGCGTTGCTGCTGGTAGACGCTGGCCAGCACAACGCGATCGGCCAGGCGCAGGCTCTCGATCAGATCCGCTTCCAGCACCTTGCGTCGGAGCGTGTTCGAGCGCGGCTCCAGAATCGCCCACAAGCGCGAATTAGGATAGACGGAACGCAGCGCGCGCAGGGTTTCGCGGATGGCCGTGGGATGATGCGCAAAGTCCTCGATGATCGTGACGCCGCCAACCACGGCGCGCACTTCCATCCGCCGCTTCACGCTCTTGAAGCTGGCGAGAGCCGCGACGATGGCCTCTTTGCCGACGCCATGGCCGAAAGCCAGAGCCGCGGCAGCCGTGGCGTTCAGCGCGTTGTACTCGCCGACAAGGCTCATTTTCAGCTCTGCCCACAAGACTCCCGCGCGCCAGACTTCCCAGTGCGTGAGGCCGCCCTCGTAGTGCAAATTCTGCAAGCGCCACTCGGAAGCTTCAGAAAACCCGTAGCGCTCGACGCGGCAAAGCGCGCCCCCAACGCACTCGCTTACATTCGCGTTGCCGTCGTAGGCCACAATCAGGCCGCGGCGCGGAACCAGATTCACCAGCCGCTTGAAGGCCGTCTTCACCGCGTCCAAATCCGCGTAAATGTCGGCATGGTCAAACTCGACGTGCGTCAGAATCAGCGCGTCGGGAAAGTAATGCAGAAATTTCGGTCCCTTGTCGAAGAAGGCCGTGTCATACTCGTCGCCCTCGACGATGAAGGTGCGCGTGGGCCGCAACTGAAAACTGGAGCCGAAATTTTCCGCCACGCCGCCGACGAGAAACGACGGCTCCAGCGCCGGGTTTTCGCGCGCTGCCACCTGATAGATCCAGGCCAACATACTGGTCGTCGTGGTTTTGCCGTGCGTGCCCGCAACCACCAGCGATTCGCGCCCGCGGAGAAACTCATCGTGCAACAGAGCCGCCATCGAGGTAAACGGAATACGCTCGTCGAGGATGCGTTCGATCTCCGGATTGCCGCGCGAAAGCGCGTTGCCAATGACGACCAGGTCCGGTGCGGGCGTGAGATTCGCCTCGGCATAGGGCTCCAGAATCGGAATTCCCAGCTCGCCGAGCTGATCGCTCATCGGCGGATAGGCGGCCTTGTCCGAGCCGGTGATGCGGTGGCCCTGGAGCTGCAAAAGCCCGGCCAGCGAGGCCATTGCCGTGCCGCAGATGCCGCTTAAATGAATGTGCCGGGGCGACGTGCTTGTTGCGTCCGATGTCTGTTGGTTGCCTATTTTTTTAGTCACTGATTTTTGGTCCTATTCCCTATTCCCTGTCTTTATTTCACCACCGCAGGCTCGATCATGTGCAACTGCGCTTCTTCGCGGACCGTCAACTCCGCCTCGACGCCCAAGGTCAGCGTGACGTTCTGGCGCGAAACATGGCCGCTGCGCAGGCCGATGGCGATGGGCCCGGTGAAGTCTTCAAAGACGTGCTCGATTACGTCGACAAGCAACTCGGGCGGCGCACCCAGCGAGGTGCAATTCAGCATCTCGCCGAAGATGACGCCGGTCACCCCTTCCAGCTTGCCCGCCGCGCGCAGTTGCCACAACATGCGATCAAGCTGATAGGGCTTCACTCCCACGTCCTCAAGAAAGAGCAGCTTGCCTTCGGTCTGCGGTTCGTATGGCGTGCCCAGCGAGCTGACCAGAATGCTGAGGCAGCCGCCGTAGAGCGTGCCGCGCGCCAGCCCCGGATGCAACGGACGCAGACCCTCCGGCGCGCCCAACGCGTAAGGCCTGCCCGCGAGAGCCGCTTGCAGGCTGGGCAGATGCACGCCGTCTCTTCGCGCAAAATCCGCCGAGAGCATTGGCCCATGAAAGGCCGGGAGCTGAATCTGGTCGAGCAGCCAAAGGTGCAGCGCGGTCAGGTCGCTGAAGCCGATGAATGGCTTGGGGTTTTCGGCAATCAGATCGAGATCCAACCCGTCCAGAAGATAGTTCGATCCGTAGCCGCCGCGCGTCGAAAAAATGGCGCGTACCTGCTCGTCGGCGAAGGCGTGATGCAGATCGTCGAGGCGCATCTCGGGCGTGCCCGCAAAGTAGAGCGGCCCGCGCGCAAGCAGATACGCGGAGGCCTCCGGCGCATAGCCGAGAGAGCGCAGAACAGCAAATCCCTGCTCGACGCGCTCGGGCTCTGGCGCGGAGGCCGGAGAAACCACGGCCACACAAGCGTCGGCCGGAACTACGTGCGGCTTGAGCAAGGTCGTCATGCTGGCCATGCCTCGCCGCGGGCAATCAAGGACGCCGGCCCAGTCAGCCGCAACTCCGTACCCTGTCCGTCCCACTCGATGGTCTGCGGCCCGCCGGGCGCGACAACCCGGAGCGGCGATTGGCAACCGTGTACGCCGATGGCCGCCGTGGCGCAGGCCGAGCTGCCGGTGCCGGAGGATTGCGTCGGCCCCACGCCGCGCTCGAAGATGCGAATCTCAATTTCCGTGGGGCTGACGATGCGGAAAAATTCGACGTTGGTTTGCTGCGGAAAGTCGGGATGGACGCCGATCTCCGCGCCGATCTCGCGCCAGGTTTTCCGGCCCACGTTGAACTCGGCATTGTCCACCAGAATGACGAAGTGCGGATTGCCGGTCGAAACCGTGACGCCCGCGACCCACATTTCATTGGCCAGCTTAACGCTGTGTTGCTCAAACGTGGGAATGCCCATTCCGGCGGTCACTTCCACGGTAAATTCGCCTTCGGATTTCAGCGCGTTGACGTGGCAAACGCGCATACCCGCATCGGTCGTAATCTCCAGATTGTCGCCCGGCACGAAGCCACGCTCCAGAGCCATCCACGCCGCCACGCAGCGCGTGCCGTTGCCGCTGATTTCGGCGATGGAACCGTCGGCATTGTGCAGGCAGATGCGACCGGAGCGGAGGCCGGTCCAGGCGAAAAACTCGACGCCGTCGGCGCCGATGCCGGTGTGGCGCGCGCAGAGATGCCGCGTCAGTTGGGCTTGGTCGCGACCCGCCGCGGCCTCTTCGGTCACAATCAAAAAGTCGTTGCCACAGGCGTGAGCCTTTGTAAAACGAATCAATCTTCCTCCGGATCGCGGAAGGTTAGCAGCGCGTCGATGGCCGGCTCGCCGAGCAGCGTTCCGCGCAGCCGCTCATGTTGTTTTTTTGTTGCGGTCAGCGCAAAACTCACCCGCTGCAACTCGCCGATGGCGTCGTGCTCCATGCCGGTCAGCCGCTCGCCCGCCTTGTCCATCGCGCCCAGGATCGACTCCATCATCTGCGTCTGATCGCGGCCGCGCGCCTCGTACATCAGCGGATAAAGCTTCAAATTGGCGCGCCGCTCCAGAAGGCCCACCACCTCCAGCGCCACAATGACGATAAACGTTCCCACCGCTGCCGCCCCATACAGGCCCGCGCCGCAGGCCATGCCGATCGAAGCCACCACAAAGATGCTGGCCGCGCTGGTCAGGCCGCTGACCCGGCTGCGGTTGTGCAAGATCAACCCCGCGCCCAGAAAGCCGATGCCCTGCACAATGTTCGAGGCCACGCGCCCCTTGTCCGGGTTGCCGTCGCCGGCCAGCACGGCCGACAGCAACGTGAAAAACGCGCTGCCCATGCAAATCAGCAGGTTGGTGCGCACACCGGCGGCCTTGCGATTGATCTCCCGCTCCAGCCCCACCGCCCCGCCCAGCAGGCAGGCCACCAGCAGGCGGCCCACGGCGCCGTTCACCACCACCATCTGTTGCAGCCGGTCGAAGGCGAAGGGTTGCGCGAATTGTGCCAGTGTCATGCTCATGCTCTTTCCTTGCCCGATGCTATCACCGCATATTGATCCAGCAATTAAATACTGTTTGGGTGCCCCATCCATTTCCGCGTCTTTTTGCGGAAATGGGTGGGAAACAATGTCACTTTTTTTCTTGCCGGATCAATAGGCTACACCTACTGTGGTTCTCCTCTAAAGCGGTTCGAAACGTAAAGCGTTCCCGAGGCCTGCCCAACCTGATGGAAACGGCCGACCGCCGTCAGGCCCTCGGGATGCGCCTTGACCGCCGTGTCGATCTCATCGCCATCGAAGGCCAGCACGACGGCGGCATGAGCAGCAGGCGCGGTCAACGCTTCGTAATAAATGTACAAATCGCTCTCGTTGATCGTTTGGCGAAAGGGAATGCCGGTCAGCGCGACGAGGCTCGGATACACCGAAGTTCCCATCAGCACCGTGGCCCCCGGCCGCTCGGCCAGGAGGGCACGCAGCGCCGGAGGAATCTGCTGCTCGAAGCTGCGTCGCGAGGCCAGATTCTTGGTTCCTTCAACGTAGACCAGCGGCCGCTCGCGCACCATCTCGACGGCGTTCAAAATCACCACGGCAAACAGCACGCCCGCCGCCGTGCGCAGCCAGCGAGGATTAACCTCGCGCGGTTTGAACTCCCGCACCGCCGCCAGCGCAAAATGCGCCGCGAAGCCCACCCCCAGCGCGAAGGCCGGCAGCATTTCCATGCCGTAGCGGGTGTTGTACCAGGAGTGCGGCCACCACGGCGGCAGGAAGATGGGCACCGATCCATACGCCACCGAATAGGCATAAAACGGGACCGGAAACCAAAGCAGCAACGCCCAGGTCAGTCCGCGCCGACGCATCAGCAGCCAGGCCCATACGGTTGCCAACAGGCTTACGAGGAGCAAGACGTTGCCCCAAATTGCGGCGGCCGCATCCATCTCGGCGACCTTGACGAAGAACAGCTCCGCCACCCAGGAATTGTGCCAGCCCGGATGCGGCGGCCCGTCCCCGTGCGCCATGGTACGAATCTCGATGGCCAGGGCCGAATACGGCCCGCGCGAAAAGTAGAGCCAATCGCCAAAGCACACGGCGTTATAGACAAACCACGTCACCGGCGCGGCGACCACCAGCACGCTGGCCAGCCAGAAGCTCCAGGAGCGCAGCTTGCCGCGACGAAGCAGCGTCACGCCCACGGCGACCCAGGCCACCAGCGTCATCACCCAGCCGTCATAGCGCGTAAAGACGGCGGCAACGAGAGCAAGGGCAATCAGCCAGAGCAGACGATGGGCTTGCTTTGGCGCCTCGTTAAGACTCGCACGCCACTCCACCAGCCAGACCGCAACCCAGACCATTTCGCAGAGAAACAGCGGCTCGGTCATGGCCGTGGTTTGCAGATAAAGCAGGTTGGGATTCAGCGCGAAAAAAGCCAGCCCGAGCGTCGAGGCCGTGGGCGCGAGCCACCGCCGCGCCAGCCGGTAAATGCCCACGCAGGAGGCCATGTAAGCCAGTGCCGACGGAATCGCGCCCGCCAAGCCGTTGGCCCACCAGCTATATTTCTGCACAAAAGGCAGCAACAGCAGATGCGGCAGCGGCAGCCAGACCGAGCCCAGTTCGCTCAGCCGAGGCAAACGCGCGTCGAGAATGCGCCGCGCAATGTGCAGATGTGCCAGCGCATCGCCGTAGTTGAGCATGGCCCCGTTGCGCCAACTCCACACCAGCGCGGCCAGCGAGGTCACGGCGCAGCAGGCCACGACCGCCAGCCACTCCGAGCCCTTCACGCGACAAATGGAGCGATCAGTCAAGGTGCGTCAACTCGCGAAAGACGGTGAAACGATCATCGATTTCCTTGCGCGTGAGCTGCTGCAACCGCTCGGTGCCGAAGCGTTCGCAGGCGAAGGAGCCCATCACGCTGCCGTAGAACATGGCGCGGCGAAAAGCGCCCGGCGTCAGTTCAGGCTGCGAGGCCAGATAGCCGAAGAAGCCACCGGCAAAGCTGTCGCCCGCGCCAGTCGGATCGACCACCTCTTCGAGCAGCATGGCCGGAGCCCGGAAGCACTTCGTGCCGTGGGCCTTTGGACCAACTCCGTGGAAGAGCGTCGCTCCATACTCGCCGTGCTTGACGACCAGCGCACGCGGCCCCAGTTCCAAGACCGCACGCGCCGCCTGCACCAGGTTGTCCTTGCCCGCCAACATGCGAACCTCGGTGTCGTTGATGAGCAGAATGTCCAGGCCCTTCAAAACTTCCAGCAGCGCCGGGCGATGGTCCTTGATCCAATAATTCATGGTGTCGCCGCCCACCAGCTTCACATCCGGCATCTCCTCGCGCACGCGCCGCTGCAAGACGGGATCGATGTTGGCCAGAAACAGGAACTTCGAGTCGCGGTAGGATTCGGGAATCTTCGGCTCGAAGGAAGCAAAGACGTTCAGCTCCGTCGAGCGCGTCTTGGCTTCGTTCAGGTCGTCCATGTAGGAGCCCTCCCAGGCGAAGCACTTGCCCTTGGTGCGCTCAATGCCGCGCGTGTCGATCTTGCGTGCATCGAAGACTGCCTCCTGCCGCTTGCCAAAATCCTCGCCCACGACGGCGATCACGCGCACATCGGTGAAGTAGCTTGCGGAAAGCGAAAAATACGTTGCCGCGCCGCCCAGGCAGCGATCGCGCTTTCCCGCCGGTGTCTCGATGGAGTCAAAAGCCACGCTGCCGACTACGGTAATTGCCATGAATCTTCCTTTTCTAACTCATTTGTACTATTGATCCGGCAACTCGATACTGTCTGTGTGCCCCATCCATTTCCGCGTTTTTTGCGGAAATGGGTGGGAAACGATGCCATTATTTTCTAGCCGGATCAATAACTCGCTAACTTGCTTGCGGCGCAGCCGCGCTAGCCCCGCTAACCCCGCTGTTACCCGATGTACTTCCCAAACAATAGCTTCAGCTTCTCTTTCGCCGCCGCCGGAATTCGATCCGGCGCTGTCATCACGGCGTACTTGGCTGCCGAGGCGCAAGCGCAAGTGCGCTCGGCGGGCATCAAGGCCACCGCGGCCCGGACGACCTTGGCGGCGTTCTCGGCGTTGTGCTGCGAAACGGCAATGACCTCCTCGATGGTCACCGCCTCGTGGCCCACGCGCCAGCAGTCGTAGTCGGTCACCATGGCGATGGTGGCGTAGCAAATCTCCGCCTCGCGCGCCAGTTTGGCCTCCTGCAGGTTGGTCATGCCGATCACGTCCGCGCCCCAACTGCGATAAACATTTGACTCGGCGCGGGTGGAGAACTGCGGCCCTTCCATGCAGACGTAGGTTCCGCCCAGGTGGCCCGTGACGCCCACCTTCGCGCAGGCCTCAGCGGCTGCTTTTGCCACCGCCGCGCAAACCGGGTCGGCAAAGGAGATGTGGCCGACAATGCCCTCGCCGAAGAAGGTGGAAACGCGCTTGCTGGTCCGGTCAATGAACTGGTCGGGAATCACGAAATCGCCCGGCTTGTGCTCTTCCTTGAGCGATCCGACGGCGGAAATCGACAGGATGCGCCCCACGCCCAGCTTCTTCATGGCGTAGATGTTGGCCCGGAAGTTCAGTTCCGAGGGCAGGATGCGGTGGCCGCGCCCATGCCGCGCCAGAAAGGCCACCTTGCGCCCTTCCATCTCCCCCAGCACAAAGGCCTCTGAGGGGTCGCCAAAAGGCGTCTCCACGCGCTCTTCGTGGGTGTTCGTCAATCCGGGCATCGAGTAAAGCCCGCTGCCGCCGATGATGCCAATCTCCGCCTGTGCCAAGACTGCTCCTTCTTGTCGCGCCAAATTGTGGCCCGATCGGTTCAATTCTGCAAACATCTCAGTATAAAGGTTGCCCATTCTCTCGTTCCTGGCCGGATGCGGGACCAAAGGCCAAAGCCGGAAAAAGGCCGCGCGAAAAACGGCCGTGCATGACGGTTTTCCCGCGTCAAGCCTAGAATACTGATTAGGTAACAAGGAAACGAGTTCAGACAGACGATGCCGACGACCACAAACAAGGATTATTACGCCACGCTTGGCGTGAAAAAGACGGCCACGGCGACCGAGATTCGCAAAGCCTTCCGCAAGCTGGCGCGACGGTATCATCCGGACGTCAACCCGGGGGACAAGCGCGCCGAAGAGAAATTCAAGGAAATCTCCGAGGCCAACGACGTTCTCAGCGACGAAAAGAAGCGCAAGATCTACGATCAACTCGGTTTCTACTCTGACCAGATCGACCCGGCGCAGGCCGCGGCCTATGCGGCGCAGCAGGGCGGCGGACGCGGCGGCACGCCGGTGGACTTTGGCGGCTTTGACTTTACCGGCTTCCAGAGCGGACCGGGGCAGCATCCGGGACCGCAAGCGGGCGCAGGTTCGGCCTCCTGGGGCAGCTTCAAGGACATTTTTTCCAATATGTTTTCCGGCGCCCAGCATGAGCAGCCACGCGGCCCGCAACCGGGAACAGACCTCGAATACCAGGCCACGGTGGACTTCTGGACGGCCATTCGCGGAGGCCAGGCGCGGTTGCAGGTGCATCGCCAGGACACTTGCCCCGCCTGCCACGGCCAGTCGTACATTGGTGGGCTGACGCCCTGCCCGGAGTGCAACGGCACGGGACACGTGACGCAGATGGGCGGGCGCATGAAGTTCAATATTTCCTGCCCGCAATGCAACGGCACCGGGCACATTTCGAATGCCTGTTCCACCTGCCACGGCGAGGGCGTCATCAGCCGCACGGAAGCGGTCGAATTCCGCATCAAGGCCGGCACCCGCGACGGGCAGCGCATCCGCCTGCCGGGCAAGGGCAACGCAGGGGGGAACGGCGGCCCGGCCGGCGATCTGTATCTCATTGTCCGCGCCAGCACGCATCCGGTCTTTACGCGGGAGGGCGACGATATTCACCTGACCGTGCCGGTGACCGTGCCGGAGGCCGCTTTGGGAGCCAAGGTGGACGTGCCGACCATCGACGGACGCGCGCAGTTGAAGATTCCTCCTGGCACGCAGAGCGGGCAGAAGCTGCGCATGAGAGAGCGCGGCGTCGAAAGCGCGCAGCGGCCTGGAGTTCGCGGCGACCAGATTGTGACCGTCGAGGTCAAGGTGCCGCATCTGGCCGACGAGCGCAGCCGCGAGATCATGCGCGAGTTGGCCAAGCTGAACAACCAGAACCCGCGCGTGTCGCTGTTTGATAAGCTCTAGGACGGACGCGAAGAAATATCGCGCATGGCACCAATGATTTAAGGTAAGCTGGTTCGGGCAAAAAACAATGGCGGCAAAACGTAAATCAAAAGGCGCGTACATGATCTCGGCGGTGGCCGAGATGTACGACATTCACCCGCAGACGCTGCGCCTCTATGAGCGCGAGGGCCTGCTGAAGCCGTCGCGCACCGAGGGCAACACGCGCCTCTACACCGACGAAGACCTGGAGCGGCTGGAGTTCATTCTGAACCTCTCGCGCGATCTGGGTGTGAACATCGCCGGCATCGGCATTATCCTGCAGATGCGCGAGCGCATGGAAGAGATGAATCGGCAGATGCAGAGCTTTGTGGAGTATGTGCGCACGGAGATGCTGGCGCACTTCCAGCCGCCCTCGCCCGGCTCCGGCGCGATTGTTCCGCTGCGCAAGCCGGCGGCGCCGGTGAAGCCGCCCTCCAGTAGCCGCAAGTCTTAGGAAAGTGCTGAAAACTCAATTCCATCTGTGCTTTGTAACAGGGCACGACTTTAGAGCATTTTCGGACTACACATAGACTTTTCAATAGCATTTGGAGGTGGCTTTTCCTTGAGGAAAAAGCCACTTAGCAGCGTGGCTTCGGTCTACACCAATTCCGAAATAGGGCTATTTACTTGACTCAACCACCCACAATGTGTTGTGGTTTGACGAGCGTTCGGTAGGGAGCGGGTTCAACTTGAACTGCTTGCTGGAGTAATCGATAGAATAATTTACCT
>Ga0255348_1000025_pt1 | contig 79419 bp, 70 predicted proteins | sample CBST25v5metaG_FD_189945 | JGI IMG/M metagenome (GOLD analysis project Ga0255348, IMG submission 189945) | Peat soil microbial communities from Stordalen Mire, Sweden - C.B.S.T-25.v5 | ecosystem: Environmental > Terrestrial > Soil > Wetlands > Peat | place: Sweden: Norrbotten County, Stordalen... | reverse complement strand
TATGAACAGGCTTGCATCGATGGCATAGATCTACGCTTGGTCCCCGAAATGCTTGATGGCCTCACCCTCGACAGCAAGATCGAATACATCGGTTACTTCCCAACCATACCGTTGCATTGAGGACGGGGGGTCGGAAAGAATAGTTGACGCCAGACAGCCTGCGGTGTGCATAAGGGATGAAGCGTTCGTTATGCCTTCAAAATAATGGAGACGACAGCTCAACAAACCTTGAGGAAAGTTCCAGAATAGACGGGTTACACGAGAGATTTGAGCCGACCTCGTCAGCTACCAGCGGTCCGACTCCAAGTGAAGAAAGTTGCTTGAAGAGAGCTGCCGGATGCAGTTTAGAACGCTCTAGGAAATCCTGGAGCAAGGATTCGATATATGCCAAGTCGTTTTTCGTGACGACTGCGCGCAATTCCGGGTGGACAAGGATGCGCAGATTGCCCCCTTCCTCAAGCACAAGCATAATGACTGCCGAAACTTGTGTGTGCAAACTGCTCGATGGCTGGGTTCTGTACTCTAGGGCGCAAAACCTCACCTCGGATTTTTCGTTCGTTTTGGGACTCGCAGCATTCAAATTCATTGGCTCGTTGAACAGCATCATCAATCGTGTCGAGTATATTTCGTAAAAGATCCGCCTTTGAAAGCCTATTGAGGCATTCCTCAAAGTTCGTGAGTGCCGATGCCGTTTTCCAGTCGTGTGGAAGTTCTCGCATTTTCTTCCAGAGTTGATCCGCGTCCAGAGACCCGACAATCCCCTGCAAATCCAGAATCTCTTTAGATGATAGGCTCAAGTAAATGCGTGAATCAAGGTAGCGGGATGCTTGAAAATGCGGCCGTTGTTCGCCTTTGGGACCGCCGAAAAGGTGTCCGTGATCGACAAAAAACGCATTTAGCTGTCTCTCCGCGTCTTCCTGAAAAACCGCTTGCCGATTGTCGGCATGTTCGGCACAAATATCGATCACCCAAGCCAACCAGAAACTCTTGCGGTTGCGTATCCGTCTGAAGGCAGTGCCAGGAAGGATTTCCGACAGGCGTATTCCCTCTCCGCCAAGGAAACCGGAACCAAAACACAATCCAGCATCTGGCCGGAGCCGCCCCTCCGGACCTTGCATCCAGCATCCTGGATTCTGCTGAAGGAAGGCATCTGTGACCATTAGTGGCTTCCAAGCAGGGACAGCAAGCTTGCAGGCACGGTAAAGCTCACTTCCCATGCTCTCGTTGAAGGACAGATTGGCACCCTGGAGATTGTTGGTGAACTTGACTACATAGAGCAGCCCATCACTTGCCTGGGCCAGAATGGGTTGCGAACCACCACGCAAATTTGAAATATAGTGCGTTAAATTTGCGAAATCTTTTCCCACAGCAGACATATCTCACCTGAGAAGCGAAAGTAGAATGATATTCAAATCGTTCCAACCGCGATCTGAGAGATACAGTAAGCAACCAAAAATCCAAAAATGAACAAAAACCAATTAAAAAGCTCTCACTCATTTGCCCATACAAATGCCTTTGAGCGAGAGCTATACCACGCTCCATGGCATAAAGTTTCTGACTGTTTTTGCATAGGCGCTGAGTAACTTTACTTTAGGGTAGTTATCCCCCATACTGTCAATAAGATATTGAAATATTTTATTGACAATAAATAAATGTTGCCAATTCAAGCCATACCGCGTCGGCAGCTTACAGCTTGGCGTGAATGATTGTCATTTCCTTTTTGGGCGTTAAAATGCCGCTCTTGCTCTTTTTCTGGAAGTAATACCATCGGAGCGCAGTTCGCATCGCTGCCATTAGAATGGAAGCGTAGAGGTGCCCATGAAGGTGCGTGATTTCTGCAAGGCTTTTGCTTGGCAAGCGAGGGAGGGCATTGAACCCTGTCCGATGTTCTCGGCCGACGAAATCATCATCGACAGCGTGAGGATCGACGATGACTCCCTGTTTCTTCGTATCCACGGCGAAAAAAGCGATCTGCTCTTCCAAATGCCCGATCAAAAATCCGGCGAGAAATTATACGCGGTCTTGCGCGCGCACTTGACCCTGGATAGTCCGTTATCTCTTCAACAACTGGGAAGCATCGATCTCATTCTCTGAAAGTCAGGCCAGAACGCTTACAATTCGCGTGAGAGCTACGCGCACCAACACAACCTACCGGCTTTCAGCCGGTAGTGGTTGAGATCTGAATAAATTGCGAGACGAGTTTCTGCATGAATGAGAGGTTCGATTCCTCTTCTTGCACCACTAGTGGCCCAACACCAAGGGACAAAATTTGCTTGAAGAATTCTTCCGGATGCTGCTTGGCTCGTTCAGGGAAATCCAGCAGCAGGGCTTCGATATAGGCTAAGTCCTGCTGCTGAACAATGGTGCGTATTTCTGGATGGACGAGAAGACGTATGCTTTCATCTTCACCCTTAAGCACAAGCAGCACGACTGCAGCTTTTTTCGACGACGCAGTATTCCACCCCAGGGGCCTGTACTCCAGGGCACAGAACTGACACTGATGTGTCTCGTTTGCACTGCTGATTGCCATATTCTCTCTTATCGGCCTTTTGCACGGCATCTATCATCGAATCGAGGATGTCCTGCAAGAGATTTGACGTTGACAGTCTGTCAAGGCACTGTACGAAGCCGCCAAGCGCCGAAGGTGTCTTCCAATCGTCTGGAAGTGTTTGAATATTCTGCCACAACTGTTCCACATCAAGGCCCAAGATAATCTTCCAAAAATTCACAAATTGTTGTGAGGATACACTTTGGTAGATACGTGGGTCAAGATAGCGAGATGCGATAAAGTGACGTCGTAGTTGACCGTTGGGACCGCCAAAAAGATGTCCATGATCGACAAAGAACGCATTCAGCCAGCCGGCACCGTCTTCCAGAAAGACCGCTTGGCGGTTATCAACATGGCAAGCACAAATGTCAATTAACCACGCCAACCAGAAGTCCTCGCGGTTACGGACCCGATTGAGGCTCATTCCGGGCAGGACTTCCAGCGGGCGAATTACATCCTCGCCAAGAAAGCGGGAACCGAAACATAGGCCGGAGTCTGGCCGAAGATGTCCTTCCGAGGTTTCCATCCAGCAGTCTAAATTATGGTCAAGGAATGAATCAGCAAGTAGTAGCGGTTTCCACGATGGAACGGCCAGTCCGCAGGCGCGATAAAGCTCGCTTCCGGCGCTCTCATTGAATAGAACGTTTGGTCCTTGAAGATTATTTATAAACTTGGCCACGTAGAGCAGTCCATCACTGGCCTCAACCAGAATGGGTTGTGAACCACCACGCAGTTTTCGAATATACCGCGTCAAAGAAACAGCATTTGTCCCCAAGGCTTGCACAGCTCCCCCATCGAATCAACAAGAACAATGTTGAGATCGTCCAACCGCGATCTTGGGGGTAAACCAAGCAACTCCGAAGCAAAAAACCAAACATTAATGTGAAATTCTCATTCAAAAACCTGATCAGACGGCATCAGGCAAAAGTGATACTTTGCACTACGTGGCACAAGGTATTCCACTTTTCCATTAGATTGTAGTAAAAATACCTTGTCAACTTTATTGTGTCAATCGCCTTACGGAAAGGAGAACCAATATGGTAACTATTGCCATGAAAAATGATTCAGCCATGGGCAGAGCCCCACGAATGAACCGTTCCTATCCGGTTGTAGCCCAAGACCATAAGATGTAGGGTGCTGCCATTCCCCAGAGTAAAGTTCATCGTAAGTTGGAGCGACGGTGCCACAGCAATCCCAAGTAGTGAGCGAAGGCTATTGAATGGATAGAACCGTCTGTTGACGCGAAAGGTAAATTCGTTCAAGCAGGCCTGAAGGTGCTGATGGCTGACACCGTGATGTATGCCGAGCAACTATGACTTCAGATTGGCAAAAACGAGGTGGATGATCGGCAAACACTCTTCAGCCACACTCGGATCGCCAACCTCTGTGGCAGCGAAACGCAGTAGCCGCACTTTTCCAGGCCGACGTAGCCTTTCAGTTGCCGGTGACAACCAGAGTCCCTGGCTCCACGGTGTTCTTAACGAATCTGCACAGCAACTTGGCGCTACAGGTGTGCCAGCGACCGGGCCAGAAAGATCAGCACCAGATGAATCGTAAATTCCACGATGCTCATATTTATGGCCAGGTTCTTGAGAATCGTTCTGGCCGTATCCGAAAACGGCACCTCGTGAATAGTATCGAGCCATTCCATCAGGCGGGCTGATACCTTCTGGGTGTCAGGATTGGATTTGTTCCGCGCACGTGTCATGGTTCCTCAGATTGTTTCGAGCTTAGATTGTCGCATTGGTTCTGTTTTGGCATTTTGCACGGCAAAGGACCAGGTACGCGCGATGGATTTTTCATGGCCTCCTTCGATCGCCCGAAGACGCAGGATTTCATCCTTGGCCTCGCGGATGGTACGAAAACGCTGGTCGTACAACCGCTCCACCTTCAGAGATGCGAACAGCGTCTCACTGCAGGCGTTATCCGAGCAGTCTCCTGCGCCTTGCAGATGGGACCCTCCCACGCTCGATGCAACTTGACTATGTTGCCCAAGGTCAGTGCCACCACAGCAGGAGGCGTGCTGGCGCTGACGTCACAAGTCACGTCGCCTCGTTGCCTTTGCACTTTGTTCGCTAACGAGCAACCCCGCTGTAAGCATCTGGATCTCATGATGAGCCGCCGAGAACGTATCGTAAGCAATCCTCGCGCGAGAAGGTGCTTTCCTACCAGGGAATCAGGCAAGCATCTGGTTTGATTTTTCTGATTTAGTTCACTGGTCGAAGAGATGAAGAGAAACCAAGGCTGAGGAAAGGACGGAAATAAATTCTTTGAAAAATCTAAAGTAACTTTACGAATTGCCGATATGATTACTTGCGGAAGAAATCGACCGTATTCTTATGTTACTGAAGGAATGTTCTTAGGTAACCACGAGAAGGGTCCATGAAAAAAGCGCGATTTGCATTAACGTTGGGATTCCTGGTTTTGACTCTGACTGCAAGGCCTTTGTTCGCAGCGACTTCCACCGCTTCTTTCAGCGTCACGGCTACGGTTCAGGCCACCTGCCAGGTTTCCACCCCCGCCCAGGCGTCCAAAGCCAACACGGCTGCATGGATGGCGAACGCAGCATCCAACGTTTCGGTTACCTGCACCAGCCCTACTCCATACAGTGTTCACTTCAGCCAGGGGTTGACGGTTAACGCCATCCGGAAGACGGTTGGCGCCGCCTCGGCCATGCTAGGTTATTTGTCGTCGAACTCCCCGTCAGGCGCGAACGGCGATTCGGCTGTCGTCACCATCACCTATTGACGGATGAAGCGCGATGGCGCCAAGACGAAGTGATCCCAGAGAATCGCTGCAGTCACTCCAACATATTTACCTTTTAGCAAACGCTGGAATGATGTGCCCAAAAACCTTCACGCAAGGTTTCTTCAACTTTACAAGCTGCACAATGGTAACCACGTGTGGAATCGCAAGTAACCTTTTGCGGCACTAGAAGTGCATAAATAGCTGATGTAATAGCACAATAAATCTATCGATGAAAATTCTGTGGCGCTATACTACAAAAACATTCCAACACAGAATTAGTTTTTTCAGGAGTCATCTCGATGAAGTTCTCGAATACTGTCAAATCCACGCTGTCCGCCGCCATTTTTGGATGTTTGACGCTGGGGCTCGTCTCTGCACCAGCCGGTGCAACAACACAAACCACCACCTTCAAGGTCACAGCGACGGTTCAGGGCTCTTGCACGATCTCGGCCTCTGACTTGGCCTTCGGGATCTACACGGGGGCCGTAAGCAACCAGACCAGCACCGTCACGGTCACCTGCACGGGCGGCACGCTCTACAATGTTGGTCTTAATCCTGGGGCAGCGACCGGCGCCACAGTGACGACTAGGAAGATGACGGGCCAGTTCACAACCACGAATACGCTGGGGTATGGGTTGTACACGAACACCGGACATACGGCAAACTGGGGCCAGACGATTGGCACCGACACAGTGACCGGGACAGGCACCGGAGTTGCCCAGCAGCTCACAGTCTTCGGCCAGATTCCGGAAGGAACGGTTCCAGCGGCGGACAGTTACGCAGATACGATCACTGCTACCATCACCTACTAACTGTTAGCCATCTTCCTTATTAAGCCTTGATGATTTCGTGGAATTCATTTCGAATAACGGCGGCCTATGCGCTGGCCGCCGTTTTCCTTGTCCTTCTGACCGCTTCGGCGGCCAGCGGGCAGGCGTTGTCCGTTGTGCCGGTCAACATCTTCCTTTCCCCCGGACAGAAGGCCACGAGCCTGACGGTGACCAACCAGGGAACGAGCGAAACCGCTATTCAGATTCGCGCCTTTGACTGGAGCCAGAAAGACGGCGAGGATCAGCTCACGGCCTCAAAAGACGTGGTGCTAAGCCCACCGCTGACCAGGATTGCTCCGGGAGCCAGTCAGGTTGTTCGCCTCATCCTGCGCCAGACGCCGGAGTATCGCGAAGCAACGTACCGTATCCTGCTCGATCAAATTCCGCCTCCGGCGGAGCCCGGGGTCGTGCATATGGTGCTGCGCTTGTCGATTCCGATCTTTGCCCGACCGACGATCCGTTCGTTTCCCGATGTTCAGTTTCACGTTGAGCGCGACGGCAAGCAGCTCTATCTGGTGGCGATGAACGCGGGCATCCTCCATGAAGCAATCCGCGACATTGTGCTTACGGCGCAGGACGGCCGCAAGCTGAAGCCCGAGTCCGGCGCGTCACCCTACATTCTCGTCGGTTCCACCCGGCGCTGGCGCATTGCCGCGCAGGATTCTGTACCTCTGACAAGCGAGACCTTGCAGTTGACAGCCAAAGCGGATGCCGGCGCCATTGACCAGCAGGTTCGCATTGCTGCGGCGAGGTGACGCTGGAGGCAGGGTGGCCAGAGGGCTCAGCTGTGCGGGGATATTCCTGCTTGCGCTGACCTCTCTGCCGCGCTTGTCTGCAGCCACGGAAGCCGCTACCGAGGAATCCAGCGATGCAAACACCGACCAGAAACTGCTTCTGGACGTTCAAATCAATGGCCGCGCCATCGGCAAAATCGGCGAATTCACCCTGCGGCGCGGCAAGTTGATGGCGCGGGCGGAGGAGTTGCGCGATCTTGGTTTTCGGGTTGCGGTGTCTCGCACCCTGGGGGCAGGGAAACTGATCGCACTGTCTGATTTGCCTGGGGTGACGTGGATCATCGATCAGAAGAACCTGATTTTGCGCATCACGGCCAGCGACAAGGCGCTACTGCCAACACTGCTGCAACTGGAAGGAAGAGAAGAGCAGGAAGGCCCTCGCGTGATTGAGAGCGGCACGGGCGTTACACTGAACGACGACATCGTCGGCACCTTCACCAATGGCCAGAATGGCGCCAGCGGGTCAGTGGATTTGCGGGTTTTCTCGCCTCGGGGAATTGTCAGTTCGGATTGGCTTGGCTATGCGGGCGCGGCTAGCAGCGACTCCGGCTCCAACACGGCCATCCGCCTTGACTCGGCCTATACGATTGCCGATGTGAATTCGTTGCGCCGCTACAGCTTGGGCGACTTCACCACCAGCGGCCTCAGTTGGAACCGCGCGGTTCACCTGGAGGGCGGGCAGGTGCGCTCGGACTTTACCATGCGCCCCGATCTGATTACGTTTCCGCTGCCGTCGCTCGCGGGCTCGGCCGCGGTTCCCTCTACCGTGGATGTTCTGGTGAACGGGAATCTGGTGGCTTCGAATCAGGTCAGCGCCGGCCCTTTTGAGATTCCGCAGCTTCCTGTGATTTCTGGCGCGGGCACCGTCACGATGACGATGACCAACGCGCAGGGGCAGCAGGTGAGTGTGACGCAGCCTTTTTATGGCGGTTCCACGCTGCTGGCTCCGGGCTTGCAGACCTTCGCCATGCAAACCGGTCTGGTGCGGCGCGAGTGGGGTACGCTCAGCAATGACTACGGAAAGATGGCGGGCACGGGATTTTATCGCCGCGGCCTGACCAGGAACCTTACGATCGAGGCCACGGCGGAAGCCACCTCCGGTGCGACCATGGGCAGCGTGGGCACGGCGGCTCTGGCGGGCAAACTGGCAGTGGTCAATTTCGACGTGGCGGCCAGCAGCGGCGCGGGGCATCTCGGCGAGCTGATTTCCGTGGGCGCGCAGCACATTGGAACCATCTTCAGCCTGGGTAGCTCCGCCATCCTTGCCAACCGCAACTACCGGGATGTGGCGGCGATGAATGGCTCTGGGATTCCGCGCAAGCAAATCAGCGCCTTCACTGGCCTATCGCTGCGGCGCTTCGGCTCCGTTGGCCTGGCCTACGCGGGTGTCGATGAGGATGCCATGCCCATTGCCATTCAGGGGATTGGCGCGCAGTCGGAAAGCTCGCATGTCGTTACGGCCAATTATTCCTTCCAGTTCCACCACCTTTCGTTCTATGCCACCGAGTTCAAGGACCTGGATAACAGCACCAGCAGCGGCTTTCAGACGGGCATTACCATTCCGCTCGGCCGGCGAAGTTCGGCCTCTGTCAGCGGCTCGTCGAGCGGCAGCGGGCAGGTGCAGGTGCAGCAGTCGGCGGTGCGGATCGGCGATTGGGGCTACCAGGGGTACGTTTCTGCCGGTGATTCCACGCACGAATTCGGGCAGGTGCAATACAAGTCGCCTGTGGGTTTGTTTACGGCTGGAGTCGACCAGTCCGCCGGACAAACCACACTGCGCCTGGAATCCCAAGGCGCTCTATCGCTTGTTGATCGGGGCCTGTTCCCCTCAAACACCGTCTATGACAGCTTTGCCGTGGTGGATACCAGCCCCTTGCAGCATGTTCGCGTCTATCAGGAGAATCGCAACGTGGGCACGACGAACAAGGCGGGGCTGCTGCTGGTGCCGGATATGCGCGCCTTCGATGTGAACCACATCGGCATTGAGCCAAACGATGTACCGGCGGATGCGACGCTGAGCATCGACAAGAAAATCGTGCGTCCCCAGGATCGCTCCGGCGTGGTGGTCAAGTTTCCGATTCAGTTCAGCCATGCCGCGCTGCTGCGGCTGGTGGATGCGCGCGGGCGAGCTTTGCCGCTGGGCAGCAGCGCGACCCTGCAGGCAACCGGCACCATTGTCCCGGTTGGCTACGACGGGGAAGCATACGTCGAGAATCTCAGCCCGCATAATGAACTCAGCGTCGAACTGCCGAATGGGCGGCACTGCGCGGTTGCTTTCAACTACAAGCCTGTCGTCGGTGATATTCCGTCCCTCGGGCCGCTGCGCTGCCAGGAGAATAAGTCCAAATGAGAAGACTAACGATCATGTTGCTTTTTCTGCTGCTCTGCGGTCTTCGGCTCGGAGCGCAACAGATTAATGGAGGGCAGATATACTTTCAGAGTTACACTTCAGCTTCCGAGCGGCTTACGAGCCAAGCTATGTACGTTAGTTGTCCCACCAACTATTCCATTGCACTCAATCAAGGGACTTATGGGACAAGCGTGACGAACCGAATGGTGGAGGCTACTAATGGAAAAACAATGTCTTATCAACTATTCACCGATGCAACCTATTCGACAAACTGGGGCAATACCACTGGTTCAGAAGTAACCGGGACTAGTGCGAACGGCATAAACGTATTCGTCTATGCCCAAATTCCAGCGCTTCAAGCTTTTTCACCGTCCGGGAACTTTAGATATTCAGATACAGTCACAGCGACCCTTACCTGCGGTTCCACGCAGGTAAGTTCCACCTTTCAGGTGATTGTGCAGGAGGTGGACGCAGGCTGCGGAATCAGTGCGAGTAACCTGAGCTTCGGCAACTACACGGGTGAGGAGTTGGATGCCACAACGACGATTCAAGTCGGTTGCTCTAGCGGCACGTACAACGTTGGCCTGAGCGCGGGAATGGCGACTGGCGCGACCGTTTCCAACCGCAGCATGACCCTTACCGGAGGCAGCACGCTGTTGAAGTATGACCTTTTGCGGGGCTCGTATACGGGGTCCAACTGGGGCCAGACAATTGGCACTGACACGGTGACGGGAAGCGGCACAGGGTTTGTCCAGAGTCTCACCGTCTATGGCAAGATTCCGGCAGGGCAGTCTGTCGCGCAGGGCACCTACACCGATACGATTACCGCAACCATCACCTATTGATCATCAAGCCGCGATGGCATTGAATTGGCCACTGATTGAGCGGCAAGGAGGCAGTGGCACCGTTTCATGCCAGTTTTGTCGACAATGGGCGAATGCAGAATGTACCCCGTCCGCTTCTCCCTACTGCAGAGTGCATGATGTAGTCAATATGTGCATCGGCATTCTATCGCCACAACCATCCGGAGCCTTTTCAAAGTTAAGTGGTGCAACTACTAGAAAATAAGATGCTGATATATGCAACGATTATGCACAAATTATACGTCACGGATATGAGCACTTTTTGGAATGTCGCTTGGGCATAAATGCACAGCCCTCTGCCCACGGAGCGATCTTCGCACAGCGGATGGCCACCATGACTAGCAGGTAGCTGGAGGCCTGTGCTTCACTCACGCCACTGAGTTCAGCGGTTTCCACAATCTTTGGGAATCCAACCCAGATCAGCGTCGCCCTCTGCCCGCGCAAGTGCTTCTTCAGATTGCGCAGAAAAGTAATCAGCCGTTCGTCGTTGTAAGTGCGATGCCGGGTCTGAAACCATATCCGGCATCGCTTGCCGTCCCAGCGGTAGCCAAGAACCGCGCACAGCGACAGCTTCTTCCAATTGAAGGCATGAACCATGCACCGAAGTTTCCCCTTTCTGGCACCCAGAGAGCGGGGACGATTTTCTTTGGGGAAACGCGACAGAACCGCGCAAAAATACGCCGGGATTCCTCCCGGCACTTCCTGCCAGCAAATTGTGGAAAGGGAGGGGGATTTATAAGGAGCGACTACAGGAAAACTACCAAAGCAGATGAGTTGAAAGGGCTGGCTTTAATTAATTATACCGCGATCGTGTAGCAGGCGGCGGGTATCTTTGTTGCTGAATATCGTCTGCTTTATCTTCCGATGAAAGATTTGTGATATGGGGGGGACCGGGAGAAACAGGGCTCCTGGCTTCACCTGCGTATTCTGCGCAAGTCATTCATATCGTATGGTTTGACGTTAGTATTCACCACTGATCAAATGTGCTTCTTCTCAGTACAATAGGCTGGCCCTTCGATCATCAAACCTCTTGGCATTCCTACCGTGACTTTCTCGAAGTGACGCCGAAGCCAATGTGAAAATCTAGGCAAAGGCTGCTTGGGAGATTGGCAACCGCTACCAAGCGGTGCTGGCTGAAGCGGGCGATTTCGATGCGCCTCGCCTACGCCAGAAGCCACTGTTAGACGCCGAGCACGGCCAACTCATCATCGTCATGGTTTGCGCGTTCCGCCCGGCAGGCCAGGCGCGCTCGACGGTGCAGTTAATCGCTTAAGACGCGGTGAAGTGGCGGCTGGTCGAACACCTGGCTCCGGAGACGATGTACACATACTGCACGCGAACCAAACTGACGGGCATAAGTCCAACCACTTTTTGCAGAAATGAAAATCAGAGGCGAGTTTTCTGTGAGAAATGGTCGGTGTACCCAAGTTTTCTTACAGAACAGCCCAAATGGGCAAAAGGCGCGAAAAACGAGATTCTTTTTCGGCCTAGGTTTGAGAATGTGAAAACCAGAGGGAAGACCTCGGCCTTGCCCTGGCTCCCTTGGAGTCCCGGTTACGCTCTCAAGTGTCTGGGAAGCATCATTCTCATTACGCGCCGAAGCGAAAATAGTAATGCATATATGTATGTGACTTGCTTTGGCCGGCCCCGAACAAAAACGAGAGCTTTGCAATAAAACCTGAAGATTTCGTGGCAAGTCCAGCCAACATCGACTATGATTTGTAGTCAACGGTAAAACTGGAGGAATAATGGACAATAGAAAGTCTGTTCGCAAAATTCTGGCAGTATCCGTAGCAGCGGCAGGTCTACTCGCCGGTTCGACTTCTGTTTTTGCTTCGATTCCCTCGAGCCAGAACAGCGGATCGAAAACTGGCGAAGTGACTACAATCTCCCAAACAACCCGCACACTTCCACCTGTGCTGGTTTTGCAAAACTCCAACGCAACGACTCAACTGATTGCCCAGCACGGCTCACATTCGTCCCATGCTTCACATTCATCCCATAGTTCTCATTCTTCAGGCCTTTGATGGGTGCAGTGATTTTTGGAATCACAACTCTCACTGATGGAACACGGCTGCTAAACATTGATCCTTCCGTGTATAGGATCAGTGCGGTTCAAAAGGCCGCTTACAAGTACAGCGGCCTTTTCCATGTTTTGATCAATCAATCCGAGACGGCGATCGAGGTGAGGCTTCAGCCCAAGGAAGGCTGCACTTCGCCAGAGATCGCTGCCAGAGATTTCGCCAACGAGGTTCTCGATCAGGAACTCCGCGAAGTCGTAGCGGCAGAAACCGAAGCAGTACGAAACCTGATCCTGGCACAGGCTTTCTCAAAAACATCTTTGATCAACTCTGAAGAGGAAACCAGTGTTGTTTAACAAGCGCAAAGCTGTACAACTTCTTTTGAATAAGGAACTTCTATATGGGTATCCTTTCAGAACAGGTTCACATGAAGTTCCTTCCGCTTTCTGATTTTCTACCGGGAAACAGCCAATACAAGCTCCTTCCATTCCGCTTTATTCGATTCGATTCTGAGCAATACCTGTTGACAAATCTTGTAGGAGAGTACTACCTCACAGACAGGACTACCCTCCATCGGTTTATCCAGAAAGAGCTTGACCGGAATGATCCAGCCTTTGCGCCACTGAGGGCCCGCCACTTTTTCTATGAAGATGGCGAAACCTCAACGCTGCATCTGCTGGCAACGAAATATCGCACTAAGCAAGCACCGTTGGCTGATTTCACTAGCCTGCATATGATTGTGCCAACACTGAGGTGCAACACCTCATGTACCTACTGCCAGGTGTCACACAAAAACACTAGTGCCAGTGCCTGCGACATGACGAAGGAAACTGCTGACCGCGCGGTCGATTTCATGTTCAACAGCCCGTCCTCTCATTTGAAGCTGGAGTTCCAAGGCGGCGAACCACTCCTGAATTTTGATATGGTTCGATATATCGTAGAGCGAACACGCGAACGGGAGAAGCAGTTTCAGCGTCCAGTCAGTATCATCATCTGTTCGAACCTCTCGTTGGTAAACGATGAGATTCTGGCATTCTGCAAATCGCAGAGCATCGACTTCTCTACATCCCTTGATGGCCCAAAGAAACTGCACAATAAGAACCGGCCAAGCGTAGAGTTCGACAGCCATCAACGAGCAGTTGAAGGAATTGCCCGCGTTCGAGAGGCACTAGGAATCGGAGCCATTTCCGCCCTTATGACTACGACCATGGCAAGCCTTTCCATGCCCAAAGAGATTGTTGATGAATACGTTGGGCAGGGATTCAAGTCGATCTTCTTGAGACCGATCAACCCGTATGGATTTGCTTCGAAGGCCGGAGCCGCCACGCACTACTCCACGGCCGAATGGCTCGACTTCTACAAGACCGCGCTTGACTACATCATCGATCTCAATCTTCGCGGAATTCAAATCCGCGAGGAGTATGCCGCCCTTATCCTTCGTCGCATTTTGACTCCCTACGGAACTGGCTTCGTTGACTTGCAATCACCGGCAGGCATTGGAATTGCCGCAATTCTCTTCAACCATGACGGCAATGTTTACGCCTCTGATGAGTCAAGGATGCTGGCAGAAATGGGCGATCAGCACTTCCTCTTGGGAAATCTCAATACCGACAAGTACGAAGAAATGATGCTGTCGGATGTTCTGATCGACACGCTAATGGAATCAATGTCTGAAGGAGTTCCCGGTTGCGCTGATTGTGGTTTTCAGCCCTATTGCGGCAGTGACCCTGTTCGCCATTACCGGCTTCAGGGAGATACCGTTGGCCACAAGCCGACCAGTGAATTCTGCCAACGGCACATGGCCTTATTCCGCCACATCATCAGCATTGTTGAAAGAGGGGATGCAGCATCCGATGTACTGAAAGGCTGGCTCTGCTGACATGTTACTAAATGACCATACAAAGACAGCATGGGACGGTGCGCCTTTTGTAGTGCGCGTGACCAGAGATTGCCAGCGGCCAAAACCCCTTCGAGTAAAAGAAGCTCTGCGGATCACCGAAGGGACGCCCCGGGACGTTTCTGGATTCAGCGCGTATTTATCGATGCCCGGAACAAGTCCGCACACCGGCCTTTTCCAGCCCACGATTGAACTTCCTCCATCTTTGGACTACCTAGACGAGGGGGATGTTGTCGCTGTTCATCCTGCAACCGGCCAACTTCAAGTCGTGTACCGGAAACACTCTCCATGCAATTCGCTATTCGTCACCTCGGCTTGCAACAACTTCTGTCTGATGTGCGCTCAGCCGCCTGAAAAGAACGACGACTCCATCTACAGCTTGGCGTTCGATGCGATTCCTCTGATGGATATCGATTCTAAAGAAATAATCGTTACTGGCGGCGAGCCTACTATCCTCGGCGGAAAGCTGGTTAAGCTCATCCAGCGGCTGAAGTCATACCTGCCGTCAACGGCAGTGCATATTCTTTCCAATGGCCGGCGACTCCGCTATCTGAGCCTGGCACAGGATCTCGTAGAAGTTGCCCATCCTGATTTGGTGATCGGAATCCCCCTCTACTCCGATATTTCCTACGAACACGACTTTATCGTTCAGGCAAGAGGTGCATATGAAGAGACCATTCGCGGCATTCTGAATGCTGCCAGATGTGGATTGAATGTCGAGTTGAGGATCGTGGTGACACGCATAAACGCCAATTGGCTCCCGCGCATTTCGCGGTTCATCGTTCGAAACATGCCCTTTGCTTGCAACGTGGCATTCATGGGTTTGGAGCCGACCGGCTTTGCGAAAGGAAACCACGAACAGGTATGGATTGATCCAGCCGACTACGGTGAATCGCTCTATGCCGCAGTCCAGGAGCTCAAATACCACCGGATTCCGGTATCTGTGTACAACCATCAGCTTTGCACGATTGACCACCGTCTTTGGGATTCAGCGAGGCAGAGCATATCCGACTGGAAGAACATCTACCTGCCAGCTTGTGAAGCATGTTCGGTTCGCCATAGTTGCTGTGGCCTTTTTGCTTCTAATGCTGAAATCCATAGCAGAGCGATTCAGCCTCTCACGTTATCAGAATGAACTTCGGACGGCGTGTGATCTCGGGCTGTGAAAAAAATATTCCGTGTCGGAAATACTCCATACTGATGAGCGACAATTAAAATTTTGGCAGCTTTGACTCCCCATATTACTACTGAGCGAACGGAAAGAGTAGTCGACGCCAGACAGCGATTGTGCGGAGACTCGATACGCCCAAGGATGACGCCTTGCGCATCCACGTAACGACCTACTGTGGAAGCGGGTCATAAGACGGGGTCCATGTCTGAGTAGATGAACCCTTTCTTAGCTAGGGTGCCCCGGCGTTCTTCGTAGCGCTGCTTTGCCTCACTTAAGCCCCAAAAGTAATTGGTCTCTTCCTTGTCCCACACAATCTGCCTGTCAATTTCACTCCATTCGGCGTGTGCCTGCCGAACGCAATATCGAATTCCCGAATCGTTCGTCTCATCAAGCAGACTCAGTTCGTAGAACTCCTGTTCGGTCAGAGGTGCTGCTGGATCGACGGTTCTGGACAAAACTTCCTGCATGGATAATTACGCTCCTACTGTCGAGAGAAACACAACCAAATCAAAACCACTTTGCAACTCCACCGTGGTGGGAACACGTACCGCTTCGGTGCTGGCTAAAGCTGTAAGTTCCATCTCTGCACAGGGCGGTTGCTCCATCTGGCACGTTGCCGGGTGAGTATGCTGGCGAGTGAACCTGCTGACCGTTACTGTTCGTGTAATGGTGGTTGTTGCTCAATTGCGGTGCGGCAGCGTTTCGTGCCTTCTCTAGGTACCAATCAGAGGCATTATTAAGAACAATTTCTGCCCCGCCACGATATTGGGCAATGAGGCCCGTGACGCAAAGCTGACCAGTGCTTGGAAGGGAACCCACTACTGCTCTGTCTCGCTTCCAAATCAGGACCGTAAATGACTGGTGCGGATACGGTTTGTCCAAGTCTATGAATGTTGGTGTCCCCGGAGACTGGTATGCGATATGTTTGCCCGCTACCGGCCCACAGACTGTTTCCCTTTCGCCAACATGTATTTTGGCGTCTGTGGAAGGGATTGTCTGAGCTGTTGCCGAAATGAGTGCAACTGAAAGCAGGATGCCGGCGACTGACATTCGGAACGATTCCATTTTTTCTCCTCAAACGCAGCAAGTATACAACCGTTGACATCGCAGCTGACAAGTCTGTCAGTACTCGTGCGCATCCAAGAAGACCGGCATCGGTCAAGAAGAGTATCTCGTAATGAAAAGAAGTCTTTAAAGACCGACACATTAGTTTTGGTTGCGGGGCCCGCAACGCTCTGAGGCGCAGATTTTCCTTTGCAGTCTGAGAGCAACCTGAGCCTCCATGCCAGTTGCTGCAAAGAAGGGTGAACTCGGTTCATCCCCGCGGGTGCGGGGAACACTCTTACAGGCGTTTTATCACTGTTATCCTACAAGGACAACTTGATCTGAGTCTGTTCTTGCCGCTCGCCTTGTCCTCAAAGACTTTGTCAAGGTGAATGCCTTCAAGTTGGCGGCCAGTGTTTTGGTCCACAGTGGATACGCGTTTGTAACCGATCCGTTGACCGGTCATGGTTATACCTCCAAAGTGTCAGAATGCGGGCCGAACTTTGCGTCTCGTAACCAGCTAGGACCAGAAGGGTCGTTTTTATTGATGGAATTCCATGTCGGTTCAAAAGGACCGGTAGCGATGGGGAAGTCTATTTTCACTTCAGTAAAATTGCCCGGATCCTGCATGGAGATTGTGTCTGGAGGCTGCAATGCCGGGATCTCTGGAATCGGCGCGGGTTTCGGCATATGCTGTGCCCATGCCGGGGGAAACGCACAAATTGAGAAGCCGAAAGTCAAAATAGAAATTTGTTATGGATAGAAATCATAGTGAAAAAGGGTAGTCGATACGTCGCTGCGCGTGCAACCGACAGCGAGAATATTGTCATCAAAAACAAAGGATTTACTCGGGCTGTAAGCCAAAATCATTTTTCTAGGCTTTGTGCAACATAAACATAATAAATACATTACGAGGTTCTTCCCACGTGCGCAGTGTTTTTTCTTGACAAGTATGATTATGCGCATTTATCTTAATCAAATTCTAATTTTCATTAGGTAAATAGGTTCAACGGCGGTAGATAGCCTGGCAATGTTTTTTTCTTCCCCGATCCGTCGCAGCAAGCGGGGACATCTCTTTTCGGAGGCAACAATGAAAACAAATTTTTTTAGCAAATGTTTGTTGGCCTACATGCTGAGTTTGGTGGCAATCTATGTTGTGGTTCCAACCGTGGGTTGGGCGCAGACGGATCGTGGTGCGGTCGGTGGCACGGTCACTGATCCGCACCACTTGGTCGTCGGCAATGCCATTGTGACGCTGAAGAATGAAGAAACCGGCGTCTCGCAAACCTTGAAGGTTAACTCCGACGGCTTATTCGTTTTTCAGAATTTGAATCCTGGCCGGTATGCGTTAGCTGTCAGCGCGCCTAGCTTCAAAAAGTTTGCCAAGGACCATATGCAGGTGGATGTGGGGCAGCGCGTCGATGCCGATGTGTCCCTAGTCCCTGGTTCGACCGATATAACCGTGGTGGTTAACGGCGGCATTCAGCAGCTTGACACCGAATCGGCAGACCTCGGCTTGATAGTCGAAGAAAAGTCTGTCACTGATCTGCCCTTGATCTACGGCAACCCGTACACCCTGGGGGCGTTGGCCTCCGGCGTGACGCTGTCAGGCGTCAACCCAAACGTTCATGTCTATGACAGCAGCTCGGGCAACGTTTCCGTCCATGGATCGTCTCTTAACTCGGTTGACTACAAGCTGGATGGCGCGCCGGACAACCGCATTCGTTCTTCTGCCTATACGCCTTCGACCGAGTTCATCTCGCAGTTCAAGATGGGAACTTCGAACTTCAATGCGGCAGAGGGCCACTCGTCGGGTGCTTTCATGAACACGCAGTTGAAGTCGGGCACGAACAGACTGCGTGGTTCCGCCTTTGCCTACTATCAGAATCCGAAGATCAACTCCTCCTACTGGGTTCCACCCAGTTCCATAGCCGTTGACAAGCCGACATTCGTGCGCGAAGGCTTTGGCCTTGGTGGTCCTTTTTGGAAGAACCGTGCTTTCTGGTTTATTGGCTATGAGCATAGTCGCCAATCGGATATCGATACGCAGTCCTCGCTGGTGGTTCCAACAGATGCCGAAAAGGGCGGCGACTTTTCCGCCTATTATGCGCTCGACACTTCCACCACCGCCTACAACGTCTGCACTTCGAATGGAACACTGACCGATCCCACCAAGACGGGGAACGCCTACCAGGTTTACTATGCAGACAGCAACGTGACATCGGCGGCTCCTACCACCTCCAGCAACACCGCATATATCCGCTCGTGCGTGCCCGGTAACAAACTAACCACCATCGATCCAGTTGCCAAGGCGTACTTGGCCTACTATCCGGAACCGATCAATACCAGTGCTAATCCGGGGTCGTCGAACTATTCCTATGGCCAAGCCGAGCCGGATATGTATCACGCCATCGCTACGCGTGTGGATTACACGATCAGTCCGCAGCAAAGTATTTACTCGCATTTGGTGTGGAGCAGCCGCAGCCAGCCGACCAAGAATAACTATTTTCCGCCCTTCAGCGCCACGGCCTTGGTCTATAACAATCGTGGCGTGGTCTTCGGATATACCCGTGTTCTTGGAGTCTCTTCTGTGTTGAATGTGGTTGGTGCCTATACCCGCTTCACCAACTCTAATATCGCCGGCGATGAGGGGGTGGTGGGACCCACCACGATCGGCATGCCGTCGTATCTGACCAAGGATCTATCTGCGTTTGCCAATTCCATGCCGATAATTACGGCGACGGGCTACACCGCGCTGACCTCTTCTACGGGAACAATTTCGGCAGATGACATCTGGCTGGGTTCGGCCAGCTATTCACGCCAAATCGGCAAGCATACGATCAATGCAGGTGTGGAATTCCGTATGTATAACACCAACGCCATGACGGGCAGTGGCGCGCAAGGAAGCTACACTGCAAAAGGCGATCTTGCCCTTCCCAAGAGTACTTCCTCGGAGGCGCACACTGTGGCCTTCAGTCTGGCGCAGCTTGAACAAGGCTACCTGTCCAGCGGTTCGCAAACGCAGAACGCTGACATAGCAATTCGCTCCGACTATTATGCTGGTTATATTCAGGATGACTGGCGCATACTGCCCAAGTTGACCCTCAACATGGGCTTGCGCTGGGAGCTTGAAACCCCCGACATAGAACGCAACAACAAGGAGGCAGTGGCCTTTGACTTCAGCGCCACGAACTCGACAACCAACAGTGCCGCTGCAACCAACTACGCCACAATTCGTAGTGGCAGCACGACAACCCTTCAGGCAATTCTGCCTACCACCTTTACCTCCACCGGCGGCTTGAAGTTTGCTGCCACCTCGGGCAACGGGCGCGCTCCCTATATCTCGCCCAAAAAGGATTTCCTGCCGCGTTTCGGATTTGCCTATGCGCTAAACAACAAAACGGTTATCCGGGGCGGTTACGGCATTTTTTTCGATTCGCTGAATAGTTTCTACCTGTCGGGTGGCAATGCTGGCTCCACGAGTACCTTCCTAGTGCCGCAGCAAGGCTTTTCGGCCACTACTAGCGTAACAGCGCCTACCTATACCAACTCCACAGGATTAGTCATTACCTCCACGCTAGACGATCCGTTCTCCGGTAGCCTGACGGCTCCTACAGGGAACACGCTGGGCACATCAACCTCTCTTGGTCAGACGGTTCTGTTTCTGGTTCGCAAGCCCTCTGTTCCTTATAGCCAACGCTTCAGCCTGGGCGTACAGCACCAGTTCGGTCACTGGGTCAGCTCTGTTGACTATGTCGGAGCGCACAGTATCCATATGCTTATGGAAAAGCAATATAACAATATTCCGCAGTCCTATTATTCCACGCAGGCTAAGGGCTACGATTACACGGTCAATACCAACGAAGCTACGTCGATTACCAATCCCTTCGTCGTGAGTGGAAAAAGCATCATTCCTTCCGGCGCGTCTTATAACTTGGCCACTTCCAAGACCTATGTCTACCAACTACAGAAACCGTATCCGGAATATGGCCAACTGGAGGCGTACAATACGACCGGCAGGTCAATCTATCACTCGATGCAGGCAAATCTACAGCGTCGTTTCACCAATGGTTTGTCCACTACCGTGGCTTATACTTGGTCGCGTACACTGGATGCAACAAGCTTCCTGAACACCACTGATTCCAAACCGTGGTATGGTACTTCGTCGAATGATCGTCCACAGCGTTTGGCGGTCAGTGGCATTTATCAGTTGCCCTTCGGCCATGGCCGCCGTTTTCTTAGCACTGGCCATGGCGTTCTGACACAGATTGCCGGGGGCTGGCAGGCACAGGGAGTCTACCAGATTCAGAGCGGCGCACCTTTGAGCTTCTCGGCTAACGGCTATTACAGCGGTACCAATCCTGGCAATAGCCACTGGAGCCGCTCGGCCTACAAAAAAACCATTGCCAATGGTACAAGTGGCGAGGGCACTTGGTTCAATCCGGCCAATTGGCTCAGCGATAACAAGTTCTCGACAACCACGCCGGTTAGCTGCACCAGCACGCTTATCCTGACCGATCCTACGTGCCCCAATTCACTGCCTGGAACTTACCAAATACGCACTATGCCACTGCGCTTCAACACTCTACGCGCAGATCACCTCAACCAGGCGGATTTAGGTGTACAGCGGCAGTTCCAAATTCACAATGTGGGTACATTCCAGTTGCGTATGGAAGCTGTGAATGTGCTTAATCATCCGGTGTATTCTGCTCCTTCGGTGAGTTCTTACAGTAGTACCTCTTTTGGACTGATCACCGCACAGGGAAACCAGCCACGCGTCTTTCAGTTTGCCGGATTCCTCCGCTTCTAGGCGATGCGCCACAAGATTCATGGGGATGTGGTCTTGTATCATATCCCCATGAGTATGTTCTGCGGGGTGACTTGTTGAATCTATTCGAATTTTCATCACATATTCGTTCTTTCATCGCTGTGTACAGGAGGTTATTTATGCGTCTTTCTTCCCTCTGTGGTTCGCTTGCGCTCTGCGTGACGTTGCCCCTTGCAGCGCAACAAATTTCCACCTTACATTTGGATAGTCGTCTGGTGATTCTGGATGTGACCGTACTCGACAAGCAAGGCAATCCGGTCGAGAACCTCGATCGCAGTGACTTCACGCTCTATGAAGCGGGTGTGCCTCAAGTCCTCTCTTCGTTTGATGCCCCGGCTACACATCGCACGGCAAAGGTTACCGATCCATCGGCGGTGCAGAGCATGAACGATGTACAGCGGCTGATGCCTACCGCAGGGATCACCCTGATGGTACTCGATGAAATGAACTCCGATTTCATGGATATGGCTTATGCGCGGAATTCGCTGCGCAAGTATATTGAGTCTCAGCCGACCATGCTCATTCAGCCCACAGCCCTGATGGTCGCCACCGATGCGAGCTTTATTCAGGTGCAGGACTACACGCTTAGCCGCCAGCAACTGCTGGATGCGCTTAATCACCACAAGCCCATTTATCCTTTTCAGCGAATGCGCATGGGGAATTCGGGTGAAGGCAAGGTGATCAGCTTGGCGCAGACCGTGGCCTCCCTGCAGCAGATTGCGCAGGCTAGCAGCGGCCACAAGGGCCGCAAGAACATTGTGTGGGTCGGCAATGGATTTACGACCATTGACCTGCGCAACGAACCGGATCATCAGGTGCAGTTGGTGACCGGCTTGGTGGAGCGTACGGTGAACCTGTTGCGTGATGCGCATGTCACGCTATACACCATCAATCCCACCATGGCTTCCAACGGCGCCGGTGTAATTGATGAGGTTCAGGACCCGCTGACCGCTGAAGCGCACAATGCCCGCGATCCCTTTGACGGTACGATTGCCTTCAATACCCTAGCTCCGGAAACCGGGGGCCGCGCCTTCTCTCTGGGCAACGACATTGACCAGGAAATAGCCGCCAGCTTGCGTGAATGTAACTCCTACTACACGATCTCATACGTGCCTTTGGAGACTTCGGTGGCCAACCAGAACTATCGTCAACTCACAGTGAAGGTTGATCGCCCTGGTCTAATGGCGCGCTCTATGCAGGGATTTTATGGTGCAGTGCCTGCTCCACCTGTTCCCGGCATCAAGAAGGAACGCAAGACGGAAGGATTCTATCTGGGCACGGCCGCCAACAGTAAGATGGGCTATACTGCGCTAACCATCGTTGCCTCTCCCTCCAGCCACGATCTTGGCCAATACAACGTGCACGTGACGACCAGCGATATTGCCTGGACCCGAGTCGCTACCGGAAATACGGCTCACTTGGTGATGGCCGTGGTGGCCTTCGATAGTAAGGACAAGCCCATTGCCAGCGTAGTGCACGAGGCCAATGCCACACTGGGACCGGACCGGCCCTTGAGTAGCCTTCCCTTTGTGCCGCTCTCGGCGCAGATCAAGATTCCCGCAAATAGCGTACGGTTGCGCTTCGTGGTACGAGACACTGTTTCGGGTCAGATGGGATCGAGCGATATCGATCTTCGGCATAGACAAGCCGCCAACTGAATCGCTGGCGCGCAAAGCATTCAGAAACAGCCCGCGAAAATGGACTGGCATTTGTTTGGAGCGAAACCAGAGTCACAGTGCCCTTTCGATCGCGAAAGGGGTGGTAGGCCGTGGCCACACCTAACTGGCCAGCGCTGCTGGCCATCAAAAAAACAAACAGCCGTTTCCAAAATTCTTCCAGGGGTTTGCTCATGAATCGACGTTATTTTCTCCAGCGATGCGGTGCCGCCAGCGCCATGGCGACAGCCTTCCTCTCCCAGAAGCAGTTTCGAGATGTTTTGGCTGCGACCGGCAGTTCGGATGAGACTCCTGTCGATGGGAGTGTCTTGCCCGACGATGGCTGGAATCTTTGGATAGATGAACAGGCAAGCTGGGAGAACGATGAAATTTATCTCCCAGACAGCGTCGATTTGGCTAAACTTCCCGTCAATTCACCCTCTGGGGGCTGGAAGGCGCTCGACGCAGGGATCGGCCAAGCAGGTGCCGCAGTGGTCCAGTTGCCTTCTACTGTAGAGCAACACTACTGGAAGCGTTATGGCTCTCGCCCATACACGCCGGATGAGTACCGCTATGCGGCTGACGATCCAATCCCAACGAATGGCGCTTACCGGGGCGTCTCGTGGTGGTGGCGCGATGTTCAGATTCCCGCGGCTATGGAGGGCCAGCGAATCATGCTGCAGATTCGCAGCGCACGTATGCGGGCTGAGGTGTATCTAAATGAACGTTTGGTCGGCTACTCGATCATGGAGGAACTGCCCTTTGAATGCGATCTGACTTCCGCGGCCAGGCCTGGGGGCAAAAACCGGCTGGCAATTCGCATCACCAATCCTGGCGGACGTTACGACTGGGTGGACGGTGGCACGATCCGCTGGGGAAAAGTCGAACTCTTCCGCTCTCACGGCTTTGGTGGTCTGGATCGCGAAATCGTTCTGCGCAGCGCTCCTCTGGCAGGGCGCATTGCAGATCTCTGGGCACTCAATCTCCCCGAGGCGAAGACGATTCACGCGTTTATGTCCGTCAAGGGCGCAATCGCGCAAGCGCCTCTCTTTGAGGTAATCGATCCAGCTTCGGGGCAGATATTGGCCAGTTGCCGCGGTGAAATCCAGGCGGCGGAAGGAAGCGGCTATGCGCAAACGGTGGGAGCAATCCTGAACTGTCCGAAGGCTCGCCTTTGGGACCTCTCCTCTCCGGTTCTTTACCAACTCCGCGCAACGCTGACGACAACCGCGGGGCAGAAAGATGTGCGCACTGTCCGTTTCGGATTTCGCTGGTTTGCGCCAGAAGGAATCGGCACAAATTCCATGTTTCGACTGAACGGCAGCCGCATCAAGCTGTACTCGTCGATTTCCTGGGGATTTTGGGGATTCAACGGACTATGGCCCACTCCTGAACTGGCTGTCCGTGAGGTGACTCAAGCCAAAAAACTGGGTCTGAACTGCCTCAATTTTCATCGCAATGTGGGCAAGGAAGATGTTTTCCGCGCTCACGACAGGCTGGGAGTTCTGCGCTACATGGAGCCGGGTGGTGGCAAGCTCTCCATCGGCAAGTTGCCGAAAGGAGCCGCCGCGAATTCCGCAGGCCTAGTGATGGAGCCTGCAACCGACAGCGCGAGTCAGTTTTCACGTCAGTTTATGATGGCCAAGTGCAAGGCAATGGTGAGGGCTTTTCGCAGCCATCCCTCACTTATCCAGTACACTTTGCAGAATGAGATCGGCGCTGATCTTAAGAATCCAGACACATTGACTGTCCTGCGCCTTATGCATCAGGAAGACCCCTCCCGCTCGGTGGTGCTCAATGATGGTTTTGTGGCGCGCAACGCAGCCCAGGCCTGGTTTGAACCTTACAGCGACAAGATGCATCGCAGCGACGAAGAGCCATGGGGAGGGTGGTGGATCAATCATCAGGGCGCAGGCGATCAGTGGTATGACGACTTTTATAAAGACAGCGAACATTTTACTTACCTTCAACCGCTCAAGACGGCGCTGGTCGAATTTGGTGAGATGGAGGGCTGCGCCGTTGCGGACAATCATGCACTGATGATTCACCAGATTGAGAGCCGTCAGTTCGGTGGCAATGGTAAGAGTTACGATCTCGAAGACCATCGTGAGATTATTGCGGGCTATGAAAAGTTTTTGGATCGTTGGGGCTTTCGCAAAGCCTTCCCGACTGTCGAGCGGCTTTTGAGTGCTCTGGGAAACAAGTCCTACGAAAGCTGGCAGCAGTACATGGAGAACGTGCGCATCTGCGATGAAGTCGACTTCGCTGCTATCAGCGGTTGGGAATCGACCGCCATCGAAAACCACTCCGGCATCGTGGATAATCTGCGCAACTTCAAAGGCAATCCTGAATTAATTGCCTCCAGCCTGCGCCCCATCCGTCCCGTCGCCAAGCAGCATAAGCTTTGCTATGCGCTCGGCGAGAACGCAGTCTTCGATTTGTACTTGCTCAACGATACGAGTCAATCTGTCTCCGGTACGCTGCGATTTTCCATGCTCGAACCAGGAGGCAACTCCCAGGAGTTGGGCTCTTGGCCTGCGCCGTCCCGTATTCCCGACCAGTTCAGCTACATGATTCACGCCGGGTTTACAACCCCGCCTTTGTCTCACGAAGGAATTTATCGATTCCGCTTCAGTTGCGATGGTGCTCCGCGAGCAGACTTTACGCGCGAAATCTGGGTTGCCAACACGCAGTTAAAAGTGGCGCACAAACTCTCGATTGGGATCAGTGGAGTGCTGCCTGCGGTGCGAAAACAATTATCGCAACTTGCCGGCGTCGATGTGACTGAGTTTTCCACCGGCCAACGCTATGATCTGATCGTGACTTCCGGCGTTGTCAAAGGCTCGAAGCTCGATCGTGCTGTTGGCGATGAGACCGGACTGGAGGCCCAACCGTCCCATGTGGCCGCCAATTCGGCGAAGGTCCTGGGCCACATTGAAGAACAGGTACTTGCCGCTTCAGAAGCTGGAACTCCGCTACTGGTCATCGTTCCAGACGATGATCTTGCCAACGGAGCGGCCAAGCAGCTAGCCGCGCTGGGAGCGTTCGTCTATAGGGGGCAAGTGGGAGATACTCGAGCGCCATGGATGGGAAACTGGCTCTTTGTTCGCGAACATGCCACTTTCTCTTCCCTGCCTGTCAATTGTGTTCTGGGAGTGCACTACCAGGCGCACGGCAAAGCCTCCAATGGTCTGCTCATCGAGCGCGCGGCAGGAGCCGCGGATCCCGAAGTGATTATGGGTTATAGCCGCGATCACGACCGCAAGACCGGCGCCGCCAGCTTTATGTGCAAGCTTGGCTCTACGCCAGTGCTGGTGCATCGCGCTCCGGAATTCAGCGCTCCTCTGCAACAGCGGTGGCTGGCAAACAGCATTGCGCATCTTGTTCGCGCCAGGAATTGAGATATTCCCCGCAGCCGCGCATCGCCTTGCCGTTTTATGCTTGCGTCTTCAAAGGAATGTCCGCTATGACTTGTAACGTTACCTGTAATGATGGAGATCTCCAAATGAATTCGCGGCAACATCGCTTTGTTCCATCCTTCGATGCCATTGATCCTGCCTTGATTCCTGTACGCACACTGGCAAATGGCGCCAAGATGCCTGCGATTGGCTTGGGAACATTTGGCTCGGATCACGTCTCGCACGCGACGGTGGCCGATGCCGTATTGGATGCAATTTCACTTGGCTATCGGCATATTGACTGCGCTGCTGTCTATGGCAACGAGGCGGAAATCGGCAAACGTTTTGAGACGCTCTTTGCCTCGGGGTTAAAGCGCGAAGAGCTCTGGATTACCTCGAAAGTATGGAATGACCGACACGACGACGTGATCGGTTCATGCCAGGATTCCTTGGATGCGCTGCATCTTGAGTATCTGAACTTGTACCTGGTGCATTGGCCATTTCCCAATCATCATCCGCCGGGCTGTGACGTTTCTGCGCGCAATCCCAACGCGGTGCCTTATCGGCATGACGACTATATGCGGACTTGGCGACAGATGGAGCAACTGGTGGATCAAGGCCTTGTGCGCCAGATTGGCACGTCCAACATGACGATCCCGAAGATGGATTTGCTCTTGCGGGAAGCGCGCATTCGGCCTGTCGTGAACGAGATGGAATTGCATCCGCATTTTCAGCAGCCGGAGTTCTTTGCCTATCTGAAGGCGCATGGCATTGAGCCGATTGGCTTCTCACCGATTGGGTCTCCCGCAAGGCCGGAACGCGATCGTACGCCGGAGGACACCGTTCCCACGCAGGATCCCGTGATTTGCGCGATTGCCGTACGGCGCAATGTGCATCCCGCCGTAATCTGTCTGCAATGGGCCATTCAGCGCGGCCAGACGCCGATTCCGTTTTCGACAAAACGCGGTCACTACCTGGCCAATCTGCGCGCCGCCATCGCTGAGCCACTCAGCGAAGAGGAGATGCGGGCAATTGCGGCGATTGACCGCATCTGCCGGATCATCAAAGGGCAGGTTTTTCTTTGGAAAGACAATCAGAGCTGGGAAGATTTGTGGGATGTAACGGGTGTGATTACGCCAGAGTAGCGCGACGAAATCTTCACGGATCGATGGTGCAAGCAGATGACCCGGGATCGAGAGAGGGAGAGATGAGCAAAAAGATGAAGGCGGCCTACCTACCTGGAAATAGTACGGTTGAAATCCGCGAGGTTGCAGTTCCTGCGCCTGGACACGGCGAGGTTTTGATTGCGGTCAAGGCTTCGACCATCTGCGGATCGGATATTCGCTGCATTTATCACGAGCACCTCGGCAAAGGACCGGAAGGCTATCAGGGCGTAATTGCTGGTCATGAACCGAGCGGGCAGATCGTCGAGACCGGGCCTGGATGTCGACGCTTCAAAGCGGGCGATCGCGTGATTGTTTACCATATCTCCGGATGCGGTGTGTGCAATGATTGCCGCCGCGGCTACATGATATCGTGCACGAACCCGACCTATCGCCGGGCCTACGGATGGCAGCGTGATGGCGGCATGGCCGAATACATGATCTCTGAAGAAAAGGATCTTATTCTGCTACCAGACACGCTGACCTTTGTCGATGGCGCGCAAGTCGCCTGCGGTTTTGGCACGGTGTATGAGGGCTTGGAAAAAATCGGCATCAACGGCAATCACGATGTGCTGATCGCGGGCCTTGGCCCGGTTGGTCTGGCGGCCGGTGCATTGTGCCGCAAGCTGGGCGCGAATCGCATCATAGGTATCGACATTAGTAAGGAACGCATGGATCTGGCGCTTCGTCTGGGGCTTTGCGACGAAGTCCTTGCATCGAGCGATGAGAATGTGAAGCAGGTACTCGAGCTAACAAGCGGGCGAGGAGTGGAGCGCGCCGTCGATTGCTCGGCCAACGCACAGGCTCGTGCGACCGCCATTCGTGCCACGCGCAAGTGGGGTAAGATGGTCATGATTGGCGAGGGCGGCACCGTGAGTTTCAATCCTTCGCCCGATATTATTCACGAACAGAAAACCATTTATGGCTCGTGGGTTACATCAACGTGGCTGATGGAAGAACTGGTCGAGCGCCTGGTGCGCTGGAACCTGCATCCGGAAACGATCATTACGCACCGCTTTTCATTGGAGCAGGCATCTGAAGCCTATGCTTTGATGGCCACGGGGCGGTGCGGTAAGGTAGCGGTTTGTCCTGGAAAGGATTAGCTCATGGCTTTTGCCGCCAGAACCGTGCGCTCGACGCACGACCTCGACGTACCACTGATTCCCAGGCAGAACCTTACTTCGTTTCTGCTGGTAACCGGCCTGTTTTTTCTGTGGGCGATACCGAACAATCTGAATGATGTTCTGATTCGGCAGTTTATGAAGTCGTTTGAACTGAGCCGATTGCAGGCAGGCCTTGTTCAGTCGTCGTTTTACAGCGGCTACTTCCTGTTTTCCATGCCTGCCGCGATTCTGATGCGGCGGCACGGATACAAGTTTGGTCTGTTGACTGGGCTGCTCCTGTATAGTGCGGGCACCTTTCTATTTCTGCCGGCGGCTCTCATGCGCAGTTATTCTTTCTTCCTGCTTGCGTTGTTCGTTCTTGCGAGTGGTTTGGGATTTCTTGAAACCGGCGCGAACCCGTTGATCGCGCAGATGGGTGACCCCGATAGCTCGGTACAAAGGCTAAATATTGCGCAGGCCTTCAATCCGCTTGGCGCCATCTGTGGTGTCCTTGTTGGCACCTTCTTCATCTTTTCTGGCGTTGAGCTCTCGGCTGTCGATATTCAGCGAATGCGCGCAATCGGAACTTATGATGCGTATCTGCAGCATGAGACCATGCGTGTCATTGCTCCCTATCTATGTCTGGGCGTCGTTGTTCTGCTTTGGGCTTTGATGATTGCACGGAATCGCTTCCCCGTGATTGCGGAAGAGCAATCTTGCATCGATATAACACCGCGCGGCGGCTACCGGCAGTTGCTGTCCTATCCGCATTTTCTGCTGGCCGTTTTTACGCTGTTTAGTTATGAGGGTGCTCAGGTGGGCACGTGGAGCTACTTCATTCAGTATGTGCAGGACTATTCCCATCAACCAGAAAAGGTCGCCGGTCAGCTACTGACCGGAACTCTTGTCGGTTTTGCGTTGGGCAGATTTGTTGCCAGCGCTTTGATGAAACGCATTTCCGCAGGCCGTCTGATGGGAATCTTCTCGCTGATCAACATCATACTGGTTGCGGTTGGCATTCTGTTTCCAGGATGGCTAGGGATCGGTGCGATTTTCATTACCAGCTTCTTTATGTCCTTGATGTTTCCCACGATTTTCGCACTTGGGCTTAACGGATTGGGGAAGAGCACGAAATCCGGATCATCAATTCTGGTGATGGCCATTATCGGCGGGGCAATCTTCACCCCACTCATCGGCCTGATCTCGCAGCGTGCCCATAGCATGGCCGCGGCCATGATCGTGCCTCTCCTCTGCTACATTGTGGTCGCCTTCTACGGATTCTGGGGATGCCATCTCAAGCCACGCTTCTGCACAGAATAGTCAATCTTCTTTTCGCGATGTACACAAACTTACAAAGGATGGATCATGCTAAAAGGAATTTCTCCTCTTCTTTCGCCCGAGTTACTGACAGTTCTTTACCAAATGGGACATGGCGATGAAATTGTCCTGGCCGATGCTCACTTTCCAGGGCATACTATTGGCCCAAAGGTGATACGTGCGGATGGCTTGCTGATTGCAGACTTGCTGGATGCCATCATCCCTCTGTTTGAACTCGACAGCTATGCGGACCCTTTGTATATGATGCAGGTTTCCGCTGGCGATCAGCCTGATGAGACGGTTGAGGCTGACTATATGCGCGCTATCTTGCGGCACGCCCCACAGGCCCCTCACCCGGTGAGAATTGAGCGCTTTGACTTCTATACTCGAGCCAAATCCGCATCTGCCATAGTGCTTTCAGGCGAACTGCGCAAGTATGGCAATTTGATTCTCAAGAAGGGTGTCACTCCAACGCCGGTAAAAAACTAGTTGAATCCACCTATGGGAAGATCCGGCTTGGTGGGCACTTAGAGCTGGCTCAGGAAATTCAGACAGGGGGTTAAGTGGAGGTTCTGTTCGCCCGCAGCCTAAAATGGCTGGGATGAGGAGAGCAGATGACCAGACGTCCGCGTCGGAACCACACAGCAGCCTTCAAAGCGAAAGTGGTATGAGCGCCGGAGCAAAAATAGGCCACAGAGCGCCGTGTGAGCGGAGCTTTGCGGCGGAGTAAAAGTAGGCCAGTAGGAACCGCCGGATCTTGGTTTCTTGAGCAGGGTTGCGTAGGCAACGCGGTTCATGGGACACCGGAGGGATGTTCGAGGTGGAGATTTACGGACGTGTTCGGCGAGCGGTACGAGTCGAGGGCAAGAGTCAGCGGGCGGTGGCCAGAGAGTTTGGCCTTTCGCGAGATACAGTACGGAAGATGCTGCAGTATGCGGTGCCGCCAGGCTACCAGCGACAGCAGCCGATCAAGAAGCCTAAGCTTGGTCCGTGGTTGGGCGTTATCGATGCCATTCTGAGCGACGACAAGCAGAGGCCGGTCAAGCAGCGTTATACGGCGAAGCGGATCTTCGAGCGGCTAAAGGAAGAACATCAGTTCACGGGCGGTTACACGATCGTGAAGGACTACGTGCGCGGCGAACAACTCCGCACCCGGGAGATGTTTGTGCCGCTGACACATGCGCCGGGCGAGGCACAGGCAGACTTCGGCGAAGCGCTGGCTGTGATAGCCGGCGTACAACAGAAGGCGCACTACCTGGCGATGGATCTGCCACACTCGGACGATTGCTTTGTCGTGGCGTTTCCAGCGGAGACCACGGAAGCCTTTCTGGAAGGCCACGTGCAGGCCTTCGCATACTTCGGCGGCGTGCCAACGCGGATTCTTTACGACAACACGAAGATCGCAGTGGCCAAGATTCTGGGCGGGGAAGAACGGAAGAAGACGAAGGCCTTTTCCGAGTTACAGGGTTACTATCTGTTCGCGGATAAGTTCGGCCGCCCAGCCAAGGGGAACGATAAGGGCAAGGTCGAAGGCCTGGTCGGCTACTCACGGCGCAACTTCATGGTTCCGATTCCCCATGCAAGCAGTTGGGAAGAGCTCAACGCTCATTTGGAAGCCGATTGCCGGAAGCGGCGAGAGCGGCGGCTGCGCGGGCACACAGAGACGATCGGCGAGCGTTTCGAGCGTGATAGTGCTGTGCTACTGCTGTTGCCCGCGGCGCCCTACGAGGCCTGCGAGAAGATCTCCGCGCGGGTCAGCTCACTGTCGCTGGTTCGCTATCGCGCGAACGACTACTCGGTGCCGACTGAGTACGGACATCGCCAGGTATGGGTGAAGGGCTACGTGCACGAAGTGGTCATCGCCTGCGGCAGCGAAGTTATCGCTCGTCATCAGCGCAGTTATGAACGCGAGGCGGTGATCTTCGATCCGCTGCATTACCTAGCGCTGCTTGAACAGAAGACCCGGGCTCTGGATCAGGCCGCGCCGCTCGTCGGCTGGCAGTTGCCGGAGTGCTTTGCGCAACTGCGGCGCCTGCTTGAAGCAAGGCTCAAAAAGCATGGAAGCCGCGAGTATGTGCAAGTGTTGAGGCTGTTGGAGACCTTCGAGTTGGCGGAAGTCGCTCCCGCGATCGAAGACGCCTTGAAGCTGGGAGACTTGGCTCGAGTTGGCCTTGTAGGTCGATAGCACAAAAACGCCTATAAGGTGTTGATCCTACCTGTTTTAATGCGACTCTGTTTTCGAATAGCACGACATGTTACCTGTGGTCAGTCGGCAAGAAATGGGCAGGCGACACTGTGGTCAAAATGATTTTCAGCAAATTATCTTTTGCAGTACAGTTAATGCTCAGAACATAACATGGCAATTACTGCGCCGACATTTTTCCAAAGAGGATAAACAGCATCACAAGCATGAAGCGCAGACCGGAATCACCATCCGTGTCTCCGGTTGAGTATCTAAAGCTCGGGCGCATTGAAAGAGCAGACTTCGGGCCGAAATACGCTTTGCTCGAAGGCTTTGTGATTGGTGATCGAGAACTCAAGAGCAACTCGTGCCACTGCGTACGATAATGAGATCTCTCGGCGCGATCGCCGCTAACAAGGAGAATGTTCTGCTTCAGAATTCCTATGGCGGTTAAAAAGTCGTAATACGTTTTTGCTGCGGATTCATCTTGCAAATTGTCAAAACGGACGAAGGCGTCATCCTGTACTCGGTGGACGTAGATATTGATTGCTCGCGCGAAGAGTTGAGAATTCAATGTAGCATATTCCATAACGGAATTTAGCAGAGTGGAATTGATTTTCTTGCTTTCGTGAACCGGCTTGCGAGGGCACGACAGCACTCGTTCATTAAGAGAATTGCGCGCATCCGGCAACCATGTTTCCATACGGTGTCTTTGTCCGCCACGCGCAAACGTCAATCCGCAGAGATATTGCGCACGCGCCATCATGCCATCAGCCTCCTCCTTTTCCAAATTGTGCCGTTTTTGAATTTCCTCTTCAGGTCGGCCACTGGTTTGCACTTCGTACAGATATTGCCAAGCCGCATCGATTTGCGTCTGAATCGATGAATTCTCAACGCGCTTTTCCTCCAAGTTTGGATTCGGCTCCGATACCTGCTGTAAAACCCGATGCGTAATTCTCAATTCTCTACGCGCCAGTTGAATTGGAATGTTTACCACTCCGCGATTCTGTTCCCATCGCTGCAGCGTACTGCGGCTTATGCCACTCGCGTCTCGAACGTTTTCATCTTGCGGATTCATGCGCGGAGATCTCCGCAGATAAATTGCCAGCAACCAATCGAGCAAATGCACGTAGTTCTCCATGCTCGTGTCTGGACTGCCATGTCCAAGAAGTTGCGCAACCAGATATGCGTGTCGGCGCGTATGCTGTGCATTTAGATAAAGCTGTTTGCGAAGCGCATATCCGTGCGCGAGCCATGCTGTGGTTTTAGGCAAGTGCGGAAACAGGTTTGGCGCTGGATCGAGATCTGACAACATCAATGAAAGAAAGAGCCAGGAGGCAAATGCGTGGCGGAACTGATGGAAGTGCGCATCAGAAATGCCCGTCACAGTGGTAATGATCTTGTTAATTTGCGTGAAAATCGATGGAGGAACGGTTTCCATATTTTCACGCGCATTCCCGAAGACGCAATCATCCAACTGCGCGCCTTGTTGCTTGCGAATTTCATACCATGCGCGCAATTCCAGCAATTCGCATTCGGTCAGAAGCGCACCAATCGGCAACCTGCGCTTTGCATTCGAACTTTTAAGCCTGCGTTTTTTAGATGGTCGAATCAATATCTCGCAAACGCCATTAAGATAGAGATCGCGTATTTTCAGATAAAGCGCTTCACGGCGTCGAAGTCCGCAGCGAAATCCAAGGATAACCAGCAAGCACGCAATGCTCCGCCGCTCTTGCGCTTCGGTGCTTGGCCATGCGCTGTTAATTTGTGCGAGAATATCCGCGTACTGCTCGAAAGTAATAATGCCAGCATCAACATTGCCCAAATCATGGACTGACCAAGGCATCTCATCTTCGTCAATTGGATCTTTTCCACAGCGCGCCGAAAGGTAAAGATCAAATTCGAGAAATGCGCGTACAAGATCTCTTTTGAGCGCCGGGTTTGTGGAATAAGCTGCTGCGCCCTCGATTGCCTGGAGATAGACAGAATCCAGTACGCCAGATTCGTAGGTCGCTGGATCGTCTGTATTAAAATAGCCACCTGTATGACGAGCAATCAACAAAACGATATGGTGTGCAGTATTCAGCGATTTGCGTTTATGAGATCGCCCTGTTGATGCGAGCAGCGAATCGCCAAAGTCGGCCATTCTTTGGATGAATCCATTATTTGATTCGTCCTTGGCAAGAGTCTGAAGAAACCCGCGGACACTAGATCTGGTGTTTCCGTCAAAGGCACTTTGAAGTGGAACAAGCCAAGCAGGCTCTTCCGTCTCAGCAAGCGGGACGTCCTCTAATTTTGATTTTATGGCGGGCTCATTGCCGTTTGCTGGAAAGTCGCTGATTGAATTGAATGCAATGGTGTCTTTTGTGATTTGCTGGAAGACATTTCTTGTCAGCGAGTGTGAGACGACGTTTCTGTTGGCATACCAGACAAGAATCGGCGGGATCTGCGTTGTTGCGACGGATAGGCAGCATTGCTGAAGACTTCGAAGAGTGCGAGTCTGTTGATTTTTCAGAGGACGAAGAGTATTTCGCAGTTGCCGAGCATAGCGCTGCACAATTCGAGCATCGGTAGGAGGCACTAACTTTTCTCCCTTCAACTCGCTTTCAAGCAGCGCTGCAACGCTGCTCTCTGGAACGCGCATCCATAAAGTAGCCGTAAGTGAATCGGGTTGCCAGCGGCGCAACTCTGCGTTTTGATTCCCATGCGATCCAAGAAGCAATTCAATGTGGACTCGTCCATCCGCGATGATGGTTCCCTGTTTCTTTTCTGGTATGGCGCGCACTAAGGCCGCAATTGCCTGCGGGCTTAATAGCCCACCATATACAACGGCGGAGACAATCAGCGCGTTGAGAAGTTGGGCGTTCGTCTCATCTGACTGAAGCCCCCCATTCTGCTTGAAGGTCTTCGTCCATTGTTGGAGAAGATCTTTCCACGCATCATATTGTTTGAAACTTGCGGCAAGATTGCCGCTGAATGGGTTGTTGAGCCGGAAAGGCTTGACCGGAATCCGCGGCAAAGCAACTGTGCGCCGTTCACGGACAGACCAGAATTGTGCGGCCTTTCGCAGCACTCGAAGAAAATCGCAGACGGTTTGAACATCCTTGCAGGATTTGAGCAGAACAGACTCAATGTGGCGCACATCCTTCGACTTCCATGGTTGTTCTTCGATTCCGGGCTGGACCTGACCCAGCAGCACCTGGCTAAACCTCGATTCGTTTGTATTCAAAAACTCAAGCAATCGCGGAAGAGTTTTTTTGCGTTGCTTTTTGGAAAGCGAGAGCTTGGCGGAATCGATGAATACATTCGTTGGCTTATTGATCATCGGCAATACGCACTCCCAGGTAATTGATTGACTCAAAGCCAAGTTCATTTAGCAGGGGAACCAGCCGTGCATCAAGTACACGAATATATTCTTGATACGAGAAGCACGAATGCTTGCCCCACTGTTCTTCTCCCCTGCTTGCGTGTCCCATCCATGTGTCCACGATCTCTGTTGGCGTACCGCGTTCCACGAGTTCGGTGCGCATAAAATGACGTCCAACATTAGCGGGAAACGGTAAATAGTCTTTCATGCGCTCCTCCAGCACCGAGTGTGTCAGCGGAATAGCCATCCGATCATCATCGACGAAATAGCAGGATAGAGGCGGATTCTGGTTTTTCAAAACATTGAACTCTGAGTATTCCCTGTATTGGGCGTAATTTCTGATTTGATCTCTGACGAGTTGTGGTAAATACAAGAGGCGAGTTTTGTACCCACTTTCATCCCCTTTGTCCTGCACGCTGGCAATGCCCGATTCAAAATCAATTTGATCGAGCGAAAGCCATGGATTGCAAATTCCCCTAAACCCGACGGCAAATTGCAGATATAGCGCGGAATAGAGCGTGTAGATATTGTGCCGGAAAATGATTGGGCCGTTTCCATCCTTACATTCCAGGACCTGTGCTTTGAGCCGACCTATGGCTTCTTTCACCGTTTTCATGGCCGGACATAATGCGCTTCCCACAGCAAAGCTACCCGGCGAAACCTCTGAAAAGTCCGGGGATTCGAGCTGGTATCCGGTCCTGGCCAGATCGCTTTTCAGGCTCAGCACCGCGTCGCGGTAAATCAACTGCAGAGATGAAATGGATGGCGTTGAATAGAACAGCTTTGCGGAAGCCAGTGGAGGCGCCTGATTGGTGATCAGCGAAGCCGCTGAAATGTTGTCAGCGGATCGATCGAGAATGCGCTGAAAGAGCACTGCGCTTATCCTGTTGATGGTCACTCTTCCCTGCAAATCCATTTCGTTGAGTGATTTGTTCAAACGTGCCTCTATATCTTTAGTAGGATCATCAAGCAGAAGAACTGGATTCTCAGCAGGCAAAGCACGCCCTTGCGCATCAAGCAGCGCTTGAATTGCCGCGGAACCACCAGCATAATCTGGCAGCGTGATGTACTTGATGCGCGAACGCGCACGCGGATTTGGTGATCCATCATCTTTCGCGCAATGGTCAGTCATTGCCCGAACCAACCATGCTGGATGCTTGCTGTTTTCACTCAGCTTAGCTTCCATTGCCAGACCCAGTTCGAATTGAGGCTTCGCAGGGATAGTGGAGGAAACCTGTAAGGAAAGCACTCGCGCCAGAGATTGGCCGGTCCAAAGCAGAAGATTAATGATTGCAAAATTCTTCAGTGCATCCGGATCGCCTTCAGTAACGGCCTTGCGTGACGTGATCAGGATAGTCGCCAACTCACCAATCGTCAGAGTTTTCCAACTCCATGGCAGGAGCTGATTGTTCATCTCTTGCCAGCCGGCAACTGCTATAGCAACTCCGGTCTCATCTGCGGCCAAATCCAAAGGCGTTTCGGGAGCACACTCTGATGGAAGATCACCTGCTTGGCGAATCTGCCTTTCCAACTCAGGCTTCTTCTCGCGCCGCGTAATTGAGGAGAGCGAAAGGGACGGTTCGCCGTCTGCATTATCTTGATCCTCGATTTCTTCATCATCGTCTGGACATTCGATTTCAAAGATTTCCGGAGATGGTTTCTTTACAGGAGATTTCAGAGTAGTCGAACTACCTGATGTACCTGGACGACGCGCGTATCTATGCGGTGATAGCGAAATGCTAATGTTGTCACCACTGTTGCTGTCGCGGTTTCGCTCGGTCCAGTCGTGATCTTGTGGTGCAAATCCCCACTCGATGAATGTTGCGATGGAGATCAGGTCATCATGTGTCTCGTTGATGTTTATTGTGGAATCGAGTGGAACCCGTCTATATTCATGGATACTATCTACAATGTCCCGCAACCGGTTGGGAAGCATCGCCTGCTCTTCCGTCAACGGAAGAGTTCGTAATACGTATTCTCTGACACTATCGCCATCGAGAAATCGAAGCACCGCTAAGGATCTCTGATAGAGGATTCTATATAGGTTATGTCCTGGTGCAGCGCCAGATTCCCAGTCCGTCGGGGAAATAGAGTAAGCCATGATGGCGGTATGTGCCAGCAGAGCGCCCCCTTGCAACCACCTGAAAGCACGCTGAAAGTCGCGATTCGGATGCCTCTCCCACAGCAGGCGATACAGCCCGTGCTCTGTTGCGCACCCTAGCACCGGATTTCGCCCTTTCTCGCGGCGGAATTGTTCCTGAAGATCCTCTTCTTCTGCTCGAAAGAGGATTGACGGAAGATTCTTGGCGTGGCGGCGTATCCATCGCAGTTCATCAATCCAACGCGCAACCATTGCCTGATCAATGGCGGGATCCTTTGATTTGGCAGCATACCGACAGAGCACAAGCAGGTTCTCTGCAATGTGTATGAATCCTGGTAGCCGATTATTAGCATGAATCAGCCACAGGATTTGACCAAGCGCATCGGAGTTGCAACCGGCCTTGCCGGCGCTTTCCGTTCTTCGGAACGCAAGAAGTCGCGCCATTGGATTCGCTGCTGCAGATGTGTCGCGCGTAAATGTCTTTTCTTCAACCATCGCTACCTCTATGAATCGGAAACATCATGCAAAGCAACACTCGGAGAGTTTATTCAGCATATCTGCGAGTATTCAGTGCGGGAAAAATGACTCCGCCGGTCAGGACTGAACACCAAACTCCATCCCATCGTTTTTACGGCGCGACGATACGATAAATTGTAGCCTCAGTGCCGCCTTTTGCCTTACGCACTACATCGATGTGGCCGTGATCGATCAAGCGATTGATGAGGCGACGGACGCTACTCTTTGATCGGCCCGTTATGCGCATGAGATCCTTATATCCTAGCTCCACCAGCCATTGCTTCTTGTCGTTGACGTCTTTCTGGGTACCGCGTTTTTTCGCATCCTCGAAAATCGCGTTAAATAGCGATTGATCACTTGTGCACAAAGGCCGGTACGCCGGGCTTTTTTGCTTGGTGTCATGATTGCTTGCATCTGCATTATCCGTGCCACAGTTGCCCATAAACGGAAACTGCATATTGTCGGAATTGTTTTTTGATTGGCGCATTATGAGTATCGTTGCCCCGCGCCAGCGAAAACACAAGCGCACTAGCGCTTCGATGCAAAATAATTTTGCTTTTGAGTAATCGCCCAAAATGCCGTCGATTTTTCGGCCATTGAAGAATGGCTTCGAGCAAGAAGCAAAAGAGCACGCCGGCAAATTTCCGAGCTCGTTTCCTTGCTGTCCGATATTCGGACACTTCCTCGTCTCTCGAACTGCCTCAGACCCCGCGCAATGTACATCAGGCTGCAAATCGCATCGCTCTGCTCCTGGCATGGCAGTGCTGGTTGTCTATGCATATCAGCTTGGCGTGGCATGGCCCAAAGCAACTTCTTGCATTTATATCTGCGCCAGAATTGGCGATAAACCAATCATGAAGGAAAAATTACGCTGCGCTTCAAGATTCATCGCAATCTTGTTCATCCCGCTCTTTTCCGTATTGATTCTTCTTGCGCTTCAGGCGCAGCGCTCGCTCATCACCAAGCCGATCGACGAGACGGCACGAGTTGCGCTTCGCGGCAACCTCAACCCTCTGATTAAGACAGCGAGCGATACCGGCGTGGTGTCGGACGGCACGTCCACCGGCACGCACGGCACGATCACTGGCAGTACGGTCGTCACCGTCGTTGTTGATTAAGCGCTTGCGACCGCAACCCATATCTCGAGTATCTTCTGAGCTCCGAAGCATGTGTATTGCCCTGCGGCTCTCTATATCTCAACCAATCATCACAGAAGGAGGTTCCCGTGTAATTTCCTTGTCCAAACTGCAACGCCGACAATACGCAAGTTCTTTCCATGACATACTCTCAAGGTGTATCAGTCAATAGCCGTGGATTTGTTTCCACATCGGAACTGTCAAGATCAATTGCGCCACCTCAAAAGCAGAAAAGCAAATTGCTCATTTTTGGTGTGGTGGTTTTTTCGATGATGGGCGTGGCGGTTGACATAACGATTTGTCAGATATTCTTCTTTGCGATTGCTGTAGTCCTGTTTGTCTTCATCTGTCTTAATTTTCGCTACAACAAGTTAGAATGGCCTGGACGGCAGAAAACGTGGGAAGCGTCTTATCTGTGCAAGACTTGTGGGAATGTCTTTATCCCAAAAATGTAAATTGTGGTTCTGAATAGAGTCTCTGCAATATTCTTGTCCGGCGCCAGGGTGAGGCGCCGGACCTTTTGTGTCAGCACCGTATCCTTGTGGTGCACTGCGTCGAGAAAGGAAGAAGCGGAAACTCAGCCAGCAGCAGCTTGCCAGCGCCATGAGGACAGCGCGTTCTTACGTCTCAAAGCTTGAGCGAGACATGGCTGATCCATCGCTATCCACGCTGGAACGCGCTGCTGCTGCTTTCAACATAAATATTGCCGAGCTGTTTTCCGGTCTGTAAGAAAATATGGCAGAAAGGTGGAACAGACATCAGCCACCGCACTCGGGCGGCAGCAGAGAAGGATATGTAAGGTAGATCGTTGACTCGGTGCCGTCCTTTGCCGGGCAGTACACAGTCAAACAACCATGTTCAATGACGCGCTTGACCGACCGCTGCACGCTTTTCCGCGATAACCCAGTTAGCTTCATAATAGCTTTGTACCCAAGCTGAATGCTCCATTGATCCGTGCACCCTGGCAAAAGTTGAGTGCCTCGGTTTGTCGCTTCGTTTCTGAGTGCATTTAGAAGCATTTCGTCGGTTTTGGATAAAGTCCTCCTTCGCTTCTTGCTTTGCTGGCCACGGGATTTATTCGTTGCGCCAGTGTCCTCCGCATCACCAAACTCCAGGGCTAGCTGCGTGTCACTTATATCATTTTTAACTTTCGTCATCTCGATCCCCCACATTATGCTGGAGTCGCTCGCCGCAAAACGCAAGACTACTAGCGCTTCTTGATAAGGAATTTTGCATTTTTAAATCCTTCGTCGTCCGATGTCTGAAAACTTTTCCGTCTGTCAGCCCGCAAAATAGCATTTAGCTAAACGGACAAGATCCACAGAAATAATGAGATACACAACAGTTTCAAAAGGTAACGGCGAGCTTAGAAGTTAAGAAACTTCTTTATTGGTTGATACGCTGTAATACACCTGTTTTCCATCGTGAAATCGACGAATAATTCTGTGATAAGGAAGTTATAACTTCGTCCAAAGCGAGAGAAGCCTCGTGGCGAGAAAAGTTACCATCTGATTGCGACCAGATAGGGGGTATCTTTTTGCTCTTTAGGCGCAGCCAACGCGGAATTTATATTACGCATCTCGTTGACATATATATACTTGTAAAAATACGGCAAATCGTTCAAGATGATGGTTTTCGGATTTCAGAGATTCTTTCCAGGTACGGATGCACCACCCCCGTCCCAGAAACGCGCCCACGCGCCTTATATGCGTTTTTCGGCGTCCGTATTAGTGCGTGTGTACCCTCGCACTAATACGGTTTGATGATACCTGATAGCTCATGCGACCAGATGGAATGAAAATTCAGTGCTACATTAGCGTAAAGGAGCCGTCTATGGACGGTATGACAATCACACTTCCAAATAACATTGTGAAAATGGTTGCCGAGACTGCCAAGAAGAAGTCCATTCCAACGATGGAAGTCCTCCGGCGCATGTTCACTATACTGAAGATCACTCAGGAAGAGAAAGCGAAGGGAAATGCCCTGGGCATTGTGAATGGCGATAGGGTAGTTGTCCGCTTTGTCGGTATTTAGCCCATGAAAGGTATTTGTGAACAACTCAAAAATGTGTGCAAGCGCGCGCCTGCGGCTTGGTCCCAGTGGTTTCATCATCTTTTTTAACATCGCAGAGGAGTGGAAGCTGGCCGATAAAGAGGCGCTGGAACTGCTTGCGTTCGGAAGCGGGACGCCTATAGAAGAGCTCAAGCTCAACCCAGCCCCGCAGCTATTCACTGAGGAACGTATGTTACGGATCAGTTACATCCTCGGGATCTACAAGGGGTTGCACATTTGCCATGGGGACGATCTCGCCGACCAATGGGTGAAGCTTCGAAACCAGAATCAACTATTCGGCGGCATCTCTCCGCTTGAGTTCATGATCGGTGGCGGCCTGGATGCCATGCATCTGGTTCGCAGGTTAATCGATGCGCGATGCGCTGGCAACTAACTTTCTAGCTTGACTTGCAGCCAGACGCCTGAACCGGATGCGTATCAAAGACTAACAGCAAGCGCCTCTTCGGAGGTGCGGCGACCATGCTCACCTGTTCTTGGTTTGCGTACCCGCAGTTCGGAGTGCTGCCCTCCTTGCCAGTGGATCATCAAGATGATTTCACGTCCTTTCTTGTCCACCTCAGCGACGCTGTCGGTAATCAAGGTTCTCACAAGTTACTGGCGTGCGCGCATGGTTACGTATTGACACCACAGCGCACTGCCAGAAGGCAGCAATCGAGCGTTCGACACTGTTGCCCGGTTGCTTAAGCCAACAACGCCCGACCGCTTTTACTCAAGAGTAATTTCCGCGACGAATTGTGCATGACGATTTGCAATCCATCGGACACAGCCCGGTGTTCGACTGGGGTATAGCCAATCCGGACATCTTGCGGTTGACACTACTGCTCGATATTGCGTCAGACTAGAATCCATTTGCGCCTGTCTGACACTCCCCGCGCAACATCCTAGATTTCATCCTGACACTTTGGCGGTTTTACCATGACCGGTCAACGGATCGGGTATAAACGTGTATCTACAGTGGACCAGAATACTGGCCGCCAGCTCGAAGGTATTTCCAGCGACAGGATTTTTGAAGACAAAGCCAGTGGCAAAAATACGGCGCGACCTCAATTGCAAACCGCTCTGGAATTTTGCCGAGAAGGAGACACGCTGGTCGTGCACTCAATGGACCGCCTTGCGCGTAACCTCACTGCCCTCCGCCTTCTGGTCAAAGGACTGACAGCTCGCGGCGTAGCCGTTCAATTCATTAACGAGTCGCTAACCTTCACCGGTGAAGACTCTCCAATGGCCAATCTTCTTTTGTCCATGTTGGGAGCAGTCGCGGAGTTCGAACGGGCTCTTATCCTTGAGCGTCAGCGCGAAGGCATCGCACTCGCCAAGGGTGCGGGCAAATACAAGGGAAGAAAACCAACTCTGAGCGCGGACAGCATCATGGAGATTTGCCAGCGTTCCGCAGCCGGAGAGAAAAAGACAGCGTTGGCGCGCGAATTCGGCGTCAGCCGCGAAACAATCTACGCCTACCTACGCCAGCAAGCGGCGTAAAACGATTCGCCTCACAATCGCATCCAAGGTGCCGCTCATCATCGAGCGGCTTTTTTGTGCTCCCCGCACCCGCGGGGATGAACCGTGGCGTCGGAAACCCGTTTTCTCCATAAATTCCTTGCTTATGGCACGCCGAATATCTCGTTTTCAGATGCTTTGGTACGGACATCGTTCCATCTCCCCACTAAAGGAAAAAATGCAAAAAAAGTTTTGCCAAGCGCTACTGGAGTTCCTTTTGCGTCAAGATTGCGATAGTCTTTTGCTTCGGAAGGTGTTTCGCACGATGCCGGACGGCTGGAAAAGAGATGGGAACTGACCTTATCGCACGCTGGTGATAGAGACGCAGTGTAGTTGGTCTGTCGAAAAATCATTGGCGATCGAACCGGAGGGTTGACTTTTACATGATGGACTATCAAGGGCAGCGTGCCGAGGAACTTGGTTTTGTAGCGCCTACGATTGGCTACCACTGGAGTGGCCCTCAAAAGTTGTTTTGATTGCGAGTGGGCGCATAAAAGAACCGAATCGTAAAAGGGGGCATAGATGGCACGAAATCGGCAATGTGGTTGGTTGAAAGCTGGAGAATATCAGGGGTCTGCCATCTGGCAGTGCGGCACCGGTATCGAGGAGCGTACGCGCTATGCAGAGGGTATCGGCATCAAGGTCGATGACAAGTGGGTATACCTCTACCTTCGCGACGGCGAAGAAATTGTTCGTCTCAGCAGGAAATCGAACAAGTCTGCACAGATTTATCTGGATATGACCCTGCGTGATGCATTGCGGGAACGCATCGTCCACAGCGTTGAAAACAGTTCTTCGTGTTGCTGGGGACAGTTCGGATGGGAACGCCATTGCCGTGGTGAGGACAGCCTCAACAGCGAACGCACTCCATGCAATCTTCACACTGCTGAATGGCTAGAAAGTGAAATTCAAGCCACGCTTGATTCCATCACCACCGACGAGGAGTGGCCGTCCGTATTGGCACAGCGAAAAATCGACGCGGTGAAAGCCGAAGAGCGGTTAGCAGAGATGGAAAGGGAGCGTGATACGGCTCGCGAAGCTGGATACGGCGAATGGCGCAACAGCGGCGGTACGTGGTTAGTCAGCATCGAAGGCCGCGGCGTGGGAGATATTGTCGCAGTTCGGCGGCGGAACGGTTCCGTGAGCCATCACGAGCTTACTGTGCAGGTAAGCCCGAAACTCTTCAGCGTTAGCGAGGAGATCCCGGAGGCAGAAGTTGAGCTTCGCAAGATGAAGAAGATCATCGATTTCGTACCAAGCCCCACGCCAAAGAAGGTTGTTCGGGAGACGCGGAAGCTGGTGGAGTTTGCCCCAAGCCCCTTGGCTAAGAATCTGTCTCCCGAGAAGCGGAAGCAGCCACGCCTCGTCAAGAAGAGCGACGGTAGTTGGCTTGTTGAAAAGGCCAGCGGCGAATGACAGGAACGTAAGGTCGATGGCAAAGGCGACCATAACAAAAATTTGCAAGGCGGCTCGATGAGAGCCGTGAAAGACAAAGTATGGAATCAAGTGGCAAGGTGCCTTTCCGAGCTACGGGGAAGTCGCAACCAGAGAAAAATCTCTGTGTGTAGTTGCTCCCAAGTGTTCTGTGCGCGGTAGTCACGAGTTTCGCCGCCTGCTGGTTTGCCGTGGGCATCTGCTTCCCAGCCAATGTACCTCCTTTTACTTCGCTCGCTTCTGGATTACCCTAAGAGTCATTTTTGAAGCACATTTAGACATTTTGTTGTCGAAAAACTTCCACATTCCTGATTGAAATAAAAAAATAAGAATTAAGCGCTGGTGCTGTTCCCTTTTTGCAAAAGCAAACGTAGGCTTCTGTTTTTACGAAATTATGCGAGTGGTCAAATGAGCGGCAAAAGATGCTGGTAGGTTCTACCGCACAATGGCCATTGTGGATTAATGCGCAGCTTTTGAAGAGAGAAATGTACAGGCATTTGGGCACCATGACTGTGCATGAAATGTAGTTCAAGCTTTGCGAGATGAACTCCAATCCGTTTTGAAATCCATTCGGGGACTGTCTGTCGACGAGCTGCCAAAGCTTCTGGGTGAGATCGAAGAGATCCGATGCACGGCTATGGCCCGCCTGGGTACTCCTGTGTCCGCACAATTTTCAGGCGCCGATCAATTGCTCGACATTAAAGAAGCAAGCCGCAAACTGAAAGTAAGCGTCGACTACCTCTATAGACATAAGGATGACTACCCGTTTACGCGGCGCATGGGCCGGAAACTGCTCTTTTCTAGCAGGGGAATTGACGAGTATATAGCATCGCACCCGATGTATCGAAGGGCATAACGATGCTTCCATTTCAGGCAGTGGCAGTACGAAAAGGAGGAGAAAACAAAGCATCAAGCCATGCTTCTATGAACGGACACTGTGAAGGTTTGAACCGGGAACTCTGCGATATGAGTAGTGCTGTTTTGCGCCACGGATATACGACAGTCTCCCTTCGGCGATTTCGAAAGATCCTGCCACAGCCGCGGTCTTGGATATTATCTCCGACGATAAGGAACCATTTTGTGGGCGACGACCGCGTTCGGCCTGGTGCCCCACGCCGATCTCCTACCAACTTATCACCGCGCGCCAGTCGGCTCGCACTCATGCGCCCACGTCTACACCCACCACTTTCGAGAAAGGACCACTCATGCTGCATGTTGTCACCTTGTTCTCCGTGCCGGCTGAAAACGCCGACACATTCATCCGCTCTATTCGTATTGGAGGCGCGTGGCACACCTTGGCCCGCCGACTTGCGCCCGGTCTGATCGCGACCGATCTGCTTGAGCACCATGCGTTTTCCACGCTTTTTCTTTACAATTCCTCGCATCTCTATCTAGCGCTTGACTTCTGGACGTCTCCGGAAGCGCATTTTCGCGCCTGTCTGTCAGCAGAGTGCCAGTCGCTCCTGCTGGCCCGCCGGCAAATGGCGTCGGCCTCGTTTGAACTTGGTACGTTTACCTTTCCTTCCGTGATGGAACCACACGATTTGGCCGAACACAGCGCTGTTCGCCATTGACCCCGTTCCTCCACAACAACTTATGGAAAGAAGTATGCAGCTTAAGCCAATTGCTTCCCTGCCAAGCATCCTGGCTCTAACAGACGAACCAACTCTCAACAACCGAATTGCGAGGCAGAAAGGATGTCAGTTTCTAAATCTCCGCCAAACACACGTATCCATACACTCGCGCCAGAGCTTGGCAAAGACCTTGGGCGAAGATTGCGCTATCTGCGGGCACAATTAGGAGTTACCCAAAGCGAACTGGCGCAGAGAACCGCAATGGGGCGCGCGTATATCAGCAAGGTAGAACATGGAAAAATCCTGCCGCGGTACGCCACGCTCGTCCGGATGGCCGTATCCCTTGGGGTAGAGGTTGAAGACCTAGTGCGCAGCTCATCGTGCCAGACGCGCAGTGGGAATGTGCCTGATCGGGCACATTCGTGACGCTCAAGCCGTCACAATAGCCCTGTTTCATTCCATACTTAGACTTGCTTGCAGGAGGGGCAGCACAATGGATGAAACGATGGACAGCAACAACGCGAAACGAAGACCTCAGCCGCAAAGCCGGGAGTCTGATCCGCCGGTCTCGGTCACCACGGACGAACTGAAGACCGAGCTTTGGAACGCGATCATGGAAGATTCTTCCGATTCATGCGATGAAGATGACGCCCTTGAGGAGATTAAAGACACTTTCGATGTCGATGACTACGAAGATGAGGCCGAGGAGCGACGGTCCACGCTGATGCTTCTGTCGGTAATGCGACCGCAACTGGCGGAACGGCTCGGCGGCCCGCCAGCGAAGCATGAAGTGCGTTGAACTTGATGGCTTTGGGCTGCCGTTTCCTCGCACGCCTGAGATATTCTTGGATCACTCTTTTCAAGACAGGAGGTTCCAAAATTTCAAAACGCCTGAAACGGCTTTTTCAGGATCGACTAGGTCTCTGACAAGGGAAAGAAGTTCCATCGAGTTCGTGGATCCCCGGTCTCAAAATCGAGACCGGGGGCACCCAATGGTGGTACAACTTCAAGCTGTTGGAGTCCTAGGGAAAATCTGATCAAGTCCCATAGGTGCATCGTTCTTGATTAAAATTGTAGCTGGAGCGAGAACACGATGAGCCAGATAACTTTTGCCTGTCAGACGAGTTTTGAAAAGTTTACCCGCGCCAGCCTCCGGGAGCAGTTTCTCAACACCTTGGAAGCGGTCGTTCCATGGGCCGAGTTAGAGGCATTGATCGAGCCTTACTACCCCAAGGCGGGCAAGGGGCGGCAGCCGGTTGGCTTGCGCACCATGCTGCGCATCTACTTTTTGCGGCATTGGTTCAACCTGTCGGACCCCGGCGCCGAGGATGCATTGTATGAGTCGCCGGTGCTGCGCGGCTTTGCTGAAGTCGATCTGGGCCGCGTCGTCGTCGACCAAGAACAGCAAGAAGGAGCGCGATCCGCAGATGCACCAGACCAAAAAAGGCAACCAGTATTATTTCGGCGCCAAGGCGCATATCGGAGTCGACAGCAAGTCAGGCATCGTGCACTCGGTCTGCACGTCGGCGGCCTCGGTGCACGACAAGCATATGTTGCCCGACTTACTGCATGGCGAGGAAAACAAGGTCTGGGGAGATAGCGGCTATCAAGGGCAAACCAAGGCGATCCACGCGGCAGCGCCCAAGGCGCAAGACATGACCAATCGACGCGTGAAGACCAAGCAGGGCGTGGATGAAGACGAGAAGCGCAGGAACCAGACTAAGTCGCGAGTTAGAGCAAAAGTGGAGTGGCCTTTCCGCATTTTGAAGCGTGTCTTCGGTTATACCAAGGTGCGCTATCGCGGCATCCTGAAGAATCATCACTGGCATCTGACGGCTTTCGCCCTGGTCAATCACCGCAAGCGGTTGGCCCCGCAAGGGGCGTAGTGTGTCCAGAGGCCGGAAACGGCCTCTGGATTTGCCAAATGTGGCCACTCGAACCCTTCTGTTCAGCGTCTTTTTCGGCCACGGAGAGAAATCCAGCCGGAGAAACGCCGTGATCGCTTTCTGCGCGCAAAAACGCTGGCTTAATCAGAGCTTCCCTAGCTAATGTTTGGCTATGCAAACTGGCACAAGAAGATCAAATGTTCTCAACGCGCATGCCCCAGCTCTACCTATATATGAGGCGTACAAGAGGCCGTCTTTTTCATAGTAGACGGCCTCTTGCACGCCGGTAACTGAACAATCCCATGCAGAGCCAGTCAAGGGCTCGAAAAAAATGAAAAAGAAACGCTACTAGTATTGCTTTTAAATTTTATCTGCCTAATCTATACGTGATGGGCTAAGAAGCTCCCAACATCGCTTAACTCATACGTATGCACGGTGAGGTGAAATGTGAAATCTAAACTTTTGGTGCTTTTTCATGACAAGGACGGTCAGGTCGCGGCAGAGGACGCTATCATCGTTGCTTTGGGTGGACCACTTTTGATTTTAGCAATGGAATGGCTACCATATGCTGCATGCATAAAGCTTACAGCAGTTGTTCTTACCCCAAAGGCATCGCTCTCTGGGGTCGTGGATGCCATTCAACTTGTAGGAAAGCAGAGGAATGCTCTTTTTCTTAAACTACGTACAGCATTAGATACAGGCAACGATGACGAGGCCTTGAACTTGGCTCGCGAACTTTGCGGATTGGAAAGAGAATGTGGAAAAAGTAATTGAATGGATTAGGGTCAGTACCATCGGACAGGCCGCCAATGACCATGCTTCGATACCTTCGCAGAAAACAATTAACAGACAAACATGTCAGAGATTCGATCTCGAGATTGGCCGGACATTCCAGATAGCGGATGTTTCGGGAGCATCGGTGCTTTTTTCCCCGGAAATGCAAGAAATGATTAGGCTGATGGGGGCTCCTGCAATCAGTGGAGTAGTTACCCGCGAATTCAGCAGGATAATTCGTCCAGAAAATTTCGCCGATTTTGCTTTGCTACAGGTGTTTGTTGATACAAACTGCGTACTTTTTCTCCCCGACGGGCCAGTTGATTTCAGGAACAAAACTGGTCGTTTTGTAGGCACAATCCGAGCTGCAATGGCTGGCATGGAGCGTTTCGAGATCAAGGAGCGTATTTGGGGTGCAAAAGAGGAAAAACGAAAACGGGGCGAATTAGCTCAGAGCTCAATTGTGCTGCCATTCGGTGTTGGGTACGAAAAGAGCCGAGGGTTCTTTTATAAGCAAGAAGCAAAGCTTGTGAGTGAAGCTGCTAGGCAATTTATTTCAGGCAATCACAACTACGCAGAGATTGCGAAAATGCTGGGGGTGACTCCCCGCGGGGCACATCTCATTTTGCGCAATCCAATTTGGACCGGATTCAGAGTGATCGACCAAAAACGAGATCCATCCGCTGCCGGAAAATACGTTGGCATCAATGGCCGCCAAGCAGACCGCCGAAAAATCGATCGTGCACCAGAAGATGTAATACGTATCCAGGTGATTGATAAACCACTCCTTACTCAGGAGGAGTTCGACATACTCCAGCAGCGTATGGATTTGAAGCAGCAAAAGCATTGGAGAAGCTGGACAGATTACACCCATAGGTTTACGTACAACGGCTTCCTGACCTGCCCTATTTGCGGTGAGCCCATTCACACAGTGTTCGCCCGTCGCGATTACTATGTTTGTAAAGGACGACGCACACTCCATAAATGTCAGACAGCATATATGGGACGTGATCGGCTCGAAAAAATACTCGATGGCCTATTTGCAAGCAGCCTATCCAATTCTTCTTTTTTGCTGGAATGTGTTGACGAATTGCTACGACGCTCTACAAAGAGAGAATTGGGAAACGACATCCAACAAGTAAATGCAGAAATCAGCGGTCTTTGCCGCAAACGCCAACGCGTGATCGACAGTTTTATTGATGGTACCATTGACAAGCCGGAACGGGATCAGCGTTTGGGGCCCATTGATGCGGGTATTCGAACTAGGCAGGAAACCTTGAGTCGAAACGAAGTGGGTCCCGCGCTTGACATGGAAAAGCTGATTGCGGCATTCGCTCCACTTGCAGAGTGGGAGTTTTGGACGAGAGACGAGAAGCGGCGGGTTCTCTCGGCCCTAATTCCGGATATTCGTGTGGCTGACTACAAAGTGGATTCACTAGGACTTAACCCAACCATTTTCAGTGCTGAAGATACCCGCAGGGGCAGGGATTCATGGCCGCCACCAGCATGAAACGCGCCGGAAAGCTGAGCGACATGGAGGCGCGCGCGATGGTCACGGTGTGGTCTTCGAGCGGCTGGCGCATCACTTCGAGCACGTTGCGCGGGAACTCCGGCAGTTCGTCGAGAAACAGCAGGCCGTTGTGGGCCAGCGAAACCTCGCCCGGACGGGGCACAACGCCGCCGCCGATCAGGCCCGCGTCGCTGATGGTGTGGTGCGGTGAGCGGAAAGGCCGTTGCGTCACCAGCCCGGCCGCTGCATCCAGCACCCCGGCGACGGAGTGAATCTTGGTGGTTTCCAGAGCTTCTTCAAAGGTCAAGGGCGCCAGGATCGAGGGCAAGCGCTTGGCCAGCATGGTTTTACCTGAGCCGGGCGGGCCGATCATGAGAATGTTATGGCTACCGGCGGCGGCGACTTCTAGGGCCCGCTTGGCCGTCTGCTGCCCGCGCACGTCCTTGAAATCCAGCGGAAAACTCTGCAACTCGCCGAGCAGCGACTCGGTGGAAACGCGGCAAGGCTCGCGCTGAATCACGCCCAGCACCATGGTATTCAGCAGTTCCAGCACGTCCAGCAGCGAGCTGGCCGGATACACATTGACGCCCTCGACGACCGCCGCCTCGGCTGCGTTGGCCGCCGGAAGAATCAGGTTGGGAATGCCTTTTTCACGCGCCAGAATGGCCACAGGCAACATACCTGGAACGGCGCGCATGGTGCCGTCCAAACCCAACTCGCCTACCAAAAGAAACTGACTCAAATCGCTGACTTGCAAAGCGCCATACGCGCCCAGAATGCCAACCGCCATGGGCAGATCGAAGCCCGAGCCTTCCTTTTTCAGGTCGGCCGGAGCCAGATTGATGGTGATGTGCGTGGGCGGAATCTGGTAGCCGGAGTTTTTGATGGCGGCGCGAACACGATCGCGGCTCTCGCGCACGGCGGCATCCGGCAGGCCGACGGTGTGGAAAACGTCTTTTTCCGCCACCACGCCGCTATAGTCCACCTCAACGTCAATGAGATTGGCATCGATTCCGTAAACAGCCGCGCTGTGGGCTTTGAAAAGCATGGTGGGAGAGTTGAACCGAGTGTAGCAGACGGCAGGGGACAAGGAACAGGCACCAAAGGTCGTTGAACCATTGATTCTTTTCTGACGGCGGCTCAGAATGAGCCAGGAGCGTATCCACCGATGAATTCCGCAGCAAGCAATCCCAGGCAGCAAGCGCATGAACTGATCGACCGCCTGGAGCCAGGCCAGATTTCTGCCGTCGTCAGACTTCTGCAGGTGATCCTCAATCCGTCCTCCAGCAGGCAGATGCACGCGTCGGCCAAGGACGGGTTCTTCAGCGAAGGAGAAACGCTTGCTCTTGTCAGGGAATGGCTCTACACCAGAGGTATTCCCGACGAACAGGTTCTGGCCGAGTTTGATCTGGCTGCCGAGGACTTCAAGCACCTGGATCGCACGGCGCCTGATGCGCATGAGCCCAATCAGAAGTTATAGCCACGGACCTTCTTGCAGAATTCCACTGACACTTCTCTTCAGTCTGAAGAGAATTTTGCAAGTAGTTCGCCTGACAACAAACACACCGCAGTCCGCGGAACAATTTAGAGCGGTTCTCCAATTGGTATAGCCTGACTCGCATCCTCGAAGGTGGCTTTTTCTTAAGGAAAAAGCCACTCGGCATCGTGGTTTCGGTCTACAGCTATTGGAGAACCGCTCTAATCAGGCGGATTGTCGGGGGGCTCTCCCTGCGGCGGATTTCCACCCGTCTGCTGCTGACGCTGCTGCACCTGCGGTGGCGTGCGCCGCTGTTGGCCGAGGCCTGGCCGCTGGGGTGGGGTTGGTGCCGGCGTCTCTTCCACATCATCGTCGTCATCGTCATCGTCGGATGCTTTGGCAGCTGCGGTTGCCGGGGCGCCTCCGCTGCCGTGCAGAGAAGTGAGATGGATTTCGCGCGGAGTTCCCTGTCCCTGATCCCCGGTCATCAGAATGTTGTACCCGCTGCCCTGCAGCAGCTTGGAGAGCACTTCGTGCGCCGGGCCGGGGCCATAGGCGCCAAAGACGCGCTGGTCGGTGTCCAACCCTGAAACCGTTGCGCCGGTGGCGGCGGACACATCCTTCAGAATCTGTCGCAGGCTGGAGTTGGCGGCTTCAATGCGCAGGCCCTGGCTGTCCCAGGTGACTGTCGCTGGAGTGGCTTTTTCATTCGCTGGCCAATGCGGCATCTCCGGTGCGGGAGGCGTTGCCGGAATCGCCGTCGCCTGAGGCGCCGGAACCGTTTTTGCCGCTTCCGCCGCTTTTACGGTTGCGTGCTTGGCATGAACCGCAACAGTTTTTTTGTGCGGATGAGAGGCTTTGTGCACCGTGGCGTGCGGAATGGAAGTCGCCGGCGCCTCTTCGGCCAGCATCTGCCCTCCGCCAAGAAGTGCGGCAAGGAGAGCCAGCGGAGCAAGCACACGCACGCCGAGGTTTCTGCGTAAAGCGGACGAGTTGAGCGCGAGGCTGGCGTGCATGAGAATCGGTTCCTGTTCCCGATGGCGGCGGCTCCAGCGTAAGCTGTTCCCTGGCGCGGCAAAGCCGTCTGGGACGCTGCATTTCGTTGCCGCACTACTGTACTAGACTAACAGTGACCCGCGGACGCTCATACGAGAGATTTCGCGGGTGGAATGGACCCAGGAAAGGATCCTGACAATGCGCTTCTGCTGGAAGAATTGGGCCGTGCCGGTGGTTCTGCTGGTGTTGCTGGCCGCGCCGGCCACGGGCCGCGCCACGAGTTGCACCACGCAGGCCGCGCTACAGCCGATGGATCGCGATGCGCTGACGGCGGCCGGGGGACGGCTGGCCGTGGCCGTGGCCGAGCAGGATGATGCCACGCTGAAGGCCGCGCTGCTGCCCGCCGTCGCGCAGGACTGGGAGGGAATTCGCCAGGTGGTGGAGTCCTCCGCGCCGCTGATGAAGGGCGGAAAGATTCAACTGCGCAGCCTTTACCTGCTGGATGCAACCAGCCTGACCGCAACGGCCGATACGCAGTTTTTCTGCTCGAATGCCACGGGCTCGCTGACCGTGACCCTGACGCTGCGGGCGCTGCAGCCGGGCCGCTACGCCGTGGTGCTGGCCGATGCCGCCGGCGCTCCCTATGCGGGCCAACTGGGCTTTCTTCTCGTATGGAACGGTCCCGCCGATGGCTGGAAGCTGGGCGGCCTGACCGTGCGGCCGGGCGTGCTCGATGGGCATGACGGCGTCTGGTGGTGGTCGCAAGCGCGCGATCTGGCTCGTGACGGCCGGAGTTGGAGCGCCTGGTATGCCTACGAGGCCGCGCGGATGCTGTCTGTGCCGGTCGATTTTCTCTCCTCGCCGAACCTGGAAAAGATGGGCGCGGAGCAATCGGCAATCAAAGGCTCCCCTCAGGAGGTCTTTCCCCTAACGCTTCCCGACGGCCCGCGCACCTGGAAGATCGACACGGTGGCTCTGGACCCGATGCTGCTGCACGCCGATCTGGGCGTGGTCTATGAATCAACGGGAGTCACCGATCCGGCGGCGCAACGCACCGAGGCGGTTGCCGTGCTGAGCGCTTTTCTGAAGGCGCAGCCGGAATTGCGGCAGAGCTTCCACGGCCTTTGGGCTTACGCCGTCAAGGACGGCAAGCGGACTCCGGTGATTGAGCTGCCCATGGCGCAGATTCCTTAAAAGCAGGGACTAGGGATTTAGCCGGTCAGCGCATCGATGACTGATCAGGCCGAAAAGATTGCTGTTTTGAAAGGGCACGGCTTCAGCCGTGCCGCAGAAATCTTCGAAAAACGACGGGCCTTTACGGGCTGCGAAAAAGCGATGTTTTGTGTCAGGGCACGACTTCAGTCGTGCCGAAAGTGCCGAATAATCAACGGGGCCTTTAGGCCCTGAGAGATGTTTCTCGGAAGCTCGACTCAAATCCAGGCCTTTTTCGCAGCCCGCGATGGCGCTGTATGGCCCGCTTTGGAACCATTCGAGATTCACCCCGCAAGCAAAGGAGAAAACATTGGCAATCATTGATCTGCGTTCGGATACGGTTACGCGGCCCACGGCGGAAATGCGCGCGGCCATGGCCTCGGCCGAGGTTGGCGACGACGTCTACGGCGAAGACCCCACGGTCAATCTTCTGGAACAGCGCGCGGCGGAGCGATTCGGCCGCGAGGCGGCCCTGTTTGTGCCCTCCGGCACCATGGGCAACCAGATTGGCATTCGCCTGCATACCCAGCCCGGCCAGGAGGTGATTGCCGAATCGCGGTCGCACATTCTGGAATTCGAGATGGCCACCACGGCGGTTTTTTCCGGCTGCCTGGTGCGCGCGGTGCCCGCCGAGGGCGGCATCCTGACCTGGAAGCAGATTGAGCCGGCCATCCGTACACTCAGCTCGGTACACGCCGCCACTGGTCTGATCGAAATTGAAAACACGGCCAATCTGGCGGGGGGCGTTGTGACGCCGCTGCCGGTGCTGGAAGAGATCTGGGCGGGCGCTCGTGAGCGCAAGATTCCGACGCACCTGGATGCGGCACGCATTTTCAATGCGGCCACGGCATTGGGCGTGGATGTGAAAACGCTAACGCGCGGCTTCGATACGGTGATGTTTTGCCTTTCGAAGGGGCTAGGCGCGCCGGTTGGCTCCATGCTGACCGGCTCGGCGGAGTTGATTGCGCGGGCGCGCATCTTCCGTAAGGCCCTGGGCGGCGGAATGCGGCAGGCGGGCATTCTGGCAGCGGCCGGGTTGATCGCACTGGAGAAAGGGCCGTCGCGGCTCCATGAGGATCACGCCAACGCGCGTCTGCTGGCCGAGGCTCTCTCTGTCATCGACGGCGTGGAAATCAACCTCGATGCGGTCCAGACCAACATTGTCATCTTCCGGCTGACGGGCGGGCGGAGCGCGACGGATCTCGTGGCGCGGCTCAAGGCGCGCGGTGTTTTGGCCAGCGCCCTCGGACCGGACAGGATTCGGCTGGTGACGCATCTGGACGTGAGTCGCCCAGCCTGCGTCGAAGCCGCCGGGGCGTTGACCGAGGAGATTGAAGCGGCTGCGAAAAAGGCCTGAAGGACGTATACAGCCGCCCTAGGCCGGAATCAGCGCAGAACGCCGGTGCTTCTGCTTCGGCCGCCAGACCTTGAGCCTTGCCGGGTTCGAGCACAGTTGACTCAGTTCACTTTTCACGCGCCGCAGCAGACCGGCCCAGTCGCCCGGCGTTCGTTGCCGGAAGAGCCTTGCGGTCGGATACCAGGGCGTGGTCTCGATCTTCTGCATCCAGCGCCAATCGCTCAGGTGGGGCAGCAAAATCCAGACAGGCTTGGCCATGGCGCCGGCTAGATGGGCGACGCAGGTGTCGGTGGTGATGACCAGATCGAGCGTGGCGATCAGCGCGGCAGTCTCCGCCAGGTCGCTTTCGCCGCTTGAACCGTCCCAGACAAAGATATCGCCAGGAAGATCGGCCAACTGCTTGGAGGCCGGTCCTTTCTGCAACGAAATCCAGGTGACGCCGGGTGTGCGCAGCAGAGGCAGCAGCGTGGCCAGCTCCGTCGAGCGCCGCCGGTCGGCCTTGTAGCGTGGGTTGCCCGCCCAGTTGATGCCCACGCGCAGAGGCTGTTTCGCGTTCCGTTCCTCTGGCCGAACGCTGGAAAACTGCATTCTCTTGCTGGAAACAAGCTCCGGGTCGGCTCCCAGGTAAGCGCCCGGCCAGGGAACGGTCTCAACCGTGGTGCCGAAGACCGCAGGCAAGCTCATCAGCGGGCATTCCAGATCGAAGGCCGGGGGCTCAACGCCCAACTGGGCAATCACCGCCTGCCCGGAATGCACCACGGGCAAGGAAGCCATCAGCCGCTCCACCGGCGTGCGCACCTGCAGGATGATCTCTCCGCCGCGCGCCGCAACCTGCGTTGCATAGCGGCAGAATTGAATCGAGTCGCCCAATCCCTGATCGGCGTGCAGCAGAATCCGGCGTCCTTCCAGTTCCTCGCCATGCCACCGGGGCTGGCTGTAAACCATGGGGTTGCGATGCACCTCGCGAAAGCGCCAGCGGGCTTCATAGCCCGGCCAGCCTCGCTTCCAATCGCCCAGGCGCAGGCGGGTAAGCGCCAGATTGTACTGTGCACCGGGACTGACCGGATCGCGCTCGACCGCCAGCTCCTGCGCGCGCAAGGCTTCGTCCATGCGGTCCAGATCCAGAAGGGAATTTCCGCGGTTGGAGGCGGCAGCGCGATGGCCCAGCGCTTCGGCCTGCTCAAAGACAGGAACAGCCTCCTCAAAGCGCTCTTCATTGTGCAACAGGATGCCGTGCATATTCACGGCCTCCGCATTCTTCGGATCGCGAATCAGGGCCCAGCGCAGCCAACCCCAGGCGCCAGCCCGGTCGCCTTCGGCCGCGCGAAACTGGCACCACGCCACCAGTGTTTCCACTTGATCCGGGTTGAGCGCGAAGGCCTTCCGCAGGTAGATTTCAGCCTGCTCCGGGCATTTGCGCTGGCGCTCCAGCAGCGCCAGATTGACCCAGCCGGAAACCAGGTCCGGCCGTAGTTCGACCGCTCGCTTGAGAGCCGCCTCGGCATAGAACTCCTGCCCCTGCTCCCGCAACAGGCTGCCCAGATTCATCCAGGCGGCGGCAAAGTTCGGACGCAAGGCCAGCGCCTGCCGGTAGCGTGTTTCCGACTCTTTCATCTTTCCCAGGTGCGCCAGGGCGTAGGCTGCGGAAAAATGAATCTCGGCCATTCGCGGGCAGAAGGCCTGCGCCTTTTCGTAGCGGCTGAGCGCCTCTTCATAGCGCCCCGTCATCGCCAGCGCATGGCCCAGTCCCATGTGGGCGGCGGCCATCGACGGCCGCTTGCGCAGCGCCAATTCAAATTGCTTGATGGCTTCTTCCGGGCGGTCTGTGGCAAGCATCAGCTCGCCCAGTCCTGTCCGAGCTTGCGCGTCCATGCCATCCAGGCAGATGGCCTGCTCGTAGGCGCGCTCCGCCTCTTCGTTCCGGCCCGAGGCCTTCAGCGCTTGGCCCAGAACGACCCAGCCCGTACCCATCCGCGGCTCCAGCTCCAGCGCCGCGCGAGCCATTTTTACCGCTGCCGCCGGCTGGCGGCTGGCCAGCGCGACCAGCGTCATGCCTACCAGCGCCTTTGGCTGGCAGGGATTCTCCTGCAACATGCGCTGGTAGCCGAGCGCGGCCTCGGTCAGTCGGCCTGTCAGCTCTTTCGCGGTCACTGCTTCGCTTGTCTGCATCGTTGGATGGGCCTGGAATCTCCCAGGCCTTTCGCGCAGGACAAAAGCAGCGCGCAGGGCTCGGGAAAGTTGTCCTACTCTGGACGCTAGGCCGTGTGCGGCAGGCGCTCAACCGGAAAGCGCGTAGAAGGCGCGTTTTCCGGTGAGAAGTTTCCCATTTTTTTGGCGAGTTCGGTTTTGGGATTGGTAACGGCGTAGTCCGAACATGGTGTGTCCAGAAGGCTACGGAATGCCTTTTTTTTTTGGGCAATTTACTTCAAGGCTCTGGCGCCTCTGATTCCAGCCTCCACACCGGCTTTCATCGCGCCGCAGTTGGAGAAGAAGCGGATCAGGTTCGCGGTCAGCGGCTCCATGGCTTCGGAAGCGAGAACTGGCGCGCTCAGCGTTGCTGGCTGGTTTTGCGCCATGCGCGTCTCGCCGGTTCCCTGCGCGTCGAGCACGAGGCTGGTGAGCGGACGGGCCACGTCGAGCGGAAAGCTCTCGGTGACGAAGACCAGCTTGCCGCGAATGGTGATGACGACCGGGCCTTCGTTGGTGGTGTAGACCTGTTCCTGCGATTCCGCGGTCAGCCCTTCGGCAGCCTCTGCCTTTGCGTTCGGGTCAAGATGCACGCCGGAATATTTGCGGTCCAGCTCTTTCGCGTAAATCCGCGCAAAGGCCCGCGCGGAGGCGGCGTTTTTCCAGGCCGACAGATAAAAAAGAGCGATCGAGTTCGTGTTGGCCTGTTCTTGCCTGATCTTGGCGCTGCGCCGCTGACCGGCCCAGTAGAAGCCGCCGTCCCAGGCCGGGGTCAGGTCGCGTGCGGCCTGGTCGCCGCCGAACAACTCCGTGAGAATGCGCACATCGAGCTGGCCCATCTGGCCAATGTCGTAGGGCGTGTATAGCTTGTCGACCAGCGGGTGAATGTTGGGCAGCAGCGGCAGCGCGGGCCGGTGCTGCTGCTCGTACTCGCGCGGATTGATGATCTCCCAGCTCGAAGTGGGCGGGCGGTCCAGCGCTCCGGCAAAGGCCGCCTCACGGCCCTGATCCATCCATACGTCCTGCTCGAAGCTGAGCCCCTCGCGATAGGGAAAGATCATGGACTCGGAGAGCAGCAGCGGTGCGCGCGCCAGCACCGGGGAGCTTTCAGAGACGGCCATCTGCTGCTTGACGAAATCCATGACCTCCGGAGCTGTCACCAGGCTTTTGCCCGCCGGTTTCAGCAGGTAATCCATCATGACGGCCGTGGCCTGGCCCTCAACAACGGCCTCGCGCGCCGTGTCCATCTCGTCCTTGGCTAGGTGGTCGCGGTCGTCGCTGGCGTTGAGCGAAACGTCCTTTGGGGTCTGGTCGTTCCACTTTTCCAGGTTGGAGTGCTGGTCCTGCAAGGCGTGGGTCAGTTCGTGGGCCAGCACCGGCTTTTGCTCGTCGATGTCGACCCAGTCCAGCAGGTAAACGGTCTTGTCCTTGGAGTCGTAATAGGCCTCGACCTGCTCCTTGAGCAGCGCCAGCAGAAAGGGCTTGAGCTCGAAGTCGCGATCCAGCAGGCCGAACTTTTTCAGCACGATCTCGTCGCGTTGCAGCCGCCGCGTGCTTTCGTCTTCCTCTAGCTTCCCTTTGACATAGCTTTCCACGGCGGCGCGGCTGGTGATCTGGCGCTTCACCTGGCTCTTGATCGGCAGGCCAGTTTCCTCGGAGGAGAACTTGATCAGCTCATCCACTGTGCCGAAAAGCTGGCGCTGCTGCTCGGCGGTGATGTGGTTTTCAGGCTTGCTGGCAGGCGTTTGAGCGGCGGAGACGGCCACCGGCTGCTGGGCCAGCGTCGCCGCGGCAGCCAGGCACAAAACCGCCGCGCACATCCAGCCGCGCAGACTGGCGAATGCGGGAAGATATTTTTTGGCAAGGACTTTTCGTGATTTGGAAGGTCGCGGATTCAGCCGCGACGCAAGTCGCTTGAATTCGACGCGGGGCAGAAGGGAACAAGCGGAACGTGGCTCAAACGGCCGCTTTGTGTCAGGGCACGACTTCAGTCGTGCCGTCAGCGCCGCAAAAACACCGTGGGCTTTAGCCCCTGAGAAAGGCTCTTCTAAAGTTCGAGTCATATTCAGGCCTTTTCCCGTGGCCTGTTTAGCCGTATCGTCCTTGGGCGTTCCCGCGCCGCGCAGCTTGCTCATTCGTTCTCCCTATCTTCTTCCAAGGCTATAATCAGGATGCGGCCCAGTGCACTGTTCTTGCTTATAAAAGCGGTGTGCAGCGTCGAAAAAAGAGTTCTCGTATGGCTGAAAATGTCACATCCCAAGCCGCCCCGGATACCCGCCCCTCGGACGAAAGATTCTCCGAGCCGGTGACTCCTCTTGCCGCGCTGCTGACGCAAGCCGCCTCGCCTCCGGAGTTGGCTGCTTATTGCGGGACGATGACCCCTCGTCAATTGGACGCGCCGGAGAGGGAAACAGCGGCGCTGGCTTTTGGAGCAGCCGTTCATGATCTGGGCTGGTTGCGGCGCGTGGCCGTGCGCGGCGAAGACCGCTTCCGCTGGCTCAACGGCATGGTCACCAACGCGGTCAACGATTTGGCCGTGAATGCCGGTGCTTGGAACTTGGTGCTGAACGCGAAAGGACAGATTCAGGGCGACCTGCACGTTTGGCGCGAGGGAGACAACCTCGATCTGACGATTACCGCCGATCAGCACGACCGGCTACTGGCTCATCTGGACCGCTTCATCATCATGGACGATGTGGAGCTGACGCCTTCGAGCCTGGACGCGGACGGAAATCTGAGCGGAGAGACGGCGCTGGGGCTTGCGGGGCCTTTGGCGAATGATCTTTTGAAGCGTCTTGGCTTGCCCGCGCTCGATGCATTGCTGACCAGCGTGCGCGCTGCCTGGAATGGGCTGGCCGTGCGGGTTGTCCGTGCTTATGGCGTGCTGGCTCCGCATTACGAGCTTTGGGCGCAGGCGGCTGAAATTCCCGCGCTGTGGCGGGCGCTTGCCGACGCGGGCGCAATCCCCGTGGGAACGGCTTCTCTCGACGCGTTTCGCATCAGCGAGGGCATTCCCGCCTACGGCGTCGACATGGCCGAGCGCGATTTGCCTCAGGAGACCTCGCAGATGCGGGCGCTGAGTTTCAATAAGGGCTGCTATCTGGGCCAGGAGATTGTGGAACGCATCCACTCTCGCGGTAGCGTTCACCGGCGCCTGCGGCATCTGGAGCTTTCCGGGCCCGTTCCCGCCCGTGGCGCGGAACTTGCGTTGGACGGCGGAGCGGTTGCCGGGCAGATCACCAGCGCGGCTGAATTGCCGCTCGCGGCTGGCCGCCGTATCTTTGCTTTGGGGATGATTCGCGAGGAAGCCGGCGCGCGCAATCAATCCTTCACCTACACTGCCGGAACGGCCACGGGCACCGCCCGCATCCTGGCCGTGCCGCCTGACCTTGACGCAGTACGTCAGTAAAATTGATTGGAAACCAGAAAAATATGAGCGATAAACCGAAATTTGAAGTCATTGACCGCCGCAAGATCAAGGCGGAAGAAGAACACGAGAACCAGGGCCAGACCGAGACTCCGTCGGCTGCCCCAGCCGCGCCTCCAGAGACGGGCGGCGGACCGCATCTGGTTGTCAACGAGTCGACGGCCGAGGCCGCTGAAGCGGAGAAGGACAAGCTGCCTCCCGCGCCCACAGCGCAGGAAAGCCACGAGCAGAAGGTGGCCTACGACGCCTCGGCGCAGCGGCTTGAAGACCTGATCCGGGCGCAGAATCCCGCCGCGGGTGCGCCGCCGAAGATCACTTTTGAAAATCTGGTGCAGCAGTTCTACGTTTCCGCCCTGATTCAGATGGGCGCTGGCGCTCCCGAGGGCCAGCAGCCGCGCGTGGACATTATGGGCGCGCGCACCACGATCGACCTGTTGGCCGTGCTGGCGGAAAAGACCAAGGGCAACCTGAACGCCTCCGAGGAGAAGACCCTGGATACGGTGTTGTTTGAGGTGCGGATGGCCTTCCTGGAACTGACCAACATGATTACGATGCAGGGCGTGCAACCGCCGGTTCCGCCGACAGGCAAGCAATAAGCTGATGGAGGGAACGCTCACATTTCTCGGGACGGGAACCTCGACCGGGGTTCCCACGGTGGGGTGCGACTGCGCGGTCTGCACCTCGACCGACCCGCACGACCGGCGTCTGCGGCCCTCTGTGCTGCTGCGCTGGCGCGAAGCCTGCGACAGCGAACGTGAGCGCGTGGTGCTCATCGACACCGGCCCGGACTTCCGCGAACAAGCCCTGCACAACCACCTGACTCGCGTGGATGCAATCTTTTACACGCACTCCCACGCCGACCACATTCTGGGGCTGGACGATCTGCGCCCGATCAGCTTCACGATGTTTCGCGAGGGCGGTCCCATCCCGCTTTACGCCATGCCGAAGACGGCAGCGGTTCTGGAGCGCATTTTCGATTACACCTTTTCGCCGGACTCCACCTATCCCAACCGCGCACGCGTTGCGTTGCATCCGCTGACCGAGCGCACCACCGTCTTCGGCGTCGAGTTTCTGCGCGTGCCGGTGCGGCATGGGGAGCGGGAGATAGTCGCCTATCGCTTTGGCCGCACGGCTTACTTGACCGACGTGAGCGCCATTCCTGAGTCGAGTTTCGCGCTGCTGACGGGGCTGGATTGCCTGATTCTTTCCGCGCTGCGCCACAAGCCGCATCCCACCCACGCCACGCTGGAACAGGCTGTGCAATGGGCCGAACGCATCGGCGCGCGCCAGACCTGGTTCACGCACATCTCCCACGACCTAGGCTATGAGCAGACCAATCGCACCCTGCCCGGCAACATGCGTCTGGCCTATGACGGCCTCAGTTTTCCCGTGGATTTGGGAAATTTGGATCGTGCCGAAGCGTTGGAAATGAAATGATCTTTGGGAAGCCTCTGAACAAGCCTGAGTTTCGAAGGGTGCGGGTTTTAGGTGAAGTGCACACGCTTAGATGAAGGGTACGGGCTTTAGGTGAAGGGTACGGGCTTCAGCCCGTACATCAAACCAGCAAGATCAACGCGGGCTTTAGCCCCCGAGGGAATGTTCAATGTGGAATGCGACTTCATCGGAGGCTTCTTAGGGGTGCGTGACTCTGTGAACAACGATTCAGCCTCCATGATTTCCGTTTTCCGCTCGCTTGCAGAGGTTCCCGCTGGTTTTGGCCCCAGCGTGGTCACCATCGGCAACTTCGACGGCGTGCATCTGGGCCACCAGCAAATTCTTTCGGCCGTGGTCAGCGAAGCGCGAGAACAGAACGCGCGCGCCGTGGCCATCACCTTCGATCCTCATCCGGAGCAGTTCCTGCGCCCTAACGCGGCCTCGCGGCTGCTTACGCCGATTGACGAACGCCTGCGCCTGCTGGGCTTCACCGGCCTTGACGCGGCCTTGGTGTTGCCTTTCGATGCGGCTCTGGCCTCGCTGCCCGCGCGGGAGTTTGTGCGCCGCATTCTGGTGGAAGCTCTCGGCGTGCGCGGCCTTCACGAGGGCGGCAACTTCCGCTTCGGCCAGCGCGCCGAGGCTGGCGTGGCAGAGTTGAGAGCTTTTGGCGCGGAGTTCGGCTTCGACCTTCAGGTGCATCCTCCGGTGCGCGTGCGCGGGCTGGAGGTTTCCAGCTCCGTCATTCGCGCGTACGTGGCTCAGGGCGACATGAAGCGCGCCCGCTGGCTGCTGGGGCGGCCTTTCTCGATGCGTTCCACACAGGCTCGCGGACGCGGCATTGGCACGAGGCTGCTGGTGCCCACGGTCAATCTGGCCGCATACGACGGCCTGCTGCCCGCCTTCGGGGTTTACGTCACGCGGCTGACGGTTGCCGGGCGCAGCTTCCAGGCGGTCACCAACGTCGGCAATCGGCCCACCTTCGGCGCGGCATCGTTTGCCGTCGAGTCGCACATTCTGGACTTCGAGCCAATGGATGTTGATGAGCAGACGCCGATCGATTTGGAGTTTCTGCTGCGTCTGCGCGGCGAAGTCGAATGGCCCTCGCCCGCAGCGCTGAAGGCGCAAATCTTCAAGGATGTAGCCAAGGCAAAACGCTACTTCCGGCTGGCTCGGTAGAGCTTTTTCGGAAGATGAAGATCAATGAGATGAAGGTCAATTTTGTTCAGATGTTCCTTGGATGCGAAGGTCGTGTCGTGGCTTTGTGCTTTGTGTCAGGGCACGACTTTAGTCGTGCCGTAACTGCCGCAAAATCAGCGCGGCCTTTAGGCTCTGGGGGATGTTTTTCGGGATTTCGGGCAAAATTCAGGTTTTTTTCTGCAGCCTGTAAAGCTCGCACGAATAGGAATTCTGACTTCTCTGGCATTGCTGAAGCCATGCCCTGGCAAGAAACAAGCGTGGGTCAGGAGACCCGCGCTACAGTTTCGTCTCTCGAACCGGATCAATCACTACAGCACCAATGGGTGGAGGTTTTTGATGTCGAAGGCATTGCATCTGGCCATTTTTTTAAGCCTGCTAGCGGGCATACTCGGCGCACAGGAACCAACGGCGTGGCGCAACGGGCATTTTGACGTGCATGTGGCTGGGGTCGTTGGCCGCTCGGATGTGGTTCTTGGCCGTGCCAATACCGATGCAATGGAAGCCATGCCGCTGGGCAACGGCCGCCTGGGAGTTGCCGTCTGGTCGGCTGACGGCCTGACCGCGCAACTGAATCGCGGCGACACGCTGCCTCGGCGCTACTCCACCGGGCAGGTGACGATTCCCGGCCTGACTGCGCTGACCGTCGCAAAAGACTACGCGGGCAGGCTCGATCTTTATCGTGGCGCATTTGTCGAAAGTGGTGGCGGCATGACGGCCCGCGCGTATGTGCAGCCAAATTCAGACACCCTGATCGTCGATGTCAGTGGTGCTGATCCGGAGAAGCCGCAGACCGCCTTCCTGAAGCTGTGGGAGCCGCGCCGGCCCGAGGCGAGCGCACGCGGCGCTGTCGGCCTGCTGGCGCAGAGCTGGCTGGACAACGAAGATCCCGGCGCTTCGGGGCGTCGTTTCGGATCGCTGGCCGCCATCACCGCCGTTGGCCGCGATGTTTCGGCCGCCGTCAGCGATGAAAGAACCATTACCGTGAGCTTCAAGCCCAATCGGGACGGCAGCTTTCGCATTGTTGCGGCTTCTCCGCACTACGCCGGAGGCGCGGCGCAGGATATCGCGACAAGTGCGCTGGCAAACCTTGATCCGCGGCAGCATGAAGCCTGGTGGCATGATTTCTGGTCGCGCGCCAATTTGATCAGGATCTCCTCGGCCGATGGCGCCGGCGAATACATGGAAAATCTGCGCGCGCTTTACTTGTATAGCGCAGCAGCAGAAAGTGCTGGCGAGTATCCCGGCTCGCAGGCCGGAATCGGCGATCTGTTTTCCGCCGCGGGCGATCAGCATCAGTGGGATCCCGCCGCCTTTTGGCACTGGAATCTCCGCATGCAGGTGGCGGCAAACCTGGGTGCGGGCCTGCCGCATCTGAACGCTCCGTACTTCCGTCTCTATCGCCAGAATCTGGTCAATATGGAGGCGTGGACGCGTAAGCACATGAGCGGCGCGCCCGGCGTTTGCGTGCCGGAGACGATGCGCTTCAACGGCAACGGCATCGAATTTGAAACCTGGGGCGGCAATACCACGCAGGTGACCGGGTGGAATTGCGATGCGGCTTCCCGCCCCTACTACAACGCGCGCACTCTTTCGACCGGCGCGGAGGTTTCTCTCTGGATTTGGAACCAGTACCTTGTCACCGGCGACAAGGCTTTCCTGGCGGAGAATTTTCCCGTAATGGCGGAGGCGACCCGCTTCCTTCTCTCCTACGAAAAGCCGGGCGCGGATGGGCTTCTGCATACCGCCCCATCCAACGCGCACGAGACGCAGTGGGACGTTGTCGATCCCACCACGGATCTGGCCGCGCGTCAGGCGCTTTATCCCGCCTTGATTGAAGCGGCCACTCTGCTTCACAAGGAGCCCGCTCTGGTTCGCCAGCTTCGAGCGGCTCTTCCGCGAATTCCGCCTTTGCCGAGAACCGAAGCGGCGAAACCTGCTTCCCTGCTTCCGCCTGCTGCCGACAAGGACGGTCAGGATGTGATTGCCTCTTCTTATCAACCTGCCGTGCCGATTCAAAACGTGGAGAATATCGGCCTTGAACCCGTGTGGCCCTTCGAGCTGATCGGCGACACGTCTCCGCTTTTCCAGCTTGCCCGCAGAACTTATCTCTCCCGCCCCAATCGGGAAAGCATTGATTGGAGCTTTGACCCCGTGCAGGCGGCGCGCCTTGGTCTGGCGGATGAAGTTGGCAGTTCTCTGATCAAAATTACGCAGGCCAATCAGCGCTACGTGAATGGATTCGCAAAGTGGGGCGGCGACGGGAGGGAGTTCTACATCGAGCAGATGGCCATCGTGGCCCTCGCGTTACAGGAAGCCCTGGTGCAGGACTTTGACGGGTTGATCCGCATCGCACCCGCGGCGCCGTCAGCGTGGGACTTCGATGGCAGCGTCTCTGTTCGCCGCAATACAAAGGTTTGGGTCCAGGTCAGGAAGGGCATTCCAACGGCAGTCGGCATCGAGGTCAAGACCTCTCAGCCGCTCAAAGTCAGAAATCCATGGCCGGGCACAGCGGTGCGCGTCACCGATGCCGGCACGGGCAAGCTGATCCGGCAACTCTCCGCCGATGCCGTGCTTGAGTTTGCGGCAAAGGCAGGCGTCACTTATTGCCTCGAAAGAGCGGGAGACGCGGTGCCGGGCGGCTTCGCGCCCATCGATGGCCAGCCCGCGACCAGCGCCAAAAAGCTTGGACCGGTGCGCATCGGGCTCGACCGTCCCTGAGAAGCAAACGGCTTTCATCAAGCCGGGGCGCCAGCTTCCACCGACGCCTCGGCAAAGCGGCCGTGTAACAGCCCTTGGGCATCGGGAAGGCGTGGGTAAAACCCCAAAACGCTCTGCGGCAAACAGGCCCGGATCATCGGTTCCTGAGGACGTCTTATCAAGGAAATACGAGATGTGAGTTGATATCTTTGGTGCCCGGAGGGGGACTTGAACCCCCACAGCCTTGCGGCCTGCGGATTTTAAGTCCAATTTTGGCTATTTTGCACCGAATCGCAATGCGCTGCACGTAAGAGAATAAAGTGTTTGTATTCATAAAGATAAAGTGCGATCCTTCTTTGCAAAGAATCGCACCGAAACGCAGAAAAGTTGAAAACGAACAGCCATCAAAACAGCCACTGAAATTGCCCTATTTCGCCCGTATAACGGGTACGTTATCCACGTGCAACAAGGCGAATGTCGAGGTCCATGCCAACCGCTGCGGCATACCGGATCAAGGTTCGCATGTTGGCGTTTTCCGGTTTGCGCTCGGTTCGGCTGAGTTGCGGAGCACTGGTCCCGATCTTCTCGGCAACCTCGGCCTGAGTAAGCCCCTTTTGCCGCCGCTGATTCGCCAACGCCAGACCAATCTTCAATACCTGCGTCTCTTCTTCGTACGCCTTCTTGACTGCGGGCTTACGGAGTTCCTTTTTTACGTAGCTATCCCAAGCTGTCGTCATTTGCTTCCTTCTCCTTTTCCGCGTCTGGCCCCGGCGGGGCGCTTCGAGCCTAAACGAGCGTCGTGTTTTGCCATCCTCGCGCTGCCGATACGCTTGTCTGCTTCCTCTACTGCCGGAGTGTTCTTCGTCAGACCGTGCAGCAAGATCGCTGTACGGTTGTCATCGAAGAAGTACAGAACCCGGTAGCGCGTTTTTCCAAACCGTAACCGAATTTCGCGGAGCCGTCCATCAATCTGTGAAGTATAGGGATAGTCGAGAGTCGGTCCTCCCTCTTTCAGCAGATCAATACGGGCAATGACCTTGCCTCGAACATCCTCTGGCAGGGTATCCAGCCATTTCATTACGGGCAGTTTTCCGTCATCGTCCTGATAGAAATCAACATTCCAAGCCATCACTGGACGTTTGCCCTCCCAAGCAGTTTATCAAATTTGATAAGTTTGCGCTACGTTGCGCAATGATTTTTTTGAACCCCGCCGCAAACGGAATCGGAACCGAATACACGGGGAGGCCCCTCAAGCCACAATCCGTTCCGGGTGATCGCCGTTTGCATATTTGCGCAGTTCGGCCACCGGAATCAAAACCCGACCTCCAATCTTTCTGAACGGGAGCCGTCGTGTCGCCACCAGATAGTCAATCCCGCGCACACTGATAGAGAGAAGTTGCGCGGCCTCATCGCGGCTAACCAACAGTTTGGCGTGGGACGGGACTGTAACCCGTACCGGCGGTCTCTTGGATGCGCTGTCGATTGGTTGCATGGTGCGTTCCTCCAGAGAAGATTTCACTGCGCATGATTTCCAAAAATCACAAACCTATCCCCAACTCGATTCCGTGGCTCAACTCAGAATTCAGAGCCTTTGCAATGTCTTGAACAGGATGAGTACCCCCGATCTGAGGTTCAATGGCACTCTGGTGCGAAACATCGCGGGCGAGAACACCTGCGAGTTTGTCGGCGCTATTCGTAAAAATCTGCGCATCATTCTGCCCGCGCGAAATTGCGACATAGGCCATGCGGTTGTTGAGCAGGTCTTTCGCGCCGAGTTCGGTATCGACGTGTACAAGCACTCGTTCGGCGGTTTGCCCCTGACTGGAATAACTCGTCATGGCATAGCCGTGGTCAATGTGCGGATGCTGCTCTGGGTCGATGGCGACATTACGCCCGCCGTCCAGTTTGAGACGCATTCTTCCATCAGCGCCGAATTCTTCCACGGTTCCAAGTTCACGATTGGCAATCTTTAGCTCATTGGCTGGCGAGGTGAACTGGATACGGTCGCCGACAGAGAATGCCTTCTGCTGCGCACGATAGGCGATAACGCCCATCTGTCGGCGCGGATCGTAGGTTTGCTCACTTCCGTCCGCGCGCACCACCGTCACAAGATTATTTTGAGCATCAACACCGACAACGCGCGTGTATTCTCCCTTCTTGATTCCGGTTTCTTGAGAACTGCGCGAGTAGCGCAGAATGTCGTCCACTTGGTATTGCCGCGCCCAAGTGCGATCCGCTCCGGTCATCTCCTGACGCGGCACCAGTGTCCTGATGGTGTGTTCTTCGCGGTTCACCAATCCCCGCGACTGCATTTCTCTATGAATCCGTTGATTGATCTCGGACCGTGATCGGTTGTCCGGCGAAACGACAAGCGTGCTCTGGGGCGAGCGTGCGTATTCCTTTGCAATTGCCGCGATGCGTTCCTCGCGGCCTGTGTACTCATGTACTCGTCCCTGGTCATCGAGACTGGCAACAGCCTGTCGGACCTCGCCGCGCGCCAACTGCTCCACGACATATTTCAACTCTGGATCGCGCTGCCGCACAATCTCATCGAGCTTTGCTGTCTTCATCCCTGCTTCTTGAAGCTGAGCAAAGGGCCGTCCCGCCTCGACAGACTCATGCTGCCGCGTATCGCCAACTAACAGCACACGGTCATTTGCATGGAGACGTTGAATAAATTCGTGCATCTGGCGCGTGGAAGCGAGCGAAGACTCATCGAGCACATACAATCGCTTTTCACCCGCGTCCGGCCTTGTACCGTATGCAAGGTGCTGTTGTAGAGTAGATGTTTCGATTCCTGCCTCGGCGAGCTTCTGGGCTGCGCGTGAAGTCGGCGCGAAGCCTTCCACGCGGTATCCGGCGCTCTTTGCACCCTCGCGGATTACAGATAATGTGGTTGTCTTGCCTGTTCCGGCAACTCCCTCCAAACCGACGATCTTCTCTCGTGCAAGAAAGATTTCATCGACGGCCCTAAGCTGTGAAGCATTCAACTCTGGGTGCCGGTCCTCAGTCCAGATGCGCACCTGCGGCGAAACCAGCATAAAATCGCCGTGATTACCTTGCTGCATTCCTGCAATGATCGCCTTTTCCATGCGGACCATCTCGGCAGTTGTGTATTGCGGAGCTGCGCGCCCTTCTTTGTGACTGATGATGCAAAACTCCCCACTCGTGACACGTCGCGAAAACTCCTGGCGCACTTCGCCATATGTGAGTTGCCCCATGCCACGGTCCAGCATCGATTGCAGGATTGTCCGCTCGTCCTGAACTGCGGAATGCTCGAAGACGTGATTCCGCGCATATGTGGCAGACAGTTGTGCTGTCTTTTCTTGCCGTGGCTCGAACTGATAAGCGTGTTCCCGCGCCTGCGTCACCACACGGTCTGCCTGATTGCCGAACTGCACAGCCAACTCACGATGCCGCCGCAAGACCTCATCCTGCGATTGAATTTCTTTTTTGTCGCGCGTCCGATGTGCCGCAACTTGTGCAGCGCCTGCGCCCTCTCTGCCGATCTCCTGCAAATGTTCTTTGATCTGTTCCCGCCGTGGACTCGATGCGTCCAAGTATTCCTGCGTGTATCCTTTAATCTCTGGCTGGCCATGCTTGCCGATTTCAATCTCATAACCGAGCTTCTGTAACCTCATGGCAAGCTCAGAGCGATAAACGCTGGTGGCATAGTGCTGTGACTGAAACAAACTGCGTTCTTGCAGGGCATGAGATTGGCCGTTCTCGCACACTGTCATGTTGAAGACCACCGCGTGCGTGTGAAGCTGTGGCGCTGCATAACCATCGACAGGCCGTGCAGTATCGTGCTCAAACGTCGCCGCAAGAAACTTTCCCGTATTCTCCGGCGCATGAATATTGCCGATGCGCGCCTGTGTGTATCGCTCCAATTCTCCAAGCGCAACGCGCACGCTCTCACGATGTGCATCCCGCACGTGAACATCACCGCCCACAAGCGCAGAAAGTGAAACGGACTTCGGCGCGGAAAAGGTTGCATCCCATCCTGCCCGGTGTTCGACGCTCGTTACCTGCTTGCCGTATTCGTTCTCGTAGGTTCTTGCGGGCTGATGTTTGACGAGCTGCGCTCCGTTCTCAGGATGCTGGCCATCACTCAGGTTCGCGAAGTGTTCTGCATGAACAGCACCGTGAAGATTCCAATCTTCGGCAAGCTCACCACGCCATTCGCTGTATGCCTGTCGATCTTGGCTCCAGTAATTCTGCTGCTCAGAGGCGAACTCGCGCGCGTGGTAGGTTTGCGCCTGTTTCGCGGAAAGAGCTTTCGAGATTGTCAGCATCGCAAAGACTCCTATGTGAGAGTCGCAGCATTTCACAAATGCCGTGCTGTTTAGCGTAACTCAGAATTGGCGAAAATAGTCGCATTATGGCGAAAATATTTTTCACTGATATTACGTTTCGACCGCATGGTTATTGATGTTTCGAGTATATAGCTGTCGATTATGCGTGTAATGCGATTCTGATTCATGGATGGATTACAAGGGCAATTGCTGTGCGATTCAATCCGTAATATCGCACTCAATGCAAGCAGGATTACTCATCTCATCGAGTAACTAATCGCTGCCGATGAACACCTCTTGCCGTTGTCGTTGCAGCCTGACAAATGATTCATGTTGAGCGGAAGTAAGGTTGGGGTCAAACAGGGCAAAACCAACGCGGAAGCTGTTAACGATGACGACCGTATAGCGATGAACTTGGAGAAAGGAAAACCAGATGGATGAGAGGTCATTCCGTGTTGCTTTCATCCATGTGGGAGAAGTGCCGCGAGCATTCGCTTGCTCGGATGAATCGCGGGCATCGCATAGGCGGTCGGCTCAGTCAATCCACTGCGATTCGTCCCATTTAACCGGCTCTTGCTGCACACCGTTCACTCTCCGCGCTCCGGGGAAGATGGACTGGCCTTGTACAGGGTTCTTCGGCTCGTCTTGAGAGGGTCGCTCCAAAGAAGGTTCTGTACGAGAATCAGCAGGCTGAATATTCGCTGGACTGGAGAGTGATTGACTCCGCAAAGCGGACGGGATCACGACCTTTTCCGAGGCAGGTTCACCGACACTTTTGCGGGTCCAATCGGCCAGCTTAGAGCGGACCTTTCCCAACCATTCCCGAGGCGTGATAAGGCGGCTGATTCCATGTCGATTCGGAGACACATCTCGCCACTCATCCCGGGATGAATCCGCAGCGATTACCTCACGCCAAAGATGCTTCCATTCCCGCCACAACGCTGCCCTCGTTGTGAAGACGATGAATGCCACAATCGTCAGCGCAAAGGTGCAGCCGTCGAGCAATGGGAGAGCGATGAAATTCGAGTAAGATCGGTCATGATAAATGTTCGTCCCCAGAGCATCTTTCAATTCGACGGAATAGACCAAGTCAGGGGCGGATTTCTCCAGACCGATCCAGCCGCTTTTGATTGCGGCAGAAGAGAGGTGAAGGGACAGGTTTCCAGATTTCCCGGTGGTCACATCGGAAGGGATTGCTGGCAGGCTCTTGTGTCCTTGGGCTGTCTTCATCAGCCACCGGATTTCGGTTGCCGATCCTGACTGTCCCGCTGCCTTGCTGCACTGCCAATAGTCGAGCAAATAATAACTTTGAAGCGGCTCGATCTCCCATACAAACCATGCCGTGAATGCCAGCACAGGCAAACCCAAGAGCACGGCCAGAAGCGCCGCTGTTCGCCACGGAAATACACGGCGAATCCGCCGGAATCTCACGGCTATTTCTCCCCTGATTCGGGTGCCGTCTGGCTGCGCTTTCGGACCAGCAATTCCTCGGCTTTCTGATCCTTGATCGCGTCGGCATACGTGCTGATTCTGCGCAAGGTTTCGTCGCTCAATGGACCCTTGGAAGCAACCGAGAATAGGTTGACGATCAGGCTGCGCAAAGCCAGCACTTCCGCCAGCAGAACCGTGTCCGTTGTCTTCTCTTCACCTGTGGCGCGGGCTTGGGCGAGTGCGGCCTCGCGGAGCCATTCGGCAACTTTCTTCCCGGCGCTGGCCGCCGCAGATTCGATCTCGGCAAACTCGGCATCGGTGAGCCGCGTCGCAATAGACTTGGTGCGATTGCTTTCGCTCGTCGGCACAGCAGGAGCCGCAGACGGAGCGGCTACGGGCGTTTTGCCATTGGCGGAGGTCATTGGCAGATACCTCAGTAGAGGCATTGTAGCGCCGTTCCCATGGTGGCGCTATTGGGGCAGAATACTATAACCCCTTACAAGAGAATGTGTTTACGCGCAGAGTGTATTGGAACCATCCGACCTAATTGCCGCGTTTACGGCTGTAAACACAAGACGCTAACCGATTGAATATGCGCATGTTAACAAAAGTGCTCAATCGGTATACTTACAGCAACCCCACTGGGGATGACGTGTCATGCTCCAACCGATGCCGTAGGCAGCGCCGGTCTTTGTACGCTCGCTCCGGCACTGAACTCCGGCCTTGACGATTGATCTGCTACACGTACCGGATTAGCGGTAGAGCTTACGGAACAGCCGATCATCATCACCGGTATCGGCGGCGGCATTGGCGAGCACGATGGAGGCTGGCCGGTCCTCTGCATCCAGCTTGAACACAGTGGCTATGCATTATCACCACTCTCGTGATTCAATCGCCTAGCTTCCTCCAGGTCGATGCGAAACTTTTTACCATGACGGCGGAGCATCACCAGCAGATTGGGGCCATCCACTAACGAGATTGGTTTATCTTTGGCAAAGGCATATGAATCTGGTCCGTACGAACTCGTCGTGATCAGTATTCCTCGATTGGCCCCCTCATTTACCACCGTACCGAATAGGTCTCTCACAGCTGCTACATCAACGGGCTTCGTATAACGTTTCGCTTGAAGCACGTATTTGCCTCCTCGCAGGGGATCGGGGTCGAAAAGCACTGCATCAACGCCTCGATCACGCGATACCCTCGTCACCCGAACCTCAACGCCCTCTTTTACGAATTCCCATTCGAATAGTTGGGCTACCAACTGCTCAAAATCTTCCCAAGGCATCGCTGCCAAATTCGCTTCCGGCGCGAGCACTGAGTCGAGGTCCTTGGTCGCGATGAATCTGTCGTCATTTTTGTTCATGACGAAGATCGGTCTGACCGGGGAAATTGAATCGAACGAGGGCACTGCAATTCCCTTCAAGTGTCGAAAGCAAGCCTCAGGGTCCACTCGGTCCAATTGCAGAGCGGTGAACTCGGAGACTTGAGCTTGCAGTGAGCAGATGATCCCCGTGCGCGGGGCACCGGTTGCTGGATCAAACCAATCCTGACTGACGTTAATGGCAATTGTCTTATAGCTGGTTTTCTCAAGCACTTTGGAGGCAAGGTATCCCGCTCGTATCACAAGTGAGCATAGGGATTGACGAACGATCTTTTTCTTTTGCGCTGCAGAAGCATACTTCCCATCTCCATTGTTTTTTCTGCCAATTTGGAATTCATGCCCAGCAAAGTCGGGGAATTGGATTTCAACGAGCAGAACTTTTGCTGTTGGTTCGGCAAAGGCGCGAAATGCTTTCTGAGCTTCGGGGTCTATTGGATGGCGCAAGTTTGCAATCTCCACAAATTCTGCTATCGCGCCGGGTTCTTCGACCTCAAATTTAGAGCGTAGTGCCGTGAGCCTTACTGTTGTTGCAGAAAATGTTTGATCGAATTCGGCCTTTTTTTGAGTGATACGTGTTTTTAGTTCAGACCATATTGTATTTTCGCGGTCTGGTGGCGGTGGAATTGCCGGGAGAACGGGTATCGATAGCGGGGAGAAAAGGTCCTCAAGGTTGAGCCACGTTAACTGTTGCGGCAATATAAACCTGTCCCAATCTTTAACCGCATAACGTCGACGATATTGTTCGCTTTGCTTTTGACCGTCGAAGCCCATCTCTATGGCCGTTAGCCCGTCGTAGCTTACCTCTTTGATACCTCTGAGCTGCCACGAATAATCATCCGAATATGCTCTTCTGTTCCGATAAGACATGTTGGATTGTGTACTCCTAGCTGGCCTACTCTGCTGCCCATTCGTTCTTGCCAACGCATTCCCGAAACCCTCAAAAAAGCCGCGCATCGCCGCTCGGAGTCTGTCCATCGTTCTCTTCAAGGGCATACCGACGCCTTTCCGGGCCAGGGAGTGTATGCGTTTCAATATAGCGCATTGACCAAGCAGAACATCGGGAGAACCGCGAGGGACATCTGCGCCGTAACAAGGGGATCAAGAATCCTCATAGCCAAGTTCTTCCGATCACTTTCCACGAAACTGCACGAACCCCGTCGTCAAGCAGGCAGGTTACGGCGCGAAATTCATTGGGGGAAATAGAAATCTGAAATCGGCGCATCAGTGCATCCTTGGTGTTTTGGTCGGTTCCTTCCCACCAGTCTGGATTGAAATAGCGGTTCTCGCAAAACTCAAAGACAAACCGCACGATGGCATGTGGAAGATCGTTGTCGGGCAGCGCGTCAAGTGACGCCGCCAGTTTCCTGCACACCTCCTTGCTGCGGTCGTGCCAGGCAAAGACAAAAGCCCCTCCCCTCTCAGTGGCGATGAGTGCGAACAGAATCTGTTCCATCGTCTTTGATAGGTCCCCCAGATATTGAAGCGGCTTTCCGGCGAAGTCGCATTCGGGATAGTGACCGCCTGAACACAATATCTCTGGCAGGCTCTCGAACGTAACGACGTATCCTTGCAAGTCGGTATAGTTGTGGCCCTGTAGCATGGCGTCGAATGTACGCTTTTGCGATTCCATGTCACGCACGGAGGCTTCATTTGCGGCGGCAAAGGCTGTAAGCATCGTCTGGATTCTGACCTGCTCGGGCAGTGCCTTGCCCCGGTCGAATTCTTTCAGCACAGGTATGGAATTGAGCGTCCTTCGCTTCTTGGCAAGCTCATCGCAGACGGCGCGATAAGCAAGTAAGAAGCACTGCTCCTTGCTGCCGGTAAATTGGGCTTGCTCCAATGGCAGGAACGTACCTGAGTCGTGGTCTTCACAGAAAATGGGTAGAACCGACGCTTCGTTAACACCGATCAGCTTGATTCGTAATTGGCCTTGGGTTTTTTCCAGGTCTTGGATGGTAGCCGACTGATGATATACGTGGCCATTCCTGGCGATCAGCCCCAACATCTTCCTGGGAACGGTGTGGGAGCCAATCGCGGCTTTACCGCAGATGCTTCCTGCTGTCGCGCCTACGTGGAGGCACTCGCCTTTTTCTGCGCGTTGCCGATAATGCGCATCGACTTCCCACGGTCGCACCACATCCTGGTCGGTTCGGTTGATATGGCACCTCTTGTATTTCTTGCCTGACCCGCACCAGCATGGGTCATTGCGTCCTATCTTCGGGGTCATTTTGCCTCTCGGATGTGCTGCCGCTGGGCTGATGAATTCATGCAACGTTGATATTTAGCCAACTTTGAAAGAGCGAAGAAACTTCTGTCCATTTATCATCCAACGAACAGCAAGTCATTGCACCTAACTTTACCTCTTGTAATAACCGGATTTGCCTGAGGGATTCACACGCGCACGCGGCAACGGATAATGTGATTCAGGAAGCCACTGACCGCCGTAATTTTTTGCGTGAAGTCCGGCACGCCCACAGACGGTGCAACTATATGAATCAAACGTCTCGGAAGCTGACCACCCGTACTTTGCAAAGCCATCACGCAAGAGCGCCACAGTTTCCGTACTGAATTGCCCTTTGCAGGTCTTCATCGTCTCACCTTTTGAATCAAGTTGCGGCCATTATAGCAAACAAAAGGCGAAACAGGCGGAAGCATCGGTTTGACCAATTTCAGATTGATGAAGTCTGTGATGGCTGTACTATCGGATTAGTGATAGCATAAATCCGACAGAACAGCCATTGGAGGTTTTCAATGCGTGGCGTATACGAAAATCCTGTTGGCAGTGGCATTTGGTGGATTCACTATTACGCGGATGGAAAGCGACACCGCGAAAAGGTTGGGCGCAAGTCGGATGCGATCAAGCTGTACCAATCGCGCAAGGCTGATGCCGTGGCGGGCCGCAAGCTGCCGGAACTGCGCAACAGTAAAGTGGTCACGGTTGGCGAACTGATCGACGACGCTCTGGAGTTCGTAGCCAATCACAAGGACAACCGAAACTACAAAAGCAAGGCGGCCATTGTCCGTGAGGACCTGGGGGTCCGTCACGCCGCTGAAGTAACGCCGCAAGAGCTGGAGCGCTGGCTTCGTGAGCACTGTAAAACGGCGGCGACGGCCAACCGCTATAAGGCATTTATCTCGCTCTGCTATAGGGAGGGGGTTCGTAACGGCAAGGTGGCCGTCAATCCAGCCCGGCTCGTTCGCCAAAGAAAGGAAGGCGGAGGCCGTCTGCGCTTCCTCAGCCGCGAGGAATATGACAAGCTGTGCGAAGTGATCACCAAACGATTCCCCGAGCATCTGGCGGAATTCGTGGTGAGTGTTCATACCGGAATGCGCCTCGGCGAGCAATACTCCTGTACGTGGTCACAGGTTCACCCTGATCGCCGGACGATTGAACTGACAAAGACAAAAAATGGATCGGCCCGGACCGTTCACCTAAACTCGGATGCGATGGCGACGATTGAATCGCTTCGTCGCCCGATCCTGCGGGCGAGTGATCCGGTCTTCCCACGTCAAGGCAAGAGCTTCGATACGCGCTCATGGTTCCATCCCTGCCTTGAGGAGGCTGGCATTACAGGATATGTCTGGCACTCAAACCGGCACACATTTTGTTCCTGGCTGGCAATGGCTGGCGCATCGATCAAAGAGATTCAGGAAGCGGCGGGCCACAAGTCGATCATCATGTCCGCCCGCTACAGCCACCTTTCCCCTGCGCATAAGCTGTCTGTGGTGGAGCGGATCGCGTCTGCTTCCGAATAGCCGTTCAGAGGAGCTGACATTCCCCGGATATTGGATGATGTGCCGAGGCACGAGGACCGGTGTCAAGGCTCTACGACCGTGAAGCGGCGCGCTTCAGCGCGGCCTTGACTCCGGCCCGGCCTCGGCTATGCTCTGTCTATCCGGGGAATGTCATTATCCGCTCTGGCGCTACAAGCCCCAATCCGAGTCCCCGAGCAATTTCTTCGAAGTGGACAGATTGCGGCGCGATTCTCTGCGTAGCGGCTTCCGTTTCGATTGCCGACGCATAATCTAGATACAGAAAACACTTGCCCAGGCACAGCACAATATACTTGCGCTATCACTTCACAATAGACTTGCACGGGTGCGTCATAATAGACTTGCAGTTGCACATCACAATAAACGTGCAGAGGCACAGAAGACTATGGCCACCCCAAATGAAAAACTCGCCGCTTCCCTGGAAGTTCTCCGCGAGCTGCAACAGAACGGACAGCACGTCTTTCAAGCCGGGCAGATGAGTCGCGTTCACCGCGACCGGTTGGTGAAGAATGGTTTCCTGCAGTCAGTCGTCAAAGGGTGGCTTATGTCGACCAGCCCAGGCGCTCGTCCTGGAGATAGTACCGCATGGTTTGCATCATTCTGGGAGTTCTGCGCGGCGTATTGCAATGAACGATTCGGCGCAAACTGGCATCTTTCGCCGGAACAGTCGCTGTTGCTTCATGCCGAAAACACGGTTGTTCCAGCTCAGGCCACGGTCTACAGTCGCAAGGGGCACAACAATACAATCGCGCTTCCTTTTCGCACTGCGCTCTACGATCTGAAGCAGGCTAAAATGCCGCCGCAAAACCAATTGGCGCGTCGTGATGCCCTGCGGCTCTTTACGCCCGAAGCTGCGCTTGTGCGTGTCCCGGAATCGTTCTTCCGTCATCATTCCTTGGAAACCCAAGTCGTTCTTGCGCGCATCACAGACACTTCAACTCTTCTGCGCATTCTATTGGATGGCGGTCATTCAGCCGTCGCGGGCCGTCTCGCTGGCGCGCTGCGCCGTGCCGGTCGCGCGGAACAGGCAGACGAAATCCTCTCAACGATGAAGCGAGCAGGATACGACGTACGCGAGTCAGATCCATATGCGAACGGACAAACAATCTTTGCCATGAATCGCCCCACGCAGGCTCCAATTGTCAGCCGACTTCAAGCTCTATGGGCCTCTACGCGTGATGCCGTGCTGGAAATCTTTCCGACGTCGCCTGGATTGCCCGACAAAGCCGAGGCATATCTCGCGCATGTGGATGACATTTATAAGAACGACGCCTATCACTCGTTGTCGATTGAGGGTTATCGCGTAAGCCCGGAATTGATTGAACGAGTAATCTCTGGACAATGGGACCCCAAACATAATGAGGCCGACAAACACAACCGCGATGCGCTTGCGGCGCGCGGCTATTGGCAGGCATTCCAAGAGGTCAAGGCAAGCGTACTCAAGGTTCTTGAAGGCAAAAATGCTGGTGCCGTAGTCAGAACAGACCACCGCGAATGGCACAGAGAAATGTTTGAACCGTGCGTTGCCGCCGGCTTGATTCCTGCCTCGGCTTTAGCGGGCTATCGGAATGATGCCGTTTACTTGCGCAATTCCCGCTATGTTCCACCACGCTGGGAAGCGGTCAGGGATGCGATGCCTGCTTTGTTGGATTTGATCGAGAGAGAACAGGAACCCTGTGTGCGCGCAGTTCTTGGGCACTGGCTCTTTGGCTATATTCATCCGTATCCTGACGGCAATGGCCGCATGGCACGCTTTCTGATGAACGTACTGCTAGCGTCGGGCGGCTATCCCTGGACAGTGATCCGTGTCGATGATCGCACCGAATACCTGAGCACACTTGATCATGCCAGCATCGAAAGTGATGTACGCCCCTTCGCAAACTTCATTGCCGGACAAGTGCAGTCGTCGCTCAAGAAAACACCATGATTCCAGATGCTGCAACTGGTCGCGGCTACACATACCTCAAGGTGCTCAAAGGTATGTACCTTGCGATGTGTAATCATTTCGCTGCCAATGCATTGGCGATGTGCATGGAGACCCCGTATGAACAAAGTCGATGGTACACTTCCAAGCTCTGAGATGTCCGGAGAAGAAGTGCAGCGATTGCAGGAGGAGAACCTCCGTCTGCGAAGTCTCTTGATCACGCATGGAATACCGATCCCAGAGGTTGCAAATCCCACTGGCCCACCCCCAAGAGTCCTCGGCTCTGAATCGAACCCCAAGGTGGGCACTGCGGCACAGCGAATCGCCTTGTTTCGCAGTCTGTTCCGTGGCCGTGACGATGTATATGCCATTCGTTGGGAGAATGCCGACGGTCGATCTGGATATATGCCCAAGGCAGATCGCGACTGGAAGTCTTATCTAAGCGCTACAGCAGATGATCGCAAGAAGGTTGATCGTCAAACGCGAACATACAGACCGCTCACTGATGACGTTGTGCGCGCGCATCTTGTTGGGGAGCATACCGTAGGACTCTATCCGCTTCTACAGGATGAGACGTGCTGGTTCTTAGCGGTCGATTTCGACAAGAAAACATGGCAGCAAGACGCCATTGCATTTCTCGGAGTCTGCCGCGAACTCAACGTCTCAGCAGCATTGGAACGTTCGCGATCAGGAAACGGCGGCCATGTATGGATATTTTTTGAACGAGCAATCCCGGCCACAACCGCGCGAAAACTTGGCTGCGTAATTCTCACTCGAACAATGGAATCCCGCCACCAGATAGGATTGGATTCCTATGATCGCTTTTTCCCCAACCAGGACACAATGCCAA
>Ga0255348_1000024_pt1 | contig 80191 bp, 69 predicted proteins | sample CBST25v5metaG_FD_189945 | JGI IMG/M metagenome (GOLD analysis project Ga0255348, IMG submission 189945) | Peat soil microbial communities from Stordalen Mire, Sweden - C.B.S.T-25.v5 | ecosystem: Environmental > Terrestrial > Soil > Wetlands > Peat | place: Sweden: Norrbotten County, Stordalen... | reverse complement strand
CCCAAACCACTGCATCTCCCACCCCACCCCAGCCGGCCCGCAACGCGTTTTAAACTAACCCCTAACCCCTGATCCCTAACCCCTAGCTCTCCCTAGTAACATCGCGGGTTCCCCCAGCGTCTCTGCGGAAAAAAGCCATGGGGGCACGTTCTATAGTGAAATCTGGCGAATCTCGCGACCTTGCTCAGGGCGTGACGAGAAACGATAGCAGCAGAATGCGTTCCCAGATTTGGGAAGACGAACCGCCCGTGGAGCCCAGCTTCCGGCGCGTACAGCCCAGTGCGCCCTTGTTAGGGCAGCCACTGCCCGGTATGCCGCAGGAGATGGAGGAAGCCGGCGACGATGCCCCCTCCCGCTTCGGAAACAGCCGCGTCAGCTTTCCGCGCATCCCCCGTCGCAACCGCTGGTGGCGTCCGGCCGGGACTGTGGGCCGTGTCTGCCTCGCCCTGGCCGTTCTGTTTGTGCTTGGCGGGCTTGCCACCTCCGCCTACCTTCTCAAGACGTATCTGGGCCGCGACAGCCGTTTCCGCATTGCCGGGGAAAGCAGCATTGCGGCCACCGGCCTGACCCAGGTCAGCCGCGCGGAGCTGCTGCCGATCTTCGGCCAGGATGTCGGGCGCAACATCTTCTTTGTCCCTCTCGGAGAACGGCGTCGGCAGTTGGAGCAGATCCCCTGGATCGAAAGCGCCACGGTGATTCGTCTGCTTCCCAACCAGATTCGCGTCTCGGTCGTCGAGCGGCAGCCCGTGGCGTTTACACGACAAGGCCAGCAGATTGGCCTGGTGGATGCCAACGGCGTTCTGCTGACCATGCCGGCGGCCCTGATGGCCCAGCATCACTATTCGTTTCCTGTCGTGACCGGCATCAACGCCGGTGATCCGCTGGTCGCGCGCAAGGCGCGGATGGCGGTCTATCAGCGCCTGTTGGCCGAACTCGATTCCAACGGCCAGCACATCTCCCAGCAGATTTCCGAGATCGACCTCACCGATCCCAGTGATGCCCGCGTGCTCATGCCCGAGCAGGGGGGCGACATCCTGGCCCACTTCGGTGACGACCATTTTCTCTCGCGTTATCAGCGCTATAAGGACCACATCGCCGAGTGGCGTCAGGCGTATCCGCAGTTGGCTGCCGTCGATCTGCGCTATGACCAGCAGGTCGTGCTGCAGATGAGGCCCGAAGACAACACCCCGGCGTCTCCCGCGGCCAATCAGCAGGACGCGGCCAGCGCGGACCAGAGCAAGCCCGCGAAGCCGGCTGAAGCCGTTGCGAGCAATCCCGCCAAGCTTTCGTCCGCCGAGCGGAAGACCGCCGTCAAGCCGGTTCTGGCAGCGGTGACCAGGGCCGCGCACAGCAAACCGGCAGATAAGCCGTCAGCCAAGACGACTGCCAGGCAGACCGCCAAAACGTCCACCAAGAAATCCGCCAAGCCAGTAGCCAGACCAACCGCCAAGGCCAAGCTTTTGAAAGTAAAAGGCAAAGCGGGAAAGACCGTTGCCAAGCCAAAAACGGCGCTCAAGGCATCTGTCAAAACGACGAAAAGCAATCAAGCCTCTCTCCGGGCCATGAGAGACAATGGAAAGGGAACCAAGCGCGTGGAAGCCAAACGCGCCGAACTGAGCGCCAGCAGGCAGAAGCCTGCTCCAACCGCCCACCGGACCACATCAACCGGAATGGGCCAGTGAGTGAGATGAGCCAGAAGCAGGACAACCTGATTGTGGCGCTGGACATCGGCAGCGCGTGGACCCGCGTCCTGGCGGCGGACCTGAATGAAGGCGCCCTGCGCTATTGTGGGCACGGGGTCATGGAGTCGGCCGGAATGCGCAAGGGGCTGATCTCCGATCTGGCTCCGGCGGCCAAGGTCGTCAAGGCGGCCAGTGAAGAGGCCGAGCATGTGGCGGCTGTCAATATCGATGAATGCATTGTGGGCGTGGGCGGCCCGCACGTCCGCGGCATCAACACCAACGGCGGCATCGAGCTGGGCGGCCGCATGCGCGAGATCGACAAGGAGGATGTGCGCAGCGCCGTTGAACGGGCGCGCGCCATCGAGCGGCCCGCGGATCGCGAAATTCTCCACCTGTTGCCCCGCCAGTTCATCCTCGACGACCAGCCCGGCATCTTTGATCCGGTCGGCATGATCGGCAAAAAGCTGGAGGTGGACCTGCACATCGCCACCTGCTCCGCCAGTGCCCTGCAGAGCACGGTCACCTGTGCCAACCGCGCCGGACTTGAAGTGACCGAAGCCATCCTTGAATCGATTGCCGCGGCCGAGTCCACGCTTTCGGCCGATGAGCGGGAACTGGGCGTGTGCCTGCTCAATATCGGTGCCCAATCCAGTGATCTGGTAGTGTTTTTCGAGGGCGCGGTGGCCTACACGGCGTCGGTTCCGATTGGCGGGCAGCACTTTACCAACGATCTGGCGGTGTGTCTGCAGATGCCCGTGGCTCAGGCCGAGGAGTTGAAGTGCAAGTACGGAAATGCCGTTGTAACAGCCGTGCCCCAGAGTGCGGAGATTGAGATCAACAACCCACCGCAGACGCTGCGTCTGCGCACGGTTGCGGAGATTCTGGAGCCGAGGGCCCGCGAACTGCTTTACTTCGTCAAGGAAAGCCTGCGCCAGGGCGGCGTCGTGGATGCTTTGGGCGCGGGCTGTGTGCTGACCGGCGGCGGGGCTGTGCTGCCCGGCATGTTGGACGCTACCGAGAGCCAGTTGCGCGTTCCGGCACGCATTGGCGCTCCCGTGCGCCTGTCGAATATGCCCGTCGAGCTGGTTGATCCCAGCTTTTCAACCGCCATCGGCATGGTCTTGTATGCCCACCGCACCAGGGTGGATCGAGATCCGGAGGGCGGCAAGTTGCGCTCAAAGTTGCGGGCCATGTTTGCGGGTAGCTATTAATCGTTGATGAACGTAACCATGAATCACATGAATCAGGAGACAGAAGCCCAAATGGAAGAGTCGAAGAATGAAGCCGGGGAGATGCGCATTCAGTATCACGAAGAGAGCGTGCGCGGAGCCTGCATCAAGGTCATCGGCGTGGGCGGCGGAGGCGGCAACGCCGTCAATCGCATGATCCAGGCCCGCATGGAGGGCGTGGAGTTTATCGCCGCCAACACGGACGTGCAGGCGCTCAAGGCTTCGCAAGCTCCTATCAAGCTTCAGATCGGCGTTCGGCTCACCTCCGGGCTCGGCGCCGGGGCCAATCCCGACGTGGGCCGCCGCGCGGCTCTTGAAGATTCGGAGAAGATCATCGAGGCTCTGGAAGGCGCGGACATGGTCTTCGTCACCGCCGGTCTGGGCGGCGGCACGGGCACCGGAGCCGCGCCGGTTATTGCTTCGCTGGCCAGCGAGATGGGCATTTTGACCGTGGCTGTCGTGACCTGTCCCTTCGTCTTCGAGGGCAAGCGCCGCCTCCAGCAGGCCGAGTGCGGCCTCAAGGAGTTGCTGGAGAGCGTCGACACAATGATCGTGATTCCCAACGAGAAGCTGCTGGCTGTGGCCAAGGACGCCGGTTTCTTTGAGAGCTTCCGCATCGCCGACGATGTCCTCCGCCAGGGCGTGCAGGGCATCAGCGACATCATCGCCATCCCCGGCATCATCAATCGCGATTTTGCCGATGTGAAAACCACCATGGCTGGCATGGGCCATGCCGTGATGGGTACGGCTGTGCGCTCGGGCGAGAATCGCGCCCTGGAAGCGGCCCAGGCAGCCATGGCCTCGCCGCTGCTGGAAGAGGGCGCCATCGACGGTGCTCGCGGCATCCTCATCAACATTACCGGCTCCAGTTCGCTCAAGCTCTCCGAGGTCAACGAGGCCTCGTCGCTGATTCAGTCTGCCGCCCACGAGGACGCCAATATCATCTTCGGCGCGGTGCTGGACGAGAAGATGGGCGAAGAGGTCAAGATTACCGTCATCGCCACCGGCTTCCGCGACCAGTTGCCGGAGCGGCGCGCACGCATGTTGAGCATGGAAGATGAGCCGGTCGTCTCTGAGCCTGCGGCTTCGGCGCCCGTGGCTTCGGTGCCCTTGGTGGCGCCTGACAATTGGCTTCTTGAGTCTGCCACACCTGCGGTTGCGCCAGCCGCGCCGCGGTTTCTTTCGCAAGACGAGGACGAAAAAGAAGCGGTCCAGATCGTTGAGCCTGCGTATACCGCTCCCTTGGAGCCGGTTGTGGATCCCGTGCGCGAAGCCTCGGCTCCGTTTGCCGATGCGGCCTCGGTTTCAGCGCCTGAAATGGAACCGGCAGGAGTGCCGGCCCAGCCCAAGTTTGCCGAGTTGGCCGAGGCGCCGGCGTACACCCCGCAGCCGGGAAGCTACGAGCCCGATTTCGGAGGCGGCGTGCGCGGTCCGGCGGCTCTGGACGAAGAACGTGCCCAAGCTACAGTGAATCAATCCTCGCAGACGGGCGAAGAGGAGCAAAGAGACCTGGATACGCCGGCCTTTATGCGCCGGATTCGCTTCTAGTCGTCCGCCGTTTTCGCCGACGCACGATGGATGAATCTGTGCCCCATCCATCGGACGCCTTTGTTTTTGTCCGATGGGTGGGAGTCCATAGATCTTTAGGTCAATGGACTGCTTTGTTGAACTTGCCTTCTTGTTTCTTTCTAGTCCTACAGTTGTAAATCGACGATTCGGAGGGAGCAGGGGCCTTTACAGGCTGCGGAAAAACTCGTAAATGGTGTTCCAAATGGGCGTTTTGTGTCAGGGCACGACTTTAGTCGTGCCGTAAGTGCCGCAAGTTCAACGCGGGCTTTAGCCCCTGCGGGATGTATTTCAGGCGTTCGGACAAAATTCAGGCCTTTTTCCGCAGCCTGTTCAGGCCTCTGAAAAATGGGCCATAAATCCAGGCCTTTAGCCCCGGATCGGGATGATCCGAAGCAACGACAACTGTAGTACCCGGCTATGAAAAACCGGATCTTGTTATAATGAAACACGGATCTTTTTGCGTTGCGGAGAGCGTGCAATCCGGGGCTTCTGTGCAGAAAGTTCTGAGCAAGTGTTAGACGGTTTTGCCGGCAATTGATTGTTGCAAAAGGATTTGCCGGAAGAAATCGCAGCAGGCCGGTCGTTGTGCCTGAAGTGAATTGGCTCCGATACGCATCAAAGATTCGAGAGCGTACGCGGATTGGCCGATAAGAGTGGTGGAACGATTTGGCAGGCCGCTCTTGAAATGGCATGAAGTGCGTATCCACAGGCGTGGACGCGCGGCACGACACTCCCTTGGGAGAGAGGATGCTGGCAGAATGAAATTTTCCCGTTTTTGGACATCGTTATTGATCCTCATTGGCTTTTGCTTTGGCGCCGGAAGTGCGGCAGCGCTGAATGCGCCGCGCGCGTTGCGCCATGCCAGGGCCACGGAGCCTCATCTGACGGAGTCCCATCGCGCTGCGAGCCGTGCATCTTCTCGTGCGGCTGGGCGGACTGCCAGATCCAAAAAATCCACGACCGATGATGCCGCGCCGCGGGCTGCTCGTGGCGGACGCGCAGCTCGCCTGACCGCAAGAGGCAGCGCCAGAGGCCGTCTGCGCCGCGCCGCGCTTACTTCTCGCCGGAATCGCTTCGCGGAGCACTTTACCGCCAGTTCCTTTGCCAGCGGAAATATTTTTGCGGGCGATGTGACGGCTGGCGAGGATCCCGTGGTTCGGCAGGCTGCCATTGATGCCCTTGGTGACATGAACGGTACGGCCGTGGTCATCAATCCTGCCAACGGGCGCATTCTAGCCATGGTGAACCAGAAGCTGGCCCTTTCGCCGGGTGCCGAGCCCTGCTCCACCATTAAGCTGACCGTGGCCATGGCGGCGCTCTCCGAAGGGCTTGTCACGCGCGACACGCCGGTCCGGCTGGCCGGCTTCCGCATGAACATGACCCAGGCGCTGGCCCACAGCAACAACCTCTACTTTGAGGAACTGGGCCGTCAACTGGGCTTTGAGCGCGTGCGCCACTACGCCAATCAATTCGGCTTGGGCGAGCTGGCAGGCTACAACATCGAGGGCGAACAACTGGGCATTTATCCCGACCAGGAGCTGCCCGCCAGAGAGGGCGGCGTGGCCCGTATGTGCAGCTTCGGCCAAGGTGTTTCGTTGACCCCACTGCAACTGGGCGCGTTCGTTGCCGCCATTGCCAATGGTGGAACGCTCTATTACTTGCAGCATCCGACCAGCGCTGCGGAAGCAGCCGATCTTCAGCCCAAGGTGAAGCGGACGCTCGACATTGCCAAGTATGTTCCCGAGATCGAAGACGGCATGGCCGGCGCGGTTGAGTACGGCACAGCTCGCCGCCTGCGCGCCAACTTCCATGAGTTGCCGGTTTTCGGCAAGACCGGAACCTGCTCGGACAAAGGCACCCGCTTCGGCTGGTTTGCCTCCTACTCCGATTCGCCCCAGGGCAGTCTGGTCACGGTCTTCTTCCTGAAGGGCGGTCGGCCGACCTTTGGCCCTCGCGCCGCCGAGCTGACCGGCCAGTTCTACAAGAATTTATGGGAACGCAACTGGTTTGCCGCCCAAAGGCAGCAGGACAGGTTCCTCAATTTTCCAGCTTCCTCGCTGCAAGCGCGTCCATAGAGCGGTGTCCTCCGGTTCCATGGAATCAACAAGAAAAGACCGCTTTCGAGCGGTCTTTTCATTGAGGGTTATGTGATTCAATCCTTGCTTGAGGGCTATAATTCCTTACATCTTCCGGAGGGAGCAGGGGGCTTCACAGGCTGCGGAAAAACGCTGTTTTGTGTCAGGGCACGACCTTAGACCATTTTTGCTTTTACTGTAGACTTCCGTGCCCCATCCTTTCCGTTTTTTTCTGCGGAAAGGGTGGGATACCAATAAAAATCAGGTCTACATCATTTCCAAAAATGCTCTAGTCGTGCCGTAACTGCCGCAAACTCAACGGGGCCTTCAGGCCCGGATGTTTGCAGATTGCGATCGAAGCATTCGGAGTCGCAAGAAGGGTCAGGGCACGACTTCAGTCGTGCCAAAAACGCTCCCATGAAGCCGGGGCTTTAGCCCCTGAGAAATTTGGCTGAGAAGGTATTGATTTGTCTCAATTGCGTGTACTCATTGCCGGTGGCGGAACCGGCGGCCACATCATACCGGCCTTGGCCGTGGCTCGCGAGCTGGTTTCGCGCCACGCAGCCGAGGTGCTCTTCGTCGGCACGGCGCGGGGCATGGAGAGCCGTCTGGTTCCTGCCGCCGGCTTCAAGCTGCATCTGGTCGAGGTGGGCCAGCTCAACCACGTCTCCCTGCTCACCCGCCTGCGCACTCTCACCGACCTGCCGCGCGCCATCTTCGCCTGCAAGCGCCTGATCCGCGACTTCCAGCCCGACGTTGTCTTCGGCGTGGGCGGATACGCCTCCGGCCCGGCGATGGCCGCCGCTCTGTGGCTCAAAATTCCGTCGATGGTCTTCGAGCCCAACGCCGTTCCCGGCCTCGCCAACCGACTGGTCGGCAAGCGGGTTCAGGCCGCCGCCGTCAACTTCGCCTCGGCCGCCGCTTGGTTTCGCAACGCCGAAGTCTCCGGCATCCCGGTCCGCCCGGAGTTCTTCAGCCTTCAGCCGCCCTCCGTGACGCCTCCGCACCTGCTGATTTTTGGCGGTTCGCAGGGCGCGCGCCTCTTCAATACCCATCTGCCCGCGATCATTCCGGCTCTGCTCGATGCTGTTCCAGGCCTCACCGTCCTGCACCAGAGCGGAGCGCGCCACATTGAGCCGACCCAGGCCGCCTATGCCGCCAGCGGCGCCGATCCGGCGCGTTGGCAGGTGTTGCCTTTCATCGACGACATGCCCGCCCGTTTTGCCCAGGCCAATCTGGTGATGGCGCGCAGCGGCGCTTCCACCGTGGCCGAGTTGGCCGCCGCCGCAAAGCCCGCCCTGCTGGTTCCTTTTGCCGCCGCCGCCGACAACCACCAACTGCGCAATGCCGAGGAAATGGTCAAAGCCGACGCGGCTCTTCTTCTGGACGAGCACGACCTCGACGCTCCCGGCAAGCTGCTCGAAGCCCTCACGAGCCTCTTGAAAAGCCCGGAGCGGCTGGCCGCCATGGCCACAGCGGCCCGCACCCAGGCCCATCCAGACGCCGCCGAGTGCATCGCGAATCGCCTGGTCGCTCTGGCGCATTTGTAGCGTTTTTCGATACTTTGACGTTCGTGGTTTCCCATCCTTTCCGCAAACGAAGCGGAAAGCAGGCATGTTCCGCAAAAGGGAACTGACTGTGGCGGCGATGGGGCACGGAAGATTGATCGAGTTCCAGCATAGGGTTCCAAAAAACTCTCCGTGCCCCATCCATGCGCTTTTTTTCTGGCGCATGGGTGGGAGACCATGACTCCGGATCAGCTCCTGATTGTTTATGAGCGCAATGGAGCAATGAAAAAGGCCCGCCTGCCGAAGCAGACGGGCCTTCTTTTTGCGGGGGAAGCCGCAAAAGTTTATCGGTGACCACCACCGCCGCCACCGCCCATGTGACCGCCACCACCGCCACCAAAGCCGCCAGCATGGCCGCCACCACTAAATCCGCCGCCGCCACTCATATGGCCGCCACCACCACCACCGCTGAAGCCTCTAGCTTGGCCGCCGCCGCTGTAGCCGCCGCCACTGAAGCCTCTGGCTTGGCCGCCGCCATAGCTGCCGCGGTTTCCTCCACCGGGTTGTCCGCCCGCATACGCGCCGCGACCGCCTGCAAATCCACCGCGACCACCGCCTGCGTATGCGTTACGGCCACCAGAGCCGCCACGATCACCCCATCCGCGACCGCCGCCACGTGCATACCAGCCGCGATTTTCCCAGCCATGATGCCCCCAGCCGTGTCCCCAGCCCCATCCGTACCACGGCCCGACGCCAAGGAAGACGCCGTTATAAAACCAGTTCGGCGCGTAGTACCCGTAGGGTGCGCAGGCATAAGGATAATACTGGTAGTAGCCCCAATCGCAGACCGGAGGCGCGTAAACCATGGGCGCGGGAGCAACTGCGGGGCCGACTCCTACATCATCCGTGTATTCAACATCTTGGGCTATCGCCGTTGACGCCAGCGGCACAGTCAGCAAGGTTGCCAACAGAACCACGCCAAAATTCCGCATACCATCCTCCTTGTGCCGCCCTGTCCTGAATCTTTCGGACTGGGACCACCATCGACCTCAGCACTGCCGGTTTCCGGGATTCTTGTTCCCATCCGGCTTCTAACCATTCAAACAGCATTCCGAGGATTAAGTTGCGGTTCCTTGCAAGAAAGTTTGCCTTGAGGCCACGAAAGGCCGTTTCGCCGCATTTCTGCCGGCAAAACGACCCTTCAAGGAGAAATCTGTGAATGTAAGGAGAGAAATCAATCTTGAGTGTCCCAAGTTTCGATTTTGAAACCTGGGAACGACAAGCTCAAAAGAACGAATTCGTGTGGTCAGAAACCTAGTTCGCCAGTACCGCCCGGTAGCGCACCTTGTTCTTTTTGACCTTTTCGATGGCCGCGTTGGCCTGGGACATGGGAAATAATTCTGTCTTTGCCTTCACCCCGTGCCGCGCCGCCACGTCCAGCATTTCCCTCAACTGGTGGGGGCTGCCGATGGGGCTTCCGCTGATGGAGCGGAGGCTGGAGATGAGCGAAAATGCTGGAATGCTGATCGGCGCCGGCGGGATTCCCACAAAAAACAGCGTCCCGGTTGGCCGGACCGTCTGCATATAGACGTTCCAGTCCTGATCGGCGTTGATGGTGCTCAAAACAAAATCCATGGAGCCGGCCACTTCCTTCATGGCCTTCGACTCGCGGGTGTTGACGAAGTGCTGCGCTCCCAGCGCGCGCGCTTCCTCTTCCTTCTCGGCGGAGGTCGAAAAGGCCGTGACCTCCGCGCCAAAAACGCGCGCGAACTGAATGGCCAGATGCCCCAGCCCGCCGATGCCCACAATGCCCACGCGGGACGACGGATTCACGCCGTTTGAGCGCAGAGGGTTATACACCGTGATGCCAGCGCAGAGCAGCGGCGCCGTTTGTTCGCTTTCCAGAGCGTCGGGAATGGGGATGACAAAGCGCTCATTGGCTCGCACCTGATCGGCATATCCGCCGTGTCGGTGCACGCAGGTCGCTTCCGCCTCGGGACAAAGATTCTCCATCCCTTTGGTGCACCATTCGCATACGCCGCAGGAGTTCGACTGCCAGCCCAGGCCCACGCGCTGGTCCACGGCCACCGATCGCACCTCGGAGCCCACCGCCGTCACCGTGCCCACAATCTCGTGGCCGGGGATGAACGGATACTGGCTGTTTCCCCAGTCGTTCGCGATCAGATGAAGGTCGCTGTGGCATACGCCGCAGTGGGTGATTGCAATCTCCACCTCGTGCAGGCCCAACTCGCCTGGGTCGTACTTAAACGGCAGAAGTTCAGCGCCTGCCGCGTGCGCTGCAAGTCCTTGAATTAAGCTCATGGTTCGTTGAGTCCTCGCTGGGGAAGGCAAAATAGCCGACAGAAGGGCTGAAGACAGCCGTCAGCAAATTGTAAGAGGAACTCCCCCGTCACTAGTTTAAACCGCCGCCTGAGTCTATGCGCAGGTTCAGCACCTGAAATCCGCTCAGAACCCCTCCGGCCGGCGCATCTGCCTCCAATTCCGCCGATTCGCCGTTCAGGCTTGCGTCCTGTGCCGCACGCAGGGGCTCCAGCACGTTCGACACTGAAAGCGGAAGACTTGAGAGCGTTTGCCCTTCCATTCCCGCTTGCGTTTCCGGCACCAGCAGGCTCACATAGATGCGGTCCGCCGCGTGCTGGCGCTGTGCCTGGGTGAGGGCAGTTTCCAGACTTGGAGCGTGATTTTGCTGCCGTGGCTGGTCCAGCGTCCGGTCCAGAGTCACGGCGTCGGAGATCAGCAACCTCAGATTGCCGGAGCCCAGCCGCGTTGGCAGCTTCACCGCAATGCGCACATTGCGCGCCGTTTGCCGCCACGGCTGCAAGGTCGCTTCCACCATCACCGTGTCTCCGGCATGAACCATGTCGCCTGAAACCAGCCGCGCGGCCACCAGACTCACCATCACGCGCCGCGGAATGGCCTCCACATCGAGATCAATCGCGCGCACTGCTCCCTGACGCGTATCGCTTGAATAGAGCTTCGAGAACCGCTCCCCGGCCAGCAGAGCCGCTCCCATCGGTGCGGGGATGGTGTCTCCGGCTGGCGCCCAGATGTCCAGCGGCGACGGAGCGTAGCCCTCCATGCTGATGCTTCCGGTCAGGTGGTAGCTGGTTTCTGCCGTGTTGCCGTTCGTTTCCAGCAGCGCTTGATACAAGGTCACCAGCATGGCCTGTGGTGTTAGCGAAGGCAGATCGAGAATTTCCACATTCAGCTTGCGGTCCTCGGCTTGCGATTGGCCCTCGGTGCCCGCTTCATGGACCCGGATATGGACGGGGATCATGCGCGCCCGAGCGCCGAAAACGCCACGAATGGCGGCATTGCGGTCTTCGTTGAAGGCGCCAATGGTCGCGCCCGTGTTCACAATTTTGAAGGCGTTCATGGGCGAGGCCAGCGTGGCGACCACCTCGGTTGCGGTCATGGGCAGGGAAACCGCTCCGGCCTGCAAAAGGGAGTGGCCGCAAGCCAGTAGTTGCTTGGAATCGACGTAGGTCACCGTGCAGGTTGCCGCGATCTCCATGTCGCCGCGCACCAGTTGCGCGCTGACGGACGATCCCGGCCTGATGCCGGCAATCGCTTGGGATGAGATAGCGGAGTCTGTTTTTCCGGCCGCTTCGGAGCTTGCGCCCATGCCGCCAGCCGCCACCATCTCCAGACCCGTCCCGGCCATTTTCTGCTGCCACAGCCTGATCGCCTCGGGCGCGAATCCGCCCATCACCAGCGGCGTTTCCATCGCCTGCATCGTGTTTTGAGCGGGAAGCTGTGCGAGCTGTTCGTCGCTGGGGCGGCTGTTTTCTGTTCCCTGATCCCTGACCTTTGATCTTTGTCCTCTGTCAATCGACAGGTCGCGTACCTCAAGCATCTGCTCGATGGGCGTGATGCCGGCGATGGGATCCTTGCTGAACTGTCCGATGCGGAAGGCGAGTGCTCCCACCAGCTTGTTGCCGATGTAGACCGGGCTGCCGCTCATGCCTGCCACCACGCCCGTGTACTCCGGCTTGGCCCCGCGCAACTGCACCAGAATCATATCGTGGCCGGGTCCGCGCGCCCCGCGCAGCACACCCAGAACTTCCAACTCCATCGGCTCCGGCTTGCTGCCGGTGAAGACCGTCCAAGCCACGCCCTTCAGCCCGCGATGCACCTTGCTCAACGGAAAGAATCCGCCGCCCGTGGGTGGTTCGGCGGCCAAGGCAGCTTCATTCGGTGCGGTTTGCGCCGGTAGCAGACCGGAGCATAGAAGCACGGTCCAAGCCGTACCCATCATCAGTGCCGGCAGAGCCCGCCGGAGCCAGGGGTTCTTCAGAGGAGTTCTCACATCCATAAGAGTACAACCCGCTCGATGGTTGGTGTCTATCCACTGCTGGCCGGTTACCAGGGGGAGCGGGCGGTGCTTGTGGAGAATCGAAGAGAAAGAGAAAAAATGGCCTGTAGGACAATGTCTTACTTCTGAGTTTCGTGCAGAATTCCAGGCAGATTCCAAGAAGTGTCAGTCGTCCACCGTTTTTGCCGACCCGCGATCGATGAAACTGTGCTCATCGGACGTCTTTGTTTTTGTCCGATGGGTGGGAGTCCGCAGATCTTCAGTCTGAGGCATTTTTGCAAGCAGCTCTTTTGTAAGACTGTAAGACACGGAAAGCTGCGCCTGCTTTTTCTATCGAGCTTTCAACTGGATTTTGCCGTCGCTCGCGCGTATCTCTTCCAGAGCGCCACAGTTGACCATGGTATGAATCTCGGCGCTCAAAACGCGGTCTCCGAAGCGTCCGCGAAGCTTGATGAGAATCCGCTCTTTGGCTTTCGGCGTAGCGCAGTATTTGCGAATGGCCTCTTGCGCCGGATTGAGCAGAGAACTGGCTCCGCCGCCGCCCGCCGTCTCCGGCAGCAATTTCTTCGGGTACACGATTGTGACTCCGGGGTTTCCGAGGCCGTCGCCGTCGAGGAACGACCCGAAGCTCTCCGCGTGCGCGGCCAGATACTCCCGAAGCTTTTTTCGTATGACTCCGCCAGATCCCGTCGAGCCGTAGCCGTGAATGACCTCGATGCGGCCGCGATAGTTACCCCGGAGGCAATCATTGTAGAAGCGAATGAACTCCCGCAGGGCTTCGGCGACGGTGCGATGGTGGAGATCGACCGAGCGGGATTCCGTCATTTCGCGCAGCGCTTCCAGGCCTGCTCGACGTAGTTGTCGGTCATGCCTGCAATGTAGTCGCCGACGGTGCGGGCCAGCCCCTGGGTCAGAATCTGCGCTTGGTGGTCCGCTGGCAGCAGGCTTGGATCGGCAATGAGCGTCGAAAACAGCTCCTCGACAAGCTCTGTGGCGTGGGTGTGCGATTCCTCGATGACGGGCGAGAAGTAAAGATTGGCGTAAAGAAATTCCTTGGTCGCGGCGCGCGCGGCCTCCATCTCCGGGCTGAGCGCCGCCAGTCGATGGGGTGCGCGGCGAATCTCGTCGAGCCTGGTTGCGCCCAGCTCCGTCACTTGCCGGTGCGTCTCCTGCAAAAGATCCGTGACCAGCGCGTTCAGAACGCGGTCGAGCGCTTCCGATGCGGTCAGCTTTGGCGCAGCGGCGGGAGTTTCGCGCAGCACGCCATCGTGAAATCTGCGGAAGAGCGCCACGCCCTCGCGCACCTGCCCGAGCGTGAGAATGCCGGAGTCGAGGCCATCGTCCAGGTCGGCGGTCAGGTAGGCGATCTCGTCGGCCAGATCGATCAGTTGGGCTTCCAGGGGAGGGAATTGGTCCAGAAAATACTCGGCCAGCTCCGGGTGCTCGCCAGCGGAGTAGTCGTGGGAGTGCTTGATAATGCCTTCGCGGAGGCCCAGCGTCAGGTTCAGCCCGCGAAAGCCCGCATAGCGCTGCTCGAACCATGTGACGATGCGCAAGGCGTGCAGATTGTGGTCGAAGCGGAGCCCGAAGCCCTCCAGACAGTGGTCGAGCGCCTTCTCGCCGGTGTGTCCGAAGGGCGGATGGCCGATGTCGTGCGCCAGCGCCAGCGCCTCGGTCAGCTCTTCGTTGAGGCCCAGTGCGCGCGCTAGCGTACGGGCAATCTGGGCGACCTCCAGCGAGTGGGTCAACCGGCTGCGGAAGTGGTCCGACGGAGCCTCGGCGCTCAGGCGCGCGAAGACCTGTGTTTTGCCGGCCAGGCGGCGAAAGGCGCGCGCATGAAGAACGCGGGCCGCATCGCGGGCAAACGGCGTGCGGTAGGGATGCCGTGGCTCGGGATGCGCGCGGCAAGCCAATTCGCCGTCCGCGCGGACGGCAATCGCCGGGGGCAATGCGAAGGACGTTTTTGGATCCAAGTTCGTCATGGCGTCACGTTTTGGGGTTCGTCTTGCATGACTCACACTTTACGATGCATGGCCTGGAACTCACAACCAACGCTTCCTTCTTGGCATCAAATCCAGCGGTACTCAGGCGAATTTGTCGTCCTGAAAAATGACTTGGATGCGGCAAGGAATTCTGTTGGGGCTATGAAGCTCTCCATGAAGTTTTCTGCTGGACATTGTATGCGTTTTCGGGATACTATCCAGCCGGATTTGTGAAAAGCGTGGCGCGGGGAAAGATCTCGCGGGGCCTGAAGGCATGGATCTTCCAACCGGGAGGCTGGCATGAAAGCAATCATGAATTCTGCATTGGCGGGGATGGCACTGGCGTTGCTGTTCACATCGGGTTGTGATCGGCACTCGTCCAAAGAGGTCTATTATCTGGTGGCGTCGGATATGGCGCTGCCGTATTGGCAGACGGCTGCGGCGGGCTTTAACAAGGCCGCGGAACAGTACAAGGTAAAAGCCAAGGTGGAGGGGCCGGACGGCCATGATTCACAGGCCGAACTGGCTGCGTTGCAGAAGGCGATTGCGGCGAGGCCGTCTGGGATTCTGATCTCGGTCGAGGACGCGGTGGTCTTGCAGCCGGGAATCGACGCGGCCATTCGCGCCGGCATTCCGGTCATCACCATGGACTCGGATGCGCCCGGAAGCCGCCGGCTTTACTTCATTGGCACCAATAACCTGGAGGCCGGAAGGCTGGGCGGCCAGCGGGTGATTCAGAAACTGGGTGGCAAGGGCAATGTGGTCTTTTTCACGCTTGCCGATCAGCCCAATACTGCGGAACGGTTGAAGGGTTTCAAGGAAGTCTTTGCCACACGGCCCGATATCCATATCGTGGATGTGGTGGACATCAAGGGCGATTCGCGCAAGGCCTTCGATTGGGCGCAGGAATCGCTGGTTCTGACAGGCGCCAAAAAAGTGGATGCTTTTGTCAGTCTTGAATCGTCCTCGAGCAAGGCCGTTGCCGACGCGCTCAAGCGGGCAAACGCGACTGACCGCCTGATTGTCGCCTGGGATGTGAATCCCGACACGCTGGATGAAATCAAGGCCGGGGTCATCGATTCGACGGTAGCGCAGAAGCCCTTCACGATGGGCTATTTCGGGCTGAAGGCGCTCGATGAGGTTTTCCACGCGCCGCCCAAGTCGCTTCTGAAGGACTACAGTACCGACTCGTTTGCGCCCTACCCGGTCTTTGTCGATACCGGCACGTCGCTGGTGGACAAGAGCAACGTCGATCTCTACCTTGCCTCGCAGGCCGAGGGAACAAAGTAGAACGGTTGCGCGAAGGCGTCCCTGCGCCAACAGAACGGCGGCCTTTCCGCTGGGGAGAGGCCGCCGTTTCTTGTATTCGAATCGTTGAGCTTCATGCAAAAAACCATTGAGACGACAAAATATGTCAGTTGCAGTTTCAGTCGTGCCGCAAGCGCCGCAAAATCAACGGGCTTTACCGGCTTCGGAAAACTCCCGTGGGGCTGGGTCTTGTGTCAGGGCACGACTTTAGTCGTGCCGCAACTGCAACAAAATAAACGTGGGGCTTTAGCCCCGGAGGTATGTTTCCGCCAACGGCCCGAAGGTGACGTTTTCCTTCAGAAAAATCACTCGCCGCGTCTTATTCCTGCTTGGGCTGGCCACCCATGGCGTTGTTTTCCTTGGCGAGCTTGATGCGGGCGTTCTCCAGCTTCTTTTTCACCTTGGCCACTTCGGATTGCTCCACGTCGGCCTGGGATGACTTGGCGAACTGCGCCAGTGAAATCTCCCACTGCGCGGCGGCCAGCCGGATGCGGCCGGTTTTCTCGTAGAGGTCGCCCAGGTGATCGTGGACGGTCGGGTCGGTCCGGTCGCGCTCAACGGCGCGGCGCAGGTCATTCTCGGCCATCTCGTACTCGCCCATCTTGAAGTACACCCAGCCCAGCGAATCGAGGAAGGCGCCATTCATCGGTTCCAGTTCGACGGCCTTGCGAAGCAGCTTGAGGGCTTCGGGATAGCGCGTGGTCTTGTCGGCCAGCATGTAGCCCAGATAGTTGAGGGTCATGGCGTTGGCGGGGTCCAGTTCCAGCGCCTGGCGGAAGATCTGCTCGGCCGTCTCGTAGTGCTTTTGCTGTTCGGCCAGCGCTCCGCGAAGGAAGAGAAGGTAGGTCCGGTCTTCCTTGCTGGTGGTCAGTCCTTCGGCTTTGTTGAAGGCCTCCTCGGCCTCCTTCCAGCGGTGCAGTTCGGTATAGAACTGGCCCAGCCGCAGCCACACCTGCTGATCCTGCTTGGCGTTGCCGAGCAGCCCCTTGGCCAGCGTCAATCCCTCTTCGCTCTTGCCCTCTTCCACCAGAATCCCGGCGAGCATCAGCTTGATATGCCAATCCTTGGGGTTGGCCGCGACGGCTTTTCGGCTGACCTCCTCGGCCTTGTCGAAGAGCTTGGCGTTGCTGTAGGTATCAACCTCGCCTTCAAAGCCGCTGACCGCCGAGTCGCCGCCCATCTCGACCATTTTCTGGAAGGTGGCAACGGCTTGGTCGACCTTGTTCTGTTCCTGGTAAACCGCGCCCAGCCGCTCCAGAAAGATGTCGCGGTTGGCTTTTTCTTCGCTGGTATAGGCGCCGTTGGCGTGCGAGGTCAGGTCGACCATCTTGTCGTAGACCTGCGCGGCCTCGTCGTAGCGGCCCAGCACATCCAGCAGCAGTCCCTCGTTGTAGCCGGCTTCCAGATTGCTGGCGTCCTTCTTGCGCGCCGTGCGGATTGTGACCAGTGCGTCTTCATACTTTCCCTGGCGTCGCTGGATTTCGCTGATGTGGACCAGCGTGCCAAGATCTTCGGGGTCGATCTCGGCCAGTTCCTTGTATTGCTTGAGCGCTTCGTCGAGCTGGTTGTCGTTCAGCAGGGCCTGGGCCAGCGCGTTCAGTGTGCGCGTGTCTTCCGGTTCCTGCTCGGCGGCGCGCCGGTATGCTGCAATGGCGTCCTTGGGCTGCTTCAACTGCTCATAGGCCGAGCCCAAGGCATCTTCCATCTTGGCCGTCCGGTCTGCCGCCGCCACTGCCTCGATCACCTTGGAGGCCTGCTTGAAATCACCGCTTTCGGCATACAGGCGGGCCAGATTCAGCACGACGTTTTCGGAATCAGGCTCCAGCGATTGTGCCGCCTTGAACTGCTCTTCGGCCTTTTTCTGGTCATGCTTTACGGTGTAAAGCTGGCCGAGAACCAGGCGCTCCTCAACGCTTTTGGGCTGTAAGGCGACGATTTGCTCGAATTCGGCGATTGCCTTGTCCAGCGTATTGCCGGCCGATGAGGTCGAGGAGGGAGCGTTTTGCCCATCGCCCAGTGCGCGCAGGTAGATGCGCCCCAGCAGCTTGTGCGCGTCGATGTCGCTGGGTGCGCTTTTCAGCAGCAGTCGCGCCGTGCTCTCCGCCTCGCGGATGTGGCCGGTCCGGAAGTACAGTTCCGCCAGCGCGTTGTTCAGTTGCGGCGAGGCAGGGTCGGCGTTGAGCGCCAGCTTGTATTCCTCCACCGCCTGATTCACAAACTCCGCGCGGCTCTCGCTGGCGGCCTTTTCTTCATACATGCCGGCCAGCGTCAGGTGGTAATACGCCTGCGCACGATTCGGCGGCGCCACGGTGGGGTCGGCCGCCTTGACCTGGATCGGGCTCGTGACGGGTGCCTTGGCCGCGGCGGCTGGAGCTTTTTGGGCGTAAGCGGTCTTGGCCGGAAGCGCGAGGGCGATTGCGGCGGCAAAAAGAAGCCAAATCGGCAACAAACGAAGTTTTCTTGTCATCATCCTGAATTTCCATGCCTTTTCAGTCCAGTAGGCGAACAACTCTACGCTGGAGGACTGCAAGGCGCGTTGGCAGCCGGTAGGGGCAACTCTGCCTACTATAAAGACGATTCTAACCGCCATTGGGCTTGCGGCGCGCGTCGGATTTCCGCATTTTCCTGCTGGAAAGCCCGATTCGGGGAGGTTTTGCCTCGATTCCAACCATTTCCGAGGATCTTTTAAGGCCTGGGTGCCCCACCCTCGCCGTGTCTTTGTTTTTGCGGCTAGGTCTCTGACGGTTTAATTCCGTACCGTGATTGGGTGCCCCCGGTCTCGATTTTGAGACCGGGGATCCACAAACTCAATGGAACATCTTCACCATGTCAGAGACCTATTGATTCGGCAACTAAATACTGTTTGCGTGCCCCATCTATTTCCGCGTCTTTTGCGGAAATGGGTGGGAAACGATGCCACTGCTTCCTTGCCGGATCAATAAAAGGCCAGAAATGGCAAAAATGCCTTATCTATCGGATGCCCAGAATTTTATGGTTTTGAAGGCCCAATCGCCAGCGCGGATGAGCCAGGCAATAACGCACTGCAAGCTCGGTGTTGGCCTCGCGGTTGGGCCCGTCCATCGGCTGGAGGAAAAAGTTGCGGAAGGCGAGCCCTTCAAAATCTGCCGGATCGGCTTCCGGCTGCGGATAGACCAGCTTCAGCTCGTCGCCGCTTCGTTGCACCAGCTTCAGCTCGTCGCCGCTTCGTTGCACCAGCGGGGCTCCAGCCTTTGGGCTGACGCAGAGCCAGTCGATGCCTTCCGGCGCGGCAATCGTTCCGTTGGATTCGACGCCAACTTCAAAATCGCGCGCGTGCAGCGCGGCAATCAGCTCCGCGTCCAGTTGCAGCAGCGGCTCGCCGCCCGTGCAGACGACAAATCGCTTGCCGGAACAAGTCGCCGAAACAGGGCGCATTGTGTCAGGGCACGACTGTATTGATCCGGCGACTAAATACAGTTTGGGTGCCCCATCCATTTCCGCGTCTTTTTGCGGAAATGGGTGGGAAACAATGTCACTGTTTTCTTGCCGAATCGATAGTCGTGCCGTAAGTGAATCATAATCAGCGAGGGCTTTAGCCCCTGCGGGCCATTTCTGCTCGATGGCCGTGGCCAGCGCATCGGCGGAGTCGAACCTTCCGCCATCCGTCCCATCGACGCCGACGAAATCCGTGTCGCAAAACCGGCAGATCGCCGCGGCCCGGTCGGCTTCGCGTCCCGACCAGAGGTTGCAGCCGGAAAAGCGGCAGAAGACAGCCGCGCGTCCAGCCTGCGCTCCTTCGCCCTGCAGTGTATAAAAGATTTCCTTGACGGCGTAGCTCATCTCAACTAATTCCAGACATTTTGGGTGCCCCAGGTCCCGCTTTTGGGACCTGGGAAGCTACAAACTTCAGATCTACTTGCAAAATTCGATTGGAGATTGCAAGAAGTGTCAGGGCACGACTTTAGTCGTGCCGAAAGATGAACAAAAAGATGTTGGGCTTTAGCCCCTGCCCCTATCTGTTTTCAGGTATTGGCAGTTCCACAGCGGCTAAAGCCGTAAAGTCTGAATGTGGTTTTGCAAGTGGCTCTTCATACCTCATTCTTTCGTTACGATTTTCCGTCTTCCGCCCGAGAATACTTCAGCGGATCTTCCATCCCGTTCTCGCGGAAGCCCTTCTGCCGCAGCAGGCAGGAATCGCACTGCCCGCAAGGCTGGCCCGTGGGCGAGGGATCGTAGCAACTGCTGGTCAGGCTGTAGTCCACGCCCAGTTCGATCCCTTTCTGCACAATCTGAGCCTTGGTCAGGGCGAGCAGCGGCGTGTGAATCTTGAGATGCTGGCGGCCTTCCACTCCGGCCTTGGTGGCCAGGTTGGCCAGCTTCTCGAAGGCCTCAATAAACTCCGGCCGGCAGTCCGGGTAGCCTGAGTAGTCCAGCGCGTTGACGCCGATGAAAATGTCGCTCGATCCCAGCACCTCGGCCCAGGCCAGCGCAAACGAGAGGAAAATCGTGTTGCGCGCCGGAACGTAAGTGATGGGAATGCCGCTGCCCATTTCAGCCGTATCGCGGCCCTTGGGAACGGCAATGTCGGCGGTCAAAGCTGACCCCCCGAAAACGCGCAGGTCGATGGCCGCAACGCGATGGTCCGCCACGCCGATTGCCGCAGCCACCCGCCGCGCCGCTTCCAGTTCAATGACGTGCCGCTGGCCATAGGCGAAGGAAAGCGCGTGCAGCTCGTATCCCTGGCTCTTGGCGATGGCCAGAACCGTCGATGAGTCCAAGCCGCCGCTCAATAGAACAACGGCTTTTTTCTGCTTGTTTTCTGCGATTTCTTTGCTCATTTCTGCGACTTTTCTTTGGTCATTTTCAGCGATTTTTGCTTATTTTTCTTTACTTCAAATCCCCGCCCTTGCCAATGTCCATGGAGGCCGGCAGCGGATGGCTTTCGTCGATGTAGGCCTCGATGCACTGCTTGAGCACGCCCTTGGCTTCGAGAATGAAGTCGATGGCGTCGCGCGCCGCGCCGTCGCCGCCCGCGTGAGGCGTAACGTAATGCGCCTCGGCCTTCACCTGTTCGCGCGCATTGGCTGTGGCCACGCCGAAGCCGCACTGGCGCATCACCGGCAGGTCGATCACGTCGTCGCCCACATAGGCGATTTCCTCCAGCGTGACGCCTTCCTTGGCCATAATCTCGCGTACCGGGCGCATCTTCAGCGCCTCGCCCTGATAGACGAATTCCAGCTTGAGATCGCGGGCGCGCACGGCCACGGTTTCCGAGATGCGCCGGGTGATGATGCCCAGCTTCAGGCCGCCCAGCCGCGCCAGCGAGATGCCCGCGCCGTCGTGCGCGCAGTAGCCCTTGGCTTCCACCAGTTTGGTGGATTGAACTGCGAAGCCCATCTGGCCCTCTTTTGCGGCCAATTGGCTTTGGGTCGAGGCGTTGACGCCCGCCGGAGCGGGAACCAGCCAGATCTGGCCGTTCGTCATAACGCCATCCACGTCGAAAAGAATGATCTTGATGCGCCGGGCGCGATCTTCAGCGGAAAGTGTCATGCAATCATTCTATCGAATCCGAGCCGCGCATCTTATTGATCCGGCGATTAAATACTGTCTCGGTGCCCCATCCATTTCCGCGTTTTTTGCGGAAATGGGTGGGATACGATGTCACTGTTTTCTTGCCGGATCAATTTCTGGGCGCGACGGTAGCCTCCGGCGCAGCCAGCGGCTTGCGTACCAGCACGGCAAAGCGCGGAAAGGCGAAGCTCCCGGCCGCGTCGTCAATCACGTTCAACTGGCACAGGTACTGTCCGGGCTTGAGGCCGCTCAAAGGCACATCCAGCTCGATGGCCACCGCGTCGCGTCCCTCCACGTTGACGGCGCGGGCCTGCACCAGCGGAGTCTCGTAGACCTTTGTGGTTCCCTGGATCAGTTCGAGGCTGCTGAGCAGGTTAATGCCCGGCTTGCTTCCCTTGGGCTGGTTTTCAGCCGCCTTTTCCCGCGCTGGCGAGTAGATTTCGTAAAGCAGATACAGATGCTGGTCCTGGCGGAAGACGTGGCTGATGTTGGGCACGTACTCCTGGCCGTCGCGGATCAGCGGACTGATCTTCTTGCTCGGCTGGCGCGCGCTGGCCAGCAGAATCGAACTCATTTTAAGCGGCGCCTTCTTCATCTCCGGCAGCGTGATGTCGGCTTCAAACGAGCCCATGCGCCCGGTCTGGTTTTCGCGCACCACAAACTTGAGGTGATACTTGCCCGGCGGCAGGCTGAAGCTGGTGGTGTACTGGATGTTTTTCTGCCGCGCCTGCAGAGCCTGATCGAGATTGAGCTTGACCGTCTCGCGTGCCTGGCCGATGGGCCGCTTGGCCTCGTCGATCACCGTGCCGATAATATCCAGCGTGGCCTTGTCTTTGTCGCCGCCCTTCACAAAGGGAATCTGCGAGCCGGGCACCAGCAGCGAGACGGGCACATAGAAGCGGTTCTCGTTCATGCGGAAGTAGAAGGCATCCAGATAGACGGCCATGTCGGTGGCGGGCAGGTCGCTGGCCAACTGCTCTTCCAGATCGCGTTCGCGGTCTTCCTTGCCCGCGTGCTGAAAGTCCGCCGGCGCATAGTAGCCGGGCCGGTATTCGAGCTTCACTCCGGGGCGATTGATCTTGATGGTCAGCTTGCGATAGCGTCCGTCGCGCAGGGGATTCGAGCTGTGGAAGCCGATGGCGTAGTAGGCCGAGGTGTCGCGCTGAACCTGCGCAAAAGCGGGAGCGAAGTCGTTGGAATCGAAGAACGCCTTGCCGCCCGTGTCGGTCGAGAGCGTGGCCATCACCTCTTGCGTGGCGAAGTTGGCGTTCATGTTGTTCATCAGCGCGCCGCCGCTGAAGGCTCCTGTTCCGCGCAGGCTGCCGGTCGAGGCGTCGCCCAGCGGCGAAATGGCTTGCAGCCCGCGCGTATCCACGCTGTAAATGGCTAGGTTCGAGCGCACCGCCGCGTTGATAGCCGCGCGTAGCGAAGCCTGATTCTCGATGCCGTCGCGCGAGATGCCGCCGGAAAAATAAAGCAGCGATTTTTTCTCGGTGATCTTTTCGAGCGACTTGGCCACGGCCCGCAGCGCGAACAACTCGCGGTCGGTGTTCAGGTCGTTGTACTCGCTTTCGTCGGCCGTGGAGCCGGTTGTGTCTTCCACCTGATTCGAGTTGGAAGTCGCACCCTGGGCAAAGCCTTCGCCCTCGGTGCCGTTGTAGACGGCAACCTCGTTGATGAGCGCCTTCTTGTCGGCGGTAAAGTCCTGGTCCACCTTGAGCGTGTCGCCGAGAGAAACCAGCGCGACCAGGTCGGCGGGCTGCATCTTGTTGCGCAGGAAGTCCTGCGCCGCCGTGACGCTGCGATCCAGATCCTCGGGCTGCATCGAGGTCAGGTCGAAGAACATCACGATCAGCCGGTGATTGCGCAAGTCCTCGGGGCGCGTGACCACGGCGGCCTTGGTGCCATCGCCGGTGGCGCTCGCTGCCAGTCCGCTGATGGTGGCCTCTTTGAGCGGCGTGGCTACATCAACTGTTTCAAAGTCAAAGGTGGAGAGCTGCTGCTTCTTGCCGTTCTCGTAGATGCTGAAGTCGCTCGGCTTGAGTCCGCGCACGAATTCGCCGGTTTTGGTGTCGCGCGCCACCACGTTGGTCAGCACCAGATCGCTGTTCACCTTGAGCACGAATCCGCTCTGCGGTGTGGAAGTCACTTGCGCGCCTTGCTGCTGGCTGGAGTCCTGTGCCAGCTCCGGCTGCGCGCCCGCCAGCGCCAGCGCTAGCGTCGCAGCTCCTGCTCCGATCCTTTGTGCCCAACCCGTCATGACTTCCTCTCCGTGCGGCTAACTCCGCTAACACCGCTAACACGCGCGCAGCGCGGCTAACTCCGCTGTCTTACTAAAACCTGAATCTCGCCATGAAACTAAACGCCCGCATGGAAGCGGCTGAAGTGACCTGCCCAAAGGTGGTTGAAGATACGTTGGTATCCACGCCGGAATACTGCACGGTGTTGAAGACGTTGTCCGCTGTGGCGCGCATTTCCATGCTGCGCGTGTTATTCAGTGAGATCGTCTTCGACAGCGACATATCGTTCGTAATTGTTCCAGGTCCCGGTATCGAGTTCCGCGAGGCGTTGCCGTAGATGTCGCATGGATAGCTGATGCTAGCTGCCGAAGGTGCCGTAAAGACCGAGGTGTTAAACCATTCCTTCAGTGAGCCACCCCCGGCGGTGAGCGACTTGCTGTAGTCCCGAACAGGACGCAGGGAGCCAGCCGTGCCGCAGGCAACACTCGATACGGCTGCCTGATAACTCGGCGTAAGTGGCGTGCCGGTGGCGAAGGTAAAGCTGCCGGAAACGGAAAGCCCTTCCAGAATGTGCGCGCCAACACCGCTGTTCACCCATAACTTATCCGCGCCAAAAGGTAACTGGTAGAGATACGTCCCGCTAACCTTGTGCCGCTGGTCGAAGCTGGAGTTTCCCTCCTCGGCCTTTAGGTCTTGCCAGTTTTGCGCGACGACGGTCGAGGTTCCGCCCACCGAGCCGGCGTTGTCGATGGAGTGCGCGTACTGATAATTGACGCCGAGAGCAATGCCGCCGCTCAGCCGCTTGTTGACTCGCATCGAGCCAGCATTGAAGTGGGAAGAGGCGGCGGCTTGCTCATAGTTGAAGATCAGGTTTGAGGGGTTGGTGCCGGTGCTGGTCGCTGTGGCGCGTGGCGCGCTGGTGATGTCTAGCCTGCTTCCGCGCGATCCGTTATAGCCGACGCTGAGCATAATGCCCATGGGCAACGTTTTTTGCACGTCGATATTCCAGGCCTGCACGTAGGGTAGCCGGTAGTGCGGGTCGAGGGCGTAGCTGCCCACCGTGTCCGGCGAGGAAAATCCGTTGGCCAGGGTCAAGTCTCCAGCGCTGGCTGCCTCGTTGGTTTGTTCGTTCACAAAATCCGGATCGTTTGCTATGGGCTGGCGCGCCATGGAGGTGGCAAAGGTCGAGTATTGGCCGACGGTGTAATTGATGCCGTAACCGGCCCGCAACACAGTCTGCCGGGGCAACCGCAGAGCCATTCCGAAGCGCGGCGCAAAAGCCGTGCGGAAGGGATGGACCAGCGAATCCGGTAGCTTGCCGTTATAACTCCCCGCGCTTCCAGCCTGCACTTCGTCGGTCACGGCGAACGGCGAGTAAGTCGCCGTGGCCGCGGAATTCGTATCTACCATCGCCAGGCGGCCGTATTTTTCCGTGTAGGGAGCGAAGAACTCGTAGCGCAGACCGTAGTTCAGCGTGAGGCTGGGCAGCACGCGCCAGTCGTCCTGAACATAAGCATCGATCACGTTATCGCGCAGATAGCTTTTGCCAGCGGCTGCGGCAATCGTGGTTTCCTGCGGCTCGCCGAGCAGAAAATCGCCCAGCGATGACCCGGTGAACGCGCCCGAAAAGGTGAAGGTGCCGGTCGCGTTCGAGCCGCCCAGAAAGTCGCGATGCACGCGCTTGTAGTCGCCGCCGAAGCGCAGATTGTGCTTCGCGTGAATCCAGCTCAACGTTTCGGAGACGGAGATAGTCTGCATCAGCGTGAAGCCGGGCTGCTGCTCGCTGAGCCCTTGAATGTTGCTGAGAACCACGTTGGGCAAGCCGTAGTTGAGCGGAGAACTGCTCGTACCGTCGATCCCGAGGTTGCTTGCAATATCTGTCTTGTTGGTAAAAATATTCGTTGTCTGGCTGGCGTTGCGGTTCCAACTCGCATTGAGGATATTTGTAACTTTGTGGTAGCCGACGGTGTAGCCGGCTTGCAGCGAGTTCGAGTGCGAGCTGCTTTTGCCGCCCAGTTCGGGAAAGATATTCACATCGTCCGAGGCCGAGTCGCTCCAGTTGTAGTTGAAGTTGATGCTCTGGCGCAGGCCCTGATTCTGCGTTCTGCGCCGGCTGCGCGTCAGCGTGGCGTTTTTGCCCAGGGTGCGCATATAGCGCGCGCCGAATTGCGTCGAGTTCGTTTGCGCGGTCGTCAGCAGATGGTAATTCTGTGCGTCGTTGGAAATGTTGGGTTCGGGAAAATACTTGAGCAGCGCCGTAGCCTGGCTGACGGGGGTGATCGTTCCGGTGATGCTGGAAATCGTGCCAGCACGTTCCGCGTCGGTCGGCACCGTCGCATATTTGTCCAGCGGCGACGAGCTGCGCTGGCCGCTGAGCGTCAGGAACACGGTGTCCTTGCCGCTGGGCTTGGTCACTCCCGGCAGGTACGGCGCGCTCATGAAGGTGAGGCCGAAGCGATTGGTGCCGGAGGCTGGCTGAGACTGCGATTGGCCGTGAAGGCTGAACGGCTGCGCATTGAGCGCTGAATTGCTGCCGTTCCAGAAGATGGAGCCGTGTGGCTGGCCAGGGTTGAAGCCGCGGAAGTTACCGTGTCCGCCGCCCGGTCCGCCAAAGCCGCCAGGACCACCAAAACCTCCCGGACCGCCAAAGCCGCCAAAAAGGCCGCCTCCAGGCCCGCCAAAATTTCCTCCGCCTTGTGCGCGCATGGTCTCCATTGCATCGCGGGCGCGGTCCATATCCATGCCCGCCAGCGAACTCACCGTTCCCGACTGGCCGCTGATGGCCACCGAATCGCCGCCGAAGTCGGAACTGCCGGCAATCGAAGGCAGCGCCGCGCCAGCCGCGCCAGCGACGCCGGCCTGGGTCTCGGTGTCGGCGGCCAGAGCGTTCATCAGGCTCAAGTTCTGCGCGCCGTTCGCGGCCAGTTGCCGGATGGCTGCTGCACCGCTTTGCCGGTCTGCTGGCGCGCTCTCCCGCTGCTCCGCGTGCGAGGCCAGCACCAGCTCAAAGTCGATTGTCTGGTCGCGACTGGCAGCGTTGACCACAGCTCTTTGCACGGCTGGCGCGAAGGCCGCAAACTGCGTGCGGATAAGATAGCGGCCATCCTGCGGAAGATTCATGGCCCAAGCGCCGTTGATGTCGGTGATGGTTTGGAAGCGCTTGCCGGTCAGCGCGTTCTGGGCGGTGACGGTTACGCCGGGCAGCGGGATCTTGCCGCTCTTGACCACGCCGTGCAATTTCCCGCCGGAGGTCTCCGTCGTGGGTGACACAGCCGGTTCACTAGCGGCCGGAGTGCTTGCAGGCACTGTAGATTGCGCCGGAGGCGTTGCCTGCGACCTGGCCAATGCGGCAAGGCCGCAAGCCACAAAGATTCCCGCCACAATTGTCCACAGTGTTCTTCCTCGCCGCATCAATGCTCCCCACCATTTCGTACTCGCATCTATTCAGACGGATTAAGTGCGGCAGAGGTTTACGGCTTCTCGCTTTCACGCTGGCCCGGCAGCCGGCGCCCCACGTGACCTCGGTACCAGAAAAGCGGCGAAAGGCCTTGCCTTCCGGCTCCGTGTTAACTATTCTGTCAATAATCTTTTGATTGCTACCGATCGAGTAAACTCCGGATGCGATCGAACAGGACGTTCCCCATGATGAAGATTGGCACCATCATCCGCGCGCAGCGGTTGCAAAAAGGGCTTTCCCAGGGAGACATCGAAAAGAAGACGGGCTTATTGCGCTGCTATCTTTCGCGCGTGGAGAACTGCCATACGGTGCCGTCGCTGGATACGCTGTCGAAGATTGCGCGCGCTCTTGATGTGCCCATTACACAATTCTTTGCAGACGAGTCGACGGGCCGGCAAGCCAATCTGAAAAAGCTCTCCGATGAGGAAATCCGCTTTCTGACCCAGATTCGCCGTTACTCCACCAATCTGAATGAGAGCGACCGCAAGCTGCTGCTGGCGATGGTGAAGAAGTTCGCCGCCACGGCGACGCGATAAACCACTTTTGCTTTTACTGTGGACTTCCGTGCCCCATCCTTTTCGTTTTTTTCTGCGGAAAGGGTGGGATACCAACAAAATTCAGGTCTACATTATTTCCAAAAATGCGTTAGGCTTCTCACCGTCCATCAGGTTCCCGTTACCGTGGCAACTGCGCCAGATAAAAGCCGAAAAGCACCAGCACTCCCACCACGATGACGGTGGCCACCCTGCGTTGGAACAGGAAGAGGTTGCGGGGTGTGCCGATTCGTGGCTCCATCGGAGCCGCAAAGAGCAAGCCGCTGCTGAAGCCGCCCAAGTGAGCCATGTTGTCGATCTGCAGTCCGGAGCCAATGATTCGCGTGCCAAAGCTGATCGAAAAACCAATGACCAGATTGATGGCGGCAAAGTAGATCACTGACCGGCGCAGCTTGTGCAATTCCACCGGAGGCACCGGCAGCCGACGGGATTTCAGCAGCACGATCAGCGCTCCGGCGATGCCGAAGACCGCTCCCGAGGCGCCTGCGCCGGCAGGGAAGAAAAGCGTGGGGTCAAAACCCGTGCCCGCCACATGGTGGCTCATCCATTCGGCATGATATTTCGCCAGGTCGGGAAAATACATAAACCAGTTCACGCCGGTCGACAGCAGGTTGCCTCCCGCCCCGGTGAGGATGTAAACCGCCAGCACCCCCGCTGAGCCCATCAGCGGCTCGGCCAGCAATCCCAGATTCCACAAGCACCACATGTTGGTCGCCAAGTGCAGAATGCCCACATGCACAAACATGGCGGTGACAATGCGCCACCACTGGCCGTAGAGCAGCACGCTGCCAGCGTTATTGGCGCCCCAAACCATCAGTTGGTCGCTGCCCGGCCCCATGGGGCTGATCCCGCGCAAGGTCATCGCCAGAAAAACCAAACAATTGATGCCCACCAGCAGGTAGGTTGCCGGTGCGTTTGCCCACCAGGGACGCGGCCTGCTGGCTGAAGGCTGCTGGTTGAACCCGTCGCTGGGTGGCAGAATCTCCGGCTCGGGCTCGGGAATCGGGGGGGAAGTGGCCATGTCACAACTTTAATGCATTTCAGGGCCGCACTGCGGGCTGTTGGCATGAAAAGACAAGGCGTTCGGTCCGTTTTCCAGGTCACTTTCCGCCCTTCGATGTAATCTGGTGTTTGGCCTTTGCTGATCCAGCGCGGCGCGTGGCTGTGCCGGATCGAAGGCTGCCAACCAATAAAAGGAGTACAACTGTGGCTTCGGAAAAGCGGATTCGGCGTGCGTTGCTGAGCGTGACGGACAAGACCGGCCTGGTGGAGTTTGCCCAGGCGCTGGCGAGTTTTGGCGTGGAACTGGTTTCGACCGGCGGAACGGCCGCGGCACTGCGTGCGGCAGGACTTTCGGTCAAGGACATTAGTGAATTGACAGGCTTTCCGGAGATGCTGGACGGCCGCGTCAAGACCCTGCACCCCAAGGTCCACGGCGGTCTGCTTTACAAGCGCGGCAACCCGGAGCACGAAGCGGCCGTGGCCGCGCATGGCATCGTGCCCATCGACATGGTGGTCGTGAATCTGTACGCATTTGAGAAGACCGCCGCCCAGCCCGGCGTCGCCTTCGGAGACTTGATCGAGCACATCGATATCGGCGGTCCCTCCATGGTGCGCTCCGCCGCCAAGAATTTTGAAGACGTGGCCATCGTTACCCGCATTGCCGACTATCCGGCGCTGAGCGAGGAGCTGAAGGCCAACCAGGGCGCTCTCAGCCGCGAAACCCGCTGGAGCCTGGCCAAGAAGGCCTTTGCGCTGACCGCCGCCTATGATTCGGCCATTGCCAGCACTCTGGAAAGCATCGTCGAAGCGCCCGCGCCGGAGCTCGCCGCCGCGCCGGATACGGCAAGCTTTCCCGCCACTCTGCGCATCAACTTCCCGCTGGCGCAGTCCTTGCGCTACGGCGAAAATCCTCACCAGCGCGCCGCGCTTTATGTCGACGGCTCGGGCTTGGGCATTGCCGGAGCAAAGCAGCTCCACGGCAAGGAACTCAGCTTCAACAACTTGGTCGACTTGGACGCCTGTTGGGAACTGGCGCAGGAATTCGATGAGCCCGCCGTCATCATCACCAAGCACACCAATCCCTGCGGCGCGGCCACCGGCGCGACTCTGCTGGAAGCCTACAACAAGGCGCTGGCTTGCGATCCGGTTTCGGCCTACGGCGGCGTGATCGGCATCAATCGCGAAGTGGATCTCGAAGCTGCCGAGGAGATTGCCAAGCTCTTTGTCGAGGCCATCGCGGCCCCGTCCTTTTCGCCGGAGGCCCGCGAGCGCTTTACCCGCAAGAAAAACCTGCGGTTGGTCGAGGTTCACTCCGCGCCGTCCAATTTCGTGGTCAAGAACGTATCGGGCGGGTTGCTGCTGCAGGACGCCGACACGGGCCACATCGCCGCATCCGAGCTGAAAGTCGTCACCAAGCGTCCGCCCGCGGCCGAGGAAATTGCGAGTCTGCTGTTTGCGTGGCGCGTCTGCAAGCACGTCAAATCCAACGCCATCCTCTATGCCAGGGACGGCCAGACGCTCGGTGTTGGCGCGGGACAGATGAGCCGCGTTGATTCGGCCCGCTTCGGCGCCATGAAGGCCGTGTTGCCGCTCAAGGGCTGCGTTGCAGCATCGGACGCCTTCTTCCCCTTCGCTGACGGCCTGGAAGAGATTGCCAAGGTCGGCGCCACCGCCATCATTCAGCCTGGCGGCTCCATTCGCGACGAGGAAGTCATTGCCGCCGCCGACAAGCTCGGCATGGCCATGGTCTTCACCGGCATGAGGCACTTCCGGCACTAGGTCTCCGACAGGTTGAAGTTGTACCACTATTGGGTGCCCCCGGTCTCGATTTTGAGACCGGGGATCAACGACATCGATAGAACTTCTTTACCTTGTCAGAAACCTATTGATCCGGCAACTAAATACTGTCAGGGTGCCCCATCCATTTCCGCGTCTTTTTGCGGAAATGGGTGGGAAACGATGTCACTTCTTTCTTGCCGGATCAATAGGTCTTCAATCAACGCCAAAAATATTCCGTGCCCCATCCTTTCCGCTTTTTATTGCGGAAAGGGTGGGAGACCACGAACGTGCGTTTCTGTCCCCTCCGCAGGGCCTTCCGGGCTCTGACGATTCTTCGCGCCCTTCTTTTCTCTTCGAATTCGTAGATCAACGGGAAAGACCCTCCGGCCTTCCCTCCAAATTGAGCGCTGACGGCGGATTCCGCCCGTCCGGTACACTAGGAATACGAGCCCTGCCGCCCGGTTCTTGCATCTACCAAAGATACGGGAGTTTTCTGGCTGGCAGTTCTTCGTTGAGAGTCGAACGATTTTGATGTCTTCAAACATTTTAAGCAACAACTCGCGACGCATTCTTGGCAACGCCTTGTGGCTGGGGCTGGCGGCTCTGGCTGCCGGTTTGCCGTTGGCCGCGCAGAGCGCGTCTTCCTTCCAGGGCAGTGTGACGGTGGGCGAGGTCTCGGCGCAGCCGGTGGCTCTTACTCTCGACGACGCCATTCAGCGGGGGTTCAGGAATAACCTGGGCGTCATTCTCAGCGGCACGCAGACGGCTGCGGCGCGCGGCGCGCGGCTCAGCCAGTTGCAATCGCTGCTGCCCGCTGTGGACTTCAACGCCAGGGAAGTCGTGATGCAGGAAGATCTTCCCGCGCAGGGAATGCGCGGGAAGGGCTTTCCGGTCATCCTCGGCCCCTTCGGATATACCGATTTGCGGGCCTCATTGAGCTGGTCGCTGGTGGATGTGGCTTCGCTGCGCAACTATCTTGCCGCGCGTCACAACTTTGCCGCCGCGCAACTTTCTGCCCAAGATGCGCGCGAGATGGTGGTGCTTGTCGTCGGCAACGCCTACCTGCTGGTCTTGGCCGATGAAACCCGCGTGGCCAGTGTGGAAGCGCAGGTGGCCACGGCCAAGGTTTCGCTCGATCAAGCGGTCGCCAATCACGAGGCCGGAACCGCGCCGCTGCTCGATGAGCTGCGCGCCCGCGTGGATGCGCAGTCTTTGGACCAGCAGTTGATCGTGGCCCAGAACGCTTTGGAAAAGGACAAGCTGGCCCTGGCCCGCACCATCGGCCTGCCCCTGGCGCAGAGTTTCACGCTGGCCGACAAGTCGCCCTACGCGGCTTTCGACCAAATCGATGTGGAGCAAGCGATTCACCAGGCCCACGCCAACCGCAAGGATCTGGCGGCCCTGGCCGAGCAGGCTGCGGCGGCTGGTGAGCAGCGCAAGGCAGCCACTGCCGACCGGCTGCCCACGCTCACCTTCAATGGCGATTACGGCGACATTGGCATCAATCCAAAGACCTCGCACGGCACCGGCAACGCTTCCGGCACGCTCAGTGTTCCGCTCTTCAAGGAGTTTGCCCTGCGCGGCGAGGCGCAGACGGCTCAGGCGCAACTGGACACTGCTGAAGCCCAGTTGCGCGACAAAAACGCGCAGGTCGACGCCGATGTGCGCGACGCCCTGCTGGACATTGAAGCGGCGCAGAAGCAGGTCGCGGTGGCGCAGTCCAGCGTGGCTCTGGCCAGCGAAGCGCTCAGCGAGGCGCAGCAGCGCTACGCCAACGGCGTCAGCGACAATCTGGCCGTCAGTCAGGCCCAACAGTCCGTGGCCCAAGCCAACGATCAGTACGTGGCCAGCCTCTACCGGCACAATGTTGCCAAGCTCAGCCTGGCGCGTGCGCTGGGTGCGGCCGAAAGCTACAAGAATTATCTGGGAGGGAAGTAAACGTGGCGGATTACAATCCAACACCAACTGAAGCCGATCTCGACGAAGATACCGAGAGCCCACGGCCGCAGTGGCGCAGCAGAATCATTGGCGCCGTTGTGTTTGTGGTTCTTGCGCTGGTTGCCGCCGGCATCTGGTGGCACTCCACCTTTACCGAAGATACGGATGACGCGCAGGTCAACGGCCATCTGATTCAGGTCAGCTCGCGCATTTCCGGCCAAGTTCTCAAGGTCTACGTCAACGAGAACCAAGTGGTCAAGGCGGGCGACGTGATTGCGGAGCTGGATCCGGCGGACTATCAAGTCGCGGTCGAGAAGGCCGAGGCTGCTCTGGCCAGCGCCCAGGCCAACGCTGCGGCTGCCAACGTGAATGTCCCCATCACTACGGTCAACACCGGCAGCAATCTGCGTTCAGCCGGAGCGGATGTCAGCGGCACGCAGGCCAGCGTGGCGCAGGCGGAACAGCAGTTGAAAGCGGCGCATGCGCGTGTGACGCAGGCCCAGGCCAACTTTACCAAGGCCGAGGCCGATCTTCAGCGCTACAAGCCGTTGGTGGCGAAAGACGTCATCAGCAAGCAGCAATATGACGCCGCCGTGGCCGCTGCCGATGCGAGCCGGGCCGCTGTGGCCGATGCTCGCGCCAATGAGCAGGCTGCCAGCCAGGGCGTGAATGTGGCTCACGAGCGGGAAGCGCAGGCGCAGGCCATGTTGAAATACGCGCAGACCGGTCCGCAGCAGGTGGCCGCGCAGAGCGCTCGTGCCCGTCAGGCTCTGGCGCAGGTCGCCCAGGCTCAGGCCGAACTCGATCAGGCCAAGCTCAACTTGAGCTATACCAAAATTGTCGCGCCCGAGGCAGGCATCATTACCCGCAAGAACGTCGAGGTGAATCAGAATCTGGCTCCCGGCCAGAATCTGCTGACCCTGGTTTCGCTCGAAGACCTGTGGGTGACCGCCAACTTCAAGGAAACCCAGCTCAAGCACATGTCCGCCGGGCAGTCCGTCGAAATCAAAGTGGATGCGACCGGCAAGACCTATCACGGCAAGGTGACTCAGATTGGCGGCGCCACCGGCTCCGTGCTGTCGCTTTTTCCGCCGGAAAACGCGACGGGAAACTACGTCAAGGTGGTGCAGCGCGTTCCTGTGCGCGTGGACTTCACCAACTTGGCCAACGAGGATCCCGATCACCTGCTGCGGCCGGGACTTTCGGTTGAGCCCGATGTGCGTGTGAAGTAAAAAGCTGTTCAGCAGAAGGTGGTTGCTGATTTTCTGGTCTCCGACAGCATGAAGTTGTACCACCCTTGGGTGCCCCAGGTCTCGATTTTGAGACCTGGGATCCATAACTCATTGGAACTTTTTCATCCTGTCAGAGACCCATTGATCCGGCAAATAAATACTGTTTGGGTGCCCCATCCATTTTCGCGTCTTTTGCGAAAATGGGTGGGAAGCAATGTCACTGTTTTCTTGCCGGATCAATAGTTCAGGGAGACCCGTACAAGGCGCAAGGCTTCCTCTGGATCGGGCGTGTCCCGATCGGGTGGAAGGCGAAACTCGGTCACTTGCCCCAGTTGGCGCAGCCTCTCCAAAAGTGCATTGTGCGGATCGTAGTAATACGCCTCGTTCAAGACCAGCCACAGCGTCCTTGGCCTCGATGCGGAGAGCCCGGAGACGTATTCGTCCAGGTCGGAGTGCAGAATGACAGGGCCGCCCCATCCCTTGAATCCCTGCCTGTTCCACCAGTCATAGACAGAAAGCGGAAATCCTGTTTCCCGCGGCTGAAAGTGCCTCTCCCGCGCAAAATAATCGAAAGGAACCTGCGCGTACAGTGCATCGAAAACAACCGGTTCTCCGGGGTGGTAGTTCTGCTGAAGGGTGCTGACAAGGTTTTGCCACGGCCGTCCGTGCGGCATGAATGCCTGGCGAAAGAATCCGGCGGCATAGAGGCAGAAAATCAGCGCTCCAACCGTCAGGCAGGCTACGCGCCACTGCGGCTTCGTGCTTCCGTATTGGACGGCGCGTGCGACCGCCAGCGCAAGCAGGGGAACCAGAGGCAGAAGATAGCGCGTTGCTGTCAGATGCAGCGCAGCAATGCCGATTCCTGTCGTCAGCGTGACCACGCAGAAGAGCCGGCAACCCTCATCGCCCTTTATGATTCCCAGAAACGCTGCGCCAGCCAGGGCCGCGGCCAGCGGAATGGAGCAGAGCAAAAGCAGCAGCGGTGAGGCGGCAGGATAGAATCCCGCCATCGCCGCCGCGCCTTTTGCCAGAGCCTTTGCCTCCGCGGGCCGGGTCGGGCCGTGTGTTTCGCCGCCGAAAGACAGTGCGCTGGGGTCTTGATGACTGCGCTCCAGCGAACGGTCCAGTTGGGCTTTCCCTGCGTGTTGCGCGAGCAGAAGCGGAATCCCCGGCGTCACCAGCAGCAGCGTGAGCGCTCCGGCGGCGCACAGCTTGACCAGGCGTCTCCGCGCAAAGCGGCTCGTCATCATCCAGTGAGCGAAGATCCCCAGCAGGATAAAAATCCCAAGATAATGGACATAGAACAGCGTGGCGGCCAGCATTCCGTAAGCGGCGAAAAGCCATTTCTCCTCTCGCTGCTCCACGGCGACGGCCCAATGCACCATCAAAAGGCAGACAAAAACAAGCAGCAAAAGCATATACATCCGCACTTCCAGCGAGTACACAAACAGCATCGGCGAGAAGGCGAACAGGGCCGCTGCCAGAGCGCCGAAGCGCGCGCCCAGCGTTCGCCGGGCCAAAAGATACATGGCTCCCATGCTGACCAGATTCAGCGCCACGCTGAAGAGCCTGAGCTGCGCCTGCGCCGCGCCAAACACCCGAATCCATGCCCACAAAAGCATATAAAACAACGGCGGATGAACGTCTCCGGAGGTATGCCGAAGAAGCTCGCCGAAGGGCAGATTCGCCACGAACGCGGAGTAGGTTTCGTCCAGCCACAGCTCGCGCGAATTGAGCGCCAGCAGCTTGCAGCCCGCGCTGACCAGCAGGACGATGCAAAACAGGAAAAGCGGGCTTTTGAGCAAAGATGCGAGCGGCGTGGCGACCTTTTGCTCGCGCATATTCGGAAGAATCTTCATCGTCCCGCGCACTCTTTCTTTCACGCTGTTTCTCGGTTTGCCCTGTGAAACAGCATTGTTTCACAGGGCAATCGGCTTTCGGATGAACACGTCAAGAAATCCAATTCCCCGCTTGGCGTGTCATCTTGCAGACGAATCCGGATTCGTCGATTTTGTCGGAATGAACCGATTTTCAGTTTAGTCCCCCATCGGCGTTTCCGACCCACGGAGAATGAAACTGTGCCCCATCCATCGGACGCCTTTGTTTTTGTCCGATGGGTGGGCGTCCGTAGAACGCCTGAACTGCGTCGTATTTTGTCGAACTTGCACTTTTGTTTCTTGTTAGACTGATTGCAGTCCCGCGATGAAAGACGCTATCCATTTTTCGAAGGAAAACTACCTCAAGGCCATCCTCGAAGCCGAGGCGGAGGGCCGCGAGGTGATTCCTGCGCTGCTCGCCCATTGGCTGGAGGTCTCGGCCCCGGCTGTGACCATGGCGCTCAAGCGGCTCAAGCGCGACGGAGACGTCGAGGTCGGCGCCGACGGCATTGTGCGGCTGACCGCTTCTGGCCGCGAGATTGCCTACCACACGGCCCTGCGCCACCACCTCATCGAGCGCATGTTGAGCGAGATCTTCGGCATGGAGTGGTACGAGATTCACGAGGAAGCCGAGCGGCTGGAACACGCCGTCTCCCCGGTTTTTGAAGCCAAGCTCAAGGAAAAGCTCGGCGAGGGCGGCGCTTGTCCGCACGGCAATCAGGTCTTGCCCGAGAACCCAACTCAGCGCAAGCAGCGCGGCGAGTTACTTCTTTCGGAGGCCGCCGAAGGCCAGCTCTACACCGTCATTAGCCTCCAGGAGCGCGACCACCAGCTTCTGCTTTTTCTGCATCAGGCAGGCATCGATCCCGGCCAAAGCCTGCGCGTGGTTCGTCATAACTACGATCAAACCGTTTCGATTGAGCTGCCTGCGGGCATCACGACTCTCGGCCGTCCGGCCGCGGAGGCGGTCTGGCTCCGGCCGAAAGATTGAACGAAATCATAATTAACAAAAAAAGTTAGCCATAGTTAACAAGCTGTGGCATACTTTCTCTATGAGCACGATGACCGAATTTGCCACGCCTGTCATTCCCGGCCTTGCGCCGGGTCCCGAACACCAGATTCCCTCGCTGCCAGAGGTTTACGAATCGGTGCGCCTGACCCGTTCGCCACAATACTGGCGGCGGCTTTTGGGCTTCATTGGCCCTGGATTCCTGATTTCCGTCGGCTACATGGACCCTGGCAACTGGGCCACGGACATTGCCGGTGGCTCGCGCTTCGGCTACACGCTGCTGTTCGTCATCATGGCCTCGAACCTGATTGCCATTCTGCTGCAAAGCCTTTCGCTCAAGCTAGGCATTGCCACGGAGCACGATCTGGCGCAGGTCTGCCATCAGATCTACGGGCCCCGCGTGAGCTATGTCCTGTGGATCTTCGCCGAAATCGCCATTGCCGCCTGCGACATGGCCGAGGTCATCGGCTCGGCGATTGCGCTGGAACTGCTCTTCCACATTCCGCTCTTCTACGGCGTGCTCATCACCGGCGCGGACGTGCTGTTGATTCTCTTCCTGGAGCGCTGGGGTTTCCGCACCATTGAGGCGCTGGTCATCGCGCTGATCGGCACCATTGTCGCCTTGTTCGGTGTGCAGATGCTCCTCTCCCGGCCGGAGTACGGGCTGGCGCTGCACAACCTTTTCGTTCCCTCGTCCTCCATCGTTGCCAACCCCGACATGCTCTTCATCGCCATCGGGATTCTGGGCGCGACCGTGATGCCTCACAACCTCTACCTGCACTCCTCGATTGTGCAGAGCCGCAAGTATGAGCGCACCTCCACGGGCAAGCGCGAGGCCATTCAGATGGCCAACATCGATAGCGCCTTGGCGCTCACCGTGGCGCTGTTCGTGAATGCCGCCATTCTGGTTGTGGCGGCGGCGGTCTTCAATCGCAGCGGCCACTTCGAGGTCGCTGCCATCCAGGATGCCTACAAGCTGCTCAGCCCGCTGGTTGGCGCGGCCGGAGCCAGTACGCTGTTTGCCATCGCTCTCTTGGCTAGCGGGCAGAACTCGTCGATCACCGGCACGCTGGCTGGCCAGATTGTCATGGAGGGCTTCATTCACTTCAAGCTCGCTCCCTGGCTGCGCCGCCTCGTCACTCGTTCGCTGGCCATTATTCCCACCATCATCGTGGTCGCGATCACCGGCGAGCAGGGCACGGAAAAGCTGCTGCTTTTCAGCCAGGTGATTCTGTCGTTGCAACTGAGCTTCGCCGTGATTCCGCTGGTTCTGTTCACCGGCAACCGCAAAATCATGGGCGAGTTTGTGAATGCTCGCTGGTTGCAAGGGCTTTCCTGGTGCGTCGCCATTATGATTGCCGGACTGAACGGCTGGTTCCTCGTGCAGATGTGCCGGTGAGCCGCGAACAGAACAGAGCTTCGATGGACGCTGGGCGAATTTCCGGTACCAATCCACGCTCATTGCAATCGAGGCTGACATGTTCTCCGTAGCCGCGCCGCAAGAAGCACACATCTGATTAGACATCTTTGTAAATTATCTTCGTACGAAGTTTGAACTTTCATGGTTCGCCTCTCGTATTTATTTGTTATCGCAATAGGAGAACGCTGTGGACAAAATTCAAAAAGAATTACGCCTGCTCAAAATCTACGCACTACTCTCAACCGTCGTGTTTACCATCCTGATTTGCATGGCAGCTAAAGGGCATGATCGGAAAGTCAAATTTGATGAAATAGACGCGGAACGGATCAATATCGTCGAACCCGACGGCAAGATCCGCCTCACTTTGGCCAATCATGAGCGGATGCCCGGTGGGCAGTTGGCGGGAGTAGACTTAACCGCACGATATGGGAATCGCGTCATGTCGAATAATGGACCCGCAGCTGCCGGACTTACGTTTTTCAACGATGACGGCGACGAAATTGGCGGTCTGGTTTATGGAAGCAAGATTGTGGACGGGAAAGCGAAGACAGTTGTTCGTCTCTCTTTCGACCATTACCGGCAAAATGAGGCAATAGATATTGTGCATGGAGAAGAAGGTGGCATAAGCCGCTCAGGGTTGGAAGTGGAAGATGTAGGCAGCCCAATGACTGCGGATTCGGTTCGGCAAATGAATAACATCCTGCTCATGAAAGACGGCCCGGAGAAGGATGCGGCTATGAAGAAGTATGGCAGCGAGCATGCCGCCGAACTGAAATATGCGCCACGGTTGTTTGTCGGTCGCCTACCTGATGATGACTCATCCGCGGTGGTTCTGATGGATCCACAATCACGACCGCGCATTCGCATGGAAGTTAATGCGTCTGGCGCTCCGTCTTTGCAATTTCTCGACGCAGGCGGCAAGGTCACATATAGCCTGCCAGGCTCTAGCAACAACAACCACTCGGCGCAATAGCTGGAACCGGAACGAGGCTGTTCATGGCGTTGCACCTGGCAGGTAGCCCATTCATCAACTCTGAAGAATCACTTTGAACCATGAAAAGCTGTGCCCGTTCATCGCAGTCTTATAAGACCGCGATGAACGGGCACAGCTGTCTATCTTGGCTAATGATCGAAAGAGGTGGAATCGATGCCTGGGCCACCTGGGGCATAACTACCGTTTGATCAGCCGAGAAAACTCAAAAAACTACCGCGCCAGCATATCGGCGGCTTTCATGAACCACGGATCCAGCGGCTTGTGCCCCACAACCACCTCTTCCAGCGGAGTGCAGGTCAGCTCGCTCTTGCAAACGCCCACCAGCACGCCACTGTTGCCCGCGATAATCTGTTCGGCGGCCTCCGAGCCCAGCTTGGTGCCCAGCAGACGGTCAGAGCAGGTCGGCGCCGCGCCGCGCTGCACATAGCCCAGCACCGTCGAGCGGAACTCGTATCCCTGCAGCAGCCCGTGCTCCTCAAAGTACTCGCACAGCCCCACGGCGTTGTACTTTGCCCCCTCGGCCACCACCACAATCGCGTGCGGCTTGCCCCGCTCATACACGTCCTGGATCCGCTGCGCCAGCTCCTCGGGAACCACCTCGACCTCGGGCAGCACAATCGCCTCCGCGCCGCCGGCAATGCCCGCCATCAGCGCCAAGTAGCCGCACTTGCGGCCCATCACCTCAACCAGCAGCGCCCGCCGGTGCGACGAGGCTGTCACCTTCAAATTGTCAATCGCGTTCAGCGCCACATTCAGCGCCGTGTCCACGCCGATCGTGACGTCCGATCCGTAAAGATCGTTGTCAATCGTCGAGGCCACGCCCACCACCGGAAAGCCCATCTTGCGCAGTTCATTGGCGCCGGTCTGCGAGCCATTACCGCCAATCACCACCAACCCGTCGATTCCCGAGCCTTTCAGCCGGCGTATCGCCAGCTCGATGCCCTCTTCGGTTTGGAACTCCGGGCAACGCGCCGATCCCAGCACCGTGCCCCCGCGCTGGATGATGCTGCCCACATCGCGCGCGCCCAACCGCTTGAAGTTGCCCTCGATCAGCCCCGAGTAACCCTGATATACTCCCCAGGTGTTGATGCCGCGTGACTGCCCGGTTCTAATTACCGCGCGGATGGCCGCGTTCATGCCCGGTGCATCTCCACCACTCGTCAAAACTGCAAGATTATTCATCGATTTCGTCCTTTTAGGGAATCAACTTCAGAATCGCAGATTCTGCTCCCTCCCGTAGGTGTCTTGGCTCACAGTTTTTTGTCGCGCCATAGATAACATGGCGTAACTGAACCGCCATGCCAAGACGGAAAGCCAGTCTTCATGCACCTTTCCGCGCCCCGGGCTCAGTTTTTTCCCTTCGTCCCGAATAATGAAAATTAACACTGGCTTGTCGCTCATGACTAGGAAAGAACAAAATGGTACGCATCATGCTGATTGAACTCTGGGAGGCAGGAGGCCCGTTCATCAAATCCGTAGAATCACTTTGAACCATGAAAAGCTGTGCCCCGTTCATCGCAGTCTTATCGCGATGAGCGGGCGGCTAACCCATCTCTAGCTTTTCAGAGATGGGAGACCACGAACCTTGCCCCGCCTTCCGCTGCCCCAAAAGCCCGTTTTGCGGATCATTTCCCTCCCTTGGCGCACACTGCCAATAGAGCGAAATTCTTGAGGAGTGCCGGACCATGAGAACCGTCAGAAACATCACCGTCGCCGTCGACCCCGAACTCTACCGCCAGACGCGCAGGATTGCCGCCGAATACGACACCACGGTAACCGATATGGTGCGATTTCTGCTCTTGGTCCTGCCCGAAGCAGTGAAGGCCGTGCGCTACCCCGGCCATCAACATTCCCAGTCCCACGCCGGAAAAAAGCAAAAATTCGCCCTGTAAGCCTGTAAAAGCCAGTAAAATCCATTCCTTTCAGCCACTTGCAACAGAAAAACCGGCGACCGTACAGGATAAGTATTTCAGTATCTCCACTCTGAAAGTCATCATTTCAAAGGTATTACTCCCATTTCACGCAGAACGGTAGATGCTCCGTTCATCGGTCTTATCGCGATGAGCGGGCGGATGCCGGATGTCCCAGGTCTAGCTTCTGAAACCTGGGATCGAATCTCTGTCGCTGTTTCCTGTCGTACCATTGTTTCCATGAACGTTCTTTCGGCAGCCGAGATGCAGGCTTGCGACCGGCTGACCACCGAGCGCTTCGGAGTGTCGTCGCTGGACCTGATGCGGGCGGCCTCGGCTGCCGTGGCGGCCTTCGCGCGGGAGCAGTTTCCGCGGGCGCAGCGAATCACGGTTCTCTGCGGCCGCGGTAACAACGGCGGCGACGGCATGATGGCTGCACGGCTGCTTGCCTCGTCCGGGCTGGAAGTGACCACGTTGCTGATTGGCGCGCGCGACGGGCTCAAGGGCGATGCGGCCCAGGCTTGGCAGGAGTTGACCAGCCCGGCCAGCGGCCTCGTGCATATCGTCGAGACTCCGCAGGATCTGGACCAGCACAAAGCCGCTCTGGCAGCCGATCTGATTGTCGACGCCGTGGTCGGCACAGGCTTCAAGCCGCCGCTGAAGGGTTTGGCGCTGGCCGTCTGCAAGTGGGTCGAAGGTAGCGCAGCGCCGGTTCTCTCCGTGGACTTGCCCTCCGGCTGGCCAGCCGATGAAACCTCGGCCACGGTGAAGGGGCCGGTCTTTCCCGCCGATGCGGTCATCACTTTCACCGCGCCCAAACCGGCGCATGTTTTTGGCCAACTGACACGGCGCTGGTCGCAGCCGGTTGTGGTCGCGCCGATTGGCTCACCGGAGGAGGCGATTCTCTCCGCGCTGGGCTTGCATTGGGCCGGTTCGTCGCTCTCGCTGGCGCAGACGCCGCGCGCGGCCGCCGCCAACAAGGGCAACTTTGGCCATGTGCTCGTAGTCGGAGGCTCGGCGGGCAAGTCCGGCGCTCCGGCCATGACGGCCTTGTCGGCCTTGCGGGCCGGGGCTGGTCTGGTGACGGCGGCGGTCCCCGCTCCGGCTGTGCCGATGGTTGCAGCCGTCGCGCCGGAGTTGATGACCTGCTCGCTTGCAGCCAGCATGGCGGGCTCGATTTCAGCGGAGAATCTTGCGCCGGAGTTTCTTTCCGCGCTCATGGCGGGCAAAACCGTTCTGGCGATCGGCCCCGGCCTGGGCCAGAGTCCGGAGACGATCAAATTCACGACCGGATTGCTTGCCGCGACGAAAATCCCTGCGGTGATTGACGCCGACGCGCTGAACATTCTGGCGGCCAAGCCGGTCTTGCTGGCCAAGCTGGCCAAAGGCCGCACCCTGGTGCTTACGCCGCATCCCGGCGAGATGGCGCGACTGGCGGGCATTTCAGTGGCCGAGGTGCAGGCCAACCGACTGGAAATGGCGCGCAGTTTTGCGCAGCGCAACGGCGTCACGCTGGTTCTGAAGGGTGCGCGGACGCTGATTGCGCACCCGGACGGCAGCGTGGCCGTGAATACCACGGGCAATCCCGGCATGGCCAAGGGCGGCAGCGGCGACGTGCTGACGGGCCTGGTGGCGGGCCTGCTGGCGCAGTACCCGAATGATGCGGCGCGAGCCGTTGAGGCTGCGGTTTATCTGCACGGGTTGGCCGCCGATCTGGCAGTGCGCGTGGCCGATGAGCACACCTTGCTGGCCACCGACAGTTTGGCGCAACTTTCTCAGGTTTTTCGCTTTCGCGCAGGTGGTCGGACCGGCTATCTTTGGATACAGGGCCTGCCGGAGAAGTTGCTACCGGCCGCGGCCTCCTGCGAGGCAGCAAAATGATCAACGTGGCCCCTCCCGCCGAAGGCCGGACGCACCAGTTCATCACGCACAGCGGTGTGGATACGATTGAAGTGGGCCGCCAACTGGCCCGACTGCTGGTGCCGCCGCAACTGCTGATTCTGCGCGGCGATCTGGGCACCGGCAAGACGACGCTGGTCAAAGGCATTGCGCAGGCGCTCGACGCCGCCGAGCCCGACGAGGTCACCAGCCCCACCTTCACCCTTCTGCACGAGTACGATGGCGCGCAGGACGGCAAGCCGGTCAAACTCTTTCATCTGGATGTCTACCGCTTGGAAGGCGAGCGCCAACTGGAGTCGTTGGGCTTGGACGATTTGCAGACCCCGGACGCGCTGGTTCTGGTTGAGTGGGGCGAGAAGTTCAAGAGCATCCGCAAGCGCTCGACGGGCGAAATTCTCATCACGGCCGAGGGCGGCGACGCGCGCAAGATCACCGTCACACTAAAGGCGTAGCAGAAGTACCACTCCCGCAGTTCTCTGGATGGATCGATGGAAGTTGACGAGATCATCGAACAAATTGAATGGTTCGATGGGAAGTTCAAGCAAGAAGCTGTTGAAGCTGCGGTTGCTCGCAAGGAAGAAGTAATTCCCGCGTTGCTCCGCGTTCTGGAAGAGATCGCGGAGCCAGCTCAGGCGGCAGAGATCGACGCTAAAGGCGAATACATGGCTCATCTCTACGCCATGTACTTGCTGGCGCAGTTTCGCGAAACGCGCGCTTATCCGCTGATGCTGAAGATTGCGCTGCTGCCGAGCGACTTGCTGGAGTCCCTTTTCGGAGACTGTGTCACGGAGAGTTTCGGCAAGGTTTTTGCCTCGGTGTGTGATGGTAACCTCGAAGGAATTCAATCCATCATGGAGAACTCGGCCGCTGACGAATGGGTGAGAGGCGCGGTGCTGGGTGGCTTGGTCACGCTGGCGGTCGAGGAGATAAAAAGCCGCGAGGAGATTCTGAGCTACTTCGCGGAGTTGTTCCATGGCAAGCTGACAGACAAGAACGAAAACGTCTGGAGTGAGCTCGTTGCGTACAGCACGGATCTGTATGCGCCGGAACTGCTCGGCGAAATTGAACAGGCTTATGAGCAAGATCTAGTTGACCTCTCCATCATCGGTTTGGACGATGTCCGGCGCGATCTTGCCAAAGGTAAGGAGTGGGCGCTGGACAAGCTTGCCACGGATATCCATCACCATCTGGTGACCGACACCGTGAAAGAGATGGCGTGGTGGGCATGCTTCAAGGAGGAAAAGCCGCATGAGCCGCAGGCAGGAATGTCCACTGCAGGATCGTCGGTTATAGATGCGGACAACTTGCCGTGGGAGAATTCGTATTCTGGCTACAAGCGCACGGATCCCAAGATTGGGCGGAACGATCCTTGTCCCTGCGGCAGTGGCAAGAAATACAAGAAATGCTGCGGCCAATAAAGCGAAATAAAGATCAACTACGATTTTGAAAAGGCATGACCGAAGTCATGCCTTTTCAAAACAACGCTCTGTTCATTGCCGTTCAGCTCGCCATGATGTTATAGCCGCAGTCGACGTAAAGGGTTTCGCCTGTGGTGGCGCTGGCCAGGTCGCTGGCCAGAAACAGGGCCGCGCCGCCAACTTCCGTCTGGGTGATATTACGGTGCAGGGGCGCGCGGTCGGCGTGGAACTTGAGCATGTCGCCCAGAGCGCCGACGCCGCGCGCGGCCAGGGTCTTGATGGGGCCGGCGGAGATGGCGTTGACGCGAATATTTCTCGGCCCCAGATCCCAGGCCAAGTAGCGGACCGTGGACTCCAGTGCGGCCTTGGCCACGCCCATTACGTTGTAGTGGGGAACGACCTTTTCCGCGGCGTAGAAGCTGAGCGTGATGATGCTGCCGCCCTCGGTCATCAGCGGCGCAGCGGCTCGGCTGACGGCGATCAGCGAATAGACGCTGACATCATGGGCGATGCGGAAGCTCTCGCGGCTAGTGTCGAGGAAGTCGCCGTGCAAGGCATCGGCCGGAGCGAAGGCCACGGCGTGAATCAGAATGTCGAGCTTGCCAAACTTCTGCTTGAGCTTGGCAAACACGGCGTCGATTTCGGCGTCGTTTGCCAGATCGCACTGAAAGCCGCAGGAACCGGGCAGTTCGGCAATGAGCCCCTCGGCATCGCGCTTCCGCCGCTCGCTTTTGTAGCAGAGAACCAGCGTGGCGCCGGCCTCGTGGAGTTGCTGGGCGATGCCCCAGGCAATGGAACGCTTGTTGGCCAGCCCGAAGACAACGGCCGTTTTACCCGTCAGATCGATCATGCTTGTTTTTATCCTTTTGTGGTCCGTGATTCTGGGGAAGAAGGACCATTCCAACAACTCGTGTTCTGGGTCCATCCTTCGTTCAACAAAAAAAGCTGTCATCCTGAGCGACTGAAGCGTAGCGAAGGGAGCCGAAGGACCTGCGGTTTCACGGCTCGATTCATCAACGAACTTCTGACAATGGAATAAGCTGCAAACAGGGGCTAAAATCCCTCTCGGAATGTGTCTCTAACGGCACGACTAAAGTCTTGCCCTAACACATTTGCAACAGCTTTTAGGATATCAGCCGCCCAGGTCCACTAGCTCGACCTTGCCGGTGGGCTGATTGAGAAAGCGGGAGCCAAGCCGCTCGAACTTCTCCACCGAATCGGTGGCAAAAACGCGGAGTTGCGGAACTGAACCCTGTGCAGCCGGTGAAGGCTTTTCTGCTTGCGGCAGGCCGAAGCGGCGCGCGGCGGTTTCAGCCGTGGCCTCGGCCGAGTCGATCACCCGCATTCCGGCGGGCACGGCGCGCTCGATCAGCGGCCGCAGCAGCGGGTAGTGCGTGCATCCCAGCACCAGCGTGTCGGGATTCATGCCCAGGGAGGCGGCTTCGGCGGTCAGCTCCGCAAGATAGATGCGGATGACCTCGGCGGTGACCGCCACCTGCGGTGAGGCCGACGCGGCTTGCGCCGCAGAAACTTCAGTGGCAGCTCCGGCGGCTACTGAGGGACCCGTCCAGCCCTCCTCGACGAGCGGAACTAGCAGGGGACAGGGCCTTTCAAGCGCGCGCAGACCCTGAGCGCGGCAGGCAGCCGCATAGGCGTGGCTCTGTACGGTGGCGTCGGTGGCGATGACCAGCACGTCGCCGGTGTGCGAGGCGGCGCGGGCTGCGGCGGCTCCCGGCTCAATCACGCCCAGCACCGGCACGGGCACCGCTTCCTGAATCGCATCCAGAGCCAGGGCGCTGGCCGTGTTGCAGGCGATCACCAGGAACTGCGCGCCTTGTTCATTGACCAGGAATTTCGCGCTTTGGGCGGCATAGCGCGCGATGGTGCGGCGCGATTTGGAGCCGTAGGGCAGCCGGGCCGAGTCGCCAAGAAAGACGAAGCGGTCGTGGGGCAGACGGGCGATCAGGGCGCGCAGCACGGTAAGCCCGCCGAATCCGGAATCGAAGACGCCGATGGTGGGGGACTTCGATTCGGCTGTGCTTTCAAAATCATTCATGGATGCGTTCCTTCGGCCGGTACGGCATCGGCGGCCATATAAGTGCGGGTCAGATCGGCGTGACCGGCGAGGGTGGCGCGTTCCACTCCGTTGACCAGAAAGCGCACCTGGGTGACGTTGGGCAGGTTGGCGTGCAAGGTGCCGCAGATGGAAAGAATCGTCAGCGTCTCGGTCTCGATGCCGGAGGGATGGCTGGCCGCAAAGCTGCCGGTCAGATTGACGACCGCCAGTTGCGGGCCGGTTTGCGGAGTGCTCTGCGGAGCGCCGAACTTGGGCTTATCCGATGCCGAAGCGCCGGGCTGCGGGGCGGGCAGCAAAAAAACCTGGGTGACGGAGTTGCCGCCGCCGGGGACGGGATGGGCGGCATTGGGCGCGGCATAGAGATCCAGCAGCTTGCCCAGCACGGCGCGCGCACGGGCGCCGGGATCTTCGGGCAGCGGCAGGGAGTGGGTTTGGGTGAGCAGGGAACTGTCGTCGTCGCTGGCCACCAGTAGGGTTGCCTGCTCGGCGGCCGCCACCTGCGGAGCGCTGGTCGGAGACGAGTCCTCGCCGGCGAGCATCCGCTGGTGAGCGCGCTCGCGCAGTTGCCATAGCCCCACGCCCATCAGCACAGAGGCCACCAACAGGAAGGTAAACAGATATTTCTGATAGCGGGGAATCATGGCTGAGTGGCCTCCGTGCGCCATTCGACGAGCGCCGAGGCTAGGGCCGAGACCACGCGCGACTGGTAGTCCTTGCTGTCGAGCCCGGAGTTTTTGTGGCTGCTACCGCGCTCTGGCGCAATTTCAACGGCCACCTCCGGGCAGGTCATGCTATCCAGACCCGGCAGCGTGGTGCGGCCCAGCGTTACGCTGATGCCGCTGTGCAGCAGATTGGAATTCAGCACCCCGGCCAGCGCCAGCGAGCGCGTCACCCAAGCGGCTTGCGCGGTCTTCCAGGCCACGAAGCGCGTGGGCTGGGCCGGCGTCAGCGACGAGGTATACAGGTGAAGGCCCGAGCCGCTTTCCGAGGCGTGCAGAATCAAGCAGGCCTGCGCCTGAGCGTGGTTGGCGATCTCCGCCCGCCGGTTCGGCTCGACTGTCGCATCGGACTCGCGGGTGGTCACCACCTGAATGCCGCGCGCCGCCAGAAGCGACCGCAGACGCACACTCAACGCCAGCGTGAAGTTCTTTTCGTACTGGCTGCCGAGACGTCCGCCGGTGTCATCGCCGCCGTGGGCCGCATCCAGCACCACCACAAACCGTGGCTGGGGCGCGGCCGAAGGCTGCTGCGCGACGGACTGCACTCCGGCCAGTCCGCCCGCAACCAGAGCCGTCAATACCCAATTAGTCCAACGCATAGATGGCTAAACCGCTGAGCAGCTTGGGAAAGAAATCGGTGGATTTCTGCGGCATTACGTCGCCGGCAAAGGCCACTTCCTTCAGTTGCTCCATCGTAACGGGGTTGGTGAGGAAGGCGACATCGGCCTCGCCTTTGCGAACCTGCTCGACGGCCTCGGCGGCGTCGCGAATGTAACGAATGTTGGTTTGCTGGAGAACCTTTTCGGCATCCAGTCCGAGCAGCCGGTCGAGCACGATCGAGTGCAGGCAGCTCAGATCGAGCTGGCGCTGACGCTCAGGCAGAGCCGCCAGCGCGGCGGCCACCGGCTCCGGCTTCGAGCGCAGCAGAAACGCCCCGGCGCGGGTGACGGCGACAAAGGCCGTGCCTTGCTGAGCTGTCAGTTTGGCAACGTAGTCTGGCGCTTCCGCTGTGGGCAGCTTCTCAATCGAGAAGAACTGCTCGGCAGCTTTGACAAAGGCGGCCGGATCGAAGTTCGTCAAGCTGTGAACCACGCGATGGGTGGGCAGAACCACCAGCCCGTCAGAGTCCATGTTGACGAAGGTCATCATCACGGCGGCCTCTGGGTAGGGCGGCTGGGGCAACTGGCTGGTGCTGGTTTCGGCTTTGGCTGGCGCCGTGGCCGCGTGTTGCTTGGAATAATTCAGCGCGGTCTCGTAGCGATGGTGCCCGTCGGCGATAATCAGCTTCTTGTCTGCCATGGCTGTCGTCAGCAGGCGGATAGCCGCCGGGTCGCTGACCTTCCAGAGACGGTGCAACACGCCGTATTCGTCGGTGACTTCCGCTTCGGCCGGGCCTGCGCCGTCGTAGAGAATCTTCTCGATGCTGCCAGCCGGGTCGGAATAGAGCATGAAAATCTGTCCGAAGTGCGCATGCGTGGCTTTCAGCAGGTTGAGCCGGTCGCTCTTGGGCTTGCTGAGCGTCTGCTCGTGACGGAAGACGACTTTTTCGCTGTAGTCGTGCACTTTGCCCAGGGCGATGAAGCCGCGCCGCTCCTTGACGATGTCAGTGCCGGGAACCTTGAAGCGCTGCGCATAGGCGAAAATCGATGGCGACTTCTCCTGCACCAGCACGCCCTGTTCGCGCCAGGCGCGGAAGTCGCGCGCGGCTCGCGTGTAGACGTTCTCGCCGTTTTCGCTGTCAAACAGCTCTGGCAGGCCCAGGGTGATGCGCACCAAATTGTAGGGACTGCGGTCGTAGTAGGCCTGCTGCATGGCCGGAGTGATCTTGTCGTAGGGCTGGGTGACCACGTCATCCAGCCGGACGTCCGAAGTGTTGTAGCGCCAGGCGCGAAATGGATAAATGTTGGCCATAATGTAGGTCTTGCTCCCTGCCGGAACGGCTGATTTGCGCTCAAAAAAGCTCCCGTTGCTTGCTCCGGGAGCGCTGTGCGCTTAGGGTCGATTGTATCCCAGTTGGCTTTGCGGTTTTGCTCGACAACGCCGGGAGGGCGGCGAGCCCGTTTGGCTTGCATCGCAGGAACCTGACCGGCGGCGGCAAGTGGCGTAAAGTGAAGGGGACAAGGCAATCCTTCAGCGGGATTGCCTTCACTTGACTGTCCTGTTCGCACTGGTCACTATGCGCCCTAGAAATTACGCCATTCTCGTGCTTCTTCTTGCTGGAGCGGCACTCGCTCTGCCGGCGCAGCAAGCGCCCTCGCAGACTCAGACACAGGCCCCGTCGCTCACCGTGGACCGGGATCCGGTGCGCTCGCCGGATGGGGAGCCGGCCGCAACCCCGGCTCTGCACAAACAGGGCGAGGGTTACGTCCTGCGCACCGACGTCGAAGAGGTGCTGCTGAACTGCACCGTTCTCGAAGGCAACCGCCTGGTTCCGGACTTGAAAAGGGAAGATTTTCAGGTCACCGAGGATGGCGTCAAACAGAAGCTCATCAGCTTCCAGCACACGGACCTTCCTGTTTCGATCGCCATGGTTGTGGATAACTCCGGGTCCATGTCGCGCAAGCGCTCCTCGGTCAACAAGAGCGCTCTTGACCTGATCCAGGCCTCCAACCCGGAGGACGAAGCCTTTGTCGTTAACTTTACGGATGAGGCATTTATCGACCAAGACTTCACCTCCGACTTGAACAAATTGCGCGACGGCCTCAGCCACATCGAGTCGCACGGCGGCACGGCGCTTTACGATGCCGTGGTGGCCTCGGCCGACAAGCTGGCCTCCGACGCCAAGCGCCCCAAGCAGGTTCTGATTCTCATCACCGACGGCGAAGACAATGCCTCATCGCTCAACCTGGAGCAGACCATCCGCCGCGTGCAACAGCTTTCCGGGCCGGTCATCTATTCGATTGGATTGCTTTTTGGCGATGAGATGAGCCGTTCCGAAGTGAAGCATGCGCACCGCGCCCTGGAAATGCTCTCCACCGAAACCGGCGGCATCGCCTTTTTCCCAAAAAATATCGAGCAGATCGACCAGATTGCCGCCGAAGTAGCGCGGGATATCCGCAACCAGTACACATTGGGTTACCACTCCACCAAGCCGACCAGCGAACCGGGCTTCCGCCGCGTTCAGGTCACGGCCGAGCGCAAGGGGCTGGGCAGGCTGACCGTCCGCACTCGCACCGGCTACTTCCCGGTGGTGCGCGTCCCCAGCCAGACCGTCACGCCGCGATAAGCTGGAAACGGGGAAGTGAAGCTCGGTCGATTGTGGCGGGTGATGTATGGCTGGACAGGATGCGGAATACTTCCGTTTTGTTTTGTGTCAGGGCAGTTGCGCTGCTGCCATCACAACTCTTGCAACATGACTACCGTAAGAGCCGCAAGTTGTTTTGTGTCAGGGCACGACTTTAGTCGTGCCGCAAGAGGCGCAAAATGGACGAGGCCTTTAGGCCCTGAGACATGTTTTTGGGGAGTTAAGAGCAAATTCAGCTTATTCCTCCGCAGCCTTTGTCGCTTTTGCCTATTTGCCTCTGGAACCATGGACTTCCGAGTAGATCTCTAGAAAGTGGATTATGTCTGATTTGACGTTATTGTTGGGCATCGACACCTGCGGGCCTGCGGGTTCGGTGGCGCTGGGCCGCTCGAATGGCCAGAGTGTCGAGCTTCTCGGCCAGATCGATCTGGAAGGGCGCCGCTACTCTTCCACGCTGGTGGCGGCCGTCGGCGAGTTGCTGACGAAGGCCGGGCTGGCTTTGCGCGATGTGAATGCCATCGTGGCCGTGAACGGGCCGGGCAGCTTTACCGGCGTGCGTGTCGGGATGAGCGCCGTCAAGGGTCTTGCCGAGCCGACGCGGATTCCGGTCGCGGCGGTTTCGCGGCTGGAAGTCATGGCTGCCAAGTCCGGGATTCCTTCGGCGGCGATTGACGCGCATCGCCAGGAGGTTTATCTGCGGCTGGCGCTCGCCGGCGTGCAGGCCAGGGATTTGCTGGCTGGAAAGGCAGAACTCGCGGCGATTGATCCGCCGCCCGCGCGGATTGCCGTTTGCGACGAAGCCGCGGCCTTGCTGCTGGGTTCGGCGTGGCCGGTGGCGGAACTGGTCCGCACCTCTGCGCCCACGGCCGCCGATGCCCTCCAGCTTTGCGCGCCGCGCGTGGCTGCCGGGGAGTTCGTGGACCTGATTCTGCTCGATGGTCACTACCTGCGCCGCTCCGATGCGGAAATCTTTGGCGAGCCGGGAGCGCCAGCTCGGCGATGAATTCTTCCTTTTCCGAGCGCGTGCGCCGCATGACTCCGGCGGACCTTGACCAGGTGATCGAGATCGCCGCGAGCCTGAAGGCCGCGCCCGACTGGCCGCGCACGGCTTACCTGATGGCGATGGATCCCGCGGCCGCGCGGCCGCGCATTGCGCTGGTGGCGGAAGACTCCGTTTCGAAAACAGTGGCGGGGTTTGCCGTTGCCAGCCTGCTCGCGTCTCAAGCGGAGCTGGAAACCATCGCCGTGGCTGCCGCGGCCCAGCGTCATGGCCTTGCCCGGCGGATTTTTGTCGCGCTGGCCGCTGAGTTGGCTCTGGCTGAAATTACCGAGATTCTTCTGGAAGTGCGCGCCTCCAACCAGCCTGCGCTCGGGCTCTACCGGCAGTTGGGTTTTGTCGAAACCGGCCGCCGCCCGCGCTACTATCATGATCCTGTTGAAGATGCGGTCCTGATGCACCTGCAGCTTTGAAGGTTGCGCGCCCCCGGTTTACGGGCAGGTTCAACGGTACAAGACGGTCGCGCCGTGGCTCGAAATGGATTTCTGCCGTAAAATCCACAGCCCGGTTACCTTCGGTTTTTTTTGCGCTTGCTGTTTGCAACGCCAGGGCGATATACCTAAGTGTTCGATAGTTCACGGAGGTGCCTGATGGACGAAATACAGGATTCCACGCTGAGTGAAGAAATCAATCGCCTGCAGACCGAACATCAACGCTATGCTCAGCGGCTGGAAGAATTGCTGCAAAAGCCCTATCTCTCCGAAGAGGAACAGCTCGAGGAAGTCAAACTGAAGAAGCTCAAGCTGCGCATCAAGGATGAAATCAACGCCCTTGAGCGCAAGCTGCCGGTTGTTGCCTAGAGCAACTTCGGCATTGCATTTTCACTGCTCCTTGAATGGCAGAGTTCTGGTATCCCGCCTTGGCCGCAAGTGAGCGAGACGCAGGTTCTTCGACTACACTGCGTTGCGCTCGGAATGACAGCGGCCAGGGTGGGCAACCGCACTCTCGGCATCTTCGGTGAAAATGCAGCTGGCTCGATTTTGCAGTTGAATGCAGGCGATTTTGCCTGAGTGTCGGCCATGCGTCGGTCTCTTCGGAACCTGTGTGTCCTGAGTCCAGGCGTTGCCAACTCCTCGCTTTGCCCGTTCAGTTCAATCGATGGCGCGGAACCACCGTATAATCGTTGGGACGATGGTTCGTGACGGTTACATCTACGGTTTGAGCTTGCTGGCAGTGGCGTTTGTGCTGGCGTGGGCCACAGGCAACTGGGCGTGGAGCATTGCGCCCGTGCTTTTGGCGGCGTTTTTTCTGTGGTTCTTCCGCGATCCCGAGCGAATTATTCCGTCGGGGCCCGGCCTGATCGTGTCGCCCGGAGACGGGCTGGTGACCGAAACGGCTGTGATCGAAACCCCCGAAGGGCCACGGCAGCGGATCAGTATTTTCCTCAGCGTCTTTGACGTACATATCAATCGCGCGCCCATCGCCGGCGAGCTGATCCATGTGCGCTACCAAAAAGGCCGCTATCTGAACGCCATGAACCCCGCTTCCGCCGATCAGAATGAGCAGAACATCGCCACCGTGCGCGGCGAGGGGATCGAGGTCACCTTCAAGCAGATTGCCGGCCTGCTGGCGCGGCGGATTGTCTTCAACCTCCATGAGGGTGACACGGTCGAGCGCGGCCAGCGCGTGGGCCTCATCAAGTTCGGCTCTCGCGTGAATGTGCTGTTGCCAGCCGAGGCTGAACTGCGCGTTGGCGTGGGGCAGCGCGTCAAGGGCGGAGCCAGCGTGCTGGCCGTCATGCCCCAAGGAGATCGCTCGTGAGTCACCTGGATCCCGCACAGGCCAGAGCCAAGGCACAGGCGCGGCTGCGACGCGGCATGTTTCTGCTGCCTTCGCTGTTTACCATGGGCAACATTGGCGCTGGCTACTTTTCGATCACCCAGACGCTGGCGGCCTTGTGCGGCGCGGGCGAGGCGCACACGCACCTTGATTGGGCGGCCATCGCCATTCTTTTTGCCATTCCCTTCGACACGCTCGACGGCCGCATTGCCCGCATGACCAACACGTGCACAGATTTTGGCAAGGAACTGGATTCGCTGGCCGACGCGATCACCTTTGGCGTGGCGCCGAGCTTGCTGGCGCTGGTCTGGGGCTTCCATTTTCTGCCCGATAGCATTGATCCCCAGTTGCATCAGAACCTGCTGCACATCGGGACGTTTATCTGCTTCCTGTTTCTCATTGGCGGAGTTTCGCGGCTGGCGCGTTTTAATATCAGCCACGACGCCCAGCCGCGCAATCCAGGGCGGCCGGACCGCAAGTATTTTGTGGGGATGCCAATTCCCGCGGCGGCTGGCTTGCTGGCCGCGACGGTACATTTTGAATGGGGAATTCCGGTGCAAGCCTGGTGGATTGCGCTGATCTGGATGGGGCTGGTAGGAGTTAGTGGTTTCCTGATGGTCAGCACTTGGCGCTTCTGGTCCGGCAAGGAACTCAGTCTCTCCCGCAGCCATCCCTACCAGATCCTGCTTTTCGTTGCGATTGTGCTGTTTTTGATTATCAAGTTTTCAAACTGGGCGCTGTTTTCGCTTGCCTTGGTCTATATGTTCTCCGGCATCTGGGCGCGGGCGGCCTACTCCTGGTCGCGTCGCCGTCGCCGCCGGCCTGTCGAAACTCCCGCGCCTGACGCTGAACCCACCGCGGATGAAACCGATTTGCAGAACCGTCCGTAAGTTCTGCTCTCGAAAAGAAGGATGCCTGTGTACAAGATTGCCATTGCCGGGGCCTCGAGTTTGTTGGGCCAGGAGTTGAAGGATGCCTTGTCGGAGTCGCCTCTGGGGGCTTCCGATATTGTGCTGTTGGACGAGGAAGAAGCGCAGGGCCAGTTGGAACAGGTGGGCGACGAGGTCACCTGTTTGCAGACCATCAGCCCCGACGCTTTCGACCACATTGACTTCACCTTTTTCTGCGGCACGGAAGAGATGACGCGCAAGCACTGGCGGGACGCTCTGCGTTCCGGCTCGACGGTGCTGGATCTGTCCGGCGCTCTGGATCAGGAGACGGGCGTCGTGGTGCGCGCGCCCTGGTTGGATTTGAACGCCGAGGCGGCCACGCCTGACCTGTTTACGCCCGCCGTTGTCCCGGCACATCCCGCGGCACTGGCTCTGGCGCTGCTGGTCGAGCGGCTTCAACAGGCTGCCCCGATCCGCGCCGCTTTTGCCACTCTGCTGGAGCCGGCCAGCGAATTTGGCCGCGCCGCCATGGACGAACTGCACCAGCAGACCGTGAAACTGCTCAGCTTTCAAGAGGCGCCGCGCGATCTTTACGACGCGCAGGCGGCCTATAACCTGCTCTCCGGCTTGGGAGAAACCGCCAAGCTCAGTCTGGGCGCGGTTGAGGCGCGGGTTCGCCGCCATTATGCCGCGCTGTCGGCCGGTCGCTGGCCCGCTTTGGCGCTGCACGTAATTCACGCGCCGGTTTTCCATGGCCATACCTTCTCGATTGCCATCGAGCTGGAACGGCCGGTGGAGATTGCCGCTCTGGAAGAGGCTTTGAGCAGTAGCCACATCGATTTGGTTCTGGAAGACACCGATTCGCCTTCCAATCTGGCCGCCACTGGCCAGGACGACGTGCTCGTCCGCATGCGCCCCGAGCCGGGCGAGCGCAACTCCAGCCAGGTTTCTCGCCTGTGGCTGTGGGCCGCTTCGGACAATCTGCGCCTCAATGCGCAGAATGCTGTCGCTTGTGCCCTGGATCTGCGCCGCTTGCGGCCGCAGGGAACGGTGCAGTAAAAACTGGCGATTGCCTTTGATCTTCCGCTACAATACGACTAGTCAGATTGACTGGTCGTATTATGCAAACGATTCAAGCTTCCGAAGCCAAGACCCATTTCCTGCGCATTCTCGATGATGTGGAGCGCGGAGAGAGCATCATTGTGACTCGCCATGGCAAGCGTGTGGCGCGCCTGATTCCCGATGTCGAAATTGACCGGGAGCGGGTTCAGCGTGCCATCGATGAGATGCACGCCTTGCGGCAACGCATCGGAAAAGTATCTCTCGAAGAGATACTTTCCATGAGAGATGAAGGTCGAGCCTGATGGCATTTGTTCTTGATGCCTCTATTTCGGCGGTTTGGGCGCTGGAAGACGAGTCTTCTCCGTTGGCTGAGATCGCAGCAAGCCGTCTGAAAGACGAAAATGCCTTGGTGCCGGGGTTATGGTGGTACGAGGTACGCAACATCTTGGTCGTCAATGAACGGCGGCAGCGGATAACGGACGAGGATACTGTTCATTACCTCGATCTGCTCTCATCTTTTCCCATCCAAATCTGCTCCATCAAGGACGAACAAGCAGTTTTTCGATGCGCACGAAAGTATCGGCTGTCCTTTTACGATGCGGCCTATTTGGCCTTGGCGATTCAGGAGAGCGTTCCGTTGGCCACGCTCGACAAGGCTCTGCAAGCTGCCGCGCTTGTTGCTGGTGTTCCGCTGCTCGCATAGAGCTGTTACGGTTTCGCCGACAGCCGGGGCGGAGCGGTGACGTACTCGTCGCCAACGCGCTCCAGCAAAAGGCGGCGACGGTCGTTGAGCAGCTTCAGTTGGTTGGTCAGCTCGATAAACTCCGACTTCTGCGCGACGGTCAGCGGCGTTCCGCCCTGGTTCAGCTTGTTTAGCTCATCCAGGCGCGCTTCGAGTCGAGGAATCTCGCGGTCGATCAGAACGGGATGAATGCTGGGGGCCTTCGCGTGGCCGCTGGTCAGTTCGTGGCGATTGTTCTCTCCCCAAACCGGCAGAAGCCCCACATGGCCCAGCTCGACCCGAACACCGGCTGGTCCGTAGTCTTTGCGGACGGCGGAAAACAGGCCGATCATCGAGTCGCGCGGGTCGCCGTCGGTGTCCGGCATCAGGCCGTCAACATAGTTGCGCGACTGGTTCGACAGAAAATTCCCCAGCGAATAAAAAATGACCGTGTTGCGCCCGTCCTGCGTGCGATAGGTCTCCACCGGCTGCAGAACGTGCGGATGATGGCCCACGATGACCGTCGCTCCGGCTTCCAGCATCTTGTGCGCCGTTTCCACGTCCGTGGGTTTGGGCGCGGGTGCGTACTCAACGCCCCAGTGAATGGAAACGACCAGCAGGTCGCATTGGGCGCGGGCTTTTTTGATCGCTTCCAGAACCCCGGCTTCGTCCATGCCCGGCGCGCCGTCCGACTCGCCCGGATAGGGGAAGAAGTTCACGTGCGGCAAATCGTCCTTGTCGGGATTGCGGCCGCCATTGAGCCAGCGCGTCATGCCGAGCCAGCCCACCTTGATTCCGTTGGCCTCGACGATGACCGGCTGCCAGCCTTGCTGCGCCGTCTCGCCGGTGCCGGCAAACAGCAAGCCGTGCTCGCGCAAGTGTTCGCGCGTTTCGGCAAAGCCCGCCCAGCCCTGGTCCATCATGTGATTGTTGGCCGAGGAAACGATCTTGATGCCGTTGGCCTTCAGCGCATCAATCAAGTCGATGGGCGCGTCGAAAAGAAACGCCTTGGAGCCATGCGAGTGCGCCGGAGCCACGGGGGTTTCGAGATTGACGAAACCGAAGTCGGTTTTCTGGAAGATATCGCGCACATCCGAGAAGAGGGCGCCCCAGCCCGCAGAGCCCTCGCCGGCGGCTGCGGCTGCGGCTCGCACAGGCTCGTGCGGAATCACGTCGCCGGCTATAGCAAAGCTGACCTTGGCTACTTCGTGCGGGTAGGGAAGGCTGGCCGCCGCCGGGTGGCTGCCATGCGAGCCAACCAGCAGGGTAGCGCCCAAGGCCGCCAGGACCAGCAGCAAAGTGCTGAGAGTGGTGAGACGCCAGCGCTTGCGCAGACCAGGCGTGAGCTTCGCGCCAAAGCTCTTGCCAAGCTGACCACAGCGGATCGTCCAATTCATTGCCTGCGCCAATTCAGGCCCCTTCCTTGCCGCAAGATGCAATGCAATCAGGATACAAGGTCGGCGGGACAGCGGGTTGGCCCACGCGGCTCCCAGATCAAAACAACGTGGTCGGAAAATCATTTTTGAAGGATGGCAGAAGTGTTCATTTGGATCTTGACATGGATTGGATTGGGTGGGGTACAATTCTTAGGAAACGTTTCCCCGCTCGCGATCTCGACCAAAATCCCGGTTCGACGCTTTCAGTAACGATTGGCTATCGCCCCAGCGGAAACCTTGAGACTTCGCAGGCTGCCGCCTGGGAGCCGCGCAGAGACGAAATGATTGCAGCACAAGAAAGGCTGAGGATATGAAACAAATCGATAAGCTGGAAGTTTGGTTCGTCACAGGCAGTCAGTACCTCTACGGAGAAGAGGCACTGGCGCAGGTCGCCATCAATTCTCAAAAGATCGCCGCATTTTTCGATTCCCAGGAATCGATTCCTGTGCGCGTGGTTTTCAAGCCGGTGATGACCTCGCCGGAGGCGATTCGCTCGCTTTGCCGCGAGGCCAGCAATGCCGAGAACTGCATTGGACTGGTGCTCTGGATGCACACCTTCTCGCCGGCCAAGATGTGGATTGCCGGCTTGAAATCGCTTACCAAGCCCATCCTGCACCTGCACACCCAGTTCAACAAGGCGCTGCCCTGGGCGACAATCGACATGGATTTCATGAACCTGAACCAGGCGGCGCACGGAGACCGAGAGTTCGGTTTCATCACTGCCCGCCTGGGTTTGCCGCGCAAGGTGGTTGCCGGTTACTGGGAAGACGCCGAAACGGTGGCTGGAATCGCTTCCTGGTCGCGCGCTGCTGCCGGTTGGCACGAGTCGCAGAACCTGAAGGTGGCCAGCTTTGACGACAAGATGCGCGAAGTGGCCGTGACCGAAGGCGACAAGGTCGAGGCACAGTCGCAGTTTGGCTATAGCGTCAATGGGTATGGCATAGGCGACCTGGTGGAGAGCATCAACAAGTTTTCCGATGCCGACGCTGACAAGCTGGTGCAGGTCTATCGCGACACCTATACGCTGACCAAAAAGCATGACCGGCCCGATGTGCTGCGCGAGGCGGCCCGGATCGAACTTGGCCTGCGCGCCTTCCTGGAAGAGGGCGATTTTGGCGCTTTCACCGACAATTTCATGATTCTCCAAGGTTTGACGCAACTGCCCGGCATCGCCGTGCAGCGCTTGATGGCCGACGGTTACGGCTTCGGCGCAGAGGGCGACTGGAAGACCGCCGCTCTGCTGCGCATCATGAAGGTGATGGCCACCGGACTGAAGGGCGGCACCTCGTTCATGGAGGACTACACCTACGATTTCACTGGCACGCCGAAGGAGCTGTCGGCGCATATGCTGGAAGTCTGCCCCTCGATTGCGGCTGGCAAGCCGTCGCTGGAGATTCATCCGCTCGGCATCGGCGGCAAGTCCGACCCGGCGCGGCTGGTCTTCACCACGCCTTCCGGACCGGGCATCGTGGCCTCGCTGATCGACATGGGAAACCGCTTCCGCATGATCGTCAACGAGATCGATGTCATCGATCCCCCGCAGCCTCTGCCCAATCTGCCGGTTGCCAGCGCCGTCTGGGTGCCCAGGCCGAACCTGAAGGTCTCTTCGACGGCATGGATTTACGCCGGCGGTGCGCATCACACCAGCTTCAGCCAGGCGCTGACGATGGAGCATCTGGTCGACTTCTGCGAAATCGCCGGTGTAGAGCTGATTCCGATCGATGGCACGACGAAGATCGATGAATTCCGTCGCCTTCTCCGCTGGGAAGAAACAGCCTACTCCCGCCGCTAGGGATTCGGCCCTCAAATACCGCTCCCGTGCCCCATCCTTTCGCCTTTTTTCTGGCGAAAGGGTGGGAAACCATCACACTCTTTGCGGGCCGGATCAAAAGAGCGGTTCACAGATTGAAAGCAAGAACAAGACCTCCTGCTCCGGTGTGGTGATTCACATCGGAGCAGGGGGTCTTTTGTTACGGTGTGTGTCGAGTTTCGTGGATTCCCACCCTCGCGACAGAATTGCAAGACGCAGGTTCTTCGACTTCGCTGTGCTCCGCTCAGAATGACAGCAAGGATGGGGCTCGGCGGAATTGTCTGTCAGCCCAGCCTAACCGCAAAAACTGGAGAAGCGACGCGGGTGCGACGCCCGGTGAGCGCTGCTTTGGGCCATCGCGTCTATCGGTTGCAAGAACAACAACGGGCGATTGCAAGAACAGCAGCGGGCCGCAGCGAAAACAGCGGGCATGAACTGGTAACCTTGATTCTGAGAAGAAATGCTGGGAAAAGCCAGGCATCCCCGCCAGGCTCATGCAGATCGACCCGGCGAGCGGAGATATGGCGGAATTTGTCATCAGAATGGCCGACGAGCGCGGCCGCGTGCAAGAGGTTGTGCAGTCGGCTGCCACGGCCGAGGAACTGCGCGTCCGCTACGTTCATGCCGGCTACCAGGTATTTTCCGTTCGCAGCCACTCCGGTTTTGGCGGCCTCAAAAAAGGCAAGGTCAAGCTCGAACAGTTCCTCATCTTTAATCAGCAATTCCTGACACTGATTCGCGCCGGGCTGCCTATTCTTGGCTCGATCCAGATGCTGGCCAAGAATCAGAAGAATGCCCACTTCGCCGCACAATTGGATGACGTATGCAGCCGTGTGAAGAACGGCGATGCGCTTTCCGAGGCCTTCGAGGCGCAGAGCGGCTTTCCGATCATGTACACGACCACGTTGCAGGCAGGCGAGCGCTCGGGCAACCTGGAAGAGGTCTTGGAGCGCTATGTCAGCTTTCAGCGCACCTCGCTCACTTTTCGCAAAAAGCTGGTGGCCTCGCTGATTTATCCCTGCGTGCTGCTCTGCCTGGTCGGCGCGTTGATGTTTTTCATGTTCGTTTTTGTGGTGCCGGAGTTTGCCGTCCTCTATGACCAGATGGGCAACAAGCTGCCGAAGATGACCATGGAGTTGCTGGCTTTTGGCAAGTTTCTACACCACAATATTCTCTGGATTCTGCTTGCCTTCGGCAGCATCGCTTTCGGCAGCTACCGCTTCTCGATTACCGAGCGGGGACGCGATTTTATCGACGCCTTCCGCATCAAGATGCCCGTGCTGGGCAAGATCTGGCTGAAGTATCAGGTGGCGCTGTTTGCGCGCACGCTCTCGACGCTGCTCACGGGCGGTCTACCGCTGGTGCCGTCTCTGGAGACCGCAGCCCGCTCCATCTCCTCGCGTCACGTTTCCAGGGCCGTGCTGAGTTCTGTCTCGACGGTGCGCGAGGGCAAGCCGCTGGCCGAAGCGCTGACGCAGACCAAGATCATTCCCGATCTGGCTTCCGAAATGATTTCCGTCGGCGAGCAGACCGGCGCTTTGCCGCAGATGCTCAACTCGGTCGCCGAGTTCTTCGAGGAAGACGTGGCGACGGCTCTGGCCGCCGCGCTGACGCTCATTGAGCCGGCCATCCTGATCGTCATGGGCGTGGTTGTGCTCTTCATTCTGGTTTCGCTTTACCTGCCCATCTTTTCAATGGGCGGACCCGGCGGAGGTCAGGGATAAATCATGGCTGATACAACACTGATTCCGGTTCCTCCCGCGGTTGCGTTGCCCGCAGGCCCCACGGCCGGCAGCCCGGAGGAGCGCTCCCAGGCTGAAACGCTGGCCAGGCGCTATCACGCCGAGTTTGTCGATCTGAAGAACTTCAAAATTCAGCACGACCTGCTGAAAACGGTTCCGGTCGAGCTGATGTTCCGCTACAACTTTGTGCCCATCGAGATGCAGGGCGACGCGTTGGTGATTGCGGTCAGCGACCCTTCGCAACTGATGGTGCTGGACGAGGTTGCCGGGCTGCTCGGGCACCGCATTACGCCGCGCGTGGCGACGCTGTCGCAGATCACCGAGTTGCTGAAGAAGACAGAGCAGTCGCAGCGCGTGCTGGACGAAGCCAGCGAGGGGCTGACCTTCGACGTGCTGACCGGCGAGGATTCGAGCGACGAGAACATCTCCATCGAGAAGCTCACCAGCGAGGAGGACATCAGCCCGATTATCCGGCTGGTGGACACGACCATCTTCACGGCTCTCGAACGGCGCGCCTCCGATATTCACATCGAAACCTACGACGACTCGGTGCACATCAAGTACCGCATCGACGGCGTGCTGCAGGAGGCCATGGCGCCGATTGCCCGCGAGCATCACTCGACCATTCTTTCGCGCATCAAGATCATGAGCGAGTTGGACATTGCCGAGCGCCGCGTGCCGCAGGACGGCCGCTTCCGCGTGCGCTACAAGGGTCGCATGATCGACTTTCGCGTTTCCATCATGCCGACGATCTACGGCGAAAACGCCGTGCTGCGCGTGCTGGACAAAGAGTCGATGAGCGAGAAGTTTCACAATCTGACGCTCGACGTGGTGGGCTTTGCCGACGAGGATCTGAAGTGCTTTCGCCGCTACATTCGTGAGCCCTACGGCATGGTGCTGGTGACGGGTCCGACCGGCTCCGGAAAGACCACCACTCTCTACGCCGCGCTGAATGAAATCAAGTGCGACGAGGAAAAGATCATCACCATCGAGGATCCGGTCGAGTACCAGATTCGCGGCATCACGCAGATTCCCGTCAATGAAAAGAAGGGGCTGACCTTTGCCCGCGGACTGCGGTCGATTCTGCGCCACGACCCGGACAAGATTCTGGTGGGCGAAATCCGCGACAATGAGACGGCGCAGATTGCCATCAACTCGGCGCTGACCGGGCACCTGGTTTTCACCACCGTCCACGCCAATAACGTGGTGGACGTGCTGGGCCGCTTTGTGAACATGGGCGTGGAGATTTATAACTTTGTTTCCGCGCTGAACTGCATTCTGGCGCAAAGGCTGGTGCGCACAGTCTGCGATCACTGCGCCCAGACGGTCACGTACACCGACGATCAACTGGTGCTTAGCGGCCTGGATCCGGACGAGTGGCGCGGCTTTGAATTCCGCGAGGGCGTCGGCTGCATGGAGTGCAACGGCACCGGCTATCACGGCCGCACCGCCATCCACGAGTTGCTGGACTTGACCGACCCGATCCGCGAGATCATTCTGGCCAAGAAACCCAGCTCCGAGATCCGCCGCATGGCCAAGAAGGAAGGCATGAGTTTTCTGCGCGAGTCGGCGATTGACCGGGTCCGCCGCGGCCTGACCACGCTGAAGGAAATCAACAAGGTGACGTTTATCGAGGCGAACCGCTAGTGAATCCACTTTTCAGCAAGATCAAATCCAGCTTCGGTTCCCATCCGGGAGCCCGGCCGCCGGTCGCCGTGGAGCTTTCGCCGCAGGGCGTGCTGGCTGCTGTTTCGCTGGGACCGGGGCAGGCGCCGGTCTATGCTTTTCAGCCGCTGGCGGCCGACGCGCTCGCGCCCAGCATCAGCGAGCCGAATCTTCATGCGCCGGAGGCTGTGGCCAAGGCGATTCGCACCGCAGTCGATCAGATTTCGCTTCGCGCACGCGCTATCACGCTGGTCGTGCCCGACGCCGTGGTTCGCGTCTTCGTGCTGGACTTTGACGCCATGCCGAGCCGCGTCGAGGAAGCGGTTTCCATCCTCCGCTTCCGCCTGCGCAAGGCGGTTCCTTTCGACGTGGAGTTGGCCGGGGTGAGCTATCAGATCCTGACTGAGAGCAAGGCCGGATGCAAGGTGCTGGTCGCTGTCATTCCCGGCGCTGTTTTGCAGGAATATGAGGCCGTGGCGCGGCAGGCTGGCTATGAGCCGGGAGCCGTGTTGCCGACGAGCCTGGCGGCGCTGGCCGTGATCGATTCCGCCGAGCCTGTGCTGGCTGTCAACCTGGGCGCGGCCTCGCTGACCACCGCCATCACGCACGGCCACGATCTGCTGCTTTATCGCACGCTCGACTTGCCCGAGAACCTCGATCTGCGCCGGGAGGTGGTTCAGCGCGACATAGCCGTGGCCATTGCTTACTATGAAGACAAGCTCGGAGCTTCTCCCACGCAGTTGGACTACGTCGGCATCGGAGCCGAGGGCACCGGTACGGCGGAGGGCTTTGCCCGCTGGCTCAATGCAGCGCCCGGGATGAAGGTCGTTGATCTGGTGCCTCGGCCTGAAACCGGAGCCACGACGCCGCTGGGCAATCTTCTGAGTCTGGCGGGCGTCATCGGCGCGCTGGCGGGGACCGCATCATGAATATTTCGCTCAATCTCGCCACTCGCCCCTACATTGACCTCCGGCCGGCGCTGAAGCGCCTGCGCGTTGGAATTGCCGTGCTGGCGGCGCTGTGCTTGATTCTGTGCATCGGCCTGCGCTCCTTTCACCAGAAGGCCGAACAGGCGCGGGCAACCGAGTTGCAGGTGCAGCGCCAGATTGACAGCGTCAGCCAGGAACGGCAGGGCTATCAGACGATGATGCGCCAGCCGGAAAACGCTGAGTTGCTGGCCCAGATCGATACGCTCAACAAGCTCTTCGATGAAAAGATATTCTCCTGGACGCTGGCCATCGAGGATCTGGAAACGGTTCTGCCCAACGGGGTGCAAGTGAGCAATCTGGAACCGATTCGCGACGCGAAGTCTGGCCAGATTACGCTGAAGTTGCGCGTCGTGGGCCCGCGCAACCTCGCCGACGATCTGGTGCAGAACCTGGAACGTTCTCGTCACTTTTCGCAGCCTCATATTGTGGGCGAAACCTCTGAGACAAACGGCGGCCCGAACGAGAAAATGGAGCCGGTCAGCGCCTCGAACCGCTTCAACTACGACCTGATGGCCGACTACAATTCCTCCGCGCCGGTGGATCGTAGAGTGGAAAAGCCTGAGGACGGCAAGCCCGCGGCCGATGGAAGCCGCATTGTCAAGAGTGCTTCACAGCCTCACGCGACCCATCCGGCCGCGGCCGTGCAGCCACGCGGCAAAACGCCGCCGCCGTTGCCGCCGCTGCGGCCCTCCACGTCCACGGTCAAGCCCCATCCCGGAGGCGCACTATGAACATCCGCATTCCGGCCGTGTGGCGTGAGCGCCTGGCCTCCCCGCTGACTTGGCACTGCGTTGCCTTTGTTGTGCTGCTGGCCGCGGTCATCGGCCTTTCCATCCGCGTTGGCATGGACTGGTCGGCCACCAGCGGCAGTTCGGCGGACGCCTTGGACGCCAAGCAGGTGCAGTTGAAGGCGCTGACCCTGGAGACGATTCCCCTGCGCGGCTTGGGCCAGCGCGTCGAGGATGCGCGCCAGCAGATGCTGGATTTCTACGGGAAGCGCATTCCGCCCAGCTACTCTTTCGTTGACCGTCGCATCGGCGAGTTGGCGCTGAAGGGGCCAGTGAAGCTGACTCGCGTGCAGTACACGCAGAACCCTCCAGGCGCGGATCTGACAGAGATTTCTCTGGATGCGGGCATCACCGGCAACTATCCGGAGATCATGCGCTTTGTAAACAGCCTGGAGCGCGATCAGACCTTTTTCGTGATTCGCGCCATGTCCTTGACCGGCCAGCAGGGCGGCCTTGTGAATTTGCGGCTGCGGGTCTCGACCTGGCTGCGGCCGGCCGATGCGGCGGCTAGCGGCTTGCCGTACACACCGCTCGCCGGAGACGCGCCCGTCGCGCCTTCCGCCCCAAGAAAGCAGGGTGAATAGCCATGGCCATGCGTCTTGGAACGGAAAACAAGCGTCAGGTTTATCTGTTAAGTGCCCTTTTTGTGGTGATTTTGCTGGTGGGCGGCTACGAGTTCTTTGGAGGATCTTCAACGCCCAAGACTCCGCCACCAGCAGCCGGCCCTGTCGCCGTCCAGCCGGTTATTCGTACGGCGAAGGCTCCGGCCGCGACCAGCAACGGGCCGGAGGCGCAGAAGTTCTCCAACGCAGGCATCGATCCCGCGCTGCACCTCGATGAACTGGCTCAGAGCGAATGGGTGCAATACCGCGGTACTGGACGGAGCATCTTTGGCTCTCCCGTGCCGGTGCCGGCGAGTCTGCACATCGAGAGGCCCGTATCGAGCCCGCGGCCGGTCCATCCCGTGATCGCAGGGCCGGTGGTGCCGGAGAAGCCCCGGCCGCCAGCCATTCCGCTGAAGTACTTTGGCTACACTCAGGGGAAGGACAAGTCGCTCAAAGCCTTTTTTGTTCAAGGGGAGGACGTTTTTGTCGCCCGTCCCGGCGAGATTGTCAATCATCGTTACAGGGTGGAGTCCATTCAGACGGCCAGCGTCCGGGTTACCGATCTGAGCTACAACAATACCGAGTCCCTGCCGCTGCAAGGAAACTAAGGCATTTTCTGTTCAAATGCTGACAGAACTTTGGGTGCCCCAGGTCCCGATTTTGGGACCTGGGAAGTCATGTACGACACGAACAGAATCACGTGCTCGGAGATCCAGGGTGGTGCGCCGGTGTCAATGGTTAAAAGCAGAATGATGAACCCCGATCCAATCCGCCGCTCCAAACCCTCCGAGGAGGGCTATGTCCTGCTGGCGGTCATGTTTCTGCTGCTGCTGCTGACCATTTCCCTGGCCATTGCCCTGCCGAAGATGTCCAAGGAGATCCAGCGCGACCGCGAACTGGAAACGATGCAGCGGGGCAAGCAGTATATTCGCGCCATCCGGCTCTATTACAAGAAATTCGGGGCTTATCCGCCCAACGTCGATGCGCTGGTCAAGCCCACCAACAACATCCGCTTTTTGCGCAAGAAATATGCTGACCCGACGACGGGCAAGGATGACTGGAAGCCGATCCGGTTTGGCCAGAACAAGTGTCCGACGGTCATGGGCTTCTTTGGGCAGCCTCTGGCTGGCTCGTCGATTGCCGGCATCGGCCCCAGCGGCCAAAGCGGATTGACGGGAAGCGGCCTGTCCTCGGATACCTCGTCCACAACCGATTCCAGCGCCACGCCGTCGCAGACCGCAGGCAGTACGGCCAGCACCACGACAGCCGCTGGATCCACGACGGGAACAACCACTGGCCTGACCGGGACGACCTTTGGCGGAGGCGGCATTATCGGCTTCTCGCCCAACAGCCCCAAGCAGTCCATCAAGGTCTACAAGAAGAAGAACCACTACAACGAGTGGGAATTCGTCTACGACCCGCTGATGGAGCAGATGTACACAACCGGCAATACGGCGAATAATGCCGGTCTTGCGAGCAGCAGCACATCGACGTCGAGCACAAGCAGTTCGACATCCAGCAGCGGCTCCGGCACTTCCTCAACCCCGACGACCACCACGCCGTAGCCCTTCAACGAGGATCACGCCTCACGACGCAATAAGGCCCGCCCCGCGAAGGGACGGGCCTTGCCGTATGCAAATCAAGCAGGGAAGCGGGCCGTTACACGCTGAAGGAGGAGCCGCAGCCGCAGGTGCTTCTGACATTGGGGTTGTCGAATTTGAAGCCGGAGGTCTCGTTGGTTTCGACGTAGTCCACCACGCAGCCGTCCAGGTACATCAGCGAGGTGGCGTCGACGAAGACCTTGAGATCCTCGAAGCTGAAGACCTTGTCCATCATGCCGCTCTGGTTTTCAAAGGCCATGGAGTACTGAAATCCGGAACAGCCGCCGCCTGCCACGCCGATGCGCAGCCCGGCGGGCAGGGGATCCTGTGTGGCCATGACTTCCCGCACCTTGGCAATAGCCTGTGGGGTCAGAATGATGGGCGATTTTTTCGTGTTTTCCTGTACGGGCGTTGTGGCTGCAGTGGCCATGGTTTCTCCTAAGATGAAATGCTTGCCGGAAATTTAACTGTACAGCCACGGGAACGGGGATTCAAGACCCCGCCAAGGCGTCTTCTAGTTGATGCGGCGAAAAACGAAAAAGTCGCAAAAGAGGCGGACATGGGCCAGAAGTTCGATTTTTGCCGGCGTGCCGGTTCCAGACAAAGCGGAAACGCCGGTCCTGCGGGCAGAGAAAGAGCCATTTTCGTCCTCACAACAAATCTCGTTCACAGCCGTACCCAATCGGCGCTATGATGTTCAGCCAGACGGCTCTCCTGCCGGATGGAAGCTGGATTGTATGAGGTCCACCGGTCTTCGGGGCTGAAAGTTTTCCGGAGGTGGGGTATGTCATTTGTTTGGATCATGTGGATTGGTTGGGCGGCTATTGTTCTGATTACCTTCGCTCTCTATCTTTACCGTTCCAGGCTGACCAGCGACGAAGACGATCAGATTTATTTGGATGATGCTTTTTCAAGTGAAAAGGCCGAGCAGGAAGCGATCACAGCCAAGGTGTCCAAGATAGATCCCCCACTGCGGATTCTGGAGTGGGTTGCTGCGCTGGCGACGGCGTTTGTGATCGTGTATTACATCATCGACATCATCAAGCATTTCTAGCAGATTGTCGTTTCTCGACGGCTGGCGGTGGCTGGGATGCTTCCGCCAGCCGTTTGTTGTCTGCCTTCGCACTGTTCCAGCTTCTTACTCCACAACCTGCTTGGCGCGATAGCCGTCGCGAGCGATGATGTCGTATTTGAGCGGCTTGTGCTTCTCGTCCTGCATGCGCAGGGGCTGTCCCTCGTCGTCCACCAGTTCCACGCGCAACTTGCGATAGGTGCCATCCTGCTTGGCGTTCGTGGGATGGTAGACCAACTGGTACTTGGAGCGGATGTTCTGATTGATGGCCGAGAAGATATCCGGCATCTCTCCGCTGAAGCGGGGATGGAACCACATGCCGCCGGTAAGCTTGGCGAGGGTCTGCATCTCGTTGTCCGCCTGCAAATAATCCATATCGCGCATTTGAGCGCCGAAGCCGCCGCGGCCTTCGGTGATGGCGCGCAGAGCGCCGCCGGTGGAGACGGCAAAGATGGTCACATCGGGGGTCGCCTTGACCTTTTGCATGATCTTGTCGAGCGTGATTTTGGAGAAGGTATCGCGGCCGGAAGCGATCAGAATGATGTACTTGCGGCCCTCAATGCGGCTGAGGCGGTCCTCGGCCTCGTAGAGCGCGTCGAAAAGATTGCGTTCGCTGAAGCCGGGGATGCGCAAGGAGTCGATGGCTTCGTGAAGCTGGCTCTTGTCCTGCGTGAAGTCCGAGACAATCTGCGTGCGCATATCGAAGGTCATCATGGCCACGTAGTCATTGGGCCGCAACTGGTTGGCAAAGGCGAGGGCCGCATTGCGCATATCGTAGATGAAATTGTAGTTGGTCGAGGCGAACTCACAGAGCAGCAAGGCGGTGATGGGAGCTTCGGTCCGCTTAAACCCGGCAACCTTCTGCAATTCCCCATTTTCATAGACGCGGAAGTTTCCGGGCTTCAGGTTGGGCACGAACTGGCCGGTCTTTTCGATGAGCACGCCCACGTCGACCGTGACCTCGGGAACGTCAATGCGCAGCGAATAGGCGGGCATTCCCTCGGGCGTTTTGATCTTGGGCGCGGCCGGCGCTGGTGGAGGGACGTTTTCGGAGTTGTCTTTCTTCTTGGGCAGGGCCATGACGCCCGTGTCGCCGCTGGGGCCGCCGGAGTCGGGCGTGGCCTGATCGGTTGGCTGCTGGGGGGCTGGCGCGGGCGCTTGGGCGCGGATCAGCGGAGTGGGCGCGAAGACGAACAGGCCCAGGAGCATAACGAAAAGCGAAAAACGCCGGATAGACGCGAAGGACGAGCACACGGAACCCATGATGCCTCCACGTTCAATAGCATAACGGATGTTTTGTTGCCGTCAACAGCCAAGCGCGCTTGAATGGACTTTTGCTATCCATTCCCCTACACTAAACAGTGTGTTTGGGCTTAAAATTCGCGAACATACAGAATATATCGTGACCTGCAAGGGGTGCAGCCGTGATGTGCCGGCAGGTGTGCGAAAGTTCCCCTTCCATTCCATGGAGGTTTCGTGCTCGTTGTGTGGAGAGCAGAACACCTACAGGCCGTCAGAAGTCTCCCTCGGGTTTGCAAATCCTCTGGTCGCGAAACAGGCAAAAGCAGGAGCGTGAACCGTTGAAGATCGACGGTTGAGTCGCTCTGATTCCAGTGTAGATTCCCCGTGCAGGACGCCAAGCTGTGAGCTTTCGCAATCAATCCGCGGAGGAGCTGTTTTCTGTTTCGCGGAGTCCTTGGCCTTGTGGAATGCCCGAGTCATGTGCGTGTTCGCGTTGGCCTCGCGCCTTGCGCAATTGCGTTGTGCCGCAGTTGCAGCATTTCCACGGGTAGAAGCCGAAAAGCGGAGCCACTTCCAGACGAAAAAATCCTGCTCGCCGGATGCGGCGCAGTCGATGGCTGTGACAAACAATACATACCATGTGCGTTGACTCCGTTTTTAGAGTGTGCAGCAAAAGAGAGAAACTTTCGACCCAACATAATACATCAATCGTCTGTTTCGTTAGAAGTCGAACGGAATCAATTGGTTGCCCATCCATACAAGTTGATTTAACGGCGGATGCCGAAAGCGTATGGTTTCGCTCTATAATGCAAACAACGATATGAGCTTTCTCGACGCCAACGCGAGCTTCTTTCCGGTACTGTGCGTTGTTGTGTCGATTATTCCCGCCATGCGAATGAGCCACACCAGCGCGCACGCGGAAAAGGAAGCCTGACAAACCTGATTTTCAAGTTTTGCGATTCACAGGCCACCACCCGCAAACGCGGCTGGTGGCTTTTCTGTTTTCTGCCCGCGAGATTTTTTGTCCTATTCAGTTCTTTTTGCCCAGCCAAGGAGGCATATTTTGACATCAGTCACACTCGCCAGCATTCAGGCCGCACGTGCGCGTATTGGCAAGTCCATCTACGTTTCTCCCTGCCAGCAGTCCAGCGATCTTTCCGCGTTGACCGGCCTTCCGCTGCATTTGAAGCTTGAAAACCTGCAACGCACGGGCTCCTTCAAGGAGCGCGGAGCACTGAATAAATTGCTGACATTGAGCGAGGAGGAGCGCAAGCGCGGCGTGATCGCGGCCAGCGCCGGCAATCACGCCCAGGGCGTCGCTTTTCATGCCTCGGCCCTCGGGATTCGCGCGCAGATTGTCATGCCGCAGGCCACGCCGCAGATCAAGGTCGAGGCCACGCGCGGCTTCGGGGCCGAGGTCATTCTCCACGGCGCCAACTACGATGCGTCCTTTAAGGAAGCGCAGCGCATCTGCAACGAAGAGGGCCGCATCTTCATCCACGCTTTTGACGATGCCGAGATCATCAACGGCCAGGGAACCATCGGCCTCGAACTCCTTGAGCAGGTTCCCGATCTGGAAGCCGTGGTGGTGCCGATTGGCGGCGGCGGGCTTATCAGCGGCGTTGCCTGCGCGTTGAAAGAGACCAACCCCAAAATCCGCGTTATCGGCGTGGAGCCGCAGAAGTTGCCCTCGATGCTGCGCGCTCATGAAACCGGCGCTCCGGTCACCATTGCGACGGAAGCCACCATTGCCGACGGCTTGGCCGTGTGCCGCGCCGGCGACCTGACGCTGCCGTTGGTCTCGCGCTATGTGGACGAGATTGTCACTGTGGACGACGAGGAGATTGCCAACGCCATTCTTGTCTTGCTGGAGAAGGAAAAGACCCTGGCCGAGGGCGCGGGCGCAGCGGCTCTGGCTGCCGTGCTTCAGTCCAAGGCCAATCTCGGCCATCGCCGCACGGTGGCTCTGGTTTCAGGCGGCAACATCGACGTGACCCTGCTGGCCAAAATTATCGAGCGAGGCCTGGTCAAAGACGGCCGTTTGCTGCGCATTCGCGTTTCCCTGCAGGACCGTCCGGGCGGGCTGCTCGAACTGATCCAGATCCTGGCCCGCGAGCGCGCCAATATCGTTGAAATCATTCACAACCGCGCCTATTACGGCGTCAGCCTGGGCGAAACCGTCGTCGATATAACGCTGGAAACCCGCGGTGCAGGCCACATTGCGGCCATTCGCCATGCTCTCGGCGAAGCCGGTTTTGGCTTCGATCGCATACAGTAGAAATGGGTTGGCCGGAAGTCAGTGGGAAGCCAAAGATTCCCACAGCCCCCGCTGGCTTCCGGCTTTTGCTATACTCTTATAGTTCACCCCAGTGCGGAGGTGGTGAAATTGGCAGACACACCAGCTTGAGGTGCTGACGCCGCAAGGCATAGGGGTTCAAGTCCCCTCCTCCGCACCAAAATTTTTGCGTCCGGGTCAGCCGGACTGACCCGGAAAGCAGCTTCAAATATGAATATTTTCCTTGGCTTTGTCATTGTTGTGCATGTGATTGTGTGCTTTTTCCTGATCGGCGTCGTCCTTTTGCAGCAGGGCCGCTCGGCTGATCTGGCAGGCGCTTTTGGCGGCCAGGGTTCGCAGACCGCTTTCGGTCCTCGCGCCGCGGCCAACGTGCTGACCCGGCTGACCACTTGGGCCGCTATCATCTTCATGCTGACCTCGATCACCCTGACTGTTCTTTTTGTGCGTTCTTCTGGCGTTGGTCCGGGCTCTCATTCGGTTCTGGACAAGACCAATCCGCCCGCTTCGGCCCCGGCCAAGTCTGGCAAGTAGTTCGCATGGGCCTTGAATCCGACTTTAGCAAGAATAATTTGGATTTTTTACGTCTTATTTTTGCAGCGATCGTCGTCCTGTTTCATGTTTCGAGGTTGACACACATAACCGCATATGCAACTCTTGGCGCGTTTATGTCAGGCGCATATGCGGTTAAGTCTTTTTTTATAATCAGCGGAATGCTGATCTACCGTAGCTATTTGAAATCGCCCTCTCTGGCATCCTACCTGGAAAAGAGAGCCAGAAGAATTTATCCAGCCTATTTTACCGTTGTTGTTCTTACTACTTTTGTCCTATTTCCTTTAAGCATTCTGCCGGCATCACAATACTTCGTGCTTGGATTATGGAAGTCTTTAGCCGCCAACCTTGTTTTTCTTAACCCAAGCAGATCCTTGCCAGGCGTTTTCACAACAAGCGGCAATATCGCTGTCAATGGCGCACTATGGACACTCAGAGTTGAAATACTTTTCTACATATTGGTTCCTTTGATCGCTTATCTATGCCAGCGTTTTGGTACGAAAACGGTTCTTGTCACACTGTTCTTTCTTTCTACCCTATGGCGGATTGTTTTTGCTTCGCTTGCTCTTGCGCATCCGTCGAGTCGACTCTATCTGGATTTGCAGCAAGAACTTCCAGGCCAGTTGATTTACTTCATTGCCGGCATCGTGCTCTTGTTCTATTTTGATGAACTGAAACTTCATTTCTCCGCAATTATAGGCGTTACTTGTTGCTCGTTTCTCGCCGACCATTTTTTCTTGAAGGGCAGCATTGATGTCCTGTGGATCTCCGGAATAGTCTTCTTTTTCGGATTCTGGCGCTATTTGGGGCGTTTCACCAAGTACGGCGACTTTTCATACGGAATTTATATTGTTCATTTCCCCTTGATTCAGGCCATGATCGCGCTGGGCCTGGCAAAACAAGGTCCCGCCATTTTTCTGCTTGTCACATGGGCTTGCATCCTGGTGGTTGCATTTCTCATGTGGCACTTGGTTGAAAAGAGATTCCTGGCCAAGAGTTCTCATTACCGCCAAATGCAAACCGCCGCCTCGTAGAGCATTTTCGGAATACATATCCGGAAATGCTCTATCCGCGCGGCGTGAAACTCTCCGGCCGTGATTTATCGCCCGAGATGCTCGGCAACTGCCAGCTATTTTTCCTTCAGCGCCCGCTTCAGCACGGTTTCCAGCGCTGCTTTCTGTTGCGCGTACTCCGCCGGGGAAATCGTGCCGGCAACCTTCTCGCTCTCCAGCTTGAACAGCTCATCCTTGAGCGTGTTCAGTAATACTGAACCCTTGGCCGGGAGAGCTTGCGGAGCTTCTGCGCTGGCCTCGAACGCCTTGCCCCATGCCGTCGGATTGCGCAGCAGAAAGGCCGCCGAGGCTGCCAGCACGAGTCCCAGCGTACCCAGAATCCAGCCCGTGTACTTGCTGAGCGGATTGTTCGGCTTGTCGTTGCTCGTGCCGCTCCCGGCTTGAGTGCCGGAGCTGGCTGCGTCCTGGCTGCTGTCGGACTGCTGTCCACCTTGTGCGCTGTCATCCCCGCGCGGCAGAGCTCCGTTTCCGGAGACGGTGAACTCCAGCGCCTTGCCGGGAAAAGCGTTCTGGGCGACAAAAGTCTGAAAGCCGGGATCCTGCGGTGCTGACTGGAAGCCCGTGTCCGAGGCAAAGTTCATGCTTTTGGGGACCATTACCCAAACGGTTTTGGCCGGGATCGACACTTGCGGATGAAAGGTGAATTTGCCGTCAGTGTACGGCAGCGCGTACTCGATCTGGAAGAGCGTGCCCTTGTCGTCCTTGTCCGGCTGAATGGGGAAGTCGAAGGAATAGTGGCCTCGTGGGCCATCAGGATCGAGCTTGAGCGTGGTGGGCAGTCCGCTGGGCCGTTGCGCTTCCGCGCTGGCTACAACCGCTTCCGGTGGCAGCACAATCGAAAAGCTGTGCTGGCTCCACTGTGTGCGGGGCGGCGTGCTGGCATTATGCACGGAGTAGCGCTCAATGACCCGAAGCTGCCCCTGGCTGGTCTCGACCAGCGCCAGCACGTCCTCGCTGATGACGACTCCGCTGACTTGGGCGGCTACGTCATAGACCGTCATGTTGCCCGGCTCACGGCCTGCTGGCGCTGCGGTGAAATAGGTTGCGCCCTGATGGGTAACCCGCACCAGATAACTGCTGCTGCCGGGCTTGAGCAGCGAGTAGCGTCCATGAGCGTCGGTGGTGGCTTGGGCCACCTCCTTCATGCCGGCCCGCACGTCCACCAGCACAACAAGATCGCCCGCGGCGGGTTTGCCGGTGGTTTTGTCTGTGATCGTGCCGGTGATTTGAGCCTGCGCCAATGCACCCGCAACAAGCAGGATTGAAGCAACGGCGCGGAAAATAAACGAGATCGATTTCATGTCGTGTGAGAATCCTTTTGCGAAGCGATCAGTCCCTCAGGGGCTAAAGCCCACGCTGATTGATTGCGTTTCGGCACGACTAAAGTCGTGCCCTGACACAAAGCTTCTTTTCGAAACACGCTCCAGTTATAAGCCCGCTTCATGCTTGCTGCAAATGCTCAACCTCAACCAGCAACCGCGCCGTTTCGCTTTCAAGCTGCGCCCGCTGTGTTTGGTAATCCTCTTCAGAATACTTGCCCGCATGAAACTCGAAGCTCAGGTCGCGCAGGTCTTCGCTGAGCTGTTCCTTGCGCTCCAGAAGATCGTCCAGGCGTGTCTGTTCGCGCTGGCTGGCCAGGTGCCTCTGTGGCCAGAAGGTGTAGACGAAGAGCGCAAAGAACAGCAGGAATCCGGCGATAAGTCCAAGGGGTTCCGTCATCACTCAAAATCCTCCGGAGTCTTTTGAACTGTTTGTTGTCCGCTGTCCACTGTTCGCTGTTTTGGCACGAGCGATACCAACGTGCCAAGCAGCATCACCAGCACTCCGGCCCAGATCCAGCTCACCAGCGGATTCAGCATGGCCTTGATCACCGGCTGGCCCGTGTCGGGATTCATGCCCTCAAAGACCACATACAGATCCCATGCTGGTGTCGAGTGGATGGCCACCATGGTCTGCGGCTGTTCGCTGGCGTGATAGAGACGCTTTTCGGGCGTCATCTGGAAGAGCTCCTTGCCGTTCTTTGACACATTGAGCAAGGTGTACTCGGAGTCGTAGTTGGCGTTTGAATCCTGCGTGAAGCCAGCGCACTCCAGTGTGTAGGGGCCGATGGAAATCCGGTCGTTGATCTCCATTTCGCTTTCCACGCTGCGGTTGAAAGCCGCGCCGGCAAGACCGACGACGACCAGCGCCACGCCGAGGTGCACGGTATAACCGCCGTAGCGGCGTGGATTTCCGCGAATCAATCTATATTTTGCCCAAACCAGATTCCGCCCGCTCTCTTTGGCAATCACCAGAATTCCGCGCAGAAACTCCGAGCAAATGGCCGTCAGCACGCCCGCCGCCAGCGCAAAAGCGAGCAGTGCGTAGAAGTTACCCCGATCGAAAGTTCCGTTTGGCCACACGCGCAAGCCCATTGCTCCGCAGACGGGCATCGTAAAGCAGAAAACGGCGGCCGGTAGCGCCAAGTTGTGCCGGATGCTTTTGAGCAAGGTCGCCCGCCATGGCAGCAGCGGTCCTACGCCAGCCAAAAACAGCAGAAAAAGGCCGATGGGTACGGCCACGCTGTTGTACCACGGCGCGCCGATTGTGACCTTGCTGCCGGAGATGAGCCCGGAAAGTGTGGGCGAGAGCGTGCCCCACAGAATCACAAAGCAGGCGGCCAGCAGGACCATGCAGCCAAACAAAAAGCTGGACTCGCGACTGAGCAGCGAATCCACTTGGCGCACGCTCTTCATGGCCTTGCGTTGCGGCAGATAGGCGAAAAGGCACACGGCCAGCACGATCACGATGAAGGCCAGAAACCAGTAGCCAATCGACGAGGCCGCGAAGGCGTGCACCGAACTGACCAGGCCGCCGCGGGTCAGCATGGTGCCGAGCAGCGTCAGCAGAAAGGTGGAGAAGATCAGCCAGATGTTCCAACTCTTCATCATGCTCTTCCGCTCCTGCATGATCGTGGAGTGCAGAAGGGCTGTGCCGGTCAGCCAGGGCATCAGGCTGGCGTTCTCCACCGGATCCCAACTCCAGTAGCCGCCCCAGCCCAGCACGGCGTAGGCCCAGTGCATGCCGAGGAAGATGCCCAGGGTCAGAAACAGCCAGCTTGCCATCGTCCAGCGGCGTGTGATTCGCAGCCAACGTTCGCCGGAGTCGCGCACGATCAATGACGCCAGCGCAAAGGCGAAGGGAACGGAGAAGCCCACGTAGCCCAGGTAGAGCAGCGACGGGTGAAGCACCATCTCCGGATATTGGAGCAGGGGATTGAGACCGTTGCCGTCGGCGGGAATCGGCCCTCCCGCGACATAGCCGGGGATGAGTGCAAAGGGAGTTGCGGGAAAGCACAGCAGGAGCAGGAAGAAAACCTCAATTCCTGCCAGGATGTCGCTCGCGCAGGCGTAAAGTTTGTCCAGCCCGCGCGGTCGCCGCAGAATCAGTCCAAAGGCTCCCAGTAGCCATGCCCAGAGCAGCAGCGAGCCTTCCTGTCCGGCCCATAGCGCGGAGAATTTGTAGGCGGCTGGCAGTGAGCGATTGGAGTGCTCCAGAATGTAGGCGATCGAAAAATCATTGGCGAAGATGGCCCAGAGCAGCGCGACGGCCGCCGCAGTGACGGCCACAAAACTAGCGATCCCGGCCCGGCGCGCCGTTTCCGCCAGTCGCTCCGGCGCGACGGCCGTAGGCTGTTTTGTCGCAATCAGGCGCAAGGCTAGACCGCCCGCAACCAAGTTGTAGGCGGCCAGCGCCAGAGCGATGAGAAGTGCAAAACTGCCAAAGACGGCCATCAAAACTCCGCAATCAATTTAAGGTCGATTTTCGCACACGAGAGGAGGCTCATCCATCGCTGTACTGCTGTGCGGCTCACGCGAACAGAAACTCCTTGTTGCGCAGCTCCTTGATGTTGTCGCGCAGTTTGGCCGCTTTCTCAAACTCGAATTTCTTGGCGGCCTCGCGCATTTCTGTTTCGAGCTTGGCAATATACGCGTCGAGTTCTTCCTGATTTTTGAACTCCGGCAAGCCCTGCGTTTCTTCCTCGGTCACATCGCCGTACTCGGCCTTCATGATTTCGGCCAGTCCCATCTCGACCGGGCTGATGATCGACTGCGGCGTAATCCCGTGCTCCTTGTTATAGGCGCGCTGAATGGTTCGCCGACGGTCGGTCTCGTCCATGGCGCGGCGCATCGAGTCGGTGATGCGATCGGCGTAGAGAATCGCCTTGCCCTCGACGTTGCGCGAGGCGCGGCCCATGGTCTGGATCAGCGAGCCAGCCGAGCGCAGAAAGCCCTCTTTGTCCGCGTCCAGAATGGCCACTAGCGAAACCTCCGGCAGGTCCAGCCCCTCGCGCAGCAGGTTGATGCCGACCAGCACGTCGTACTCGCCTTTGCGTAGTTCGGCCAGCAGCTTGATGCGCTCTAGAGTCTCGATCTCGGAGTGCATATAACGGCAGCGCACGCCGACCTCGGTATAGTAGCCCGCCAAGTCCTCGGCCATGCGCTTGGTCAGGGTCGTCACCAGCACGCGCTCGTGACGCGCCGCGCGGTCGCGGATTTCTCCGAGCAAGTCGTCGATCTGGCCCTTGACCGGACGAATTTCCACCTCCGGATCGACGAGGCCGGTGGGGCGAATCACCTGCTCCACGACCACTCCGCCCGATTGCGTCAGCTCATACGGCCCCGGCGTGGCGGAGACGTAAATCGTCTGGTGCACGCGGTGCTCGAACTCCTCGAACTTCAATGGCCGGTTGTCCATGGCCGAGGGTAGACGGAAGCCGTACTCCACGAGATTCTGCTTGCGGCTGCGGTCGCCGAACCACATCCCATGCACCTGCGGAATCGTCGCGTGGCTTTCGTCAATGAAGAGCAGAAAATCCTTCGGGAAGTAGTCGAGCAGCGTCGGCGGAGCCTCGCCCGGCAAGCGGCCGCTGAAGTGGCGCGAGTAGTTCTCGATGCCGTGGCAGTAGCCCATGGACTTGATCATTTCCAGGTCGAAACGCGTGCGCTGATTGAGCCTCTGCGCTTCGACCATGCGGCCTTCGGATTCCATTTCTCCCAGGCGCTCTTTCAACTCGGCCAGGATGGTCTCGATGGCTTCGGCTTTGCGCTCCGGCTGCATCACGTAGTGGCTTTTGGGGTAGATTGGCAGCCGCTGGTACTTCTGCTTTACGGTGCCGAAAAGCGGGTCGATCTGCGAGAGCGACTCAATCTCGTCGCCGAATAGCTCAATGCGATAGGCATTCTCGTCGTAACTCGGAAAGACCTCGATCACGTCACCGCGCACACGGAACGAACCGCGCCGGAAATCCGCGTCATTGCGGTCATAGAGAATCTCCACCAGCCGACGCGTGATGTCCTTGCGGCTGATGTGCTGACCCTTTTCAAGCAGCAGCAACATGCCGTAGTAAGCCTCTGGCGAGCCCAGGCCGTAGATGCAACTGACCGAGCTGACAATGATCGCGTCCCGCCGCTCGAAGAGGCTGCGCGTGGCCGACAGACGCAGTTTGTCCAGCTCCTCGTTGATCGTCGCTTCCTTCTCGATATATAAGTCGCCCGCCGCGATGTAAGCCTCCGGCTGGTAATAGTCGTAGTAACTCACAAAGTACTCAACGGCGTTGTTCGGGAAGAATTGCTTGAACTCGTGATAAAGCTGCGCGGCCAGGGTCTTGTTATGCGCCAGAATCAACGCGGGGCGGTTGGAGGCCTCGATGACTTTGGCCATGGTGAAGGTCTTGCCCGAGCCGGTGACGCCGAGCAGCACCTGATGCTTCTCACCTGCCTTCAGGCCATCGACCAATTCCTCGATGGCGCGGGGCTGATCTCCCTGCGGCGTGTAGTGGGTCACCAGTTCAAAGTCCATAGAAAGATTATACGCGAAAGGCGAAGATGGGGCGAAGATGCGCAAGCCTTCGTAAGGACCGTGTCAGAGCGCGACTTTTGTGAAGATTACGCACCTCACTATGAAAGACGGAGATTGCAGATTATATTGCCGTGGTCGGGTAACGTGGACTAGAGTGTAGCTAACGGAAAGCGAAAGAGTTAATGCTCAATCCATGGCAGAATGTCTGAGGGCGCAAAGTTCCATAGAGGACCGAATCCTTGCCTTCTGTTCGCTACTTCTCAAAAAAGAGAAGTAGCGTTCGACGCACTTCTCTTTTTTGAGATATTATGGATAAGCCGCTATGGACGTTTCGAGGCTACACGACGGATGCGGGGAATAGCCTCGTACAAGTGTGGTTCCATGAGAATTTGAGCATTGACGACCGCGACCTCATAAGAGACAGAATCCGCTACCTCAAAGAGGTTGAACGCCATCTTTGGATTAGGCCTAGGTTCGATAAGCTGGAAGACGATCTGAATGAAATCCGCATCAAAGCACCCGCAGGACCGATACGAATATACGGGTACTTCCCGCCGGGTGAGAGACACTGTTTTACCTTGCTTCACGGTCTGTACAAGACTGTCGATAATGACAGGGCTGGCAAGCGTGTCGCACGTGAGCGACTCAAACTCTTGAAACAGGGAATCGGGGGGACACGTGAGTTTAATTTCGAGGAACGGACTTCTCCAGAGGATTCGGCGGGGCAAGAAGGCCAGGGCTCAGCTAGTGGCATCGAATCTTTCGGAGGAAATCGCCTTCCAAATTAGGGCAACGAGAGATAAGCAAAGGATGTCTCAGGCGGATTTAGCGCATGAGGCAGGAATGACAGCGAACAATCTCTCTCGTCTTGAATCTCCCGATTACGGAAAGCAGACGATCTCTTCCCTAAAGAAAATTGCGGATGCTCTCGATGTGGCGCTCGTGGTTCGCTTCGTTCCTTTTAGTCAATATATTGATTGGCTGAGTGGAACTCCGCGGATTGATGAAGGGATCAGTCCGAGTTCGTTGGCCGTTTCTTCTTTTGAGTTTGAAGAGAAGGAAAATCTTATCGAAGTGGAGCAAATTCAGAAACAACTTACACAAATGGCACTTGGACTTTCCGTAAACATCCAACCGACAGTAGCAGTTTTAGCGGCTAGTGCTGGTTCTAAATGGGAGCAATCTTTGGATGGGCAGCCCATTAGTCCCCTTTGGATGCAGAGTCCTCTTTGCAATAATCATTCATCTCAGCTAACCGGAACAATTTAACTCCGAGGAAAAACATGCCAGAGCTTAACAAAAAAGTAAGCGCAGAACTCTTAGGGGGTGTAAAGCCGATGGTTCCCAAAAGCGCAAAATTTGTTGATGGACCAGGGTACTATTCGTTTTATGCAAACAATGTTGCATTCGCAGTGAGCCAACTGGATATAGCCTTGATTTTTGGAGAGATTCTCGATGTCTCTCCGGCGCAGGAGGTATTGATCGAACGGAGGGCTAGGGTTACCATGAATCCTGCACAGGCAAAAGCCCTTAGCAAGATCCTTGATTTTGCGGTTGAAGCCTATGAAACACAGAATGGTCCGGTCTTGGACCTCCCAATCAACCTTCCAGAAGTCTCTAGCAAAAAATAGTAGATGTAGATAAGGATAAATTCGACGCGCGGCTGATACCGCAGGCCTCGTTTTTGAGACCTGGAAGATTGTGAGGGCATAAATGAGCGAAGTGAAAAATCACAGTCGGCGGCGCGATGGAAAAGGACGCATCGCGCCGAGCGCGGCGAGACTTTACATGAGCGCCATCTGGCTGTTGAGCGTTCGAAAACCAGGATGAATCGTAAGCGGGTGGTCTTCCCCTGTTGACGAGAGTTCGGCGTTTACGTATTGGGATTGGACTTGAATGGTGAAGTGTCCACCTATTTTTAGGTGGACACTTCGCGAAGAGCTTAAGCGGGAGCGGAAGTGTCCT